>Ga0209656_10002502_pt1 | contig 11905 bp, 12 predicted proteins | sample BogFormECP12_OM2_FD_188239 | JGI IMG/M metagenome (GOLD analysis project Ga0209656, IMG submission 188239) | Bog forest soil microbial communities from Calvert Island, British Columbia, Canada - ECP12_OM2 (SPAdes) (version 2) | ecosystem: Environmental > Aquatic > Freshwater > Wetlands > Bog ... | reverse complement strand
CTAGGCGGCCTGCGGGGCGGCGGGCGGCCGCTCCGGCTCGCGCTCGCCGGGCTTGGCCGGCGAGCGCGAGCCGGCCCCGGCGACGGCCGGTCCTTCGGGTGAACCGGCCGCCGCCAGGTCTTGCCCGCCCGGCTCCCTGGCGGCAACGTAGATGGCGATGAGCCAGAAGGCCAGCGCCGCGACCGGGACGACAGCCATGATGGCCAGTTGCCAGGCGGACAATGCAGAGTTCGGAGACATCGGGTTTTACCTTTCTTCCGGATTCCTCAGCCGGTCACGCACCGAAACGACCCCCTCGACATGCCAGGCTTCGGCCACGATGTCGCGTCCGGCGGCCACGGTTTCCGGGTCGCCCTCGAGGGTGACGATTCCGTTGGAAACGGTGACGGTGAACTGGTCCGGATCGGCCAAGAATTCGTTCTGGATCACGTTCTTGATGATTTCCCGCTGTATTTCGGTATCCGGGCGGCCGTAGACGCTCAGCACGTCGGCCCGGCTGACGATCCCGACCAGCTGGCCCTGTTCTCCGACCACCGGAAGGCGCTTTACCCGGCCTTGGTACATAAGGCGGGCGGCGCTGGTGACCGGCTCGTCCGGCGTCACCACGATCGGCGGTTTGGTCATGAGGCCGGCGGCGGTCACGGCGGCCGCCTTGGCGAATTCATCGCGATCAGCTGAGCCCGCGATGCGCCCGAGCCGTACCGCCTGCCCTCCCATGGCCGCGACCAGGGCTTCCTTGGACAACATGTCGGCCTCGGAAACGACTCCGATGACCTTTCCCTCGTCGTCCAGGACGGGAAACGCGCTGACCCGGTATTCGGTAAGCAAGACGACGATGTCCTTGAACGTGGCATTTCTGCCGACCGCCACGACCCGGGTGGTCATCACGTCCTTCACCGTGGCCCTCAAGGCACCTTCGCCCCTTCTCAAGCTGTTCATCAGCTAGAGCTCACCGCCGGGGCGACGCGCGCCGCTACCGACTAAAGTCCCGGGACTGGGTGACGTGAGCCACTAACGGGGTAAACGCGGCGCGGCCGCACGCACCCGGCCCGTTCGGCCCAAAAAAACGCGTGCGGCGGGCCACCTGTATTTCAGGCGGCCCGCCGCAGCGGTGAGGAATTTAGAGCTATTCGGAGCCGAAGGCCTTGATCTCGGCCTGTTCGGCCTCGGTGAGCTCGCGCGGGACCTCGCCGTGCGCGACCTTCGCCGCCTGCACCTGATGCCGGATATCCTCCACGATCTCGGGGTTGGCCAGCGTGGTGACGTCGCCGACGTCGGCGAAGTTGGAGACGGACGCGATGACCCGGCGCATGATCTTGCCGGACCGGGTCTTGGGCATGTCGGATACGATCCAGACGTTCTTCGGCCGCGCGATCTTGCCGATCACGGTCTCGATCGCCTTGCTGACCTTCGCCGCCATCTCGTCGCTCGCCTCGAAGCCCGGCTTGAGCGAGACGTACACCTCCACGATGCGGCCCCGGATGTCGTCGATCACCGGCACCGCGGCCGCCTCGGCGACCTCCGGCACGGTGAGCGCCGCCGACTCGATCTCCTTGGTGCCCAGGCGGTGCCCGGCCACGTTGATCACGTCGTCCACGCGGCCCAGGATCCGGTAGTACCCGTCGGCCGTCTGGGCCGCTCCGTCATTGGTGAAGTACGGCCAGTCCCGCCAGTCCGTGCTGTCCGGGTCCTTGTTGTACTTCCGGAAGTAGGTGGACAGGAACCGGTCCGGGTCACCCCAGATCGTCTGGAAGATCCCGGGCCAGGGGTTGCGGATGCAGATGTTGCCGGCCTTGCCGCTGCCCTTCGGCACCTCGTTGCCGTTCTCGTCGTAGATCACCGGGTAGATGCCGAGCACGCCTGGGCCGCAGCTACCCGGCTTCATCGGCTCCAGGGCCGGCAGGGTGGCGCCGAGGAAGCCGCCGTTCTCGGTCTGCCACCAGGTGTCGGTGATCGCCGCATCGCTCTTGCCGACCTCGGAGTAGTACCACCGCCAGACCTCGGGCTCGATCGGTTCGCCGACGGTCGTCATCGACTTGAAGCGGTAGTTGTATTTCTCCGGCTCGTCCGGGCCGACCTTGCGCAGCATCCGGATCGCGGTGGGCGAGGTGTGGAAGATGTTCACCCCGAGCTTCTCCGCGATCCGCCACGGCCGCCCGCCGTCGGGGTAGTTGGGTACGCCCTCGTAGATCACGGTGGTGGTGCCCAGCGCCAGCGGGCCGTAGACGATGTAGGAGTGGCCGGTGATCCAGCCGATGTCGGCCATGCACCAGTACATGTCGTCCGGGTGGATGTCCAGGTAGTACTTCGAGGTGCCCGCTACATAGGACAGGTAACCGCCGGTGCTGTGCTGGCAGCCCTTCGGTCGGCCAGTGGTGCCACTGGTGTACATCAGGAACAGCGGCGCCTCGGCCGGCATGGAGACCGGCTCGACGGTCTTCCCGGCGTGCTCCGGCAGCAGCTCGTCGACGAAGAAGTCCCGGCCGTCGACCATCGGGGTCTGCGACGCGTACTGACCAGGGCGGCGCCGCCAGACCAGCACCTTGTCGACTTCCTGCCCCTCCTTGGCCGCCACGTCGAGGGCCTCGTCGGCCTTGACCTTGTGATCGGTCATCTGGCCGGCCCGGTAGTAGCCGTCCATGGTGATCAGGACGCGGCTGCCCGAGTCGGCGATGCGACTCCCGCAGGCGGCGCCGCTGAAGCCGCCGAACACCTCCGAATGGATGACGCCCAGCCGCGCGCAGGCGAGCATGGTGACCGCCAGTTCGGGGACCATGGGCATGTGCAGCGTCACCCGGTCGCCGGTCGCCAGACCAGCGAAGTCGCGCAGCAGCGCGGCGAACTCGTTCACCTGCCTGAGCAGTTCGGCGTAGCTGACGTGCACGTGCTCATCGGATTCGAGTTCGGGCACGAATGCGATCGCGGTCTTGTCCGGATTGGCCGCCGCGTGCCGGTCGACGCAATTGTACGAGGCGTTCAGCCTTCCGCCGACGAACCACTTGTAAAACGGCGCGGTGCTCGTGTCCAGTGTCGTGTGCCAGGGCTGCTCCCAGGTCAGCAGGTCGGCGTACTCCTTGAAGCAGTCAGGGAACTTGTCCTCGGCGAACCGGTCCCGGATGGCTGGGTCCGCTGCGTTGGCCTGCTGGACGAACTCCGGCGGCGGCGGGTAGATCTCCTCCTCACGCCAGTGCACTGCGATCTGTGCCTCGGAGACCCCGGATGATGCGGGTGCTTCTGTGGCTTGCCCTTGGACGTCTTCGGCCATTGCGTGAGTCCCTCCGCTTGCGCGTACTTTTAGATTTAACGCCGGAAGCACTCCAAATTTAACGCCAGCGGCCAGCATCCTCCATGGTCATAAGTCCTCGATCTGGCCGGATTAAGTCGCCTAGGTCACGCCGAGTAGGCGTGAGCTGACGGATGCAGCTCGGGGAAGGCCCGGTCCATGCCGGTGATCCGCATGATCTTCAGCAGTGACGGCCGGGCCGAGGTGAGCATAAGCTGGCGGCCGGCCTCCCGCGCGTGCCGCGCGATCCTGGCCAGCGCACCGAGCCCCGACGCGTCGCAGAAGGTCAGGCCGGACAGGTCCACGGTGACCGGCGCCGGCCGACCGTCGATGACCTCGCTGATGTAGGAGTAGGCCTGTTCGGCTGTGGCGATATCGAGTTCGCCGGTCACGCTCACGATCTGGTATCCGTTCGCGCCCGTCTCGCAGGAAAGCTCGAGCTGAGCAGGCTCCACATGCTTCGCCTGAGCAGGCACCACATGCTCTGCGGTCATCACAGCTGCATCACTTCCCCCGTCTGGCACTGCCGCGACGCCTTTGACGCGGTTCAGTGGACGAATGATCACGTGCCCTCCCAGTTAAACGTCGGCGGCCCGGCAAACGTTCCTCGCACCGCCGAACAGGGACGCCACCCCAGGGCCCCGTACACTGAGGTGATGGTTCCGATTCTGGCAGCAGGTCACCACCAGCGCAAATAATTAGAACCCCATTACCTGAAGCGATACCGGGATTCTGCTGAGTAACACGTATGAGCGGTAGCTCCGGTTCAACGGTCGACGAGCCCCTTGTCGACGAGCACGCCGTCTGCGCCGGGGACGTTCGGCACCTACCGGGGTGAGCCGCGTAAGATCCGCTGACCGCACCTTCGACGGTGCCGCCGCGCTGATTCCTTAGCGATCCCTGTTTCCTTAGCGCTCCCTGACCGGCCGCCGGCAGTGTGCCGGCCAATCGGACCGGCCGCCGGCAGTGTGCCGGCCAATCGCCGAATAGTCATGTCTGGTGATGGGCGCGCTCCCGACAACGGGCATACTGGGCAACAAGGAGCCGCTATGAGTAAGCAAGCCACACCGCCCCCGCCGGGCGACAAGCCCAAGCCGTCCGCGCCTCCTCCGCCGCCGACGTGGCGGAACTGGCTGTGGCCGATCATGATCTTCGTCATTCTGGCCCTTTTCTTTCTCCTGCCCACGCGCTCGACCTCGACCAGCCTCACCTACTCCCAGTTCCTGTCCGACGTGAACTCGGGCCAGGTCAAGACGGTCGAGCTCGCCAGCACGCCGGGCGGCACGAGCACCGGCACGCTGAAAGACGGGAAGACCTTCACCGTGGTCGTCCCGCCGCAGGCCGGGCAGGACCTGCTGACCGACCTGCAGCAGCACGACGTGCAGGTCTCCTCCGCCCCGTCGGGGAATGGCTTCGGCACCGAGGTGCTGATCTACCTGATCGTCTTCGGGCTGCCGATCCTGCTCTTCGTCTGGTTCTTCCGCCGGCTGTCCCGCGGCACGGCGGGCGGGCTGCAGGGCATCATGGGCGTGGGCCGGTCCCGGGCCAAGGTGTTCGACGAGGAGCAGCCCACCACCACGTTCGCCGACGTGGCCGGTTACGAGGGCGCGAAGTCCGAGATCGTCGAGGTGGTGGACTTCCTCAAGAACCCGGACCGCTACGCCCGGGCCGGGGCGATGGTGCCCCGCGGCGTCCTCATGGTCGGGCCGCCCGGCACCGGCAAGACGCTGCTGGCCCGCGCGGTGGCCGGCGAGGCGCACGTGCCGTTTTTCTCCGTGAGCGGGTCCAGCTTCGTGGAGCTGTTCGTCGGGGTCGGCGCGGCCCGGGTCCGTGACCTGTTCGCCGAGGCGCGCAAGCGCGCGCCCGCCATCATCTTCATCGACGAGATCGACGCCATCGGTCAGCGCCGCGCGGGGGGCGGGGGCGGGTACGTCGCCAACGACGAACGGGAGCAGACGCTCAACCAGCTCCTCGCCGAGATGGACGGCTTCGAGCCGTCGTCGGGCATCGTGGTGCTCGCGGCGACGAACCGGCCGGAGATCCTCGACCCGGCCCTGCTCCGGCCCGGCCGGTTCGACCGGCAGGTGGTCATCCCGCTGCCGAACGTCAACGAGCGGGCCGCGATCCTGGCCGTGCACTGCCGTGGCAAGAAGATCGACCCCGGCGTGGACCTGAACGCCATCGCCCGCGGAACCCCGGGCTTCTCCGGCGCCGACCTGGCCAACCTGGTCAACGAGGCCGCCATCAACGCGGTGCGCGCCGGGCGCGACGTGATCACCGCGGCGGACTTCGACGCGGCCAGGGACCGTATTATCTTGGGCCGCCGGGAAGGCTCCAACGTGCTGCTGCCCGAGGAGAAGCGCGCGGTGGCGGTGCACGAGTCCGGGCACGCCGTGGTGGCCGCCCTGTCCGAGCACGCCGACCCGGTGGCCAAGGTGACGATCTTGCCCGCGGGCCAGACGCTCGGCGTGACCGAGCAGCTGCCGCTGGTCGAACGGCACATGTACGGCGAGGACTATCTGCACGACTCGCTCGCGGTCCGGCTCGGCGGCCGGGCCGCCGAGCTGGTGGTGCTCGGCCAGGGGTCCACCGGGGCCGCCAACGACCTGGCCGGGGCGACCGACCTGGCCATCAAGATGGTCAGGGAGTTCGGCCTGTCGCCGACGCTCGGCCCGATCGGGTACCCCGAAGGCGGGTCGGTGTTCCTCGGCGGCGGCGGGCCGCCGATGTCCAGCCGCCCGTTCGCCGAAGCCACCCAGGCGGAGATCGACCGCGAGGTCTCCAATCTGCTGCGCCAGGCCGAGGAGCGGGCGACGGAGCTGCTCAATGGCCATCGTCCCCAGCTCGACTCGCTGGTCAGCCTGCTGCTGGAGAAGGAAACGGTGGACGGGTCCGACGTGTACCGGCTGCTCGGGCTGCCCGACCGCGGGGCCACCGCACCGCCGCCGATGCTCGCGCAGACCGTGGCGCCCCGCGCGGTCGCGGTCTCCGACGCCGGTACCGTCGCCCACGCCGCTGGCCGTCCTGACGCCGGAAAGACTGATTGAGCCGAACGGGCCCGGGTACCCGCCCGGGCCCGCTGCGTGCTCCGGCAGGTTCCGGCGCACGGAGCGTTTAGTCCGCCGGTGTACTCTCGGCGCTATGGCGATGGCGATGCCGGCGTACCTTCCCAGTCCGTCGATCAACAGCTTTAACATCGGCCCGCTGGTCGTTCACTTCTACGCCCTGATGTACCTGGTCGGCATCGCCGCCGCGATCATCATCACCAGGCGGCGGTGGCGCGCGGTCGGCGGTAACCCGGACCTGGTCGGCGATATCGCGCTGTGGGGTGTCCCGGCCGGGATCATCGGCGGCCGGATCTACTTCGACATCACCACGCCGATGGACATCCCGCACGTGTGGTATGGCGTGTTCGCGGTGTGGGACGGCGGGCTCGGCATCTGGGGCGGGATCTTCCTCGCCGCGCTGGTCAGCATCTGGCGGCTGCGCAAACACGGCGTGGACCCGGCTTTGTTCATGGACGCGGTGGCCCCCGCCCTGCTGGTGGCGCAGGGCATCGGCCGGATCGGGAACTACTTCAACAAGGAGCTTTTCGGTCGTCCGACGTCCCTGCCCTGGGGTCTTGAGATCCCCTACCAGTACCGGGTCTCGGGCGGGATCCCCGCCGCCGACCTGCACTTCGCTACCTTCCAGCCGACCTTCCTCTACGAGCTGATCTTCGACTTCGCCTGGGCGGCCGTGCTCATCTGGCTCGGCCACCACCGCAACATCAAGCCGCCCGGCCTGTTCGCGCTGTACGTCTTCGGCTATTCCGCGTACCGGATCTTCGAGGAATCGCTGCGCATCGACTCCTCGGTGCACATCTTCGGCCTGCGCCTGAACTTGTACATCGCCTCCATCCTGGCGGTGGTCGGCGCGGTCTGGTTCTACCGCAGCCAGCGCCGGGCCACCCCCGTCACGGCCGTCGCTCCCGCTGGCGCCGACGTCGGCGCCGGGCCACCGGGTGCCGCCGGGCCGACCGACGACGCCGACCGGGCTGGCCTGGCCGACGAGGCCCGGCCCGCCGATCCCGAAGACGACGCCTCGCCAGCGCGCGAACCGGAGGCATCCCGGGACTCCGAACAGGCCACGTCGGAGCCGTGACCGGCGCCGACGACCCGGTCGGCGCGTACGTGGCGGCGGCGGAGGCCGAGCCTCAGGCGCCATGATCTAAAGGTCCATGACCGCTTTGGCCATGCTGACCGGGATTCTCCGGCGGCGCGCCGGCCCCGGCGGCCGTCTCCGCCGTCGCGATCCCGACATCCGCCGGTGTGAGCGGCGCTGACCGGTGCAGGCCCGCCGCGACCTGGGGATACACCAGGACCGAGAGCACGCCGGCGCCGACCAGGGCGGCGGCGGTGGCGGGGAGCATGATCCCGTCCTGTTGGCCGATCTCGGCCAGGGCGATCAGCAGCGGCAAGGTGGTCGCCGTGATGAACGTCATTTCCACCCGCTGCCGGACCGCGAGGGCACGCCGGTAGACCAGCAGCGAGGGCAGGCCGCGGACAATCAGCAGCAGCAGGAAGAAGATGAGCAAGCGCAGCGGGTCCTGGCTGATCGCCTTCAGGTCGAGGGTCATCCCCGAGGAGATGAAGAAGATCGGGATGAATATCCCGTAGCCGACCGCATCGAACTTGTGGTCAAGACTGGTGGTGTCTATGTCCATCCGGCGGGTCCAGGCACGCAGCACCATCCCGGCCAGCATGGCGCCGAGCACGACATCCAGGCCGAACCGGCTTGCGATGGCGAGCAGCAGGAACAGCAGCACCACGGCCCAGCGCAGCGTGGTCTGCCCGGTCGCGTCCTGGCCCTCCCGGATGATCCGCTGGACCGCGCTGCTCCTGGCCAGCCACGGTGTGGCGGACAAGGCGATGGCGAGCACCCCGACCAGTGCCACCGAGGCAAGCGCGACGAGATGGCCCCGCTGGGTGAGGAAGACCGCGATGATCAGGATGGGAAAGAGTTCCCCGACGGCGCCCGCGGCGTACACGTACCGGCCGAACTGGCCGGCGAGCATGTCGTTGTCCCGCAGGATGGGCAGCAGCGTGCCCAGTGCCGTGGTGGTCAGCGCCAGCCCGACCGGCACGTAGTCCTTGATGTAGCCTGCCGCGGCCAGCCCGGCGGTCACCCCCACGGCGATCACCGCCGAGATCAGCCAGCCAACGATCGCCAGCTCGCCCGGCCGTTGCCGCAGCAGCATCGGATCCAGCTCGTAACCTGCCAGCAGGAACAAGAAGCCCAGCCCGATATTGGACAGCAGGGCGAGGTTGGACGTCTCGGCCAGGCCGAGCACATGCGGGCCGATCAGGACGCCGCCGAGCAGGAAAATGACAACCTGCGGAATGCGCGGGCCAGGCAGGGCAGCCACCACCAGCGGCGCAAGCGCCGCCACCAGCGCCACGGCCACCAGGTCTTCCAGTCCCCTGTTAAGGTCCATGACGCCCCTCAGCCTGGCCGCAATTACTACTCGGTTGTCGCCAGCACCCGCCCGGCCGCGATGGCGTCGAGCAGCCGCCGGTAATCCTGCTCGTCCCGTACCCGGGTCCTGGCCTGCTCCTCGAGAATGGCGACCGGGTCCGGCCGGTCCTGCGGCGGCACCCACTGCGCATGGCTCGAGCGTCGCACCAGCGTGCGCCGCTCGCGGCCCCTGGACCGCCACTCATCCGGCGTGAGCACCTCGTGTGGCGGGGCAAGAACCCCCGGAGACATCTTGCTCATGAAGCGACCGCCCCCCGATCATGCCCGCTGACGGCAACCGAATGCGTCAGAGAAGCCGCCAGGCCACGGCCACCTGAAGGCCTTACATGACTGACCTTATGTTGAAGGCACCGTCACGCCTAGTCCCCGGGCTGGACCGTCGAGTCGCCGCCGCGGTCGGCACGTACGGCACGTACGGCCGGAATGCACGCACCACGCTCGTTCGGCCCGGTTCTTGCTTGGCCGGCATTTCTGGGGGGTTATAACCCCTGGAACCGCAGACAAAGCGGCGCGAAGGCCGTCGCCGCGCGGCCTGAACCGTCACGATCCCGGACGGCCTATGCGGGCGACCTTCGCCTCTGCGGCCCGGACCAGATCGGCGGGGGCGAGCTCGATCTCGAGCCCGCGCCGACCGCCGCTGCAGAACACGGTGGCGAAGTTCATGGCGGACGCGTCGAGCACCACCGGGAGGCGCTTGCGCTGGCCGACCGGGGAGATGCCGCCAGCCACGTACCCGGTGGCCCGTTCGGCCGCGGCCACCTGGGCCATGGCGGCCTTCTTGCCGCCGGAGGCGGCGGCAAGCGCCTTGAGGTCGAGCTGGCCCTCCACCGGGACCACCCCGGCCACCAGGACTCCGTGCACCTCGGCGATCAGCGTCTTGAACACGCGGTCCGGCGAGACGCCCAGGGCCTGGCTCGCCTCGCGGCCGTAGGACTCGTGCCTCGGGTCGTGGGCGTACTCGTGCACCGTGAACGGGATCCCGGCCCGCTCGAGCGCCATCGTCGCCGCTGTCCCGCGTCCTGCCACAACCGGTCACCCTAAGGCACGATGCACCCTCGGCGAAAACCATTAGCCGCGCCGTCCGGTGCGTCCGCATAGTGGGGATATGCGCGTGAGGTTTCCCCGGCTACCCGACCATCAGCGCGCTTACGCGCTGGTGGAGCGGGACGACGGGGTCGTGTACCGGTTGTACGGCGGAATGGCCGGGTCCCGGCTGCCGCACGACATCATGCATCTCGTGGTCGAGCGGGAACTGCGGATCCGGGACGGCGTCTGGGGCGGCATCGCGGCGGGTGCCGTCTTCGACAGCATGCGGTACGTCAGCGGCCGCCGTCCGCCGCACGCGGAGATGCGTTCGGCTCAGCTGCTGCGCGGCTTCCGGCGCCAGGGCCTGCGCGCCGAACTCCTCGCCGACCTGGTATCCAGCGCCGCCGCGCTGGACCAGATGACGCCGGACAAGATCAGGCGGCTGGCGGACGCCAAGCTGTCCGTCCTGCCCGAGACGGACGTGGATCCGGCCGTGATCGCCGCCGCCGCGCGGGCGCTGCAGGTGGAGGCGGCCCGCTGGGCGCGGCTGCGGGTCGGTGAGGAGCTGTGCTACGAATGGCCGGGCCGGTGATACCGGCCGGAGAAAACGCATTGTGCACCCCGCCGCCGGGCCGTAAGCATGAGCAGATGAACGCACGCCCGGATGAGGAAATCGAGCATGGTCAGGTCATCTTGCGGCGCTACCGCGAGAATGACCTGGACGCGGTCTTGGCGGCGGTGACCGAATCCGCCGACCACCTGCGACCGTGGCTGCCGTGGGCGGCGAACTACAGCCGGGAGTCGGCGGAGGCGTTCCTGGAAGGCTCGGACCAGGGCTGGGACGACGGCACCGTTTACAACTACGCGATCACGACCGCGGGCGCCCTGGCGGGCGGCATCGGCCTGATGGCCAGGATCGGGCCGGGCGGCCTGGAGATCGGCTACTGGGTGCACCGGGCCTTCACCCGCCGCGGCCTGGCTACCGCGGCGGCCGCGGCGCTGGTGGAGCAGGCGTTCCGGCTGCCCGGCGTGAACCGGCTTGAGATCGTGCACGACGAGCTGAACGCGGCCAGCGGCGGGGTACCGCCCAAGCTCGGCTTCACCGAAGTCGGGCGGCGTGCCATAGAGCCGCCTCCGCCCGCGGGTACCGGCGTCGGCGTGGTCTGGCGGCTGGTCCGGTAGCGTAAGCCGGCATGGGGTACGGGCAAGCCGATCAGACCGATCGCGAGATGATGGCGCTGGCCCTCGGCCAGGCGCGGGTCAGCCTGGACGCCGGCGGCGTGCCGGTCGGGGCGGTGCTCGCCGCGTGCAGTGCTAGCCGAGGGTGGCAGGTCGTTGCGGCCGGGCACAATGAGCGGGTGCAGCGCGGCGACCCGGTGGCGCACGGCGAGATCGCCTGCCTGCGCAACGCAGGCCGGCGGCCGTCCTACCACGACACCACGTTGTACACCACCCTGTCTCCGTGCCAGATGTGCAGCGGCGCGATCCTGCTGTTTCAGATCCCCCGGGTGGTGGTCGGCGAGGCGGAGACCTTCGAAGGCGACCTTGGCTTCCTGGCCGATCGCGGCGTGGAGATCGTGCTGCTCGATGACGAGGACTGCGTGGCCGCCATGCACGAGTTCCAGCAGCGCTACCCGGAGGTCTGGAGCGAGGACATCGGCGGCCGCTGAGCCCACCATCGTTGGTCATGGTTGTGGCAACGTGCCGAGAAGAGGGGTGTTGTCCAAGTCCCACATCGGTCCAGGCCACCTGGCGCGTCGGCTGAGGATCGAAGCGACCTACCCACTCTGATCTTCCGCCAGCAGTAACACAGTCACCAGTGAGTGGTTCGTCAGGTCAAGCCCCAGCCGCACCCGCACAGATGTCCCTCGGCGCTTGCCGTCATGGCGTGGTTTGAGCATGAATGCTCAAACCGATTCCAGTCAGGCGATGACCAGCACCAATGTACGCTGATATACCGAACACGGCGGCTGCTATACCCTTGACTTGAGTCAGGTTGATCCGAGTCAACCTGACACCAGGGAGATGATCACGATTAGCGACCTAGCTGTCGAGGGCGACTCGACCTTCGCGGCGGCG
>Ga0209656_10002501_pt1 | contig 11906 bp, 22 predicted proteins | sample BogFormECP12_OM2_FD_188239 | JGI IMG/M metagenome (GOLD analysis project Ga0209656, IMG submission 188239) | Bog forest soil microbial communities from Calvert Island, British Columbia, Canada - ECP12_OM2 (SPAdes) (version 2) | ecosystem: Environmental > Aquatic > Freshwater > Wetlands > Bog ... | reverse complement strand
CGAGACCGTCGACATCATCGGCATCAAGGAGAAGGCGCAGTCCACGACCGTCACCGGCGTGGAGATGTTCCGCAAGATCCTCGACGATGGCCAGGCCGGCGACAACGTGGGCCTGCTGCTCCGCGGCATCAAGCGCGAGGAAGTGGAGCGCGGCCAGGTCGTCATCAAGCCGGGCACCAACACCCCGCACACCGAGTTCGAGGGCCAGGTCTACATCCTGTCCAAGGACGAGGGCGGGCGGCACACGCCGTTCTTCAACAACTACCGGCCTCAGTTCTACTTCCGCACCACCGACGTGACCGGCGTGGTCAACCTGCCGGAGGGCACGGAGATGGTGCTGCCGGGTGACCGTACCGACATGACGGTGCAGCTCATCCAGCCGATCGCCATGGAACAGGGACTGCTGTTCGCGATCCGGGAAGGCGGCCGCACCGTCGGCTCCGGCCGGGTCACCAAGATCCTGAAGTAGCAAGGCTGCTGCGGCGGCCGGGCCGCTATGGCTCGGCCGCCGCAACATGTCACCCACAGCGGCACGTGCAAGAAGAGTGAGGAAGAAGCCACAATGGCGGGACAGAAGATCCGCATCCGGCTTAAGGCATATGACCACGAGGTCATCGACAGCTCGGCGCGCAAGATCGTCGACACGGTGACCCGTACCGGCGCGCGTGTTGCCGGTCCCGTGCCGCTGCCTACCGAGAAGAACGTGTACTGCGTCATCCGCTCGCCGCACAAGTACAAGGACTCGCGCGAGCACTTCGAGATGCGGACGCACAAGCGGCTGATCGACATCATCGATCCGACGCCGAAGACGGTCGACTCGCTGATGCGGCTCGACCTCCCGGCTGGCGTCTACATCGAGATCAAGCTCTGAGGACTCACTGATCATGGCAATGACAGGGATCCTGGGCACCAAGCTTGGCATGACCCAGGTCTTCGACGAAACCGGACAGGTGGTACCTGTCACGGTGGTGCAGGCTGGCCCGTGCGTGGTCACGGCGGTCCGCACGCCGGACAACGACGGGTACTCCGCCGTCCAGATCGGGTACGGGGAGATCAATCCCCGCAAGGTCACAAAGCCTGTGGCCGGCCTGTTCGAGAAGGCCGGGGTGACGCCACGCCGGTATGTCGCTGAGATCCGCACCCAGGACGCCTCCACGTACCAGCTCGGCCAGGAGATCTCGGCCACGCTGTTCGAGGCTGGGCAGCGCGTCGACGTCACCGGCAAGTCCAAGGGCAAGGGCACCGCCGGTGTGATGAAGCGGCACGGCTTCAAGGGCCTGTCCGCATCGCACGGTACGCAGCGCAAGCACCGCTCGCCCGGCTCCATCGGCGCCTGCGCCACACCCGGCCGGGTTTTCAAGGGCGTGCGGATGGCAGGCCGGATGGGCGCCGAGCGGGTCACCGTGCAGAGCCTGACCGTGCACGCCGTGGACAGCGACAAGAACCTGCTGCTGATCAAGGGCGCGGTGCCCGGTCCGCGCGGTGGTCTCGTCATGGTGCGCTCCGCGGCACGAGAGGGGACCCGATGACCACCGTCAACGTCGTCTCGCCGTCGGGCGAGACGAGCGAGAAGGCCCGCACCGTCGACCTGCCGGACGCGATCTTCGCCGCGCAGGTGAACGTGCCGCTGATGCACCAGGTCGTGGTCGCCCAGCGTGCGGCCGCCCGCCAGGGCACGCACGCGACGAAGACCCGCGGCATGGTCAGCGGCGGCGGCAGGAAGCCGTACCGGCAGAAGGGCACCGGCCGGGCCCGGCAGGGCTCGACCCGCGCGCCGCAGTTCACCGGCGGCGGCGTCGCCCATGGCCCGCAGCCACGGGACTACACCCAGCGGACGCCCAAGAAGATGAAGGCCGCCGCGCTGCGCGGCGCGCTCTCTGACCGGGCGGCCAGCGAGCGGGTCTACGTGGTTACGAACTTCGTCGAGAGCGACGTGCCGAAGACCAAGGACGCACTCGCGGTCCTGGACGCGGTCACCGGCGGCGCGACGAGGAACATCCTGGTAGTGACGCTGCGCGACGACGAGCTCACCTGGAAGTCGCTGCGCAACGTTCCCGCCGTGCACCTGCTCGCCGAGGACCAGCTCAACACCTACGACGTGCTCCTGTCCGATCACGTGGTCTTCACCGAGGCCGCGCTGAGCGCGTTCGTGGAAAGGAGTTCGGAGTGAGCCGGATCTACAACCACCGGGACATCCTGCTGCGCCCGGTGGTATCGGAGAAGAGCTACGGCCTGCTGGACGAGGGCAAGTACACGTTCGTCGTCGCCCCCAGCGCCAACAAGACGCAGATCAAGCAGGCGGTCGAGGCGGTGTTCCGGGTCAAGGTGACGGGCGTGAACACCCTCAACCGGCAGGGCAAGCGCAGGCGCACCCGGCAGGGCTGGGGCAAGCGGGTCGACACCAAGCGCGCGATCGTTACCCTGGCCGAGGGCGACCGGATCGACATCTTCGGCGGACCGGTTAGTTAAGGAGACGCAGGTGGGTATCCGTAAATACAAGCCGACCACTGCGGGCCGGCGCGGCGCCAGCGGCTCCGACTTCTCCGAGATCACCCGGAGCGAGCCGGAGAAGTCGCTGGTTCGCCCGCTGCACAGCAGGGGTGGCCGGAACGTGCACGGGCGGGTCACCGCGCGGCACCAGGGCGGTGGGCACAAGCGCGCCTACCGGCTGATCGACTTCCGGCGGCACGACAAGGACGGTGTTCCGGCCAAGGTCGCGCACATTGAGTACGACCCGAATCGCACCGCGCGCATCGCGCTACTCCACTACGTGGACGGCGAGAAGCGCTACATCCTGGCGCCACAGGGCCTGTCCCAGGGCGACCGGGTGGAGAACGGCCCGGGCGCCGACATCAAGCCCGGCAACGCGCTGCCACTGCGGTCGATCCCGACCGGTACGGTCATCCACGCCATCGAGCTGCGTCCCGGCGGCGGCGCGAAGATCGCCCGTTCGGCGGGTGCCGGCGTCCAGCTGCTGGCCAAGGAGAGCGGCTACGCCGCGCTTCGCATGCCGTCCGGCGAGATCCGGCGGGTCAGCGTGGAGTGCCGCGCGACCGTGGGTGAGGTCGGCAACTCCGAGCAGGGCAACGTCAAGCTCGGCAAGGCGGGCCGCAACCGCTGGAAGGGGAAGCGGCCGTCGGTTCGCGGTGTGGCCATGAACCCGGTCGACCACCCGCTCGGCGGTGGCGAGGGCAAGAGTTCCGGTGGCCGCCACCCTGTCAGCCCGTGGGGTAAGCCGGAAGGCCGTACCCGCCGGGCGCACAAGCCCAGTGACCGGCTGATCAGCCGCCGCCGCGGCAAGAACAAGCGGTAGGAGCAAGCCTGAAATGCCTCGTAGCCTTAAGAAGGGTCCCTTCGTCGACGACCACCTGATGAAGAAGGTGGACGTGCAGAACGACAGGGGCAGCAAGACCGTTATCAAGACGTGGTCCCGGCGGTCCATGATCGTTCCGGCGATGCTGGGTCACACCATCGCCGTGCACGACGGCCGCAAGCACATCCCGGTGTTCATCACCGAGTCGATGGTGGGGCACAAGCTCGGCGAATTCGCTCCGACGCGGACCTTCCGCAGCCATGTCAAGGATGACCGGCGCAGCCGGCGATAAGCCTGAAAGGGAAACGGACCAAATGGAAGCCAGGGCTAAGGCGCGGTATGTGCGCGTAACGCCACGGAAGGCCCGCCGTGTGGTGGACCTGATCCGCGGGCTGCCCGCCGACCAGGCGCAGGCGGTTCTGGAGTTCTCCCCGCAGGGCGCCAGCGAGCCGGTCGGCAAGGTACTGGCCAGCGCGATCGCCAACGCGGACGTCATTGGCGGGCGCGACCGGGGCATGCTCTGGGTGCGCCGGGCGTGGGTCGACGAGGGACCGACCCTCAAGCGCTTCCGGCCGCGCGCCCAGGGCCGTGGTTACCGGATCAACAAGCGTACGAGCCACATCACCGTCGTAGTCTCAGACGACACCGAGGGAGGAAACCGCTAGTGGGACAGAAAGTGAACCCGCACGGGTTCCGCCTGGGTATCACCACCGACTTCAAGAGCCGCTGGTACGCGGAGAAGAAGTACAAGGACTATGTTGCCGAGGACGTGGCCATCCGCCGCATGCTGCAGCGCGGCATGGAGCGGGCGGGCATCTCCAAGGTAGAGATCGAGCGGACCACCGACCGGGTACGAGTGGACATCCACACCGCGCGGCCTGGCATCGTGATCGGCCGCCGCGGCGCGGAGGCCGACCGGATTCGCGGCGACCTGGAGAAGCTCACCGGCAAGCAGATCCAGCTGAACATCCTCGAGGTCAAGAACCCCGAGGTGGACGCCCAGCTGGTGGCGCAGGGCGTGGCCGAGCAGCTGTCCAGCCGCGTCTCGTTCCGTCGCGCGATGCGTAAGGCCATGCAGAGCGCGATCAAGGGCGGCGCCAAGGGCATCCGGGTGCAGTGTTCCGGCCGCCTCGGCGGCGCTGAGATGTCGCGCTCGGAGTTCTACCGCGAGGGCCGGGTCCCGCTGCACACGCTGCGCGCGGACATCGACTACGGCTTCTACGAGGCCCGGACCACCTTTGGCCGGATCGGCGTGAAGGTGTGGATCTACCGCGGCGACGCCGCCCCGACACGGGCCGGCCGCGAGGCGGCCCAGGCCGCGCTGCGCGCCGCCGGTCAGCGCCGGGACCGGGACCGGCCTGCCCAGGGCCAGCGCCGAGGCCGGCGCGACCGTCCGGAAGGCCGCCCGGAGAACCGTGGCGATCGTCCCGAGCGGACCACCGCCCCGGCGGCGGAGCCGCAGGCGGAAAGCACTGGGGAGGGCTGATCAATGCTGATTCCGCGCAAGGTTGCGCACCGCAAGCAGCACCGTCCGCACAGGACCGGTGCGGCTAGCGGAGGCACCCGGGTCTCGTTCGGGGAATTCGGAATTCAGGCTCTTGAGCACGCCTACGTGACCAACCGCCAGATCGAGGCGGCCCGTATCGCGATGACCCGGCACATCCGGCGTGGCGGCAAGGTGTGGATCAACATCTACCCGGACCGCCCGCTGACCAAGAAGCCGGCCGAGACGCGAATGGGCTCGGGCAAGGGCTCACCGGAATGGTGGATCGCCAACGTGAAGCCGGGCCGGGTGATGTTCGAGCTGTCGGGGGTCGCTGAGCCGGTGGCTCGCGAGGCGCTGCGCCGGGCGATCCACAAGCTGCCGATGAAGTGCAAGATCGTTCAGCGAGAGGTGGGTGAGGGCTGATGGCTACGGGCTTGACCGCCGCGCAGCTGCGGTCCTCCACCGAGGAGGAGCTCAGCAGCAAGCTGGCCGAGGCCAAGGAGGAGCTGTTCAACCTCCGCTTCCAGGGCGCGACCGGCCAGCTGGAAAGCCACGGCCGGCTGCGGGCCGTGCGCAAGGAGATCGCCCGCATCTACACGGTGATGCGGGAACGCGAGCTCGGCATCATCACCGACGTCGAGGAGGACACACCAGCGGACGTCGAGGGGAGCGCTGAGCAGTGAGCACGACACCAGCAGAGACCGAGGTCACCGAGAGCGCCGAAGCGCGGGGCTACCGCAAGACGCGCGAGGGTTACGTCGTCAGCGACAAGATGGACAAGACCGTCATCGTCGCGGTGGAAGACCGCGTGAAGCACCCCAAGTACGGCAAGATCTTGCGCCGTACGAAGAAGTACAAGGCACACGACGAGCAGAACGCCTGCGGCGTCGGCGACCGTGTGCTGCTGATGGAGACCCGGCCGCTGTCGGCCACCAAGCGGTGGCGCGTAGCCGAGATCCTCGAGCGGGCCAAGTAGGTAAGAACTAATCGCCGGCGGAACACTCCGGCGTAGCGAAGCAGGAGTTGACGTGATCCAGCAGGAGTCGCGGCTCAAGGTCGCCGACAACACGGGTGCGAAGGAGATCTTGTGTATCCGCGTGCTCGGTGGCAGCGGCCGGCGATACGCGGGCATCGGTGACGTCATCGTGGCGACCGTAAAGGACGCGCTGCCCGGGGCTGGCGTCAAGAAGGGCGACGTCGTCAAGGCAGTCGTGGTGCGTACCCGCAAGGAGCGCCGCCGCGCAGACGGTTCCTACATCCGCTTCGACGAGAATGCCGCCGTCCTGATCAGGGATGGCGGGGATCCGCGCGGCACCCGCATCTTCGGCCCGGTCGGCCGGGAGTTGCGGGAGAAGCGGTTCATGCGGATCATCTCGCTGGCGCCGGAGGTGCTGTGATGAAGATCAAGAAGGGCGATCACGTGGTGGTCGTGGCCGGCAAGGACAAGGGCGCGTCCGGGACCGTCATCGCGGCTTACCCGGATACGCAGCGTGTCCTCGTGCAGGGCGTGAACATGATCAAGAAGAACAAGAAGGTGACCAACCAGGGATTTCGTGGTGCCAAGGAAGGCGGCATCACGCACCAGGAGGCGCCGATTCATGTGAGCAACGTGCAACTGGTCGACCCGGAGACCAAGCGCCCGGCGCGAGTGGGTTACCGGACTAACGAGGACGGCAAGAAGGTTCGCATCTTGCGTCCGAGCGGGAAGGAAATCTGATGGCGACCGAGGCGCCGGCCAGGCCCCGGCTCAAGGAGAAGTACCGCACCGAGATCGCCCCTGCCCTGAAGGACGAGTTCGGTTTCGCCAACGTGATGCAGATCCCGCGGCTGACCAAGATCGTCGTGAACATGGGTGTCGGCGAGGCTGCGCGGGACGCGAAGCTGATCGACGGTGCCGTCAGGGACCTCACCGCCATCACCGGGCAGAAGCCGGCCGTGGCGCGGGCGAAGAAGTCCATCGCTCAGTTCAAGCTGCGCGAGGGCATGCCGATCGGCGCCCACGTGACGCTGCGCGGCGACCGCATGTGGGAGTTCCTCGACCGGCTGCTGTCCATCTCGCTGCCGCGCATCCGTGACTTCCGCGGCCTGTCCGACCGGCAGTTCGACGGCAACGGGAACTACACGTTCGGGCTGACCGAGCAGGTGGTGTTCCACGAGATCGATCCCGACAAGGTGGACCGGCAGCGGGGGATGGACATCACCATCGTCACCACGGCAACCAACGACGCTGAGGGCCGCTCGCTGCTGCGGCGTCTTGGCTTCCCGTTCAAGGAGGGCTGACAAGTGGCGAAGACGGCCCTGATCGTCAAGGCCAAGCGCAAGCCGAAGTTCGAGGTCCGCGGCTACACGCGGTGCACCCGGTGCGGGCGCCCGCGTGCCGTCTACCGGAAGTTCGGCCTGTGCCGAATCTGCTTCCGCGCGATGGCGCACCGGGGCGAACTGCCCGGCATCACCAAGTCCAGCTGGTAACTATCGATACGCCGTAGGTCCTGCACCGAGCGGGAAACCACGGCGAGGAAGGCCAAAACGGCCATGTCAATGACCGACCCAATCGCGGACATGCTGACCCGTCTGCGCAACGCCAACTCGGCGTACCACGACACCGTGGGCATGCCTTACTCCAAGATCAAGTCGCACATCGCGGAGATCCTGCAGCAGGAGGGCTACATCGCCGGGTGGCGCGTCGAGGATGCCGAAGTCGGCAAGAACCTCGTGGTCATGCTGAAGTACGGCAACGCCCGCGAGCGCTCGATCGCCGGGATCAAGCGGGTCTCCAAGCCCGGTCTGCGCGTGTACGCGAAGAAGGACAACCTGCCTCGGGTGCTGGGCGGGCTCGGTGTCGCGATCATCTCGACATCGGGCGGCCTGATGACCGACAAGCAGGCCAAGAAGAACGGTGTGGGCGGGGAAGTCCTCGCCTACGTCTGGTAAGGGAGGGCAGCAGGAATGTCACGCATCGGACGTCTCCCCGTGCCCATCCCCAGCGGAGTGGACGTGGCCATCGACGGCCAGGCGGTCACCGTCAAGGGCCCCAAGGGCACGCTGGCGCTCACCGTCGTCGAGCCGATCGCCGTGGTCAAGGAAGACGCCGTCATCCGGGTCACCCGGCCCAGCGACGACGGCAAGATCCGCGCCCTGCACGGCCTGTCCCGCACGCTGATCGCCAACATGGTGACCGGCGTCACCCAGGGGTACAGCAAGACCCTGGAGATCGTCGGTGTTGGTTACCGTGTGCAGGCCAAGGGCAGGGACCTCGAGTTCTCGCTCGGTTTCAGCCACCCGGTGCTCGTCACGCCCCCGGAAGGGATCACCTTCCGCGTCGAGGCGCCGACCAGGTTCGTGGTCGAGGGCATCGACAAGCAGCTGGTGGGCGAGACGGCGGCCAGGATCCGCAAGCTCCGCAAGCCCGACCCGTACAAGGCCAAGGGCGTGCGTTACCAGGGCGAAGTGATCCGGCGCAAGGTCGGGAAGGCTGGTAAGTAGTCATGGCTGGTACCCAGGCCAAGAGGTCGTCGCGCGAGTACGCCACCGGTCGGGTGGGGCCGCGCACGGCAACGAAGACGCGCGCGCGCGTACGGCGCCACCTGCGGGTGCGCAAGAAGGTCACCGGCAGCGCCGCACGTCCGCGGCTGGTGGTCAACCGGTCCGCACGGCACCTGTTCGTGCAGATCGTGGACGACAGCGTCGGCCGTACCCTGGCGTCCGCGTCCACCATGGACGCGGAGATCAGGACGGCGGACGGAGACAAGACGGCCAAAGCAAAGCTGGTCGGCGCGCTGCTCGCCGAGCGGGCGAAGAGCGCGGGGATCACCGCTGTGGTCTTCGACCGCGGCGGCTACCAGTACCACGGCCGCGTGGCCGCGCTCGCGGACGGCGCGAGGGAAGCCGGGTTGTCGCTGTGATGCCGGGCAAGTCTTTTATCAGGAGGAACAGCTAATGCCAGGAGCTCCGCGGCGCGGCGGTGGCGGCGGCGAGCGGCGTGAGCGCCGCGACGACCGCCGCGGCGGTCAGGCCGAGAAGCAGAACGTCTACCTAGAGCGCGTGGTCACTATCAACCGCGTGGCCAAGGTGGTCAAGGGCGGCCGTAGGTTCAGCTTTACCGCGCTCGTCGTGGTGGGTGACGGCAACGGCATGGTCGGTGTCGGCTACGGCAAGGCCAAGGAGGTACCCGCGGCGATCGCCAAGGGCGTCGAAGAGGCGAAGAAGCACTTCTTCCGCGTGCCCCGCATCGCGACCACTATCCCGCACACCGTGCAGGGCGAGGCCGCGGCCGGCGTGGTGCTGCTGAAGCCGGCCAGCCCCGGTACCGGCGTCATCGCCGGCGGCCCGGTCCGCGCCGTCCTCGAGTGCGCGGGGATCAGCGACGTGCTGTCCCGGTCGCTCGGCTCGTCGAACCCGATCAACGTGGTGCACGCCACCGTCGCAGCGCTCAAGTCGCTGAGCCGTCCGGAAGAGATCGCGGCCAAGCGCGGCCTGCCGATCGAGGACGTGGCGCCGAAGGCGATGCTGAAGGCGCGTGCTGCCGCCGCGGCCAGCGCGTAACAGGGGACACGTGATGACTCAGCTCAAGGTGACCCAGATCAAGTCGAAGATCGGCGGGAACAGCGCGCAGCGGGATTCGCTGCGCTCGCTGGGCCTGCGCCGCATCGGCCAGTCGGTGGTCAAGCCGGATCGCCCGGAGTTCCGCGGCATGATCCACACTGTCCGCCACCTGGTCCGGGTAGAGGAAGTGGACTAACCAATGCTGAAGCTGCATGACCTGCGGCCGGCCCCCGGCTCACACAAAGAGAAGACGCGGGTCGGCCGAGGCGAAGGGTCTAAGGGCAAGACCGCGGGCCGTGGTACCAAGGGCACCAAGGCTCGCTACCAGGTGCCGATCGGGTTCGAAGGCGGCCAGATGCCGCTGGCCCGCCGCATTCCGAAGCTCAAGGGCTTCTCCAACGCGGCGTTCAAGACCACCTATCAGGTGGTGAACATCGGGCGGCTCGCCGAGCTGTACCCGGGCGGCGGCGACGTGACGCCGGAGAACCTCGCCGCCAACGGTGCGGTGCGCCGCGGCGAGCTGGTCAAGGTGCTCGGCACCGGCGACCTGACCGCGGTGCTGCGGGTCAGCGCGCACGCCGTCTCCGCGTCGGCCAGGCAGAAGATCGAGGCGGCGGGCGGAACAGTCACGCTCCTCGGTTAGTTTGAACTGGGTCCGCCCGCCGCAGGCTGGCTCGCTCAGGGCTTACGCCCTGGCGAGCTAGGCTCTGCTAGCTGGTCTGCTGGGCGGCCTGCGGGTAGGATACGGAAGCCGCTGAAACGCAGGTTTCACTGATGAAGAGGGATCACGCATGCTGACCGCGTTCATCCGGGCGTTCCGGACGCCCGACCTGCGCAATAAGCTGCTGTTCACGCTGGGCATCATCACGGTGTTCAGGTTTGGATCGTCGCTGCCCGCACCCGGCATCAACGAGAAGAACGTGTCGACCTGTGCGGGCATCGCCGCGAAGAGCAGCTCCGCGAACGTCTACCAGATCGTGGACCTGCTCAGCGGCAACGCGCTGAAGTACATGTCGGTGTTCGCGCTCGGCATCATGCCCTACATCACCGCGAGCATCATCCTCCAGCTGCTCACCGTCGTGATCCCGCGCCTCGAGACCCTCAAGAACGAGGGGCAGGCCGGCCAGGCGAAGATCACCCAGTACACCAGGTACCTGACCATCGGCCTGGCGATCCTGCAGTCTACGGGCTACATCGAGCTCGCCCGCAGCGGCGAGCTGTTCCAGGGCTGCTCGACGACCACGTACCCGATCATCCCCGACGCGTCGGTGTTCCGGATCGCCACGATGGTGATCACCATGGTCGCGGGCACCGCCGTGATCATGTGGATGGGCGAGCTGATCACCGACCGCGGTGTCGGCAACGGCATGTCGATCCTGATCTTCACCCAGGTCATCGCCGTCATCCCCGGCGAGCTGCTGACCATCTTCCAGACTCGCGGCGCGTTCACCTCGCTGCTGTCGGTCATCGTCGTGATGGTGATCGTCGCGTTCGTGGTGTTCATGGAGCAGGCGCAGCGCCGCATCCCGGTGCAGTACGCCAAGCGGATGGTGGGCCGCCGCATGTACGGCGGCACGTCCACCTATATCCCGATGAAGGTCAACCAGGCCGGCGTCATCCCGGTCATCTTCGCCTCCAGCCTGCTGTACATCCCCCAGCTCGCGGTGTCGCTGTTCGGCAGCCAAAGTCACCCGCAAGGCTGGGTCTCCTGGGTCCAGACGTACCTGGAGACCGGTACCGGCTACAGCAAGTTCTACATGGCCGCCTTCTTCATACTGATCGTCGCGTTCACCTTCTTCTACGTGTCGATTACGTTCAACCCGACTGAAGTCGCCGACAACATGAAGAAGTACGGCGGCTTCATCCCAGGCATCAGGCCGGGACGGCCGACCGCCGAATACCTCGGCTACGTGCTCACCAGGCTCACCACCCCCGGATCGCTCTACCTCGGCGCGGTCGCCCTGTTCCCGCTGGTCGCGCTCGGGCTGATCGGCGTGGCGAACCAGTTCCCCTTCAGCGGCGTGAGCCTGCTCATCATGGTCGGCGTTGGCCTGGACACGGTCAAGCAGATCGAGAGCCAGCTGCAGCAGCGTAACTACGAGGGTTTCTTGCGATAGTGCGCATCGTCCTTGTCGGGCCCCCCGGAGCGGGCAAAGGGACTCAGGCCCACTTCATCGCATCCCATCTGACGATCCCGCGTATTTCGACAGGTGACATCTTCCGCCACAACGTCACGCACAACACCGAGCTTGGCGTCAAGGCGAAGGAGTACATGGACCGCGGCGACCTCGTTCCCGACGAGGTGACCGTAGCCATGGTGCGCGACCGGCTGGCGGACGACGACGCGCAGGCAGGTTTCCTCCTCGACGGCTTCCCGCGCAATGTGCCGCAGGCTGAGACGCTGAAGAAGCTGCTCGCCGAGTTCGAGACCAAGCTCACCGTGGTGCTTGAGCTCGTGGTCGATGAGGACGAGGTGGTCCGCCGGCTGTCCGGCCGCCGTACCTGCCGCCGTTGCGAGCGGGTCTGGCATGTGATGTATGACCCGCCCGTGCAGCCTGATGTCTG
>Ga0209656_10002500_pt1 | contig 11910 bp, 11 predicted proteins | sample BogFormECP12_OM2_FD_188239 | JGI IMG/M metagenome (GOLD analysis project Ga0209656, IMG submission 188239) | Bog forest soil microbial communities from Calvert Island, British Columbia, Canada - ECP12_OM2 (SPAdes) (version 2) | ecosystem: Environmental > Aquatic > Freshwater > Wetlands > Bog ... | reverse complement strand
ACACGAGCTGGGCAGATGCGCGGCCGTCTTCAACAGGAGCTCAAGTCCCGCACCGTTCCGAATTTTGGCGCCCATGACGATTTCGGGGCGGGAAGCGCCGATTGTCGTCGCTTCTTCGTGTTGCCCAGTGTATCATGCTTGAATTCGGACCCGTTCCAACGGCGGCGGAGGCGTTCGAGGCCGGCTCTCGCATTTCGGCGAGGCCCATCGTTCCTTCAATCCTTTCCCTGGCGCAGTCGACCACCGGCTCGACGCGCTTTCATTCAAGAGCGCGTGTCGGAGTCTGAAGACTATGTCGGCAATGCAAGGAAATGGCGGGGGATTGGCGGCGCGCGACTGGGCGCAGGCGCTTCTTCCCTACCGCCGGGCGAGCGCGGCGCGCAGCGTCATCGAGCTCGCGATCACTATCCTGCCCTTCATCGCGCTCTGGGCCACGATGTTGATCGCGTCGCGCAACGGTCAGATCTTGCTCTCGTTCGCCATGGCGCCGTTTGCGGCGGGGCTGCTGGTTCGCCTCTTCATGATCCAGCACGACTGCGGGCACGGCGCCTTCCTTCCGAGCAGGCCCGCTAACGACTGGGTCGGCCGGGCGATCGGCGTCCTGACGATGACGCCCTACGATCACTGGCGGCGCTGCCACGCGATCCATCATGCGACGTCGGGCAATCTCGACCGGCGCGGCATCGGCGACATCGATACGCTGACGGTCGGGGAATATGTCGGGCGCAACTGGCGCGACCGACTCCGCTACCGGCTCTATCGCCATCCGCTGGTGATGTTCGGCGTCGGCCCGCTCTATGTCTTCCTGATCGAGAACCGCCTGCCGTTCGGCTTCATGCGCACGGGCGCGATGCCGTGGCTGAGCACGATGACAACCAACGCCGGCATCCTCATCGCAGCCGGCCTCCTCATCTGGGGCGCAGGACTCGGGCCGTTTCTCATCGTCAATCTGCCGATCGTCATGCTCGGCGCGACGGCCGGCGTGTGGCTCTTCTACGTGCAGCACCAATTCGAGGGGACGACATGGGAGCCGTCGGCAAATTGGAGCCAGCCCGAGGCGGCGCTGCACGGCAGTTCGTTCTATGAACTGCCGCCACCGCTCGACTGGTTCTCCGGCAATATCGGCGTGCATCACGTGCATCACCTGTCGAGCGGCATTCCGTTCTACCGGCTTCGCGAAGTTTTGCGGGACCATCCCGCGCTCAGGGAGGTCGGCCGGGTCAGTCTCAAGGAAAGCCTTGCGTGCGTCCGGCTTGCGCTCTGGGACGAGGAGCGGCGGAGGATGGTGTCGTTTCGTGAGGCGTGGGCGTCGCGGCGGCCCGGCCGGAACTGAGAGCCGCCGATTACGGTTCGCTCAGCCCGACGCAACCGAATCCGTCTCTTCCGTCCACACCTGGAACGATTTGAGCACATGCGGGCCGAACGAGTTGACGAGCGGAATGTCGGCCGCGTCGCGTCCGCGGGCGATCAGAATCCGGCCGATGCGCGGCATGTTGTGGCGCGCATCGAACGTGTACCATTTGCCACCCAGGAAAACCTCGAACCAGGCGTTGAAATCCATCGGCGCCGGGTCCGGCGGCACGCCGATGTCGCCGAGATAGCCGTTGGCGTAGCGCGCGGGAATGTTCATGCAGCGGCAGAACGCCACCGCGAGATGCGCGAAATCGCGGCAGACGCCGGTGCGCTCGACATAGGCTTCGTGGGCCGTGCGGGTCGAGCGGGCGTTCTGGTAGCCGAATTCGATATGGCCGTTGACGAAATCGCAGATCGCCTGCACCCGAGGCCAGCCCGGGGCGGTGTGGCCGAAATGGTCCCAAGCGGTCTGGCTGAGCTTGTCGGTTTCGACGTAGCGGCTACCGACGAGATAAAGCAGCGTGTCGTCCGGCAGATCGGCGACCGGGATCTCGGCGGCGTCGGGCACGACGGGGTCGGGCAAACCGCTCACTTCGACGACGCCGGAATTCGAGATGGCGATATCGCCGGCCGGCGCGTTGAACCGGCGGCAGCGATTGCCGAACACGTCCGAATAGAGCCACGATTTGACATGCGGGGTCGCCTTGAACGGCGTCTCCGCCCGGACCATGGGCGTGCAGGAGGGATGCAGGTCGAGCTGGCAGACCATCGGCGTCGGCGCGGCGCAGCCGAAAGTCATGTCATAGCCGTAGCGGATCAGCATCAAAGGCCTCGCATGTCATCCGCCAGGCTGGGCGGCCGCCCATCAACGCCCTCCAGCCCAAAAGGTTCGGCCCCGCCTTTGCCTCACAAGAATTGTGCCAAGGGCGCGTCGGATTTGGGGGCGGCCTGAAATCTGGCTTACCGCCTCAATCCTGGCGCTGGCTGCCAGAACATCCTCCAGGGGCCAACGTCTGGACGTTGCAAAGAGGCCACAGCGTTTTCATTGCGGCGTTTCGGACCGACGCCAGCCCCTTAAGCGCTTGCGCCGGGAGCCGGGGCGCCGCTAGGGTGAAATTGGGGCGAGATTCGTTCGGCGGGGTCGATTGAATGAGATGGCGTACCGGTCTCGGAGTCCGTCTCGCCGCGGCCACCGTCGCTTGCCTGGCGTCGGGGAGCTTCGCGCGAGCGGCGGATCTGACCTCGGCGACTCCGGCCGACACCTCGGCCTACGAGTTCCCGCAGCCGGCTCCGTATATCACGCTGTTTCAGGAAGTGCGCGTCGGCGCATTCGCCCACAACCCGAACCACGACGAGGGCGCGCCGGTCGACGTCTCCTTCGAGACCCTGTCGCAGAACCTGCCGTTCGCGAACTTCTCCAACCCTTACGTCAACTGGTTCCTCAGCCCCCGCATCGGGCTCGGCGCGATGATCAACACGGGAGGCAAGACGAGCTACGCCTTCGGCACCTTCAACTGGCGGATTCCGATCTGGAGGATGCTGTTTTTCGAGGGCGAGTTCGGCGGCGCGGTCAACAACTCGCCCGATTGGCAAGGCCCGCGACGCATTGACATGGGCTGCCCACTGACTTTCCGCGAGTCGGGTGGCTTCGGCCTTCAGCTGACCCAGAACTGGGACATCGTCGCGACCGTCGCGCATGCCTCGCACGCAAGCTTCTGCACGAGCAAGAATCCGGGCGACACCGATTTTGGCGTGATGGTCGGCTACAAGTTCTAAGCCGTCAGGGCGCTCGTCGATCGCTCTTCCAAAAAAGGCGATTTTCGGTTAGGGAGCCGCCAGGCGAAGAGCGCGAATATGCCGCTCGACGCCCGGATGGGCGGGGCTTCGGACCTAGCGCCCGCCAATCCTCGAAGGACGCCTCCGATCGTTATTGGCCGCGGAGCGGCCTTTTTTTGTGTGTTTGGGGCGCGAGCCCAGGGACCCCATGCCGAAGCGCACCGACATTTCGACGATCCTGATCATCGGCGCCGGACCGATCATCATCGGCCAGGCGTGCGAGTTCGACTATTCTGGAACGCAAGCCTGTAAGGCCCTGCGGGCCGAAGGTTATCGAATCGTACTCATCAATTCGAACCCGGCCACGATCATGACCGATCCCGAGATGGCGGACCGGACCTATATCGAGCCGATCACCCCGGAGATCGTCGCCAAGATCATCGCGAAAGAGCGGTACGCCGTGCCCGGCGGGTTCGCGCTGTTGCCGACCATGGGGGGCCAGACTGCGCTCAACTGTGCGCTCAGCCTGAGAAAAATGGGCGTCCTCGACCAATATGGCGTCGAGATGATCGGCGCTACCGCCGCGGCCATCGACAAGGCGGAGGACCGCGAACTCTTCCGCGAGGCGATGACCAGGATCGGTCTCGAAACGCCGCGATCGCACCATATCAAGACGCTGCCCCAGGCGCTGACCGCGCTCGAGGACATCGGACTTCCCGCCATCATCCGCCCGAGCTTCACCATGGGCGGCACCGGCGGCGGCATCGCCTACAACAAGAGCGAATTCATCGACATCGTCGAGCGTGGCATCGACGCTTCGCCGACCAGCGAGGTGCTGATCGAGGAGAGCGTGCTGGGCTGGAAGGAATTCGAGATGGAGGTCGTCCGCGACAAGGCGGACAACTGCATCATCGTCTGCTCGATCGAGAACATCGATCCGATGGGCGTCCACACTGGAGATTCGATCACCATCGCTCCGGCGCTGACGCTTACCGACAAGGAATTCCAGATCATGCGCGACGCCGCGATTGCGGTGTTGCGCGAAATCGGCGTCGAGACCGGCGGCTCCAACGTACAGTTCGCCGTCAATCCGACCGACGGGCGCATGATTGTCATCGAGATGAACCCGCGCGTCTCGCGCTCCTCCGCGCTCGCCTCGAAGGCGACCGGCTTTCCGATCGCCAAGGTCGCGGCCAAGCTCGCCGTCGGCTATACGCTCGACGAGATCGCCAATGACATCACCGGCGGCGCGACGCCGGCTTCGTTCGAGCCGACGATCGATTACATCGTCACCAAGATCCCGCGTTTCGCATTCGAGAAATTCCCCGGGGCCGAGCCTGTATTGACGACGGCGATGAAGTCCGTCGGCGAGGCGATGGCGATCGGGCGCACCTTCGCCGAATCGCTGCAGAAGGCGCTTCGCTCACTCGAGACTGGCCTCGACGGCCTTGACGAGATCGAAATCGACGGGCTCGGCAAGGGCGATGACCATAATGTGCTGCGCGCTGCGATCGGAACACCGACGCCCGACCGGCTGCTCAAGGTCGCCCAGGCGATGCGTATGGGCCTGAGCGTCGAGGAGATCCAAGAGGTTTCGAGGATTGATCCCTGGTTCCTCGAGCGTATCGCGGAAATCCTGGCGCTCGAAGCCAAAACGCGCGCCTATGGGCTTCCGGACGATGCGGGCAACCTGCGCGCGCTGAAGGCGGCTGGGTTCTCGGACGTGCGCCTCGCGGGCCTCACCGGACTGAGCGAGGCCGATGTCGCCGCCGCCCGCAGGCGGCTCGGGGTGCTTCCGGTCTTCAAGCGCATCGACACCTGTGCGGCGGAATTCGCGTCGCCGACCGCTTACATGTACTCGACCTACGAGACGCCGTTCGCAGGCAGGGCGAGCTGCGAAGCCAATCCGACGGAGCGCGAAAAAATCGTGATCCTCGGCGGCGGTCCCAATCGAATCGGGCAGGGCATTGAGTTCGACTATTGCTGCTGCCACGCGTCGTTCGCGCTGAGCGAGGCGGGGTACGAGACGATCATGATCAACTGCAACCCGGAGACGGTGTCGACCGACTATGACACCTCGGACCGGCTCTACTTCGAGCCGCTGACTGAGGAGGACGTGCTCGCAATCCTGGACAAGGAGCGCGAAAAAGGCGCGCTGAAGGGCGTCATCGTGCAGTTTGGCGGACAGACTCCTCTGAAACTGGCGCACACCATCGAACAGTCGGGGGCGCCGATTCTTGGAACCTCAGTCGATTCGATCGATCTCGCCGAGGACCGCGATCGCTTCAAGCGCCTCCTGGACAAGCTCGGCCTGAAGCAGCCGAAGAACGGGATCGCTTATTCTGTCGAGCAGGCGCGGCTCGTTGCCGCCGACCTCGGTCTGCCGCTGGTCGTGCGGCCGTCTTACGTCCTTGGCGGACGGGCGATGGCGATCATCCACGATGAGAGCGAACTCGACGACTATCTGCTCGGCTCGCTGCCGGGCCTCGTGCCCTCGGACGTCAAGGCGCGCTATCCCAACGACAAGACCGGTCAGATCAACACGGTTCTCGGCAAGAATCCGCTCCTGTTCGACCGCTATCTGTCGGACGCGATCGAGATCGACGTCGACGCGCTCTGCGACGGCAAGACAGTCGTCGTCGCGGGAATCATGGAACACATCGAGGAGGCGGGCATTCACTCGGGCGACAGCGCGTGCTCGCTGCCGCCGCGCTCGTTGAGCCCCGAAACGATGACGAAGCTCGAGCAGCAGACGCAGAGGCTGGCGCTCGCGCTCGAGGTCGGCGGGCTGATGAACGTGCAATACGCTCTGAAGGATGGTGTGATTTACGTGCTCGAGGTCAATCCGCGCGCGTCACGCACGGTGCCGTTTGTGGCGAAGGTGATCGGCAAGCCGATCGCCAAGATCGCAAGCCGCGTCATGGCGGGCGAACCGCTCGCCTCGTTCGATCTCAACTTCGACGAGCTCGACCATGTCGGGGTCAAGGAGGCCGTGTTCCCGTTCGCACGGTTCCCCGGCGTCGATACGGTGCTCGGGCCGGAGATGCGCTCCACCGGCGAGGTGATGGGCATCGACCGATCCTTTGAGCTCGCCTTTGCCAAAAGCCAGCTGGGGGCGGGCTCGCGTCCGCCGAAGACCGGCACGGTCTTCGTCTCGGTTCGCGACGCCGACAAGGAGCGGATCGTCGAGCCGCTAAGGACGCTTCAGGCGCTGGGGTTCAAGATCCTCGCAACGAGCGGGACGCAACGCTATCTGGCGTCGCACGGGTTGAAGGCGGAGAAAGTCAACAAAGTGTCGGAAGGGCGTCCCCACGCCGCGGACCTCGTGCGCAACGGGGGTGTGCAGCTGATGTTCAACACGACCGAGGGCGCGACGTCGCTTGCCGATTCCAAACCGCTTCGGCGCGCGGCCCTCTTGCAAAAGACGCCTTATTACACCACACTTTCAGGGGCCATCGCGGCGGCCGAAGGCATACGCGCCGTCGTGGCTGGCGAACTCGAAGTCAGGGCTTTGCAGGACTACTTGGCGTGACGGCGCGAAAAGACGCCGCCGCGGGAACCTCTTTTTGACGGATGCCTTATGGACAAGCTGCCGATCACTGCCGCGGGCCACGCCGCGCTGGAAGCCGAATTTCTTCACCGTCAGCAGGTCGAGCGGCCGCGCATTATCGCGGCGATCGCCGAGGCGCGATCGCATGGCGATCTGTCGGAAAACGCCGAATACCATTCAGCCAAGGAAGCGCAATCCCACAACGAGGGCCGAATCGTCGAACTCGAAGACCTGCTGCAGCGCGCCGAGGTGATCGACGTGTCGAAATTGAACGGAAGCACCATCAAGTTCGGCGCGACCGTGACGCTGATCGACGAGGACACCGAAAAGCAAAAGGTGTTCCAGATCGTTGGCGAGACCGAGGCGGACGTGAGGGCGGGCAAGGTCTCAATTTCCTCGCCGACGGGGCGCGCGCTGATCGGGAAGAAGGCGGGCGAGAGCGTCGAGGTGAATACGCCGGGCGGCGGGAAGAGCTATGAAATCGTGAAGGTAGCTTTTATATAGTCGGCAATCCGGCTGCGCTCGACTTGGGGGCGCGAACAGGAGTTCGTCATGTCGAATCGCGGCTTGACCCGTCGCACTACGCTCTCTGCTCTCGCTGGCTTGGCGCTCGCTCCTGCGTCCGCGCTAGCGCAACCGGCGGTGCGGTTGCGGGGCATCCAAGTCGACGTCGGGCCGCTGCGCGCCAACGCCGGCGACCCGACCGCCGCTTGGGTTGAGGAAGCACTGCCTGGTCTCCTGGAGCATGCCTTAGGCGCTTACGTTGAGCCGGGCTACCGGAATGGAGCTGTCCTGACCGCGCGGATCGACTTCGTTTATCTCGGACCGAGCAGCGGCGGGACGGGCCCGCTGGCCCAGTCTCAAGATACGATAGGCGGCGTCCTCATCGTCCACGGACCCCGCGGAACAGTACCGGCGGAAACGCCGCTGAGGGCGATCAGCAACTATTATCCGATGGCCGTCGATCAGCCTCTCGCCGTGCAGTCGAACCACGATCGGATTGTGGCGCTGGCGCAAGCCTTTGCATTCTGGACGCCGAGGGAGTTGGGGCTCTAGGACTGCGGCGCAGACGGGGAACTTCGCGCTCGTCCGGTCCTTGGCGCGCGCGGGCCGGTAATCCCCCGGTGAAGGCTCGACCGTGATTGCCTTCGCTTTGGCCGCGCGTTAGGCCGCACGCATGGTCGGCGCGGGGACAAACAAGACGAAGCCGCATGTCGGTGGAGGCCCGGCGGTTATCCTGGTCCGGCCTCAGCTCGCGGTGAACATCGGCATGTGCGCGCGGGCGATGGCCAATTTCGGGCTCGACGATCTGCGGCTCGTCAATCCGCGCGAAGGCTGGCCCCGCAGCGATGAGTATCGCAAGGTCGCCTATTCCGCCGCGGCGGGCGCGACCAGCCTGCTCGACGCTGCACGGGTCTTCCCGACCGTGGAGGCGGCCGTCGCGGATCTCCATTACGTCTATGCTTCGACCGCGCGAGAGCGCGGCCAGATGAAGGCGGTGCTGAGCCCAAGCGTCGCGATGAGCGGGATCGCGGTGGCTGAGGGCGAGAGGCGAGGCATTCTGTTCGGGCCCGAGCGCACCGGCCTCGACAATGACGAAGTGGCGATCGCCGATTCGATCATCACCTTTCCCTCGAGTCCGGCCTATGCCTCGCTCAATCTCTCCCAGGCGGTTCTGCTCTGCGGCTTCGAGTGGTTCAAGGCTGCGCACGGCGACGCGGCGCCGCCCTCGACCATCCCGCGCGCGACGTCCCCGCCTGCGCAGCGCGAGATGCTGCTCGCTTTCTTCGATTATCTCGAGGCGAAGCTCGATGAGAACGGCTTCTTCCGACCTGCGACCAAGAAGCCGGGGATGCGGCGCAACCTTCGCAACATCTTCCACCGGATGGAGCTGACCCAGCAGGACGTGCGGACGCTCTGGGGCGCGGTCGTGCGCCTCGCCGAGGGACCGCGCGTCGAGGTCAAGACGCGAAAGCGCACTCGGCCGAAGAACGCCGTCGAGTAGGCTGCTTGGAGCTTCAGGGAAGCGGATCAAAAGCTCTCCGGACATTGCGGCCCGGAGAGCTGATCGCATTCCAAACCATGCGGCGCCCGGAGCGCCCTTGCCGTCTTAGGACTTCGGAGCTTCCGGCGCCGGAGCCACGTGGTGCATGTGGTGATGATGGCGGTGGTGGTGGTGGTGGTGGTGATGGTGATGATGGTGGTGGTGATGCATCTCATGCATCGGGGCGGCGGCGGGCGCGGCCGGCGCGGCTTCCTGGGCGACGGCGTAGCCGGCGAGCCCGATGGCGAGAGCGGCGGCGGCGACAAGGCTCTTGATCATCGAAATCCGTCCTGTTGTAAGAAAGACCCAAGCGGTCTTCGCCTGCAGTTTGCCGCAATCTGCCTGAACTCAAAATGAACCGCGTCGCCTGGCGTGACGCCGAGGCCGAAAACATGCATATCGGCCGCCTCGGAGACCTCAAAGAGGAGAGCGGGCGCAGCATGGCGGTGAACAGCATGACGGGATTCGCCCGCGCCGCCGGGTCGAACGGCGAATGGCGCTGGGCCTTCGAGATCAAGAGCGTCAACGCCAAAGGCCTCGACCTCCGCTTGCGAATGCCGGCGCCCTTTGACCGCGTCGAAGCAGAAGCGCGGTCGCGGCTCGGGAAGGCGCTCGCGCGCGGAACCTGCTTCGCCACGCTGACAGCCCAGCGCGAGGGCGCGGCGACCACGGCGCGGATCGACCAGGCGGCGCTTAGGACGATCGCCGCCATTGCCCGGACCGCGGCAGAGCAGGCGGGGCTCGCGCCTCCAACGATGGATGGACTGCTTGCGGTGCGGGGCGTGGTCGAGGTGGTCGACGCGGCTGAAGAGGAGGCTCAGGTCAACGCCGCCTGCGCGGGCGCGCTGACGAGCCTCGACGAAGCGATCGCCGCGCTCGGCAAGGCCCGCCGGACCGAAGGCGAGGCGCTCGCCGGCGTCGTGGGCGAACAGCTCGACGCCATCGAAGCCCTCACGCTCGCGGCCGACGCCAATCCGGCCCGGCGACCCGAGGCGGTGCGCGCTCGCCTTGCCGAGAGCGTCGCAGCACTGATGGACTCCTCGCGAGGCTTCGACGAGAACCGCCTGCATCAGGAGGCGATCCTCATCGCCGCCAAGGCGGACGTTCGCGAGGAGCTTGACCGGCTCAAAACCCATGTCGCCGCCGCGCGAGCTCTGCTCGACCAGGGCGGCCCCATCGGGCGGCGGCTCGATTTCCTCGCCCAGGAGTTCGGCCGTGAGGCCAATACGCTCTCGGCCAAGGCGAACAATGTGACTCTGACTGCACAGGGGCTTGAACTGAGGGCGCAAATCGAGCAATTCCGCGAGCAGGTTCAGAACATCGAGTGAGTCTTTCGACAAATGGCGGCGAGCCGGCGCGGCATCATCCTCATTCTGTCCTCGCCCTCGGGCGCGGGCAAGACGACGCTGACGCGCATGCTGATGCAGGACAAGTCGCTCGATCTGACGCTTTCCGTTTCGGTGACGACGCGCGCACGGCGGTCCTCGGAAATCGACGGCATCCACTACCGTTTCATCGACCGGCGCGAATTCGAACGGATGAAGTCGGACGGCGACCTGCTCGAATGGGCGGAAGTTCATGGCAACGGCTACGGCACGCCGCGCGCGCCGGTCGAACGGGTGCTCGCCGAAGGGCGCGACATGCTGTTCGACGTCGACTGGCAGGGCGCCAAGCAGATGCGGGAGCGGCTCGGCGACGACGTGGTGACGATCTTCGTGCTGCCGCCGTCGATGCGCGAACTGCGCTCCCGCCTCGAGCGTCGCGCCGAGGATTCCTCCAAGACCATCGACCAGCGGCTGGAGAATGCGAAAGCCGAGATCGAGCGGTGGCGTAATTACCATTACGTAATCGTGAATGATGACTTGCAGCGCGCCTACAGCGACGCGCTCGCCATCGTCTCGGCCGAGCGGCTACGCGTCTCGCGGGCCGCCCCCGGCATCGAGCGCTTCGTACAGAGCCTCATCCAAAGCTGATGCGGGCCGAGGCCCTCCATTTCCTTTCCTGGAATTGATTCCAGCGAATCTCGCCTTTTCAACGGTTTACCACAACATCAGCACTCGGCATTTGGTGACGCGGTTTACTGAACGTCTTCCTTGCTCGCTTCGCTTACCCCCGCTTCGCTCGCCTCGCCCCCGGCAAGCAGGAGCTCTCCGGCCGCGGCGTCTGCGGGAGCCTCTTTCCCGGGGTCGGTCTCCTGGAGCCGCGCGGCGATGTCGTTGAGCTTCTTCAAGAGCTTCTCCCGCTCCTCGGGGCCGTAAAAAAACTTCCCGTCGAACGTCGTCTGGTATTTATCGAGCCGGTCCAGCACCTTGAGGAACGGCCCGATGGCCTTGAGGTCGCCCGTGCTCAGCGCGTCGCCAGCCACCCGCAGCGCCGGGGCGAGCCGGGCAAGCTGCAGGCGGGCGTGATCCTCGCTGCGGTCGATGACCCGCTTGTCGAGCACCCCGGAGACGATCTGCCGCACGCGCTGGGGGGTGACCCCTTCCTCCCGGGCGATCTCGTCATAGGCCCAGCCCTCGCGCAGCCAGGCGAAGATGCGCTTCGTCCGCGCCTCCCTGCCGAAGACGGTAAGCCGCCGCCTTGGTTCTGATTTCTGTTCCACGCCTGTCTCCATACCCTGAAAAATCGAATATAGCAGGGATTTTGGAAAATGGGAAGAAAAAACACGATTCCATCGATCCACCGACTTGCTCGAGCTGTCTGTGATCGATTGCACGCCCAGATCCAGATCGCCACGATGATCGTCTGGGCGATGAGAAAGGTCGGCGTTCCGAAAAAGCGCGCGAATCGCTCCGCCCTCACGCCGAACCAGTCGCTGCCGAAAACCGAGTCGAGATGCGAATGCGGCAAATGAAATCTGCTCGCGTGATCGCGTCCTGCTGTTTGCTGTTCCGAGCTCATAAAGCCCTCCCTGGCATTTGCGCGAGGCCGCAGGTTTGGCGCGGCTGGTCGCGTCTCGCAACGCATCTCTATCGCGCCGACAATACGGGAATCAGAATGAAGTTCGAGACGACGCGCGGCCGCTGGAGGCGGAGGTCGAAGCTTGCAGCGTTCGGCCGCCCCGCCTTGCACGAGCGCCGGCGAGACGCTATGGTCCGATTACTCCACTAATTTTGTATACTATAGAACGGACCACTGAAGAACGATGTACGAAGGTCAACGCCCGCATTTGTCACATCGGCGAGGG
>Ga0209656_10002499_pt1 | contig 11915 bp, 8 predicted proteins | sample BogFormECP12_OM2_FD_188239 | JGI IMG/M metagenome (GOLD analysis project Ga0209656, IMG submission 188239) | Bog forest soil microbial communities from Calvert Island, British Columbia, Canada - ECP12_OM2 (SPAdes) (version 2) | ecosystem: Environmental > Aquatic > Freshwater > Wetlands > Bog ... | reverse complement strand
CAGCGTGGCCGTGTCGACCGTCAGCCAGACCAAAGGCGTCGCTCGTCCGTGGCGTGTCAGCAGCGACAGCATGATCGTCGCCTGGCCGTCGGCCTCGAAGTCAGTCCAATCCATCGCGACCTTGATGCTGGGACGGCGGCTCACGACGTACGGTACCCAGTGGTGCAGCAAGCTGTCGATATCGATCCCCTGGTTGGACAGCAAACGGTCCACCTGCTTTATCGCGTGCTTGGTGGTACGCCCGCGGGCCAGAGCCAAGCCCTGGCCGATCATCCCAACCGCGAGTGACGCTGACTCAATCACGCCCAGCGTGGCTCCCGCCAACGACGCCACGCGCTTGGCATGCAGGTCTGCTCCGAACATCGTCTGCAGCGAGCTGTGGATGCGCTCGAACGAGAGCACTGTGTTGGTTCGCATCGCTCAGCCCCATCTTTGAATGACATGGAGCCGAATCACAATCTCCGCCGCGCCGCAATGCCCTTCAGTCGACCAACATCATTCGAACGCCACGCTCGCAATTTCGAGTCTTTTCAGAAACCCAGAACCAGTCTCCTGATTCTTTTTCTCTATGCATCTCTTGAGCGAAATGAGGGGAGGCATGAGGGCGCGATGGCGTCGACGAACATCAAAGAAGTACAGACCGGGTGTGGCGTGCTGGGAGCACTCTTTCGGGAACAGAAGGATCCGAAAGGTGAGCGCGTGGTCCGCAGCTTTTGCGAGGGCCTGGCCTGAAGAATCAAAGGGCGGTCATCCACGGCTTCGCCGGCCGCGCGAGCCTCCCCGCCAGCCGAACCCACCCCTGTTGGCCGCTCGGGGTCCCCCCGGACTCCCTAAGGCGCGCTCTTGGTCTCTGCTGCCACAACCTGCTTAGGAGCCGAGGGCTGGGCGGCCGCACGCGCGGTCACGCGACAAGGTTGGCCGTGGCGCTGCCATCTCGCGGGCCATCAGCGTGCCATCCGTGCCGGGCTTTCCACGACGCGGCGCTCACGATCGACGGCGATTCCCTTCGGCCAGCGCGCGGCAGGTGACGACGTCGACGGTCAGACCTTGCGCCAACCCGGCTGGTTCGGATCGACAAGGTGATAGTGGATTGGTCCGATGCCGGAGAGGGCGATGATCGCCGGTTCGCGATCAGTGTTTTTGACGCCGTCGTAGTGAGGCGTGTGGGCGACACGGCGAACAAAGCCGCCGGCGGTGACCGGCACGGTGCTTTCGGGTGCGAAATCCTCACCGCTCGCGACCCACCACGTGCCGGACAGCACGATGCAAAGCCGATCGGTCTCGTACCAATGCGGCGCGCTCATGTACCCCGGATGCCAGCGGATCAGGATGAAATACTGACCAGGTTGGTCCACCGCACTGAACATCGACGCCGACTCGGCCGAGCCTTCCGGGAAGTTGTAAAGCTGCTTCCAGGGGATCGCCTCCGCCTGCGTCACCTGCGTCATGGACGCATCGACGCCCGCGGCGTCCGCTACGTGCCCGCGGAAGGATGCGGCGGCAAACGCGAGCAAGGGCGATACCAGTACGTTGCGGCGGTGCAGCAATGCAGTCATTGGACTTCTCCCATGCAGCGTTCTCGGAGATTCCTACCCGAAACGCGCCGCCGAAATCGAGGCCGAAGTGATCGTAGCCGTTGCCGTATATGCCCTGACCGGATGCTGGAGCTCGGCGCCCGAAGTCCGTCCGTATCGTATGAAATCGGTTGGGGCTTGGGATCACTGCGTCCATCCAGCCGGTCCCTGCAACAGCGTAATGCGGTTCAGCACTGTAGCACAGAGGGGAGTGTCTAGAAAGTGGGGGTGTCACGCCGCCTTCATCAATGGCGGCGTGGAGGTCGAGACTGGCTCAAACAAGTTGCCGAATCCCGAGCCGAACGCACCGTTGTAGACCGCACACCGAACCTGCAGAAGCAAGTCGGCGCCTCGTCGAGACCATCGCATCTGCTGCGACTTGTTCATCCGCCGGTTGACCAGAAAGTTGGCCGTGCCTTCAGTCACCGACGTTCCGACGCGCAAGCCTGCACGGTATCGTTCGGCATAATTGACGAGCCGAGTGCTCTGGCTACGGAGATAGTTATCGACCTCGTGCAACGCATGCCACACTTTGCGGGATGGCACACCTTTAGTGCGATGACCGCGCTCGCCCTTGAAGACATGCATGACCTTGCGGATGCGCTCGAGTGTGCGCCGGGCATTCCTGGCCTTGCCGTTCCAGATCCGCCAGTGCAATCGCTCGACCTCGGCGACGATCGCCGTCTTTGCCTGAATCCGATCCGGCTCGTCGGTGGACAATCCACTCGCAGCCTGCTTCGCGTGCTGCAGCCGCATGGCGCTGTGGAACCAGTCCGCAATTGGCGGCTTCGTGACGCCGGCCTCGGCCAGTATCGATCGAAGGCCGGGACACCCGTCGGTGAACGCGGTCAACGCGGTGGCGGCAGTTCGGCCGATCGTCTCAAGACTACGCCGGAGCAGCACCGCGACGTCCGTATCGGCTTTCGCGACAGCGCCGAAGACTTGCCGACCGCCGTCGGACGTCTCGACGTTGCCGACGCGAACCTCCAAATGCCGTTCCCCATCGTGGCAGCTCCGGATGAAGGTCGAGTCTAGAGTGACGGTGATGCTCGCCGCGCCGGCAGCCGGCTTGACCGCGGGGGCGTCGCGAAGTCGCCCGCCGATCTTGAGCGTATGGCTGCGCAAGGTCTCGGGGCTCTTCCCGGCTTCCACAGGCAGAAGATGCGCCAGCACGCCAGCGGCAACACGATACGGCATCAGGGCGGAAAAATGCGCTCGCAGCTGGTCCAGCTCCGGTGTCGACCGACAATGCGACGGCCAGCTGACACATGTCTCGCTATGCCGGCAGCTGACGCAGCGAAACCGCGGCAGCCGCACCTCCACAACACCGAACAGCGTCGCGACCCATGAAGCCGCCAGTCCTGGATGTGACATCCACCGCCGCAAGACGAGCAGTCCGGCCGCAGAACCGCATGCTCGTGGGCTTGCGCGGCGACCACCGCCTGCTGCACGCGCGACAGAAGTTGCTTCGCCTCGAGCAGCGTCAGCCCCAGATGCGCGATATCGCCAAGGTCGCGGGGCGGCATGATCTCCATGACGTCGACACCCGGTCCGGGGCTATCAGTCTCCGTTTCGACCATCCGCAAAACCCACCCCATCCGCGATCCCCCGGCCGGCAATGGCCCAACCGGTCATATCGGTTGCGGCCTCATCCCCCCAATTTCTGGACACTCCCCGACGTCGGGAGACCGTCCATAACCTGGGGGGACTCATGCGGCGTGGCGAAACGGGCGACGGGCCCGTCGCTCAGCGGTTTTGTGATCCGTGTTGAAGGTCCCGTTCACGACGGAGGTTCGGACCTTGAGCATCAGATGCGCTCCTCTCGGCGACCAAGGCATCTGTTGGTTGGCGCTCATCCGCCGGTGCAGCAGCCGCTGCACCGTACTCTCGGCGGTCGCCGTCGATATCGGCTCGTCGGTTCGCCGGGCGGTGGCATAATCGATGATCAGACCGGATTGCCCGGATACGTAAGTCTCGAGGCCACGAAACAGGCCTACCACCTTACCCGCGGTCGCAGCGTGCGGCGATACCGTTCCGGCCGTGGCATCGAGTATTACCAGGGTGTCTCCGATGAGATCGAGTGCCCGCTGCACGTGCCCGTGCCAGAGACGCCAACGGCAAGGCCAATGCCGATCGCCGCCACCACATCCCGAAGCAACGGTATCGGGTGACCAACTGGGCTGAGTACGATGCGGCCCTACGCCAGCGCGGCAGCCTGACCGTTAGGTTCGCTGCTGCGTGGGCGCCTGCGCATCAGTATGCCACCAGGCTTTGGACGAAAGCGGATCTGGCCCGCCATCCGACGCTTTGCAGCGGTCCATCCGGAGCTGGAGATCGAGACCGAGTTAAGCAATGAGATCGTGGACCTCGTCAACAACCAGATTGACGTCGCGATCCGCGTCGGCCTCCTCGCGGACTCGACGCTGATTGCGACGAAGCTTGGCACGGTTCGCCGGCTACTGGTTGCGGCCCCGGCCTACCTTGAACGGTCCGGACCCGTGTCCCGACCGCCGGATCTAAGTGGGCACAATTGCCTGCAGGAGTCGCATATCACGTCTAAGTCGCAGTGGTTCTTCCGGAGGACCTCGAATGATGAATTCCTGACGGTCTCGGTGAATGGAACGCTTATCGCTGACGACACGCAGGTGCTTCATCAAGCGGTGGTCGACGGCGAAGGCATAGCGCTTCTACCGGACTGGTGGATCGAGGACGACCTTGTCGAAGGCAACCTCGTGGCGCTGCTCCAGGATTGGGTCGCTGACATCGTCGTGCAGCCCCGCGGCATTTACCTGATATATCCTGCAATGGGCTATACGCCGTCGAAGATCTCGGCCTTTGTCTCGTTCATGAAAGGCGAGCTTCGGCGCAAGCCTCAGCGCCCCCGATGATCACAAAATTCTCGCCTTCCTCTGTGTTGCGATCTCCATAAGCGACGTCCTCTGGGCGAAGCTTGTTTCGCGGTTAGCGCTTGATTCGATCGCCGTAGTTGCGGTCAAGGCATGGAGATGATCGGCGATCGGCACACGCGCCACGAGGCGCTATTCTACGGCTTCAATCTGGAACTCCACGTCTCGGCCGATCACTTCCTGCGGTCGCCCAGGCCGCCCTGCTGCTGGCGAGCCGTACGGCGGTCCCGTCGACTAGCGAATCGGAAGGATTGACGATGATGTCGTCCGCCGTACCGAGCCCCGACAGCACCTCGACGCGATCACCGTAGTCGCGGCCGATGGTGATCGGGGCCAGCTGCGCGGTGCCGTTGCGCACGACACCGACGCGCAGCCCCTCGCTGCGGAAGAGCAAGGCATTGGCGGGAATGATCACGGACTGGGTCCGCCCCGGCAGCGTGAAATGGACAAATACATAAGCCCCCGGCAACAACTTTCCCTCGGCGTTGTCGACGTCCACCTCGACCCGCAGCGTGCGCGAGGCGGGGTCGATGGCGTTGTCGGTGCGCGTCAGCGTACCCTGGAAGACCTGCCCCGGATATTCCTCCAGCGTCACCGTGGCCGTCGCTCCTGTGCGCATCGAGGGGGAATAGAACTCGGGCACCGCGACGAAGATGCGCAGCGTCTTGGTCGCCGTCATGTGGAACAGTTCGGTGGCCGGTCCGCCCGCTCCCGCGTTGATCAGGGCCCCGACATCGGTATTCCGCGCCGTGATCACGCCGTCGAACGGTGCGACCACGCGCTCGAAGCCGGTCAGCTGTTCCAGCCGGTCCACCTGCGCCTGCTGCGCCTGCAGATTGGCGCGCGCCACGTCCACGGCGGCGATGCTGCCCGCGTAGGACAGCTGGTCCTGGTCGCCCTGCTGCTGGGTCGTCCAGCCCTGGCGAACCAGGATCGAGGAACGGCTGTTCGTCACCTTCGCAAGTTCCATGCTTGCCTGCGACTGCACGAGCGAAGCCTGCATCTGAACCAGTTGCGCGCGCGCCTGAACCAACTGCTGGTCGAGTTCGGGCGTCTCGATCTGGGCGAGCAGGTCGCCCCGCCGGACATGTGCGCCGATGTCGAAATTCCAGCTTTGCAGATAGCCGCTGGTGCGCGCGTAGATCGGCGTGTCGATGAAGGCGATGGTCTGGCCCGGCAGCACCAGCACCTGGTCGGGCGCGTCGCCCTGAGGATGCACCACATCCACGATGGGCACCGCCGCTTCGCTGGTATCCGCGGCGAGCGTGGCCTCCGCGCCCGCGCGGTCGCGCATGCCGACATAGATGCCGGCGCCGAGCAGCGCGGCCACGACCACCGCCGCCAGCACGCCCGCCGCGCCCCGCCCCGTCCTCGCCGATTTGAGCCGCCCGACCTCCGGCGCCGCTTCTCGTGCTTCCGGGTCCTTGAGCATCATGCCATCAAGCTCCTCATGCCGCATCGGTTGGGGTGCCGAGCCCCGCCATCCGCCTTGGCGAGCGCCTGGTGTGCAGCAGGGAGAACACCGTCGGGACGAACACCAGTGTGGCGACGGTCGCCAGCGCAAGGCCGCCGATGACGGCGCGGCCAAGCGGCGCATTCTGCTCACCGCCCTCGCCGAAGCCCAGCGCCATAGGCACCATGCCGATGATCATCGCCAGCGCCGTCATCAGCACCGGGCGGAAGCGGGTGAAGCCCGCCTCGATTGCCGCGCGCCCCGAATCGCCGTGCTCGGCAAGACGCTCGCGGGCGAATGACACCATCAGGATGCTGTTGGCGGTCGCGACGCCCATGCACATGATCGCACCCATCAACGCCGGCACGCTCAGCGTCGTCTGTGTGAAGAACAGGCAGAGCACGATCCCCGCCAACGCGGCGGGCAGCGCGGTGATGATGATGAATGGATCAAGCCAGGACTGGAAGTTCACCACGATCAGCAGATAGACGAGCAGGATCGAGAAACCGAGACCGGTGGCGAGGCCCAGATAGGCGCCGCGCATGGTCTCCAACTGGCCTTTGACCGTGATGAAGCTGCCGCGCGGCAGCTGGCCCCGATTGGCATCGACGATCCGCATGATGTCGCGGCCGACCGCGCCGAGGTCGCGCCCCTGCACGTTGGCGTAGACATCGACCACGCGCCGGATGTTGTAGTGGTCGACCGCCGCCATCTCCTGCGACCGCGTGATGGCGGCGACATTCGCAAGAATCGTCGGCCCGGTCGCCGCGGGTCCGGTGACCGGGACGTTCTGCAGATCGTGCAGCGACTGGATGTCGTATTGCGGCGCCTGCGCGGCGACGTTGTAGTTGACGCCGTTTTGCCAGTTCAGAAAGAACAGTGGCGCGGTCTGGAAACTTCCGCTCAGCGTGTCCAGCACGCTGCTGGCCACGTCGTGCTCGGTCAGGCCGTTCTGTTGCGCCTTGGTGCGATCGACATCGACCTGGAAATCCGGATAGTCGAACTGCTGCTGGACTCGTGCGTCGACCACGCCGGGCACGCTCCGCAGCTGGCTAAGAATGCGGTTGGCGACGACGCGGTTGGCCTCGATGTCGGCGCCGTCGATCTGGATGTCGACCGGTGACGGCACGCCAAAGTTCAGGATCTGCGTGATCATGTCGGCCGGCAGGGAATAGAACGTCACGCCGGGGAATTTGCGCGCCAGCTCGCGGCGGACCGTGGCGACGTAGCCCGCGGTCGGCCGGTGATCGGGTTTGAGCGACACCATGATATCGGCATCGGCCGACCCGATCACACCCGAGGCCATATGGGTCAGGTTGATCGTGCTGTAGGGCAGGCCGATGTTGTCGAGGATCGTGTCGGTTTCGCGCGGCGGGATGACCTGTCGGATCGACGCCTCGACCAGATCGGCCAGCCGCGCGGTCTCCTCGATGCGGGTGCCGGTCTTGGCGCGCATATGCAGGATGAACTGCCCGCTGTCGGTATTGGGGAAGAAGTCCTGGCCGAGCCAGGGCAGCAACGCGAAGGTCGCGACGCAACCCAGCAGGAAGGCCGGAATGAACATGCCACGGTGGTGCACGAGCAGTGTCAGCGCGCCGCGATAGGCGTGACGCAGTTGCTCGAACCCGCGTTCGAAGCCCTGCTGGAACCACACCAGCGGATTGCGCGAGGTCATGGCGCCGTACGGCTTTGCCCGCAGCAGGTACATCGCCATCGTCGGCACCAGCGTGCGGGACAGCACATACGAGGCGAGCATCGCGAACACCACCGCCTCCGCCAGCGGCACGAACAGGTAGCGCGCGACGCCGCCGAGGAGAAACATCGGCACGAACACGATGCAGATGCACAGCGTCGAGACCAGGGCCGGAACGGCGATCTGGGAGGCACCGTTCAGGATCGCCTCGCGCAGCTTCTGCCCTTCCTCGAGGTAGCGCTCCATGTTCTCGATCGTGACGGTCGCGTCGTCGACCAGGATGCCGACGGCGAGCGCAAGGCCGCCAAGCGTCATGATGTTGATCGTCTGCCCCAGCAAACTAAGCACCATCACCGAGGTGACGATCGACAGCGGAATGGAGACCGCGATGATGATGGTGCTGCGCCAACTGCCAAGGAACAACAGGATCATCAGCGCGGTGAGACAGGCGGCGATCACGGCCTCGCGGATCACGCCGGCGACCGCCGCCTTGACGAAGATCGACTGGTCGGCGACCGGTTGAATACGCAATTGCGGCGGCAAGGTCTGCTCGACGCGCGGCAGCATTTCGCGGATGCCGTTGACCACGTCGATCGTGGAGGCATTGCCCGCTTTCAGGATGCTGACCAGCACGCCGCGCTGCCCGTTTTGCCGGACGATGTTGGTCTGCGGCGCGAACCCGTCACTGACCGTCGCGACGTCGCGGAGATAGATCGTGGCATTGCCGACCGTCTTGATCGGCAGGTCGTTGAACTGCTCGATCGTCCGCGACGTCGCATTGGTGCGCACGTCGTATTCGAACTGCGCGATCTTTGCCGTGCCGGACGGCAGCACGAGATATTGCGCCGCCACCGAGGTCAGCACGTCGGCGGGCGACATCCCTTTGGCCTGCAGTAGCGCCGGGTTGAAGTTGATCATCACCTGCCGCTGCTTGCCGCCGTAAGGATACGGGATCACCGACCCCGGCACGGTGACCAGCTGGGTGCGCAGGAAATTCAGGCCGAGGTCGTTGAGCTGCTGTTCCGACAACCCCTGGCCGGACAGACCAAGTTGCAGGATCGGCACGCTGGAGGCGCTGAAATTGAGGACCAGCGGCGGTTGCGTGCCAGGCGGCATTTGCCGCAGCAGCGTCTGCGACGCGGCGGTGATCTGGGCATTCGCGGTGTCGAGGCTGGCGCCCGGTTGCAGGAAGATCTTGACGATGGCCTGGCCGCTGTAGCTGGTCGATTCGATGTGCTGGATGTTGTCGACCAGCGTCGTCAGCGACCGCTCGAAGGGGGTGGTGAGCCGGCCTTCGATCTCCTCCGCATTGAGGCCCGTGTATTGCCAGCCCACCGCGATGACGGGGATGTCGATATTCGGGAATATGTCCGTGGGCGTTCGCATGATCGCCAGCGGGCCGAGGATCAGGATCAGCAGCGCCAGGACGACGAAGGTATAGGGTCGGTCAAGTGCAGTCCGGACGATCCACATGCACGATACCTGATCTGTGGTCTTGGTGCTCGCCCTGAGACATCGGGTAGCGATCGTCTCAGTTCGAACAGCTGCTCTTGGTTACGCGATCCAAGCGCCACCCTGACGTCGTTCTCGAGTCAGTACGATCGCTGCCCAAGCAGGGATTTCGCACTGTGACCAGGCCCAGCATGTTGCCAGGCACGTGATCGGTGAAGATTATGATCAGCGCAAGGCTGCGCAGAGCATCCACGCGTGCATCGCGTGGCAGCCGCCGCGAGTCGACTGAGACTGTCATCACATCAGGCATGTCCGCGGATGTGGCGTCGCCTCTGCGCGCCGCAACCAACGTCGGAGTCAATCAGGCGTGAGAAAGCCTGACGGTGTGTATCCGCATGCAATGGATTGGTAACCCTGACGCAGCCGCAGGCTGTGCGTGGGATTCGGACGAACGGGACACGACATGCACAGCACCACTGCGCCTTTAGGAGCGCTGTCGCGCGGCGGTCCAGCGGATGCGACAACCCTGCGGGCAAAAGTGGCGGGCGAGTAGCTGGAGTCACGCTCCATCGACCTCCGGCACGGGAACATCGAAGCCGTTCAAGGTGACGGACGCCATGCAACACAGGCACTCCGGAGCACTCCGGATGCTTCCTCTTCGGCAAGCCTGCGAACACACAGAGTGAGGCAGAACCGTCAACTCATCACGCCGATCTGCCAAGGCACGAACTCGTATCGGCCAACGCCGAGCAGCTCACTCTTGGACAACTCGCCTGACGCGGTGCGCAGCAGAAGCTGAAAGATGCGCTCGCCCATTTCCGGCAAGGAGGCGGTGCCATCGAGGATTACACCGCAATTGAGATCCATATCCTCGCTGAGCCGATTATACATGGCGGTGTTCGTGGCGAGTTTGACGGAGGGTACCGGCTTTGCCCCGAACATGGATCCGCGGCCGGTCGTGAAGGCGATCAGATTGGCGCCGCCGGCCACCTGACCGGTCGCCGAGACCGGGTCGAAGCCAGGCGTATCCATGAAGACCAAACCTCTTGTTTTCACCTGCTCGGCGTATTTGTAAACTTCCATCAGCGGCCCGGTGCCCCCCTTCATTGAGGAGCCGAGCGACTTCTCGAAAATATTGGCGAGACCACCCATTTGGTTGCCCGGACTGACCACGCCGTTGATCTGCGTATCGCGTCCGGCATTGTATTCCTCCTTCCACCAGCGGATGCGTGCGATGAGCTTCTCGCCCACCTCGCGACTCACCGCACGGCGCGTCAGCGTGTGCTCGACGCCGTATATCTCGGGAGTTTCGGATAGGATCGCTGTGCCGCCCTGGCGGACGAGGATGTCCATCGCCGCCCCGAGCGCAGGGTTGGCAGTGATCGAGGAGAACCCGTCAGAGCCGCCGCACTGCAAACCCACCGTCAGCTGACTGGCGGGCACCGTCTGGCGCTCGAGCCGGTTAGCTTCCGGCAACAGCGCTTTGACCACCTCGATGCCTGCTTCAACACTCTTCCGCGTTCCACCTACTTCCTGCATGGTGAAAGTCTTGAGAGTGGAGCCGACCGAGAGCCCTTGCTCGCTCATCAGACCAGCAATCTGGTTCCGCTCGCAGCCGAGCCCAACGATCAGCGCCGCGGCCAGATTTGGGTGGCGGATGTAGCCGGCCATGGTGCGCCGGAGCAACGCCATCGGCTCCCCCGTCATCTCCATCCCGCAGCCGAGACCATGGGTGAAGGCGACGACGCCGTCCACGTTGGGATAGTCGACCAATCGCTCCGCCGTGAAATAATCGGCGATCCCATGCGCAACGGTCGCCGAGCAGTTCACCGTCGATGCGATGCCGACGTAGTTCCGGGTGCCGACCCGTCCGTCCTCTCTGACGTATCCCTGAAATGTGGCGCGCTGCGTCGCCGGCACCATCTCGACCGGCTTGTAGTCCGCACAATAATCGTAATCGCGTGCGAACTCGCGAAACGTGGTGTTATGGCTATGGACCAGCGACCCTGGAGCGATGTCGCAAGCTGCGAAGCCTATCACGACATTGTATTTGACGATTGGTTCATTTGCCGCGATCGGCCGTGCGGCAATTTTGTAGCCGGCCTGAATCCGATCGCGACTGGTAATTCCCTCTTCGGGAAGTTCCGTTCCGGGCGGGATCGTGGTCCGCGCTACGACCACGTTATCGCTCGCGGTCAGCCGGATGAGCGAGCCAGTGATGCGTTTGCTTGAGAGATCGAGCATGAGCCTACCAATCATTGCGTGACGTCGTGGCGCGACGACGACGCGACCTACTACCCAGTTTGCCCAGGAACAGCGCGCAGAATTTTCCGTCTTCAAACGTCAGAAAAAGTAGGGTTGCGGCCGTCGTGGCAGTGCCTCACTTCACTTTACGTGGCTTGCTGCGTGCCGGGACCACTGCACGCGAATACGGCACGCCCCTTCTCGTCTCAGTCTGCAAAGGAGGAAGACCGCATGTCCCGTTCCAGTATCGCCCCGCTGAAAACGCTTGTCACGTCGGTGTCGCTTTTCAACCTCGGCACCCTGAAGTCCGATCAATCCATGCTGACATACCGTCAAGGCGTCGGAACGTCGGTCGAGATTCCGGTCACTGGCGGGCTGATCGAGATGGCCGATGGTGAACATATTCTGTTCGATACAGGCATGTTACCACAAGATCTTGACGGCGCAGCCGGCCTGTCCCTCGACAGGTTCAGGCCAATGATCGTTCGCTACGAACCCGAGGACGACATCAGGGAGCGGCTCCGCCAGCTTGGGCATACCGTCAAAGACGTCAGTATGGTGATCAACAGTCATTTTCATTGGGACCATTCGGG
>Ga0209656_10002498_pt1 | contig 11918 bp, 10 predicted proteins | sample BogFormECP12_OM2_FD_188239 | JGI IMG/M metagenome (GOLD analysis project Ga0209656, IMG submission 188239) | Bog forest soil microbial communities from Calvert Island, British Columbia, Canada - ECP12_OM2 (SPAdes) (version 2) | ecosystem: Environmental > Aquatic > Freshwater > Wetlands > Bog ... | reverse complement strand
TGTAATGACAATCGGGGGCCCAGGGCAACAACTCATTGAATCGCCAGCGAATGCCGGGCTACGGCAGCACCAAAAGCGGCTTTCAGCGGCCTGACGACCTCCCAGCGGCCAAATTTACCGCGGCAGGGCCGATTCTACCGCGGCAGGCGCCCCGCCATGCCGCGCATCATGTTCTGCAGCATGCCGCCCTTGGCCAGCTTTTTCATGGTTTTTTGCATTTGGTCGAACTGCTTCAGGAGGCGGTTGACCTCCGGCAGCTGCACCCCGGCGCCCGCGGCAATGCGCCGCTTCCGGGAGCCGTCGATCAGCTCCGGGCGGCGCCGCTCCCGCGGCGTCATCGAGTCGATCATCCCCATTTGACGCTTCAGGGTCCGTGCATTGACCGCGCCGGCCGCGGCGGCGGCGTTGGCCTGCAGATGCGCGGGCAGCTTGTCCAACAGCGCCGACATGCCGCCCATGCTCTGCAGCTGCTGCAATTGGTCGCGCAAATCCGCCAGATCGAATGATTTGCCCTTGCCGATCTTCCTGGCGAGCTTTTCGGCCTTTTCCTGGTCGACCTGTCCCTGAACCTGTTCGACCAGGGACAGGACATCGCCCATTCCCAGAATGCGCGACGCGATGCGCTCGGGCTGAAACAACTCCAAGGCCTCCGCCTTCTCGCCCGTGCCGACGAACAGAATGGGCTTGCCGGTGACCTGCCGCACGGACAGCGCCGCGCCGCCGCGGGCATCGCCGTCGGCTTTGGTGAGAATCACCCCGGTCAGACTCAGCGCCTCATTGAACGCCTTGGCGGCGTTGACCGCATCCTGTCCGGCCATGCTGTCCACCACGAACAGACGCTCATGCGGATTGATGGCTGCTTCGAGCTCTTTGATCTCCGCCATCATCTCGGCGTCGATGTGCAGACGGCCCGCCGTGTCGAGCAGCAGCACGTCGTAGGCTTGCAGCGTCGCTTCGGTCAGGGCGCGCCTGGCGATGGTCACCGGCAGCTCGCTGGCAAGCGCCGCGGTAAATCCCGCTCCCACCTGCGCTGCCAGCGTCTGAAGCTGCAGGATGGCCGCCGGACGGTACACGTCCGTGCTCACCATCAGCACCTTCTTGTTCTGCTTCTCGATCAGCCAGCGCGCGAGTTTACCGGCGCTCGTGGTTTTGCCCGCGCCCTGCAGACCGGCGAGCATCACCACCACGGGGCGTTGCGCGCGCAAGTTGAGGCCGCTGGAAGGCTCTCCCATGAGGCGGGTCAGCTCCTCGTGCACGACCTTGATGAAGGCCTGCCCCGGGGTGAGGCTCTTGCTGACTTCGACGCCGATGGCACGCGCTTTGACGGCCTCGGTGAAGGTCTTCACCACGCTGAGCGCGACATCGGCATCGAGCAGCGCGAGCCGCACCTCGCGTACCGTCTCGGTAATATTGTCGTCGGTCAGCCGGCCGCGGCCGGACAGCGACTTGAGCGCGGCGGAGAGACTGGAAGTGAGGCGATCAAACATAGTGCTGATATTATAGGCCAGCCGTGATCCTCGCCGTCACTTTGTTCCTGCTCTATGCCGCCAGTGCCTGGGTCATGCTTCGCAGCGTGAACAAGCCGCGGTTGGAGCCGCTGGCATGGGCCTTGGTCCTGCTGGCGATCATCGGCCACAGCGACGCCATCATGCATATGATGCGCATCAACGGCCCCTTCTCCATCGGTCTGCTCGAAGCGGCTTCCCTGCTGGCATGGACGCTCGCGGTGCTCGCCTGTTTGATTTCCATCGACAAGCAGAATCGCGTTCTGGGCGCGATTCTCATCGCGTGCGCCGCATTCGGAGCGGCCGTGACCGGCGCCGGCCACTCGGCGGCCGAAGCCACCGCACCCGGGTGGGAACTGACGGCGCACATCCTGCTCTCCATGGGCGCCGCCGCATTGTTGTTCGCGGCGGCGGTCACCGCCGTTTTACTGGTGTTTCTCGAATCCAGGCTGCGCACCCGCCGGATCGCCCATCTGCCGAACGCGCTGCCGCCGCTCGATGCGCTCGAGAGGGTGATGTTCCGCCTGATCGGCGCGGGCTTCGGCCTGCTGACCCTGGCGCTGTTCACCGGATTCGTCTTCGTCACGAACCTGTTCACCCAGAATCTGGTGCAGAAAACCGCCCTGTCCCTGATTGCCTGGCTGATATTCGGCGTGCTCCTGATCGGGCGCATTCGATTCGGCTGGCGCGGCCGTTCGGCCGTGCAATGGACCTTGAGCGGCTTCGGGGTCCTGGCCGTGGCTTATTTCGGCGTCAAGTTCGTCCTCGAGTATGTGTTCGGCCGGCACTGGGGCTGAATGCCACATCCCCCTTTAGGATTGCTGTTCTGCGCGCTGACGGGATTGCTCATCCTTGCCGCATTTTTTGCCGGCAGCGAAACGGCGCTCATGAGCTTGAACCGCTATCGCCTCAGGCATCGCGCCAGCGAAGGGAATCGCGGCGCGCGGCTGGCGGAGAGCCTGCTCGCCCATCCCGACCGGCTCATCGGGCTGATCCTGTTGTTGAGCACCGTCGTCAACGTGGCGACGCCGATGCTGGTGGGCTTCATCGCCCTGCGTCTCGGCGGCGAGTACCTGGTGGCGTTCGGCGCCGCGGCGCTGACCTTGGTGCTGTTGATTTTCTGCGAGGTGGCGCCCAAGACCTTCGGCGCCTTGCATCCGGAACAGCTTGCCCTGCCCGCCGCCTACATCTACACGCCGCTGCTGTGGGTGTTGTACCCGTTCGTGTGGGCCACGAATCTGCTCGCCAACGGCGTGCTGCGCCTGTTCGGCGTCTCGCCGCAGCAGGCGTCGAATTCCCTGAGCAGCGAAGAGCTGCGCACCGTGGTGGCGGAGGCCGGCGCAATGATCCCGCATCGCCACCAACAGATGCTGGTCAGCATCCTCGATCTGGAAAATGCCACGGTGGAAGACATCATGGTGCCGCGTAATGAGATCGTCGGCATCGACGTCGACGATGATTGGGACCGGGTGCTCGAGCAGCTGCGCCAGAGCCAGCACACGCGCCTCCCGGTGTACGAGGGGGAAATCGACCGCATCATCGGCGTGCTGCACATGAAGCAGGTCGTGCACGAGCTGGCCCGCGGACGGCTGGACCGCGGCGCGTTGACCGAGGCGGCGAGCTCGCGCGAGGCGTACTTCGTGCCTTCGGGCACAACGCTCAACACGCAATTGTTGAATTTTCAGCGCAACAAGCGCCGCATGGCCTTCGTGGTCGACGAATACGGCGACATTCAGGGGCTGGTGACGCTCGAGGACATACTCGAGGAAATCGTCGGCGAGTTCACGACCGACCCTGCGACCATGATGCACAAGGATGTGCACGCCGAAGCCGACGGCAGCTTCGTCGTCAGCGCGTCGGCCACCGTCCGCGCCCTGAATCGATCCATGCGCTGGAACCTGCCCACCGACGGCCCGAAAACCTTGAACGGCTTGATCGTGGAATTTCTCGAGACCCTCCCCGAGGTCGGCACGACGTTGAAATTGGCGGACTACATGCTCGAGGTGCTGCAAACGGGCGACAACGCCATCAAGACGGTGCGCATCCGGCCGCCTGACCAGCCGCCGGCCGCCTGATCAGCCGCCGCCGGCCTGACGCTCGCCCGTGGGCGGCCGCGTCAGAACGCCTCGAGCGCCTGATTCAAGCGAGTCACCCCGCGGACCGACATTCCTTCGGGGGTCCGCTTCGGCACGTTCGCCTCGGGCACCACCGCGAGTTTGAAGCCGTGTTTCGCCGCCTCGCGCAGCCGCTCCTCGCCGAAGGGCACGGGGCGGATTTCTCCGGCCAAACCCAGCTCGCCGAAGACGATGAGGGAATTGGGCAGCGGCGCATCGCGCAGGCTCGACCGCGCGGCCATCACAATGGCCAAATCTCCGGCAGTCTCCGCCAAGCGCACGCCGCCGACGACGTTGGCAAAGACATCCTGGCCGTGCAATTGCAATCCTGCATGGCGATGCGCCACCGCCAGCAGCATCGTGAGCCGATTGCCGTCGATTCCCACCGCGACCCGGCGCGGATTGGCGCTCAAGGCCGCATCGGCCAGCACCTGGACCTCGATCAACAGCGAGCGCGTTCCCTCGCGCATCACGGTGATGACGCTGCCGGCAACCGGTTCGGCATGCCGCGACAGAAAAATCGCCGACGGATTCGTGACTTCGCGCAGGCCCTGCTCGAGCATGGCGAAGACCCCGATCTCGTTGGCGGCGCCGAAGCGGTTCTTCACCGAGCGCAGCACGCGGAAGCGGCTGCCGGTATCGCTCTCGAAATACAGCACCGTGTCGACCATGTGTTCGAGCACCCGCGGTCCCGCGATTTGCCCCTCCTTGGTGACATGGCCGACGAGCAGCACCGCCGTGCCGCCGGCCTTCGCGAAGCGCACCAGCTCCGCCGTGCATTCGCGCAGCTGCGAGACGGCGCCCGGCGCCGCATCGATGCGCTCGGAGTACATGGTTTGAATGGAATCCACGATCAAAGCTCGCGCGTTCAAGGAGGACGCCGCCCCGACGATGGTCTCCACGCAGGTCTCGGCGATCAGCCGCGCGGTGGCGGCCTCGAGCCCGAGCCGGCGTCCGCGAAGCGCGACTTGTGCCAAAGATTCTTCGCCGGTGGCGTACAGCACCGGCCCTCCGCCGTTGAGGGCGGCCGCCGCCTGCAGCATCAGGGTCGATTTCCCGATGCCCGGATCACCGCCGATCAGGGTCACCGAGCCCGGCACCAGACCGCCGCCCAGCACTCGATCCAGCTCCGTCGAGCCGGTCGAGAGCCGTGGCTGTTCGAGAACGGCCTGCGCGGCCAGCGACGACGAGGCATCCGCCCGGGAGGCCGCCGCGCCCGATCGCGCGGCTTTGCGCGGGTGGGCGGAATTGAGCTCAGCCAACAGGGTGTTCCACTCGCCGCAGCCGGCGCACTGCCCCTGCCATTTCGGAGAAGAGGCTCCGCAGTTCTGGCAGATAAAGACCTCTTTGGACTTGGGCATGGACTTCCTTCGCGTCGAATTGTGAGCTTAGCATTGCAGTTAGGGCGGCCCGATCACCTATACTGCCGGCCTTCTCGACTGGGATTATGTCTATTGCATGCGAAAATTTGGGCTGATCGTGGCGATTGTGGGCCTGGCGACTTTGGGGTCGAGTCTTTTGCTCCGGGGGATCGCGCATCTGGACACTTGGGCTTGGCTTCCGGGGATCGTTCTATTGACCGGCGGCAGCGCAATTCTCCTGTGGTGCCGCTTCGCGGGATCCGCGGCTGCGTCGCGCGCCGTGAAAATCCCACCCCCGGTGGGCACCGAAACCGCACGTCTCCTGGACAACTTTGAACAGCGCTTCGCCGAGCTCAAGGGCCGCAAGCCCAACGCCACTGTGCTGAACGATTTATACACGCTCGGCAGCCAGCTCGAGCAGCGCGGCCGGGCCCAGCAGGCCACCGCCGTCTACCGCCACCTGGCGCGCATGGACAATACTTACCGCGACGTTGCCGCGCGCCTCCGCCGTCTGATGGATGCCGCCAAGCCGAAGGCTGCGCCCCCGGCCCCGGCCGACGCGGGTACCGCGGCGGTCGCGGCCCCGGCCGGCGCCCCCGCGGCCGTCGGCGCGGCCGTCGGCTTGGCCGGGGCCGGCACCTCCTCGGCGGCCGCGACGGCGGCAGCCGCCACGGTACCCGATACACAGCGTCTCGGGCGCTACCACCTCGACCGCGAGATCGGCCGCGGCGCGATGGGGATCGTCTACCTGGGCCGTGATACGGCCATCAACCGTATGGTGGCCATCAAGGCCATTCCGCTGGCCAGCGAATTCAGCGACGCCGAACTTGCCGAAGCCCGGTCGCGTTTTTTTCGCGAGGCGGAGACCGCGGGCCGGCTCAATCATCCGAATATCGTGACCATCTATGATGTCGGCGAGGAGCGCGGACTCGCCTATATCGCGATGGAGTATCTCAAGGGACGGCATTTGAGCGATTACGCGAAACCGGACACGCTCCTGGAGCCCCGCAAAGTGATGGAGCTCATCGGGCGCACCGCCGAAGCGCTGGGATTTGCGCACAAACAGCAAGTGGTCCACCGCGACATCAAGCCGGCGAACCTCATGTACGATCCCAGCACCGACGTGCTTAAGATCACCGATTTCGGCATCGCGCGCCTGAGCGGCGCCGGCAGCACCCGCACGGGAATTGTGCTGGGAACGCCGTCCTTCATGTCGCCGGAGCAGCTCGAAGGACGAACTGTGACCGGTCACTCGGACTTGTTTTCCCTGGGTGTTAGCCTATTTCAATTGTTGACCGGCCAGCTCCCGTTCACCGCTGACTCCATGACCGGGCTGATGCAGCAGATTGCCGAGGCGCCGCACCCATCGTTGCGCGTCGTCCGGCCGGATCTGCCCGCCTGCGTCGAGAGCATCATCGACCGCGCGCTGGCCAAGAATCCCGATGCGCGATTCGACTCCGGTGCACAAATGGCCGCAGCCTTGGATGACTGCCGTTCACGACTGCCCAGTGGACAGCCATGATTGGATACAACGCATGAGCCTCAAGGGGAAAATAGACAGCGTCGCGCTGACCGATACGGGAAAAGTCCGCGAGCACAACGAGGACATGATCGGCACCGAGGCCGACATCGGTCTGTTCGTTCTGGCCGACGGCATGGGCGGCTACAACGCGGGCGAGGTCGCCAGCGGCATTGCCGTCAAAACCATCATCAATTTGGTTCGCGACGCGGTCCTGCGCGAGGACCTGTCCGTGCCCGACCCGGAGACCGGCCTGACCCGGCCGAGCATCATCTTGCGTGATGCGATTCACAGAGCCAACAAAATCATCTACCACACCTCCAAGACCCAGCCTCAATGTGAGGGGATGGGCACTACAGTGGTGGCGTGCTTGTTTCACGACAACAAAATGTCGATCGCCCATGTCGGGGATTCGAGGCTTTACCGCCTGCGGGACAACCGTTTCGAGCAGATGACCCTGGATCATTCCCTGCTGCAAGAGCTGGTGGACCGGGGCTTCTATTCCCAGCAGGAAGCGCAGCGGGCGACCAACAAGAATTATGTTACCCGGGCTCTAGGAGTCGAACAAAACGTCGAAGTCGAGATCCACGAACAGCCGGTCCAGAAGTCCGACTACTATGTGCTCTGCTCGGACGGCCTGTCCGACATGATTGAAGATGAGGATATTCATTTAACAATCAGCACCTTTAGTGCTAATCTTGATACAGTTGCTAAACAATTGATACAGCTCTCTAACGATAATGGCGGGCGGGATAATGTGTCGGTGATCATGGCTCATGTAGCCGAGCCGTTCCCCGCACACCGGCGTATATTTGACAAAATATTGGGATGGTTCGGTTAGGGAAATGGAGTCTGAATGGCACGCTTGATGCTCAGCTTGGATGGACAGATCCTCGCGGAATACAACATGAATAAAGAGCGCTACACGATCGGGCGCCTGCCGGACAACGATATTCGTATCGACAATCCGGCGGTGAGCGGACACCACTCGCTCATCATCAATATTCTGAATGATTCCTTCCTGGAAGACTTGAACAGCACCAATGGCACCTATGTCAACGGCAAGCTGATCAAGAAGCACGCGATGCAGCACGGCGATGTCATCACCGTCGGCCATCATCAGCTGCGCTTCGTCGACAGCGGAGACGTCGAGGCGGAGCAGGACGAATTCGAAAAGACCATGGTCATCACGCCTTCATCCCAGGGTGAAGAGCGTATTCGGCGCGTCGGCGCCGCGGTGGACCAGGCCGCCAAGGCGGTCGCGGCGGCGGCACCCAAGCGTCCCGGCGTGCCCGACAATGCCACGGCGCTGCCGAAGGCCAAGCTGCAAGTGTTGAGCGGCGCCTTCGCGGGGCGCGAATTGGAACTTACCAAGGCGCTCACCACGCTCGGCCGGCCGGGCGTGCAAGTGGCGGCCATCACCCGCCGCGCGGAAGGCTACTTCATCGTGCACGTGGACAGCGGCAAGGAAAACGATTATCCGCAGGTCAACGGCGTCCCGATCGGACCGCAGGCCCGTCGGCTGAACGACAACGACGTGGTGCAGCTGGCCGGCGTGAAGATGGGGTTCTTCGAGAGCTAGGGATTGATTCCGCGCCGCGCGAATTCATCCGCAACCTGCGGCCAGACTTTCTCGGCTTCCGCGATGTCGGCCTGGCCTTCCGCGGTTTTGTTTTTGCGCAATTCATCGATTCCCCGTCCGTACAGGGACCATGCGTTCTTCGGGGCGACTTGCAGCGCCGCATCGAAGTCGGCGATGGATTTATCGTAATCGCCCAGTCGCAGGCGAACCAGGCCGCGACTGCTCAGAATGTGCGCGCTTTGAGGGCTGTGCTTGGCGCTGCGCTTCAGCGCGGCGTCGCAATCCGACAGCGCTTTGACAAGCTCTGTGCCCTGCAGCGCCCTCACCCAACAGCGGCTGTTCAGCGCCTCCGGCATGCGGGAGTCGTCGGGGTGGGCCAGTATCCATAGGTCGTATTGGGCAATGGACGCCGGCAGAAGATCGGCTCTCTCGTAACCCTGCGCTAGAAACAGGCGGATTTCAGCCTCCTTGGGTGCGGCGCGTCCCGCCGAGTCGAGATCGGCGCCGGCGCCGGCCATGTCCCGGGCCATCAGGCGCAACTGAGCGCGCGCCTCCAGTGCGTCCAAGTCATCGGCTTTGAGCTCGAGCGCCCGGTCGAAATCGGCAATGGCAAGATCGGTCTGCTTGTTGTCGCGATAAGCGATGCCGCGCTGGTAGAAGTAGTGGGGGTCGCTGGGATCCAACTCGCATGCGCGCGTGAGGTCGGCGATCGCGTGCTCATAATCGTGGCGGGAGGCAGACGCAGTCCCGCGCCGGCTGTACGCCGCCGCATCGGCAAGCTCATCGCCTGGCCTTGGCTCGTCCGGTTTGCCGGATGATGCAGTCAGATTGAACACCGGTCCGCCGTTGTAGGTGAAATACAACTTGTGCTGACTGCTGGCGACGTAAACCCGGTGCGATAGAAAAAAATCCGCACCGAGCAGCATGTCCGCGGTGTCGAGGCCTATATCGCCGAAACGCAGGCGTGCATTGCGGATTTCCTCGTCGCCGATCTGGAAACTGGAAAACCGTCCGATATAGGTCCTGACTTTGGTCCGCCCAATCCCGCCGCTGTCGCCGGCATAGATCACTCCCTCCGAGCCGGGCTTGATGCCGGCCCGTTCGGCCGACTTGAGCGATAGGATCGAACTGGCCGCGCCGGTGTCGAATAGCACGCGAATTTTGGCGCCGTTGATCAGTGCCGTGCCGGTGGTATGCGGCGACTGCAAGGTCGCCGACTCGATTTCCATGACCGAATAGGTATCCGAGGGTTTGAGCCAATACGCCAACCGGGTGTGTTCACAGCCCTTGACGTGCATCAAGCGAATGATCCCTTTGGCGAGGTCGTACTCGACGTCGCCGATGTGAAAAAAGTTTTGGCCGAGCACCCCGACATTGTCGACGCCGCCCACGGTGCTGCCGCCGACGAGAAACTCGATGTTGTGCAACGGGATACCGGCGAAGGTAAATTCCTTGACCGTCGCAATGCTCGGAGTGACGTCGCCGCCGACGCCTTTGACATAGAGGCCGAACGGAGCGGGCCTCAACCTGAGCTTGAACTGCGCCGCGCTCGCCTCGGTCATCATGCTGAAAAATGCGCCGCTGTCGGCGACGAAGCGCGCGTCCTCGCCATTGATTTTCACGGTGATGAGCGGCTGCGAGTCGCTCATGGTGACCGGCAGCTCGGCCATCTTGGCGAGTTCGCAGGCCGCCAACGCGCGGGTCGGCGGCATCCACAGGTTCAATGTTGCAAGCGCGAAGATGCCGAAGCGGGCGCGCGTCGCTGATAACGTCCTTGTCGCTGGTTGCACCGCATCAGTCTGCACTGGAGCCGCCGGCCGGTCAAAACTCAGCGCAGCGTGACCGCCACGCGCTGGCTGATGCCGCACAACAGTTCGTAGGGGATGGTCTGCGCCCATACCGCGATTTCCTCCACCGGCAGCCCCTCGCCCCATAACACGACGGGGTCGCCCAAGGCCGGAGGGCGAAGCAGATCGGTGACATCGATGCCGATCATATCCATCGACACCCGGCCTGCCAGCCCGGCGCGTTCACCGTTGACCAGCACAGGGGTTCCCGAGCTCAAGGCTCGTGGGTAGCCGTCGCCGTAGCCCACCGCCGCCACCGCCAGCCGGGTGGGCCTCTGGGCCATCCAGTCGCCGCCGTAACCGACCCGCTCTCCGGGGGCGAGCTCCTTGACGGCAATCACATGCGAATGCAAGGTCATGGCGGGGCGCAGGCCGTAGTCCGCGCCGATCGACCCGGCGAACGGCGACACGCCGTAGAGCAGCAGTCCCGGCCTCACCCAATCACCCTGCGCGTCCGGATAGCTCAGCATGGCGGCGGAATTCTCCAAACTGCGCTCACCGGGAAGAGCCGCCGTCGCGGCGGCGAATCGCGCCAGCTGTTCCGAGGTCGTGGGCAGATCCGGTGTATCCGCAGAAGCCATATGCGTAAACAGGTTTACCGGGGAATGCACGCTCGCCAAGGCACTCAAGGCCGCATGTGCGGCGCCAAACGCCGTCCCTTTGAATCCCAGCCGATTCATGCCGCTGTCGAGCTTGAGCCACACCTTGAAGCGGGTTCCGGCCGTGGCCTGCCGGAGAAGCTCGATTTGTTCCTGGGCGTGCACCACGAGCTCGAAATCGGCCGCCGCCGCGGCCTCGAGCTGCTCGCGATCGAATACACCTTCGAGAAGCACCGTGGGCGTCCGGATGCCGGCGGCGCGCAGAGTCAGGCCTTCATCCACCCGCGCCACCGCAAAGGCATCGGTGGATTCGAGCGCTCGCGCCACGGCGACGAGTCCATGGCCGTAGGCATTGGCCTTGATGACGGCCATGACCCGCGACCGGGGGGCCCATTGCCGCACCACACCCAAGTTATGGCGGAGCGCGCCGGAATCCACCGTCGCGCTGACCATCGGGGTCACGACAACCTCTCGATCACGGCATGCATTTCTTGCTGATCACCCGTGATCATTACCCGAATAGATTTAATTCAGCAACGGTTCAGCCTCGATCCATGGAGCGGCGGGGGCTGCCGGTGGAGCCTAGCCCCCGCTTGGTTGGCGTAATTCGCTGGAATTACCCCTCCCGTCGGTTCGAGAATGCAACTCCCGCTAACGGTTACGGGAGGAGATTCTTGTTGACCTCGATCTTCGTCGCCGTAAGCGTAATCCCGGTGTACGACGTCCCCGTTCCAACGTAGGGGTTGGGTCCCGGAACCGCAGATGTTCCATTCTGTTTTCCGGTGAAGGTCTTGCCATCGTCAGAAACGGTCACGACGTAATTGAAGTACCCCGACGTCCCATCCCAAGTCCCAAGTGTCGCGCCGTCCCACGGTAATGCTGTAATAGTGCCGGCGTTGTAGTCGAAGAACGGATGAGTAAGTCCGTACCTGTGGTCCCCCAACTTGATCCAAGATCCATAACAGATGTAGCCAGTGAGCATGGGCGACCCCGTGTCCTGGTCGAATTCGAGGCCGTCGCTCGTCCATCCGGAGAAAACGTTGTCGATGACGCTTCCCTGGTAGCTGACTGTGATCAACCACAGCCCGACAATCGGCTCTTTACCCTCACGCTCTTCGGCCGCTTGCACCGACCAAGAGCAGGCGAAACCTAAGAACACGATAAGCATTTGAATTAGACGGCATGTCATGGATTGCATTGTGTTGTCACGCAGCATTGAGCTGTGTGCCTCCAAGGATTAGGATGACCATACAAAGGGCACTCGGACGCGAAACCGCCGTCCGTTGGGCGTGCAGCTTCTGGTCGCGATCGACACTGCGCTGCCCGCGATCGCCACTCCATGGACCGGCTATGTTTTGTGGCTGACTTATCTCTGACCTTTACGTGATTGC
>Ga0209656_10002497_pt1 | contig 11918 bp, 18 predicted proteins | sample BogFormECP12_OM2_FD_188239 | JGI IMG/M metagenome (GOLD analysis project Ga0209656, IMG submission 188239) | Bog forest soil microbial communities from Calvert Island, British Columbia, Canada - ECP12_OM2 (SPAdes) (version 2) | ecosystem: Environmental > Aquatic > Freshwater > Wetlands > Bog ... | reverse complement strand
GCATCTCGGCTTCGGTCTTCTGCACCAACTCGCCGATGGTCTGGATGTTCGCATTCTTCAGGCAGTTGTAGCTGCGGACGGAAAGTTCGAGCTCCTCAACCGACCGGTTCAGGTTCTCGTTGTGGATCTCGGGCTTGCGCTCATCCGACGACGACGTGCCAGTTTCGATTTCTTCCTCGAAGTTGATGAAGATGTTCATGTGGTCCTTCAGCAGCTTCGCCGCCAGGCCGATGGAATCAGCCGGCGTGATGGAACCGTTGGTCCACACTTCGAGCGTGAGCTTGTCGTAGTCCGTGATCTGGCCCAGACGCGCAGCTTCGACTGTGTAGTTGCACTTGCGCACCGGCGAGTGTACCGAGTCGATCGGAATAAACCCGATACCGAGATCCTCGTCGAAGTTCTTGTCGGCGGAAGTGTAGCCGCGCCCGCGCTTCAGGCGCATTTCCATATCAAGCTTGCCGCCTTCGCTGACCGTCGCGATGTAGACGTCCTTATCGAGCACTTCGACGTCGCCGTCGGCTTCGATCATGCCGCTGGTGACCACACCGGGCTGATCGGCGCGCAGGTAGATGGCCTTCGGCGCGTCACCAGCGAGCTTGAACGGAATCTGCTTCAGGTTGAGGATGATGTCGGTCGCGTCTTCGACCACTCCGGGGATGGACTGAAACTCGTGCAGCACGCCTTCGATCTTCACCGCGGTCACAGCCGCGCCTTCGATCGAACTCAACAACACGCGCCGCAGGGCATTGCCTACGGTCGTACCGAACCCGCGCTCAAACGGCTGCGCCCAGAAGATGCCGTACTTGTCGGTGAGGGTGGAAGTATCAACTGCGAGACGTTTCGGTTTCTGAAAACCTTTCCAAAGCATGTGTTTCTCCTTCGGCCGTTTGGCTCAATCCCGACTCGCTGAGTGGTCCAACTCAGGTCAACGTCAGAAAAGGCTGATCTGGCACGAACGCAATGGACCGAACCGTAGAGACGTTGCAAGCAACGTCTCTACGACAACTTACTTACTGTACAACTCGACAATCAACTGCTCGTTCACTGGCAACTGAATATCTTCGCGCTTGGGCAACGAGAGCACACGGCCCTTGTAGTTGTCCCGATCTACTTCCAACCAACTGGGCAGCGTGCCATGGCTGGCAAATTCCTTCGCCAGTTCAAGCACGGTGAGCTTCTTGCTGTTCTCGCGGATCGCTACTTCTTCCCCGGCGCTCACTTCATACGAGGGAATGTTGACTTTGCGACTGTCGACGGCTATGTGCCCGTGCCGCACCAATTGCCGTGCCTGGCGCCGAGACTGAGCGAATCCCAGCCGGAAAACAACGTTATCGAGACGCCGTTCGAGTTGCTGCAGCAACTTCTCGCCCGTCACGCCCTTGGATCGCGCCGCCTTCTCGAAGTAGTTGCGGAACTGGCCTTCCTGGGTGAAGTAGATGCGCTTGGCCTTCTGTTTCTCGCGCAACTGCAGGCCGTAGCCCACAATCTTGGCCTTACGATCTTTCCCGTGTTGTCCGGGAGCGAAGTTGCGCTTCTCGATGGGACACTTATCGCTAAAGCACTTTGCGCCTTTGAGGAACAGCTTCATCCCCTCGCGGCGGCACAGACGGCAGACTGCATCGGTATAACGCGCCAAGTTTCTTCTCCTTTAGATGACCGGTTTACAGGTTTGGCTTCACCCTTCGTCCCGGACGGTAAAACAGGTTTCAATGTTTCGAAGGTTTCGAAGGTTTCAAGGTCGAACGCGAAACCTTGAAACGTTGCCACCTGGAAACCTCAGACTCTGCGTCTCTTCGGCGGACGGCACCCGTTGTGTGGAATCGGCGTCACGTCGCGAATGGACCGCACTTCGATCCCGGAAGCAGCCAGCGCGCGCACCGCCGACTCGCGCCCCGACCCTGGACCGCTGACCCGCACATCCACGCTCCGGACGCCATGGTCCCGCGCCATGTTCGCGGCGTTGGACGCGGCCTGCTGCGCCGCGAACGGCGTGCCCTTGCGCGATCCACGAAACCCAAGCGAACCGGAACTCTTCCACGACAGAACGTTGCCGTTCATGTCGGTAATCGTGACGATCGTGTTATTGAAGGACGCCTGCACGTACGCCAGCCCATGGGGCACGTGCTTGCGCTCCTTCTTCTTGAAGGTTTTCTTCTTGCCTTTTTTCTCCGGTGCGGCTGCTGCGCCGCCCGCTGCTGCTGGTTTCGCCATAGAACCTCAAGTTTCAAGGTTTCAAAGTTTCAAAGTTTCAAGGTTCGAATCATTGAAACCTTGAAACCTTCGAAACCTTGAAACGCGCTTACGTCTTCGACGTCGCCTTCTTCTTCTGCGCGACCGTTCCCTTGCGCGGACCCTTGCGGGTGCGGGCATTGGTGTGTGTCCGCTGGCCGCGGACCGGCAGGTTACGGCGGTGGCGGAATCCGCGATAGGAGCCGATTTCGATGAGACGCTTGATGTTCATCGAAACTTCCTTGCGCAGATCGCCTTCCACCAAACCTTCCGCTTCGATGACCGTACGAATGCGGTTGACCTCTTCTTCGCTGAGGTCCTGCACCTTCTTCATCGGCTCGACCTTGGCCTCATCCAGGATGCGGCCGGCGCGCGGATGACCGATGCCGTAAATGTAGGTCAGCGCGATGTTGATATGTTTCTGGCGCGGTAGATCCACGCCCGCAATACGTGCCATTGTTCTTAACCTCTCGCCTTTAGCCCTGGCGCTGTTTGTGTTTCGAGTTGACGCAGATCACCCGCACCACACCCTTGCGGTGGATGACCTTGCACTTGTCGCAAATCTTCTTTACCGATGCTCGTACTTTCATAACCCAGCCTTCAGCCGTCAGCTATCAGCCGCCAGCCAACCCAAAATTCATTTGTACCGATACACAATTCTTCCGCGATTCAGATCATAGGGGGAAAGCTCCACTGCGACCTTGTCGCCGGGCAGAATTCTGATGAAATTCTTGCGCATCTTGCCGGAAACGTGCGCCAGCACCTGGTGTTTGTTCTCCAGTTCCACCCGAAACATCGCGTTGGGCAGCGGTTCCAGAACCACAGCCATCACTTCAATCGCGTCTTCTTTGCTCATTCGCTCCTAGCTTCTAGCTTCTAGCTTCTAGCCAACCGCGAGCCCGACTAGCTAGAAGCTAGGAGCTAACAGCTAGGAGCTCTTACTGCGTCAAAATCACTGGCCCGTCTTTCGTCACCGCCACGCAATGTTCGAAATGCGCGCTGAAACTGCCGTCGACCGTGACCGCAGTCCATTTATCGCCCAGCACCTTCGCGTCGGGCTTCCCATAATTAACCATAGGCTCGATCGCGATCACCATCCCTTCGCGCAACCGGGCGCCATGTCCCCGATTGCCGAAGTTTGGAACTTGCGGCTCTTCGTGCAGCCGCGTGCCGATGCCGTGTCCCACGAACTCGCGGACCACACTGAATCCTGCGGCCTCCACGTGCTCTTGCACTGCCGCTCCTACATCACCGACCGAGTTGCCGATCCGCGCCTGTTCGATGCCGCGATACAACGACGCTTCGGTCACTTCCAGAAGCTTCTTCAACTCCGGCTTCAACCCATCACCCACGGGGACGGTAATTGCGGCATCGCCATAATACCCGTCGAGCACCACACCGCAATCGATCGAAACGATATCGCCTTCCTGGAGCACCCGCTTTTCCGACGGGATGCCGTGCACAATCTCTTCATTCACCGACGTGCACAACACACAGGGATAATCGTAATACCCCTTGAACGCCGGCTTGGCCCCGAGTTCCCTGATCTTCTTGTCGGCGGCCTTCTCCAGATCCATCGTCGTGACGCCGGGTGCCACCAGTGACTTCACGTGATCGAGAACCTGGCGCACGATGCGCCCGCTATGCCGCATCTTCTCAATCTCACTCGCCGATTTGCATACAATCGCCATGCTTACGCGTGATGATCCTCGAGGATCCGGAAAATCTGTCCCGTCACGTCATCCATGGGCAGATCCCCGTTTACCGAAATCAGCCGGCCGGTACGCTGATAATAATCCGCGACGGGCCGTGTCTGCTCCTGGTAAGCCGTCAATCTTGGCTGAAGAACTTCCAACCGGTCGTCATTGCGGGTCACCAGCTTCGTCCCGTGAGCTTCGTCGCATAGTTCATCCGTACGGGGCGGCTGGAAGTGGACGTTATAGATCCGTCCACAGGTGGGACAAGAACGGCGTCCAGTGATCCGGAGCAATAATTGATTATAGTCCACGTCCAGGCTGATCACAATTGGCCAGGCCCGCGTGGGACGCGAATTGTCAAAGAGCTCGTGGTCCAGCAGCGCATCCAGCCACCCGGCCTGAGCCGCAGTCCGCGGAAAGCCGTCAAGAACGTAGCCGCGCTTGCAGTCGGGCAGCACCAATCGCTGCTGCACCATGTCACAAACCAGGTCGTCATTAACCAGTTCCCCCCGAGCCATCACTGCCTTGGCAGCGATGCCGAGCTCGGTACCCTGCACCACGTTCTGCCGCAACAGGTCTCCGGTCGACACCTGGGGAATTCCGTAGCGCTCCCTGATGCGCTTCGCCTGCGTGCCTTTTCCGGCGCCCGGCGGTCCGAGCAGCACCACCGGCCCGACGTTCCGCGAGGTTTCCTGCGCCATCGGCTGGCCAGAGCCTCCCAACCTCAGTCTCCCCGGCGTCCCAGAACCACAGCCGAGGTGCAGCAACCCCCCAAATTCATTTCGTGGAGACGACCCGCAACCTACCAGCGTCGTCCGCGAATGCGTCCGCTGCGCGGCGTAAACCCATCGTAGTGGCGCATGATTAACTGCGCCTCAATCTGTGTCACCGTGTCCATCGCGACGCCCACCACGATCAGCAACGACGTTCCACCAAAATAAAAGTTCACTCCCAGACCATTCGTCATCCAGGTCGGCAGGTTCTCGAAGAATCTCCCCAGCGGCCCATAGAGATGGTTGAGGTGAATACCGGTAATCATCCATTCGGGAATGAACGAAATAATGATCAGATAGAGCGCGCCCACCAGCGTAATCCGCGTGAGCACTTCATTGATGAAGTCGGCGGTGCGCTTGCCGGGGCGGATCCCCGGAATGAATCCGCCGTACTTCCGCATGTTGTCGGCAACTTCGCTGGGATTGAACACGATCGAAACGTAAAAATACGCGAAGAAGATGATGCCGAGCGCATACAGGAAGGTGTACAGCGGCTCGCCCCATCCCAACCAGCGGATCAGATCGCCGAAGTAGCGGTTGTTGCGCAGGCCATACCCGATGGTCTGCGGCAAAGTCAGAATCGAAGACGCAAAGATCACCGGCATGACGCCGCCGGCATTGACCCGCAGCGGCAGATGGGTCGACTGCCCACCCATCACCTTGCGTCCGACCACACGCTTGGCATACTGCACCGGGATTCGCCGCTCGCTGCGTTCGACGTAGACGATGAACCCCACCACCGCGATCATGAAGAGGATCATCCCGATCATCAGCGGGAAAGTCATCGCACCCCAGGCCGCGTTCTTGGCTTTCTCCACCAGATCGCCTACTCCGCGCGGCAAACCCACCACGATGCCCGAGAAGATCAGCAACGACATCCCGTTGCCCACTCCGCGCTCGGTGATCTGCTCGCCCAGCCACATGATGAACGCGCTGCCCGTGGTCAGCGTCAGCATGGTCAAGAGGCGGAATTTCCAGCCGGGATCGACCACGAAGTCGCCCGTCTTCTCCAGGCCTACCGCGATCCCGAACGATTGCACCGCGCTCAGGATGACGGTGATATAGCGCGTCCACTGCGTAATCTTCTTCCGCCCCAGTTCGCCTTCCTTCTGCAGTTTGGCCAGCGGCTCATACACGACGGTCAGCAACTGCAGAATGATCGATGCCGTAATGTACGGCATGATGCCCAGGGCGAAAATCGTCATACGGCGCAACTGGCCGCCCGAGAACAAATCCACGAACCCAAGGAACGATCCCCGGTTCTGCTCGAAGAAGTGCTCCAACTGCTCCCACTTCACGCCCGGTGTCGGCAGGTGCCCGCCTAGCCGGTACACAAACAGCAATCCCAGCGTGAACAGGATGCGCCGGCGCAGATCCGGAATGCGGAAAATGTTGGCCAGTTTGTCGAACATTACTGCAAGACCTCGATCTTGCCGCCCGCCTTGGTGATTTTTTCCTGCGCCGACTTCGAGAACTTGTGTGCGCTCACCGTGAGTGCGATCTTCAACTCGCCGTCGCCGAGAATCTTTACCGGCAGCTTCGTCTTGATGACCCCGGCCTTACGCAGCACCTCGGGAGTGATGGTCGTCTCGCCGAGTTCTGCCAGCCGCTCCAGACTCACGATGTTGAATTCCTTGCGGAAAATGTTGGTGAACCCGCGCTTGGGCATGCGGCGATGCAGCGGCATCTGGCCGCCTTCAAAGCCGCGGATCATGCGCGATCCACTGCGGGAGCGCTGGCCCTTGTGCCCGCGCGTGGACGTTTTGCCCATCCCGGAGCCCATGCCCCGGCCCACGCGTTTACGGTTTTCCGTCGCCTTCTTCGGTGCTCGAATGTTCGATAAATTCATAAGTAACCCAGGTTTCAAAGTTTCGAAGTTTCAAGGTTTCAGGACGTTTCAGGGTTTGCGTCTTTGAAACCTTGAAACCTTCGAAACATTGAAACCTATACTTGCACAATCTCCACCAGGTGCGGGACTTTGGCCACCATGCCGCGGATGGCCTGCGTGTCCGGACGTTCAATGACCTGGTTCAGCCGGGTGAATCCCAGTCCCTTAATCACCAGCTTCTGTTTGCTTGGGGCACAAATGGCGGACCGCACCCACTTCAGGTGAATCTTTCCGCTGCCCTCATCTGTTTTCTTCGCCGTCATTCTCTAAACCTCGTCCGCTCTCTGTACTCGGTACCAGGTTGCCCGGTAATGCCTACAGTTCCTGCGCCGTCTTGCCGCGCATCGCGGCAACGCTCTCACGGCTCTTCAACTGCTTCAACGCGTCGAAAGTCGCCTTGATCACGTTGTGCGGGTTGGTCGTCCCGATCGACTTGGTTAGAACATTCTGCACACCCGCCGAAGTCATCACCGCGCGCACAGCCCCGCCGGCGATCACTCCGGTGCCTTCCGGAGCGGGCTTCAACAGCACCTTGCCCGACCCGAAGCGCCCCAGCACAAGATGGGCAATGCTGGTCTGCGTCAAGTTCACCTTCATCAGATTCTTCTTGGCCGACTCAATTCCCTTGCGAATGGCCTGCGGCACTTCCTTGGCCTTGCCGGAACCGTATCCCACCACCCCAGCCGAAGGATCTCCCACCACCACCAGCGCCGCGAACGAAAGATTCTTGCCGCCCTTGACCACCTTGGTCACGCGGTTGATGGCAACCACCTGGTCCTTCAACTGGAACGAACCCGCATCGAGCTTCTTAATCACTGTTGGCATTCTTTGAACCCAGCTTTCAGCTATCAGCTTTCAGCTCTAAGCTTGTCGCTCCCGCTGATAGCTGAGAGCTGACCGCTAAGAGCTGTCTTCAGAATTGCAATCCTGCTTCGCGGGCCGCGTCGGCCAAAGCCTTCACGCGCCCGTGGTAAATGTAGCCGCCCCGGTCGAACACGACTTTGGTTACGCCCTTCGCCTTGGCGCGCTCGGCGATCGTTTTGCCGACCACCTTCGCCGACGCCACATTGCCGCCGGTGACCCGGTCTGCCTTCTTGCCCTCGGCGCTGCTGGCGGAGACCAGCGTCTTGCCGTGCAGGTCATCGATGACCTGCACGTAAATGTGATTCAGCGAGCGGTACACGTTCAGCCGCGGACGTTCCGCCGTCCCCTGCAGCTTCTTCCGGATGCGCTCGTGAATGTGCCCGCGCTTCTCGTTCTTCGTGATCTTTGTAAGCATGAAACCCTGTCCTTGGTCGTTCGTCGTTGGTCGTTAGCCAAGACTCCAGACACCTTCACAAACCTTCAGTCGTCAGGTCCCGCCGCCGCATTACCGTTTGGCGAACGCCCAACGACCAGAGACCGTTATTTTGCGCCCGTCTTTCCAACCTTCTTCTTCAGGCGCTCGCCCGCATAGCGCACGCCCTTGTTCTTGTACGGGTCCGGCGGTCGCAGTGAGCGCATTTCCGCGGCGACCTGTCCGACTTTCTGCCGGTCGATTCCGGTCAGCGTGATCCGCGTTTGTTTCGGATCGACCGTCGCGTCCACGCCCGTCGGCAGCGGATACTCGATCGGATGCGAGTAGCCCAGGCTGAACACGACCGTCAGCTTGCCCTTCATTTCGGCGCGATAGCCGATGCCGACGATTTCAAGTTCCCGCGTCCAGCCCTTGGTCACGCCTTCGACCGCGTTGTTCACCAGCGCCCTCGCCAATCCGTGAACTGCGGACTGCGAATCATTCTCGCGGACGGCCAGAATATGCCCATCTTTCTGCTCGACCGTGATCCCCGTCGGCAGCGCGGTATCCAGCTTGCCCTTCGGCCCCTGCACCAGGACCGTGTTTCCTTCAACTTTGACCGTGACTCCCTTGGGAATCGCGATCGGCTTTTTTCCAATTCGTGACATAAGAGCTTCTAGCTTCTAGCTCCTAGCTTCTAGCTAGGCCGCTTTGATTTTGTAGTCCCGAACCTATGCCGGAACTGTTCCAAGTCAAACCGACATCTGCATCGCCGCTCTTAGCTAGTAGCTAGAAGCTAGTAGCTAGAAGCTGCATCTCTACCAAATCTGGCACAACAATTCGCCGCCCACGCCTTCCTTGCGGGCCTGACGGCCGGTCATCACCCCGCGCGGCGTCGTGAGGATGTTGATCCCCATGCCGCCCAGCACGCGCGGAATCTCGCTGCGCCGCACGTAGACGCGGCAGCCCGGGCGGGACACACGCTCGACCTTCGAGATGGCCGCCTCGTTGTTGGCGCCGTATTTCAGGTAAACCCGGATGACCTTGTGGCCCTCTTCTTCGGTGGGCTTGAAATTGGAGATGTAACCCTCTTCCTTCAGGATGCGGGCAATCTCCAGCTTCAGGCGCGAAGCCGGAATATCCACCTTTTGGTGCCGGGCCTGGAGTGCGTTCCGCACTCGCGTCAGCATGTCTGCGACCGGATCGGTCAACCTCATCGTTTTGCTTCTCCTTCAGCCACCCGTTCGCTCCGCGTCCGGCGGAGAACCTGCAGCGGCTTGCTTTACTTCATCCCTGCGGTTGTCACCGTCTTCAAGTTGTCATCCTGAGCGGTGTTCTTTCCGCGAAGGATCTCTACCCATTGCCTCGAAGCGTGCGCTCGTTGCCGCTGGTTGCTCGCAACTTCGCACCGCTTCCTACCAGGACGACTTCGAAACCCCTGGAATCTCCCCGCGCAGCGCGAGCTGCCGGAAGCACAAGCGGCACAGGCCGAACTTGCGCAGAAAAGCGCGCGGCCGTCCGCACAGCTGGCAGCGGTTGTGCTTGCGCGTGGAGAACTTGGGCTTCCTAGCGTCCTTAACTCGTTTTGCTGTAGTCGCCAAACTTATGCTCCTGACTTGTACCGCCGGCGTCTCGCCCACCGCCCCGACATCTTCCTACGCCCGGAACGGCATGCCCAAATGCTTTAGCAGCGTCCGCGCCTGGTTGTCGTTCGCCGCCGTGGTCACAATCGTAACGTTCATGCCCTTCTGCTTGTCGACCTTCTCGTACGAGATCTCCGGGAAGATCAACTGGTCGTGCAGACCAAGCGTGAAGTTGCCTCGCCCGTCGAACGACTTGGTCGAAACTCCGCGAAAGTCGCGCACGCGCGGCAGCACGATATTCACCAACCGGTCGAAAAATTCGTACATGCGGTCGCCGCGCAGCGTCACCATGGCGCCGATCGATTGCCCCTCGCGCACCTTGAATGCCGCGATCGATTTCTTTGCCCGCGTGACCACTGGCTTCTGTCCGGTGATCTGGCCCAGTTCGTTCACCGCCGGATCGAGCACTTTCGCGTTCTGCGTCGCCTCACCCACGCCCATGTTCACGACGATTTTGTGCAGCCGCGGAACCGCCATCACATTCTTAAGTTCCAACTCTTTCAACAGAGCCGGTGCCACTTCCTTCTCGAACTTCGACCGCAACCGCGGGCGCTCCTTCGCGCTGTGCCGCGCCTGCTCCGGAGCCTTCTGCTCCTGCGCCGATTCCTTCTGTCCTTTTTTGTCTTTTGCCATTTCGTTCCGTCAACTTCCTCCCACGGTTTCGGAGTGGTTACCGGTGCGTGAGACTTACTTGTCTAAGGTCGTTCCACACTTCTTGCAGATGCGCACCTTGCGGTCACCCCGCACTTCGTGTCCAATGCGCACCGGGCCGCAGCTCGGGCAGACCAGTTGTACGTTGGAGATCGCAATGCGGCTCTCCTGCTCCGCAATGCCGCCCTTGATGTTGCGCTGCGGATTCGGCCGCACGTGCTTTTTCACCATCATCACGTGCTCGACCAGGATCTTGGCGTCGTTCGGAAATACGCGCAGCACGCGCCCTTCCTTGCCCTTGTCCCGTCCGGTGATCACCTTCACGGTATCGTTCCGCCGGATGTCTACTCGCTTATGTGCAGTCGTTGCAGTTTCCATAAAACCTTCCCCTAGATCACTTCCGGCGCCAGCGAAACAATCTTCAAAAACTTTTTTTCGCGCAGTTCGCGCGCCACTGGGCCAAACACGCGCGTCCCTACCGGTTCGCCCGCGTCGTTGATCAGAACCGCGGCATTCTGGTCAAAGCGGATATACGTTCCGTCCCGTCGCCGATGCTCCTTCCGCGTGCGCACGATTACGGCCTTCACCACTTTGCCCTTCTGCACCTGGCCCTCGGGAGCTGACTCTTTGACCGCAGCCGTGATTATGTCGCCCAGTCCGGCATTCAATCCGGTCGAGCCGCCGAGCGGCAGAATCATCTGCAGCTTGCGGGCGCCGGAGTTATCGGCGACCTCCAGCATTGATCTCATCATCACAGCCATGGCGTCAGTCTCCCTCTCTCGTCTCGCTTAGGCTTTGGTGCCCGGAACTTCAACCGCAGCTTCCGGCACCAGCGCCGTCTTGCGCACAATGTCTTTCAGCTTCCAGCGCTTCAACTTCGAGAGCGGACGCGTCTCCTCCAGCCGCACCACGTCGCCCACATGCGCTTCGTTCTTCTCGTCGTGCGCGTAGAACTTCTTGTGCCGCGCCACCACGCGTCCGTAGAACGGATGCGATTTCTTGCGCGTCACCTGCACCACAATCGTCTTCTTCATGCGGTTCGACACGACTTCTCCCACCACTTCCTTGCGGCGGCCCTGCACCTTCTCGGTGGCCTGGGTGGATGTTTTGGTTTCCGGCATTATCGTTTCTCCGTTGCGGCCGAGCGCGCCCGCTCGCCGATGATCGTCTTGACCCGCGCGATGTCCTTGCGCAGCCCGCGCATTTTCTTGAGGCTCTCCGTCTGTCCCATGTTCAGCTGAAACTTCAGCTTGAACAGCTGGTCGGCGAGGTCGCCCTCCTGGTGTTGCAGTTCCGCGTCCGTCAAGTTCTTGATTTTTTCTGCTTTCATAAAATTGCTCTCAGCTTCAGTGCGCCGTTTCGCGCTTGACCATGGTCGTGCGCAGCGGCAGCTTATGCGACGCCAAACGCAGTGCCTCGCTCGCGTCCTGCAGCGTCACGCCTTCCATCTCAAACAGGATCTTGCCCGGGCGAACCACCGCAACCCAGTGGTCGGGCGCGCCCTTGCCCTTGCCCATACGGGTTTCAGCCGGCTTCTTCGTGACCGGCTTGTCCGGAAACAGGCGGATCCAGATCTTGCCGCCGCGCTTCACGAAACGGGTCATGGCCACACGGCTGGCCTCGATCTGCCGGTCGGTGATCCATCCCGGCTCCAGCACTTTCAGCCCGTAGTCGCCGAAAGCCAGCGTCGATCCGCGCCAGGCCTTCCCGGTCATTCGCCCGCGCTGCTGCTTGCGGTACTTCACTTTCTTTGGCATCAAC
>Ga0209656_10002496_pt1 | contig 11920 bp, 22 predicted proteins | sample BogFormECP12_OM2_FD_188239 | JGI IMG/M metagenome (GOLD analysis project Ga0209656, IMG submission 188239) | Bog forest soil microbial communities from Calvert Island, British Columbia, Canada - ECP12_OM2 (SPAdes) (version 2) | ecosystem: Environmental > Aquatic > Freshwater > Wetlands > Bog ... | reverse complement strand
GCCGAGCCTGCCGGTGGGCACAGTGGAAGAGGTGCTGCGCCTGACCCACAGTGAGCGGCCGCTGGATGGGTCCACGCAGTGGAGTACCCGCACGCTGGCCGCGCGAGTGGGAATCGGTAACGATCAACTGAGGTCTCGTGCGCGACAGATCGCCAGACGCACGAAACATCAGCTAGATGTCCGGGACCGCCTCAGATGAGCGACACATCGAAGATGACGACAGTGCAGAGATCGTAACGGTCCGAGGAGAAAGCGATGACGAAGCAGCGCAGGGCGGCCCGGCGGTGGTCAGCACGCAGCGCCGCGGTGGCCGCACATGGCGGGCGTTGCCTCGCGCTGACTACCTATGCCTCCGCCTCAAACGCTTGCAGGCGTGGCCCGCGACAACGAATACGGCCGATTCGAATATGGAGGGTTACCAGCAACCCACGCCATGTTTCCTAACTGTCTGTGCAACAACAGCTTTCGGGATGCCACCTATGACGACGTGTACGGTGCGATTTCTAATACGGTTCACATCAACGGATTGCGATGCCGCCGCGCAGACTCGGTGTGTTGTCCCGCCCATATCATGCATAACTGTTATTATGCATGAACTATCGTGGCATCCGAACGTAATTTAACGTGAAAAAAACCGGCCCAAAGTAATTGCAACACAGGATGGTTCGCCTACCGCTGGATACCGACTCGATCCCCGTAGCTGAAGTCCGCTGGTGCAAGGTGATAACGAAGTCGGCGTTTAAAACAGTTCGGCGAAATATGTGCTTGACGCCTCAGAGTGCGGGCGGGTTACTGTCGATGAGCCCATATAGCGGATTTCGGGCCGCGGCGGCACGGTTCTCGGCGCCAGCGCCGTCGACGTAGCGCTGTGATGTCACCATCGACTCGTGTCCGAGCAGCTTCATAAGCGCGTAGACGCTGACTTCTGAATTGGCGAGTTCCGTGGCGTAGGTGTGGCGCAGCCCGTGCACTAGGGCGCCACGCGCTCGTTGATTGTTCAGGCCAGCCCTCTTGAAGGCCCGGAGCACGCGGTACTGCAGCACGCCCCGGGTGATTCGCTCACCGTCGCTGCCGACGAACAGGGCGGCGGTCGCGGGCCACACCGCGAGACCAGGGCTGGCGGAGTGGCGTTTTGTGGTACCGGGGAAGCGAGCCGCCCGGGAGTCCAGATAGCGTTCGAGAACCTTAATTAAGCCCTCTTCCACCGGGATCCGGCGATCCTTATTGCCCTTGCCGCGTACGTGGATGACGCCGCCGCCTTCCGTGGTTCGGATGTCGCCGACGTTAGCGTGAATGAGCTCGTCGGCCCGCAATCCCGCCAGTACTGCGGTCAACACCAGGGCCCGGTCGCGCTCGGGCCAGTCGCTGCGCCGGCGTGCGCCGGTGTCGGAGTCGATCGCCGCCAGCAGACCCGAGACCGTCTCGGCGCCGAGTCCCTTCGGCAACGACTTGGGAACCTTGGGGCGACCAATCAGCGGCATGGGGTTGGACTCGAGCAGTTCGCTGGTGTAAAGGAAGGCGCACAACGTATTCCATGTCGACCAACATCGCCGGATCGAGGTGGGCTCGTGAGTGTCCGCGTAGGTGGCGAAGGCCGCCCGCATCGCCTCCTTCGTGATGGTGGCAGGTGTCAGCTCGGCGATCTGTGCGCGGTCGCCGGCCAACAGCTCGGCGATCGCGGCGAAGTCCTGTCGGTAGGCCTTGGCCGTGTGCGGTGATGGCTTGCGTACGCCGCGATCGGCCAGAAACACCGAGAACCACTGCGGATAACCCGATTCCGAGGCCTTGGGAGCAGGGGACCTGCGAGACGTCCTCGTCATAGGCCCAATGGTCCCATCAATTTGTGGATATCCGCAGTTATCCATGAGACACGCACTACGTGCCGACAAGGTGTGTCTTGGATCTCCGTGAGGGCGAACATGTCGAGTGTGCCTGCTGTGGCAGACGAGTAGCGGACTACTCGTGTGGTCGGTGTTCAACCGGGCGACACTCGCAGCACAACCTAACAACACGAAGTAACTGCACCTACGAACTTAAGGAGCAGAGATGATCGACGACATCGAGAAGATGATGATGCGACTGCCCTCAGTCAAAGGGAAGAACGCTGCGGTAGCGTGCATCGTTGGCTTCATCTTTGGCGGAATCGGCTTGGCTGTCTACTTCAGGAACGTGGTAGACCTAGTCTTTCCGGTGGCTGTGGCCTTTGCCGCAAGTCTGGTGATCGGCGCCCTCAATGCGGGGGGTTGGCTTGCCGGTGCGTTGTTTGCAGCCTTATACGGCTACTTCAGGGTCCAGCTTTCGGAGCAGCAGGCAGGCCAGCTGGAGCCACGATGATCGGCGTCGAGTTCGGCTGACCTCGGCTACTTTGCCACCTTCGTGGTCGCCTGGACGCGGTCGACTTACTGTCGGCCATGCGGCCGGTTTTCGCGCCAGATCGAACAGTTCGTTACGTCGCTACTGGCGGGAATTGCCCGTAGACGCCGCGGTCGTCGCCGGCGAGCACCCATGCGTGCTGCTGGTCAGCGCGGGCGGCGACGGCTGCCAGCGCCGCCGCGCGGGCGGCTCGCATCGCATCGCGCGTTGTCAGCCGGCGATCCAACCATCCCGCGAACCACAGCAGCCATAGCAGCGCGACGGCGGCCACGACAGCCAGAATCAGCCACGCATAGCGGATGACACCGCCGACGATGGCTACGCTGCCCGACGCGACCGCGACGAGCGCCAGGACGCGGATCAGAGAAACCATCATTTACCTCCCCTATCTCGCTGAGGGTGTCACGACGTTGTCAACTCGTATGAAACTTGTCGCGCGGACGTCCTCGGACTGGAAAATACTCGCATGGACTGACACGCACAGATCTGATTGCGACGCATGCGATTTCGAATTCTCAGACCAGACTCTTGCAGACGCCGACGGATGCAAGCGGACGGGTCGATTCCGCCTCCGGAGCAGAAGGCCGCAGGTTCGAATCCTGCCGGGGGGACTGCCGGGGGGGCACAGATATTTATGCAGCTCAGAGGCCATTTTGGACTACGACGGCGGGGCTTGCCTATCCGTTGCCAATGTAGTTCTCGCCGGTCAGACCTTGCGGAGACCTTGCGGAGACCCCCTGGGACGCCGTCGACGGCGACGTATGGCCCGTGCCGATCACCCCCCAGGGCTTGCCAGCGCCTTACTGTTACTGGCATTGAAGCAGAGTTAGCAGCCGTACCATGCGCGACGGCTGGACTGTTCTAAGTGGGGGCAGATGACCGAACCTGGAGACACGAGTCAACCTTCGAATCGCCAATGGCGACCCGATGCCCATTGGGTCGACAGTGAGGGCCGGCATGTATTCGCTGAGTTCAAACGGTCTGTCGGACGTGATTATTGGGACCAGCTTCGGTACTACGTGGACGCCATCAGTAGGGAAATGTTTTCCATTCTCACCTGGGAGCAGATTGAGGAGCTGCGGGACAACATAGCCGCGACGGTGGTGCATGTGGAGTCGGCGGAGATGCTGGTGGCCGCTGTCGAGTCGACGTCCCCGAAGCTTGCCGCAGATTTGAGGCAGCGGAGTCCGCAAGAAATAGTCGCGATCGGCAATCTCCTCTTCGCGTTCATCACGATGATGTTCCAGATCTACGCGGTCCTGCATCCTGTGACGCCAACCCAGGTCACGCAGATCATCAACATCGTGAACAACGTCCAGGAAACGACCAATGTTCTGCCGCCCCCGGCAGCGGGTGGTGAGCAAGGTTCGCCAACCCAGCCGTAAACTTCCGCCGCGCGGCTCAGCACGGCGTTGTGATGCCGCCTACGGCCTACGGGTCGGAGATGGTGACCGGTTCACCGACGGCGATGATCGTCGTCGGTCGCGGCGACCCGCTTCAGCCAGCCGCCGGTGTAGGAACCGCTCCATGTCGAGATCCGGCGACTCAGCTTCGCAGTGATGCCGGGCGGTATGCTCGACGGCATGTCCGGCCAGCGCAAACTCGTCGACATGATCAGCACCAAAGGCAAGTCCAAGGAGCAGGTCAAAGCTGACGCGCGCCAAGCACTTCAGAGATTTAAGCAGGAAGGGCAGCGCCCGGCGGGACCCGCCGCCGTCTGCTAGACCCCGCCGCCACCGCGCCGCCGCTTGCCGATGCTGCCGGTGTGTGGTGTCGTGACACCCGGCGGCGTAGGCATCTCCACCAGGGCGTCGTAGTCGCGACCCTGAAGGTCCGCGACGCGGCTGTCGGGACGATGACGAGGCAACTTGTTGTAGCCGATCGCGGGATCGTTAGCCCCGGTTTCTCGGATGAGCTTCATTTCCATCGCCCGAACTTCGGCGTCGGTGGCCGTTTCGGATTCCCACAGGATTTCCTTTCGCAGCGTTAGCTCTAACCGATCCGGGTCGAGTTCGAGGTCGGCGACGATTCGCTCGTAGGCGCTCGGGCTACCCATGTATAGCGCCGTGCCTGTCAGGTCCATGCCGACGTAGATTTTCCCGTTGGGGTAGGTGATCTTGTACACCTGCTTGCGGCGCGGCATGTCAAGCCATGTTATCGGTGACTCCATGTGGTCACCTCAAAATATGGGCCTACGGCTGGAGCCGAATGGTTAATGTGATGGCTTGTGGCGATTCCCGACTTCCAGACACTGATGCGCCCAGTCCTGGTCGCCATCCAGGGGGATGAACCGAAGTCGCACGCACAGATTCGGGACATAGTAGTGGCCGATCCGCAGGAGAAATTCGACATCATCGAGACGACGCTTAGCGACGGGTGGGCGGTTGGTGCGGCGCTGCGGCCCGTCATCGCCCTGCAAGAAAGCGCGAAACGCTTCCCGCAGATCAAAACCGGCGAGGATTTCACTGGTTACGAGTAACCGGGCAACGGACTTCCGCCCCGTCATCCGACAGTCGGACCAGTCGCCGTACACGCCGACCAGTTCATCGCAACCCCCTGGCCGGGATGGGCACCACCGGAGGCCGGTTCGCCCGCCAGCGGCGCAGCCAGCGGGCGATGACCAACGGCACGCCTACACGAGGACTTTCGCCACGTTCGCTAGCAGGGGTTACGGGCCTAACGTCGGTTGGCGTGAAGCGAAACATGTTGGCCGTGGCCCTCGCACTGTTGGCGCTACTGGTGGCGCTGCTGGTGGGGCTGCTGGTGGCACCCCACGCACATACCGACAGCGACGATGACTTCTATTCCGCCGCGCAGTCTTCCGTAGTCACGGTCAACCAGCCTCAATTGACTGGGGTGTCGATGAGATCCGCTGCCAGTTTCGCCAACAGAACCTTGGCCCTGCGTTCGACGAGCAGCGGGACAAAATCGCGAACCTTGCTTTGATCAAATCTCGAGTGGGCCTCGTTGACCAACGTGGCCACAATTTCTTGCGGCAGTGTCGGATTACTTCGGGCGAGCCGCTCAACAACTTGTCCGATAGGCGCCTGCTCGCTCACCTCTCCCACCCGCTCAGGGTCGCATCGCTTATGCGAGTGGTCAACCCCTGGGCCTGGGAGGACTGACCGGCGTGAAATCCGCTATCCCTCAGAGCCGCCGGAACCCCTTGGCGGGGGGAAGAGAACCACCCGGCCAGGCCCGTTCGGGCCGTCCTGGGCACGCTGGGCGGTCGTTTGGCGCTATCCCAGCCGGTCGTACCAGGGCACCCGCGCGCCTTCGGCCTGCTCCGGCGCTGGGACACCGCCGAGATACGGATCCCCCTGCTGCGCCCACGGCACCTCCGGCCCGTCGGCTGGGCCGTACCCGGCCTCCTCGTCGGTGACCTCGCCGGGATTCGGCTCGTCGTGGCTGGTTGTGAACATCGGAGCATGCGTGTCTCGCACGCTGCGCCGAGGCCGCCGCGGCTCCGGTGGGGCCGGTGGCTATCTGTTCCGATTCCGCGACGGCCACATCTTCAAGTGCGTGTGACGCTCGCACTGTAAGTACACCACCGTGAAAAGCACGGGAGTGATGTTCAATCACGTTGCACCACCCCGGCTTTAAGGGACTCCTGCAGCCCCTCGGCCTTCTCGGGATGGGCCGTTGTCTCACAGCGTGTTTCGCTCGCGTGCGCTAAGACGACGGCCCGGCAGTAAGCGAAGGTGATGTCCTCAGTGGATGTCATTGGTACTTACCACCTTTCGTTTGGACACGGACGATTCCTCCCGTGTCACAAACCGGCGCAGCTTCGCGAGCAAGTAAGGGATCTGCCACCTGGGTTCTGTTCCAGACGATGGCATCGACAACTGGGGTGCGATGTCGAGCTTCTCGGTGATCCCCTCGGTGAAACCCGATAAGGAGTTGAACGCGCCCTCGACTTCGACCCGGTCGATCTGGCCAACGTAGAACCACACCGTCAAGTAGGACTGGCGGAAGATGCGAGATCTCGGCATCTGCCCCGCCGGAATGAACGGCGCGAATTCCGCCGCGTTCATCTCCCGAAGAAGTCGGTTGACTTCTCCTGGTCCCGCGCGAATGAGTTGGCGCGCTGGAGCATTCGCGCTTGCCGTTACCTGCGGATCTCCTTGAGGTCACGCGGCATGCGTCGAGGAGGCCGAACAGGTCATCCATCTGGCACCTCGCGGTCGAGGTGTTTGTGTGGTGCCATGACCAGACACTCCGCATGGACGCAGCGACCGCACGGGCATAGACAGAGATCCAGAACGGTTCGATCAGGGCGAAGTCAACGACCCGCCCGTCGCGGTCCCGGCCTGCTTATTGCGGCGATTAGCCGGACCCGTTGCTATAGGCCCACCAGTCGAACTCCCCTGGTGCAGGACGGGTTGGACACAAATGTTGATACGCTGCATTGAGGAGGCTGATGGCCTGGTCGTTGGTCAGCGTCGCATAGTTCTTCTGCACTGCTGCACCCGCTGCTTGAAGCGTAGGGTAGCCGCGCTCCCAGATATCATCACAAGCGTCCTCACCGGCTACCAGCATCGCCGGTCCCGGCCCGTTGATGCCTGCTGCTTGCAGTGCGGCAAAGAAGTCCGTCGTATTGGCGTTCGCAACGGGCTTGGCACCCAAAGCCATAAGCGCCAGGACGGCCATGCCAACTATCGAAACCCTTCGCGCGCCACCGTTAGCCCGCCTTGACACGACCGCACTACTGAGAGCTCCGCGGGATAGGGTTGACATGACATTTGCCACCTTTCTGAGCGCGCGCGATGCATCGTTGCGGCAACGATGTTTTGACCGCCTTGCTCCGCCTGTATGATGCCTGCGTAACCTTGCGTTGGGCTGCAGCTTGGTTGTGTATTCCCTGTAGCTTGCTTTAGTTCACCATTTGGGACATCTCACTGACCAATGGGCCTCATTCCGAATGAACACCGCTGCGTCTACCTTTATGACGGCCTCGACGCGAGAGGTCCTGTCGAGCTTGATTTTCAGCGGTGATTGGTCGCGCCGCCGGTTTCTGCGTGACATTTACCATGGCCTCCCGTTGCGCGGCTGCTGGTCGTGCTGATCAATGCCCACACCTTCGGCCACCAAACCGGCCTTCTCGCCGAAGCTGGTTGATCTGGTCGGCTGATAGATACTGCAGCATGTTGCGGGACACTTGCGACACACCGTTAATGCTGCCGTACGTCGCTGCGCCGGTCGGTGCTGTCACTGCCGGGGCCGGTGGCACGTCGCCGCGCCAGGTAATCGCTTGGGCCGCAACAGCGTTGGCTTCCTCCTTAGTGGTTGCCTGCCTGAGCAGGTCGGCTGGAACGCCGGTGGAGCGTTCAACTCTTAGCCGCATGCACTCGTTACTCAGCCGGTCGCGCTCAGCTTGCAAGTCGTCGTTCTCGCTTGGCATTTCGGCCTCCTCGCTGTGTCGTGGTCGGTGTCGAGTCCTGTGGCGTGCCATCGTAATTCAGCTACCCGGCGCGGGAGTGCGCTCGATGGCACAACAGTTGGTGTCGAGCGGCCCCGTCAGAGAGCAATTCTGAGAGATACGGGGCAGCCCGACGCTGTTGTGCCAGAAACAGCAGATCGGCCCCTTTTGCCAGCGATGTCAACGTCGTGCCCTTGTCCGCCCAGACCTGGGTCACACGATCCACAATTTCAGGGAGGGCGCCGATCGGATTCCTAACGTGGCTAATGAAATCCGTGGACGCGTTTAGCGGCTCGCGAGAGTCTGGTCCGTAGGCGACCGCAGCAAGCCCCGCCGACTCGACGAACCCAAGCAGGTTAGGCGGCACCGCTACGCGCACCTCGTGACCTCGGCGCAGCAGCTCCCGACCGACAGCGGCGCAGGGCTCGACATCGCCGCGACTTCCATAGCCGGCCAGCACAAATTTCATCGGCGGAACCTAACCCGGGGACTCAGCGGCGACAACCCTGGGGGTTGTCCGCGATCCGGCCCGCACCGAACTCACAGCAACGCAACAGTAATAACACGGCGTCCGTGGAGGCTTCCTTTAGTTAAATAGCAGGTCATGAGAACCATGGCATCGGCACCCGGAGCCGCAACAGAGACCAGTCCCGAGGCGCGGGTACTCGTCGTCGACGACGAAGACAGCATCGTCGAACTTCTTTCGGTCAGCCTCAAGTTCCAGGGCTTCGAGGTGCACACCGCTAAGAACGGACCCGCGGCGCTGGATTTGGCCCGCGACGTCAAGCCGGATGCGGTGATCCTGGACGTGATGATGCCCGGTATGGATGGCTTCGGGGTGCTGCGCCGGCTACGCGCCGACGGCATCGACGCGCCTGCGCTGTTCCTTACCGCCCGCGACTCGCTGCAGGACAAGATCGCCGGGCTGACGCTCGGTGGTGACGACTACGTCACCAAACCGTTCAGCCTGGAAGAGGTGGTCGCTCGGTTGCGAGTTATCTTGCGGCGCACCGGAAAAGGTGTCACCGAGCGCCGCAACGCCCGGCTGACGTTCGCCGACATCGAGCTCGACGAGGACACCCACGAGGTGTGGAAGGGCGGCGAGGCAGTGTCGCTGTCGCCCACCGAGTTCACCCTGCTGCGCTACTTCGTGATCAACGCCGGCACCGTGTTGAGCAAACCGAAAATCCTCGCCCACGTCTGGGACTACGACTTCGGCGGTGACGTCAACGTCGTCGAATCCTATGTGTCGTATCTGCGCCGCAAGATCGACACCGGCGAGAGGCGACTGCTGCACACGTTGCGTGGGGTGGGCTATGTGCTGAGGGAGCCGCGATAACGAGATGCCGAGACAACTTCGGGTCGCCCTGCCGCTCCGCGTGGGCCTCATTGCCGCCCTCCTGCTGCTAGCGGCGTGCGGGCTGACAGCTTCCGGCATCGCGGTCACCAAGATCCTGCGTCACACCCTGATCGAAAAGGTCGACCAGACGCTCGTGGAGGCGTCGCGCGGCTGGGCGCTGTTCCCGCGCGGGGAGCTACAGGTACCTCACGGGGCAAACCTCGACCGCCCGCCGTCGAACTTCTATGTGCGCAGCATCGAGTTGGAAGGGCGCCGAACGGTCATCAACGACAGAAACGCCGAACCCGCCCTGCCGGCCAACAGCGACGTCGGACCCGTGCCTAGGACTGTCGGATCGGTGGGTAACTCCAAAGTGCCGTGGCGGGCGGTGTCGGTGCACCGACCGACGGGTCGATTGGTCACTGTCGCTTATGACCTTTCTGGTATCGAAGAGACGGTCCATGCACTGATCTGGTTGCAACTCGGCATCGGCGCGGCGGTGTTGCTGGTCGTCGGTGTGGCCGGGTATTGGGTGGTAAACCGTAGCCTGCGACCGTTGATGGAGGTCGAACAGACCGCTGCGGCGATCGCCGCCGGCCAGCTGGATCGCCGTGTTCCCCAACGTGATCCGCGAACTGAGATCGGTCGGCTTTTCCGGTCGCTCAACGGGATGCTCGCTCAAATCCAGGGCGCGGTGGAGAAGGCGCATACCTCGGAAGACCGGATGCGCCGATTCATTACCGACGCCAGCCATGAACTGCGGACTCCGCTGACCACGATGCGCGGCTTCGCCGAGTTGTATCGACAGGGCGCCGCCCGCGACATGGAAATGGTGATGTCACGAATCGAAAGCGAATCGCGCCGGATGGGCCAGCTGGTCGACGATCTGCTGCTGTTGGCCCGGCTGGACTCGCAGCGTCCCATCGAGCACAACCGGGTCGACCTGCTGGCGCTGGCCACAGACGCCGTGCATGATGCGCAGGCGGTCGCGCCGAAGCGCAACATCACCATGGAGGTGTTCGACGGTCCCGGCACCCCGGAGGTGCTCGGCGACGAGCCCCGGCTGCGTCAGGTGCTCGGCAATCTGGTGAACAACGCCCTGCAACACACACCGGAGACCGCTGACATCACCGTGCGGGTCGGCACCGACGCCGACGACGCGATCTTGGAGGTCGTCGATACGGGGCCCGGGATGAGTCAGCAGGACGCGCTTCGCATCTTCGAACGGTTCTATCGCACCGACTCATCGCGCACGCATTCCAGCGGCGGTAGCGGTTTGGGGCTGTCGATCGTGGACTCGCTGGTCCACGCCCACGGCGGCACCGTGACCGTGACCACGGCGCTCGGGCAGGGCTGCCGCTTCTACGTCAGCCTGCCGCGTATCGCCGACGTGCCCGCACACGCAGGTTCAGCCAGGTACTAACTCGGCGAGCACCACCCTTGATTTTGCCTGCGCCTCATCGAGGGATGCCGCAGACGGGTTGCGATCGACAGTGCTGAAGCCGAAATCGCCCTAGGCTGCGAGTCGGGAAGACGTGGACGTGAAGGTGGGGAACCTCGAGCCCGGCGATGATTGCGCCCGGCGCGGTGAGCGTCGGACGCATGGCAGCGGCCCTGCCGACTAGCTGGGCGACCGAGCGTTGATCTGCTCTGGGCCCAATAACTTCTCCCACATCGAACATTTCGACCACGTCAAAGTTGTCAGCGCGGTGAACCACGCGGCCATCTTTCCCGCTTGCCGCGCGGTCGTCCACCACGGCGGCGCGGGCACCACGGCGGCAGGCATATCACGGCCTGCGCTGCATCTCGTTCACCCACCACGGGATCGTCTCACCCGTCAGTACGCCAGGCACATAAATCGGCTCGCCACGAGGCAATCTCAAAGTGATTGCCCCGCGCCGTTTAGAGCCGGGACGGGGCAATCAACTATTCCGACGTGGACTACGGAGAATCGGTTTCCCGGCGGCGCCTAGGCCCCCCGCACGTTCGACGCCCAGATCAGAAGTTCTTGCTGTCCGTCGTTGTAGACGACGCCCATCGGCGGCGCGCCTGTCACGTCGAAGTACAGGGTGCCCCTCGATTCGCTGCCTTGGGGGATAGGCGCCGGGTTAAGGCCATTCGGGGCCCCAACCTTGTCGATCAGCTTGTAGGTGTGACCGTTGGGCGCGAGGGCGCTGAAGTCTCTGACCATGGGGGTAACGGTTCCGCCGTCCGACGTGGCGGTGATGTCTGCCTGGTAAAGCGTTCCTTTAGGGGTGTAGCCGGGAATCGCTATGGTGCTGGGCTGCAGGTTGCTCACCGTGTAGGCGGTAACCATTGGCCCGTCGACCAGCGATTCGCTGGTACCGAATTCCTGCATGTTTGGCGGTGCGGCGGAGGCAGCTGCTGGGGCGAAAACGCCTACCGCAGCTATTCCCGCGGCACCGATGGCGGTCTGGACAATCTTCGTCGTGAACTTCACGATGGGCTCCTTTATCTTCCTTTGCCGTTCGAGCGGTACCCAAACGTTGGGGCCAAACGGCACTTAATTGGCATAGCCAAGCGACGGCACTTCAAACGTGAACATCGCGTTCTAACTGCGCAAATGGCGGACGCTGGCCGACCTGGCCCGTCGCTGACATGAATCGGCCCGCCACGAGGAGAGAGCGTGGCGGGCCGACAACTAGTGTCCTCCGCCAGAAATTCGTTATATAATTGTAATGAGAGCTTGCCGGCGCGGTTCATCGGCGAAACAGATTGCCCCGTGGGATGATTCGTTTGTGGCGGAGCGTGGCAGGCCGACGGCGGAG
>Ga0209656_10002495_pt1 | contig 11921 bp, 10 predicted proteins | sample BogFormECP12_OM2_FD_188239 | JGI IMG/M metagenome (GOLD analysis project Ga0209656, IMG submission 188239) | Bog forest soil microbial communities from Calvert Island, British Columbia, Canada - ECP12_OM2 (SPAdes) (version 2) | ecosystem: Environmental > Aquatic > Freshwater > Wetlands > Bog ... | reverse complement strand
AATGGCCGCGTATTTTGAGCCGGCCACCTGGTCGCTGCTAATGCTGGACGAAACCAGCCAGGAGTTTTACTACGCAGCGGCAGTGGGCCAAGGCTGCGAGAGCGTCAACGCCTTGGTTTTGACAACCGGTGAAACTCTGGCACGGTGGGTCATTGAGCAAGGCAAACCGATCATCATCTCTGACGTTAATCGCGACCCCCGCATCCAGCAGAGCAGCAATGACGATTTCTTTCCCCAGGGGTGTTCGGTGGTGTGCATGCCGGTCCGGACGGGCGGCAAAATGCTGGGCATCATCCAGATGATGAACGTTGACATGCAAGTTTATAACCGCAACGAAATACTGCTACACACACTTGCCGATTACGCGGCCATCGCGATCGAGAACGCCCGCGCCGTCAGCCGCATTCAGGAACTCAGCATCACCGATGATTGCACCGGCTTATACAACGCGCGTCACCTGTTTACCGTGCTTTCCGAGGAAGTCCACCGCTCCGAGCGCTTTGGTTACGAATTCAGCCTTCTCTTTCTGGATCTCGATCATTTCAAACGTGTCAATGATCAACACGGACACCTGGTCGGGAGCAAACTGCTGAGTCAGGTCGGACAGGCACTTCGCGAAAACCTCCGGCTGGTCGACGCTGCTTTTCGTTATGGCGGGGATGAGTTCGCAATCATCCTGCCGCAGACTTCCAAAGACGCCGCCCTATTTGTGGCCAGACGCCTGATGAGAGTGTTCCAAGCCGAACAGTGGCTCGCCGGTGAAGTGCCTGATGTTTCCTTGTGCGCCAGCGTCGGGATTGCAAGCTATCCCGCGGACGCTACTACGCCGCAGGCCATGGTGCATCGTGCCGACGAGATGATGTACCAGGTGAAGCAGGCCGGGCGCAACAATATCGCCGTTGCCGGAGTGGGAGTCGTGGGGTTGGAAGAAGGGAACCAGTAACGACCAGCGCTCAGGCTTTGGCATTTGGATCTCCTATGGCCTGTGCTCAGTCGTTCATTGCTTATTTTGTCGGGGGCTGCACGTTTGCTGACGGCTGCCAGGTGTTGGGATTTGCCGGCGCAGCTGGATTGACGCCGAAGTCCCACACGTAGAGGTTCATCTCATCCGGGCCGAGCATCTCGACAACAGCATATTCGCCCGGCGCAAGATCTCCCAGGGGAGTGACCTTTAGCCACTCGCCGGTCCCCAATCCTTCGACCTTGGCAGGGACGATGATGCTCTGCTCGCTGGTTTTTCCCTTGACGGAGACCTTGAGGTTGCCGACGATGCGCGCGCCGTTCTTCGTTTCAGCGCGCACAATCCGAAAGCGGTCACTCAGCGCGATGTTGTTGCCCGGGCCTTCGTCAATGTCAACATACATTGTGGGTCGCGCCACGTGCGATTGAATTTGTGCATGCACGCCTTTCAGTTCGAAAGCCTCCTTGGCGCCCGTCAGAGGGCTGAGCGCCGCACGAAGAGCGTTCTTGCCGGTGCTCTTCTTTACTTCACTGCCATTCTGCAGAATTTCCGCCAGCTCCGGTTTGCCCTGGTACTGATCGAACAAGAACACGCCTCCGCTTCCCGGAAGACGGAGACCGGAAGCGATCTCAGGCGAGTTGGCTTCTTCTTTCTCGCGCTCTTCTTTCTCCTCCGGCGTCTCTACCAACCTGGTGGTGAGTTTGCCACTGCTCAGATCGGCCTCATATTTCTTAGTTGCGTCCCAATCGATCATCGAGCTGGGAATGTCCTCCCACTCATAACGCTCGGCGCTGTAGTAGTGCACGCGGTTTCCCTGGACCTCGTACTTGACCACCGACTGGTAGGAGCCATCTTTCAGAATGAGACGCTTCGTTGGTTGCTGAGCTTCAAGGCTCGCCGCATGCAGCAGAACGACGCTTGCCACCGCCGCCAGGCCCAGACAAATCATTCCATTCAATAAAAACCCACGCATCATCACCAGTGTAGACCCGAAATCGAGTAGTAAGACTCGGTTGTCGTTGTGAGAGGATCGCCATTGCCGCGACATACTCCTCACCTCCCCGCTGTGACGCGAATCACAGTGGCACGTGTACGGACGGGCGCACAATAGATCACATGGAGAGCGCACTCTTAATCCACCGCCTGCAATTTGCGTTCACGGTGACCTATCACTACCTGTTTCCGCAATTGACCATGGGACTGGCGCCGTTAATCGTGATTCTGGAAACTCTGGCGCTCAAGACCAATGACGAGCGCTTCGACAGGGCCGCCCGCTTCTGGGCGAAAATTTTCGGCATCAACTTCGTCATCGGGATTCCCGTCACCACGCCGCGCCGTACCGTCCTGCGTGCCATCGGTCCTGTATGGGATGGCAACGAGGTTTGGTTGCTAGCCGCCGGCGGAACGCTGTACTTCGCGTTTCCGCTGCTCTATGCCTCGAGCTTCAGCGGCTTTTATCTGCCGCTGACGATGGTGTTGTGGCTCCTCATGCTGCGCGGAATCGGCATTGAGCTCCGCACCCACATCGACGACAAGCTGTGGAAGGGCTTCTTTGACGCCATCTTCGGGCTGGCAAGCATCCTGCTGGCCATCTTCCTTGGAGCAGCGCTGGGCAACGTCGTGCGCGGCGTTCCGCTCAATGCTGATGGCTACTTCTTCGAGCCGCTGTGGACCAACTGGCGCGTGGGTGAGCAGAACGGCATCCTTGACTGGTACACCGTCATCTGTGGCGTGGTTGCGCTGGTGACGCTGGTCATTCACGGCGCGCTCTACCTTGCCAACAAGACGGAAGGCGAATTGAACGCCCGGGCGCGCAAGGTCGCTTCAACGTTGTGGCCGGCGCAGGTCCTGCTCACCATTTTCAGCTTGATCGCTACCGTGTATGTCGTTCCGCATGTGCTGGAAAACTACAGCAAGTGGCCTATCGGATACCTCGTACCGGTCATCGTGATCGCCAGTCTGGCGTATCTGTACTTCGCACATTCCCGGGGGAACGAGAAGGGCGCGTTCCTGGCCTCGTGCACCTACATCGTTGGCATGCTGGTGGGAGCGGCGTTTGCGCTCTATCCCAATGTGCTGCCAGCCAGCACCGGTCAGCAATACAGCCTGACCATCTACAACACCGCCGCCGGGGCGCATGGATTAGCGGTCGGCTTAGTGTGGTGGACGCTGAGCATGATTATCGCCCTCGGATATTTTGTCTTCATCTACCGCATGTTCCGTGGCAAGGTGAAGCTGGGCGAAGGCGGCGAGCACGGATACTAAAGTGGAAACACTCACGCGCCGACTGCGGCTTCAGCCGTCGTCGGCAACTGCGCTTTCTCCCAGGCGTCGAAGCCGCCAATTACGTTAATCACGTTGTACCCTGCCCGCTGCAACAGGCTGCACGCGATGATGCTGCGATAGCCGCCCTTGCAGTGCACGGCGACCGTTGCATTGGACTCGAGCGGCGGCAACGCGGCCTTGAAGCGGTCGAGCGGATGCCAGTCCGCACCGGCGATGTGTCCGGCATCCCACTCGCCTTGCCTGCGGACGTCCAGCACTTGCAGGTTGCGGCTCCCCATCTGGCTGTTCAACTCCTGCACTGTAATCTGCGGTGTCTGTGCCAGCTCGAATCCGGCGCGCTTCCACCCATCCACGCCCCCCTCCAGGAAGCCAGTCACGTCTTCGATACCCACGCGTGCCAGGCGAAGTCGTGCCTCGCTCAACTGTTCCGGAGTGCCGGCGACTAGCACAGGTCTTGACGACAGGCCAAGCACCGCCCCCGCCCACGACGCGAATTGTCCCGACAGCGCGATGTTGACTGAGCCGGGCACGTGGCCTGCGGCAAACTCATCGCCGGGACGAACATCGAGTACGACCGCGCCACGCTCCAGCATGGTTTTCAGCTCTGCCGCAGAGATCGGTTTTAGCTCAGGCAATTCTGTGAGTGGCGTCGCCCCGGCGCGGTTGATCGCCGCGTCTTCCAAGAAGTAATCGGGACGCGCCGGAAGGTTGGTCGTCATTTGGCGGATGAATTCGTCCCGGCTCTTTATCTGGAGCGCGTAGTTCGTGAGCCGTTCCGTGCCGATGGTCGAGGAGCGCTCGGCGCGCATGTTGCGCCCGCAAAGTGAGCCGGCGCCGTGCGCGGGATACACCAGCACGTCGTTCGGCAGCGTCAGCAGCTTGTTGTGCAGCGAGTCATACATCAGTCCGGCGAGCTGTGGCGGCGTGTGCGTCTTTGACAGGTCCGGCCTGCCCACGTCGCCGATGAACAGCGTGTCCCCCGTAAGCGCTGCCCACGGCCGCTCCGACTTCTCTTCGTCAGCGATGACGAGGCAGATGCTTTCCGGAGTGTGCCCGGGCGTCTCGAGCGCGCTGATGCGCAGCTTGCCGACGCGCAGCTCGAATCCGTCCGTCACATCCACGTGAGGGAAAGTCGCGCCTGCTGCCTTGCCAATGTAGATGGTCGCTCCGGTGCGCGCCGCCAGCTCTCTGTGTCCGGATACGAAGTCGGCGTGCAGATGCGTTTCGAAGATGTGGCGAATCCGGAGATTCTGCTTCTGTGTTGCCTCAAGATAGATCTCAACGTCACGCTGCGGATCGACAACGACCGCTTCGCCCTCTGATCCCAACATGTAAGAGGCATGTGCCAGACATCCCAGGTAGAACTGTTCGAAGTACATTGCATTCTCCTGCGCGGGAAATATGATACCCCTTTCCGGGGCAATTGGAGCTTCGGTGGGTGCTACGCAAGATTCATTTGGACCGTGCCAGGGCCTCGGCCTTGCGGATGGCCTCCTCGTGGCGGTCGTAGGCAACTAGGGCCATGCGCGCCCCTTCGCGGGCCCCGCTGGTGCTCATCTTCCTCTCGGCTTCGGCAAAAACGTCTTCCGAATCCTCATGCGCGTTGTAAGCCTCGTCATCCGCCTCTTTCACGCGCTTCACCGCGGCCAGAACCTTGGGGTTAGCGTCCTTGGGGGCTTCCTTTTTTTTGTCCTTGGTTTGCTTGCGCCCCCGTTTCGGAGTGTCATCCTGCGACACGAGCTGGTTGTAAGCGATCTTGTGCTCGTCACTCCAGGTTTCCTTGACCTTCATCTCCAATTCGTCGAGCGCGGCTCTGGCTTCATCGGCAATCGCCCGCACGCGTTTCTTCTCCATCAGCCACTTCCAGACACCCCAGTCCGTGCCTTCTGTCATGATTGCCCTGGCCGCCTCGACCGCCGGAAGCTTTCGCACATTAGACCTCACACTTGATTAATGGCAGATTAGCAACCTGGTAGGCCAAAAGCAGACACTCAACCCGGACACATATCCACACCAGCCTGCGCGGCTTTATTGGCCGCGCCGCACACGTTTGCTTATGTTTTGAGGCCCATGGGCTGGCCGCAGTTCCCAAAACCCGCACTCTGCTCAGACAAAATGCGGCAGCCTGTCAGCCATCCTTACAGTTACTTCCCCAAAATGTTCCCGCCAAAATTGAACTTCGTCCCAATCGTGACCCGAAAGCTGTTACGCCCGCCATTCAGTACGTTCGAGAAAAAATCATAGTGAACAAAGTCGCTGGCTACGCGAATGCCAAAGTAATGGGTCGCCTCATAGGTAATCCCGCCTCCGAAGCCGTAAAACACTACCGTGTCAGAACTCGACGTCCTCCCGTTCAGGAGACCCTGAACAATTTGCGTGAGTATTGGCCCGCAGCCGAGTTGGGGCTGCTGGCACCTGTTCGGCTTGGTCGTGGCATTCGCGTGCAGCGCCCCAAGGGCTGGACGCGCGAAAAGGGTCACCTTCTTAAAGTGGCGGTAATTGAATTGCGGTCCGGCCTCATAGGTATAGTCCGTGATGTCAGTGGGAATGGCGATTACGAACCCGGGCGGGAGAAACGGCAGAATCGGCGCTAGTTTCGCCTGTGTGGCCGCATTAAGATATTTCGGCAGTATGTTATTGGAGCCGGTGCCGTAGCTGAAATCGCCGCCAATCGTCAGCCAACTGCGAAGGTTAATGCCAAAGTCGGCATCGAATCCGCGCTGAACCAGATTTACCGACGGCGTGCCGAAGTACGAGAACGCCTCATAGGTGCTGTACCGGGCGATGAAGTCTTGTTGTGAAAAACCGGTGAGAGGGGTTAGCAGTACGAAAAAAGCAAGGACGCAGACAAATAAGCGTCGCATCGAAATCTCCTTGCGACTCGCCCTGATTGGGGCAATTCGACAATTGTTGGTTTTCAGTTGCAATCGAATCGTAACATTTGTCACATAGCGTGCTCGTTACAATGGTCGATTCCAACCGTGGTTCTGTTCCAGTTTGAAGCCTAGGGTGCTTAAATGCAGCAACAAAATGGGAATACTAGCACCTATGTTCCCATTTTGGAACTGCGCCCACATCACCCAATGGTGTGATGGCCCCGGTTCCCAGATTGGGGACGGATGTGCTGGGTAAAAGGGATAGGGGGCGATTTTCGCCTCTGCATGACCAATTGAGTAAACCCACAGACCGGTCTGCGATAACTGTGCCCGCTATTCGTCGTCTGAATGTGCCCGGGCCAGGCGGTTGGCGATGATGGTATACACCGAGGAGTTAAACGCCAGCCCGATATGAGTGCCCGGCACCTCGAAATCGTTTTCGGGTTTTCCGGTGACACAGTACCGCCAGTCAACCACGCCATCGTTGCGCGTGTAGATTGCGGTCTCCATCACCGAATCGGGTATCTTGCGCCGCAGAGAGTCGAGGAAGTTGCAGGTGCAGCGACCGGTATAGCAAGTGGGCAAAACACCGGGGCCGTGCTCCGCCAGGATGCGCCGGCGAACGTGCTCGGCGGCGCGCAGCACCGTGCGGTGGGCAACGGTGCCGCGAAATGGCGAACCGAGCGTAATCACCGATGCCACATCGCCGGGCATTTGGTTGGCGACTGAGCGGGCAATAATCCCACCGAGGCTGTGACCGATAAGATGGATTCGGCGTTCCGTTTCCAGAAGCGCTTTTTGGATGTTTTCATTGAGGCGGCGCTGGATCAGGATGTTTGGGCAATCTGCATTGAGACCGATGCCGGAAAAATACGCGCGATAGCCGATGCGTTCCAGCCAGGAACGCAGTTGTGTCAGGTAAGAGTCTGTGCCTAAGAACCCCGGCACCAGAACTACGCCGGAACCATCGCCTGGTGGCACGCCGAGGCCGTAATAGACGGGAGAGGCATGCAGTAAGAGAAGCTCGGCGCCAAAGAGCGCTTCCTTCCAGATGGTGACATTAGCTTCTGCGAAGTCCTGCCGATACCCATTACGCGTGGGGGCCATAAATGATTGCGGAGACTCTCCAATCCTCGTGAGTATGACTTTCGGCCCCAACATACCGAGGCAGATGCAGGCCCAACCCGTTCCCGGCCGACGATTGGACTGTGTCCCGGCGCATTAGTGTAACCGGACTCGTCGTAAGTTGCCAGAGTTTTTTGTGCTCGCCGTCGCAATAAGCTGAATCAGGGTTGGTGTGTCTGGGTAGCGCGGGATATACGTTTGCACCCCAAAAAAAGACGTGCCGCTGCAGTGCAGCGGCACGTCAGCGAATGCAACCTATCACTCCCTGGTTGGGATCAAAAGATGGGCTGCACTTCGCCAATATCACAGTCCTAAACCACGGCGTGCTGCACTTTCATCTTGATGGTGCGGACCGGGCGTTTCCTGTGGCCCTCCACCTTGACAGCTTTCTTCTCTGTGCGCTTGGTTACGGTGTCGAGCAACGCCTTCTCGGTGTCAATGAACGTCTTCACCCCGGTGCGGGCGATCTCCGGCAGCGGGTTCACCGAAAACGGCGCGACCATGCCCAGTGTGCGTCCCGCGGCCTTGAGGCTCACGTTCACCTGCTTGCCCGCCAGGTCAATCAGCTTCTTCTGTGCCTCGATGAAGGAGTCTGTCGCCTGCTGCGCCAGCTCGGTCATTTCAGTCACCTTCGTCTTCTTCACAGCTCCATTGCCGCCCGTCGCCTTGGTTGTCTCTTCCGCGACGACGTTCAGGAACTTTTTCTGCGTGTGGACAAAGGTGTCAAAGCTGTCACGTGCCATTTCGACCAGACCCTCGGGATCGTAGGTCTTGCCGGCTTTCACCGCAGCTAGCCAGGCATGGGTCTGCTTGCTTGCGTTCTTCAGGAACTCCTGATGCATCTCAACAAACGTGTCGAGACTCCGATGCACCAGGTCGGTTACGGCAACTGCCGGAGTAAAGTCGCCCACGCGCTCTTTTACGCCATGGGCAACGAGGTCATACTCCTGCTTCGCCAAATTGAGAAGCAGCTTCTGTCCCTCGATGAAGTTGGACATGCCCTCGCCCACTACTTCGGTCATCAGAGCGACTGGGCAATAGCCGGGATCGGCGACCCGCTCCCGTACAAAGTTCACCACGCCCGTGTTCTGACGCATCGCCAGGTCCACCAGGATTTTCTGCGTGGCCAGGAAGTTTTCGACTCCCTGCTGCACCCATCCCGACAGCAGAGAAGCAAAGGTTGATTCCGGAACATGAGTCTTGACGTGCTTTACTTCTTTCGGCATGATAACGGCCTCCGGTTTGCTGCATTGCAGCATCAACTAAACTGTAGTATTCATTGGCAAATCTGTCAATAGGCGACTAAACTCATTTGCGTTGCACAACGAGGATAATCCGGTGGAACCCCGAAAAATAGTGATCAAGAAGTACGCAAATCGCAGACTCTACGACACTTCCAGCAGTTCCTACATCAATCTGGAGGACATCGGCGCGATGGTCCGAAATGGGAAAGACGTGCAGGTGTTGGACGCCAGGACCGGCCAAGACCTGACCCGGGTGACCCTGACGCAAATCATCGTGGAGGACACCAAGGGACAGCCCACCGGTCTGCCGCTGGAACTGCTGCGTCAACTTATCGTGTCTACTGACCGAGTGGGCCAGGAATTCATCATGTGGTATCTGAAGTCGGCCTTCGATGCCTACCAGAAGGTGCAGAGTTCGGTGCAGAGCCGTCTAAGCGATGTACAATCCGCAGCCCTGTCTCCGCTGCAGATGGTGAAAAGTCTTGTGACTGGGCCTGCGAAAGAAACTCAGGCCGAACCCGTCGGAGAGTTGCAGGAACTGCGCGCGCGTATTTCCGAACTCGAAGGCCGCCTGCAAAAGCCGAAGGCGCGCAAGAAGCGGCGTTCCGCGAAGGCGTAAACGATTTCTCGTTTCGGCCAATTCTGCGCCCATATTTATTCGTCAGTTCATTTGACAACCACTCATTCGCGGCACACGATTGCGGAATAGGCCGGGAGATTATGGCGCAGGCTGCCAACATCGTGCAGTTGAAGCCTCGCACGTTGCAGGCTTTCGACACCTACATCGGCGATGCCGAAGCCGCCATGGAGCCCACACTGCGCTGCGAAAAGCCGTTCCTGTGGTCGGACACCAACTCCGAAATCGCGCAGCAAATCAGCAAAGGAGAAATCCCCGCTCAATTCTGGTCGGGTCGGGAGCCGCTTGAAGTGCCGAATGGCTTGATCCATGACTGGATTGGAGCCGTATTGATTTCGCGCGCAACCGTGGAACAAACCTTGGCGCTCGTCCAGGATTACGACCACCACAAGAATATCTACAAGCCCGAGGTGATGGATTCGAAATTGATCAGCCACAACGGCAACGATTTTCGAATCTTCCTGAGGCTGCTCAAGAAGAAGATCATTACCGTCGTCCTCGACACCGATCACGACGTGCATTATCTCTCGGTGGACAGCAAGCGGTGGTTTTGCCGCTCCCATACCACGCGCATTGCCGAAGTGGAAGATCCCGGGACTCCGAAGGAAGAAGTGCTGCCGCCCGACACCGGTTATGGGTTTCTGTGGCGGCTGTATTCTTACTGGCGCTTCCAGGAGCGGGATGGTGGAATGTACGTTGAGTGCAGGGCGGTTTCGTTGACGCGCGACATTCCGCTGGGGCTGGGATGGATCATCGAACCCATCATCCGCAAGCTGCCGCGCGAGTCGCTGATCAACACTCTGAAAGCCACGCGCGATGCGCTGAGCGCTGGATAGATGCTGGCCAGGACGCGAAGGTTCCTGGGCGCGCTGTCAAGCTCCTACCGCTTGCGCCTTTCCCGGTTCTGACGAGTGCGGCGGCAGCGGTTCTACCGGCCTGGAGACTTCAACTGCCACGGATACCTTCTTGTGACGTGGCCCTGCCGTCGGTTGCGACAGCGGAATCTTCGCATTCGGCCGCGCACGTTTCTGCCGGTGCGGCGTGACGGCGGCAGCAGCAGCACCACCAGTCGTAAACTCCGCAAAGCTCTGGTCCACGAACTTTTCCAGCCGTTCAAGGTCGGGAGCTGCGTGCACGTCGCCCGTGAAACCGAAATACGCTGTGCCGTTATAAGTGAGGATGGCGCAATTAATGCCCATCAGGCCGCCGATCGGCACCCAGGGATACCACTTCAGCATCTTGTGGCCCATCAAGTAGAGCGGAATCTGCGGGCCGGGGACGTTGGTGCAAATGATGTTGCAGAGGCTGAGCGGCAATTGGCTGACAATAGGTCCAACATTGGCCCAGAATGCGCTCGGAAGAGATGAGAGCAGACCCCCAAACACACCGACAAAGTCGGCCGCGCGAGCGCGCTTGAGTATCTCCACTCGTTCGCGCACCACGGCCAGCAGCTTCCGCGGATCGCGTATGTCGAGCGGGACCGGCACCGGCACGAAGGAAAGTTGATTTCCCAGTTCCGTGGCGTCGCCGTTGCCGCGGACGTTCACCGGTATCACAATGCGCAGCGAGCGTCCCTTCAGCTTCACACCGCGTTGCTCGGCGTAGCGGCCAAAGGCCAGGGCCACCGTCGTAAGCACGACGTCGTTCACCGTGCCGCCCCACGTGTTCTTCACCGCCTTGAGGTCGGCCAGCGGAACCTCAGTCCAGGCGAACTTCTGCGGTCCGCGGCAGACGGTATTGAACGGCAAGCGCTCTGCAGGAGCCGCCAGCTCGGACAACAGCTGAATCATCTCGGCAGGAGGCCCTGCGGGATTCGCCACAGCCTCCTGGGCAATGTTCAGCAGTCCCGTATGCAGAGTGAGCGCCCCGCTCACCAGCGACAGATACGACTTGGCCAGCCCGTTCAAGATGACCGCGGTTGCGTCCTTGGGCTGCTCTGGCGCCTTCGCACGCCGTTTCACAGGCGGGATGGGACGCGGCGTCGGGCTGTCATCCATGATGACGTTCATCAATAATCCCACGCCGGCAATTCCGTCCGCCAGGCAGTGGTGAATTCGAATCACGAGCCCGGTGCGATCGCCCTGCAACCGCGCCAGAGTGAAATCCCAGAGCGGCCGCTGGCGATCCAGTCTGGTGCTCACGATCTTGCCCGCAAGCGCTTTAAGTTCCTGCTCCGTCCCGTGCTTCAGTTTCACCTGGCGAACGTGGTTCCGGATGTCGAAGTTGTGATCAGTCTCCCAGCGCGGAAGACCGAGATCGAACGGAGGAAACACGACGCGCTGGCGAAAGCGTGGAATCAGCGGTAGCTTCGATTCGACAAACGCCGCGCAATCCGCGCGCTTAATCTCGCCCTCGAACACGCTGACTCCGGCGATGTTCAGCGGTTGGCCCTCGCGCTCGACGTAAAGGAAAAGTGCGTCTCCGAAGGAGAATGAATTATTCGTGCCATTCAGCATATATTGCTACCTCTTCCAAAATGGCCTACGGCCGCGGCGGGATGCGGTGCGCGGCCCGAGTCGAGGGACCTGCGGTTCGATTCAGTCGCCTTTGCTCCCAAGGGGAACCGCAGATCCTTCGACTTCGCGCCCGCCCGACCCGCAAAACAAGCGGGTCGGAAGAACAAGGCGTGCGCTGCGCTCGGGATGACAGCATGAAGGTTTTCCCCCATGCCGCGTAATCCAGCTAAACACTCAGTTCCGTGACGGAGGCACATTCTTTACGCCACGAACGCAAACCGCGGCGCGAGCCTTGCCAACTTGAGCACCTTGTAGATGTCCACATTGACGCCGCGC
>Ga0209656_10002494_pt1 | contig 11923 bp, 10 predicted proteins | sample BogFormECP12_OM2_FD_188239 | JGI IMG/M metagenome (GOLD analysis project Ga0209656, IMG submission 188239) | Bog forest soil microbial communities from Calvert Island, British Columbia, Canada - ECP12_OM2 (SPAdes) (version 2) | ecosystem: Environmental > Aquatic > Freshwater > Wetlands > Bog ... | reverse complement strand
GCCGTTTGGCCGCCCGAGTTGACGACGTACTCGTACGCCGCCAACAGCTGGGACAACGCCAGCGTCAGCGAGCCGCCGATCACTGCGATCCGACATGGCGTCGCCGACGGCTCCGCCGAGATGCTCAGGTCCCGCGCCACCTTCCCCCTCCGTCGGGTGGACTCCCCTGCCCCCCTCTATCGTACGCATTCCGCCGGGCCTTGAGCCCTCACTTCGGTCGCCGCGCCGTCCGCCGGGGTCGCCGGCCGAGGCCAGGATCCGTCAGCGACCGGGCCGGCCGACGTCCCAGAGCCGGGCCGTGGCTGGGGCCGTGGCCGTGCTCGGCCTGGGTCGTGTGGTCCCCGGCCTCGAGGGCCGCCGGCGCACCACCCCCGACGCCGCCACCTCCTCGGGCCGGCCCCGCCCGGGCGCCCCGGCCGGCGCCGTCAGCCGTTCCACAGGATGCTCTGCACCTCGGAGTAGGCCAGCAGACCGTAGTCCCCACCGTCGCGGCCGACCCCGCTCAGCTTGAAGCCGCCGAACGGCGCCTCGTGGTTGCGCTGGGCCGTGTTGACGCCGACGTGGCCGGCCCGCAGCTGGCGGGCCGCCCGGAAGGCGCGGGCGCTGTCGCGCGAGAACACGTAGTCGTAGAGGCCGTAGTCGCTGTCGTTGGCGATGGCGACGGCCTGGTCGTCGTCGTCGAAGGGGATCATCGTGACGACCGGCCCGAAGATCTCCTGGCGGGCCACGGTCATCGAGTTGTCCCCGGTGATGAGGGTCGGGGCGGCGTAGAAACCGCGGTCGAGCGGCGGCCGCTCACCGCCGGCCACGACGCGGCCGCCCTCGTCGCGGCCGCGTGCCACGAAGCCCTCGACCCGCTCGCGCTGGGCGGCCGAGATGAGCGGGCCGACCACCGTCTCGGGCCGGGTCGGGTCCCCGACGCTGAGCGCGCCGGCCATGGCGGCCAGCCCGTCACGCACCGTGTCGAAGATGTCGCGGTGGACGACGGCACGGGTGGGGGCGGTGCAGATCTGCCCGGAGTGGAAGGTCCACGTCGAGCCGATGCAGGTGATGGCGGCGCGCAGATCGGCGTCGTCGAACACGATGCACGCTCCTTTGCCGCCCAGCTCGAGCAGGAGCCGCTTCATCGTCCGCCCGCCCGCCTCGGCGATCCGGGTCCCCACCGCCGTCGACCCGGTGAAGCTGACCATGTCGACGTCGGGCGAGTCGACCAGGGCGGCGGCGGCCTCGGGACCCGACGAGTTGACCAGATTGACGACGCCGTCGGGGAAGCCGACCTCCTGGAGGATCCGCACCAGCTCGACGACGGCCAGCGGGTCCTGGGGGGCCGGCTTGACGATGACCGCGTTGCCGGCGGCCAGCGCCGGCGCCACCTTCCCGGCCATGTTGACCATCGGGAAGTTGTACGACGTGATGCAGGTGACCACGCCCACCGGCTGGCGGTTGACCATGCCGCCGATCACTCCGCCGGGGGCGAGCGGGGTGGCCGGCACCACCTGGGGCAAGAGCGGCGTCTGGAGGACCGGGCGCGGGTCGCGCCCGTAGCGCTCGAAGCGGTCGGCCGCCACCGGGACCTGCATGCGCGAGCCGACGGCGGCGGTGGCGCCGGTCTCGGCGATGACGAGGGGGAGCAGGTCCTTGGCCCGCCGGCGGATGGCCGCCGCGGCGGCGCGCATCAGCTCGCACCGCTCCTCGACCGCGACGTCCGCCCACGGCCCGGCGGCCGCCCGGGCCGCCGCCGCCGCCGCGGTGGCGTCGGCCGCGGTGGCGTCGGGGGCCCGGCCCACCACCTCCTCGGTGGCCGGGTTGACGACGTCGTAGGTCCCGCCGGAGGCCTCGACCCACTCGCCGCCGATGAGGAGGCGGTCTTCGTGGGGATGGTCGGTCATCTCGGGCACCTCACCGCTCGGACGGGGCCGGCTCCGGGTCGGCCCGGGCCGTGCCCGAGCAGCCTGGCGCGCCCGGCCCTCACCGGTCCAGGCGGGGGAGGACGGTCGCCCCGAACGCGGCGATCTGGTCGCACAGCTCGGCCGCCGAGCGGGACATGAACCGGACCTGGACGTGGGAGGCGCCGAGGCCGGCGAAGGCACCGAGCGTCTCGGCCACCTGCTCGGGGGCGCCCCGGGTGACAACGCTCGGGAGCGACCAGGTCTCGTCGCCCCCGGTGCCCGCCCCGACCAGGTAGATCGGTGCGGCCAGGGCGCCGATGTCGAGCGGCGTGCCGCCGGCCAGCTCGTCGCGCAGCCGCCGCAGCTCGTCGATCTGGGCGGCCAGCTCGTCGCGCCGGGCGGTCTGGGGGAGCCACCCGTCCCCGAGCGCGGCCGCCCGCCGCAGCGCCGGGCGGCTCGAGCCGCCGATCCAGATGGGCGGGCGCGGCGTCTGGACCGGGCGCGGCGCCACCCCCATCGACCGGGTCGGCCAGCGGGGCCCCGGGAGGACCGGGTACTCGTCGGCGAAGGCCCGGCGGAGCGCCCGCACCGCCTCGTCGGTGGCCGCCCCGCGCCCGGCGAAGTCGCCGGCCAGCACCTCGTACTCGGCCTCGACGTGCCCGGCCCCCACGCCGACCACGAGCCGCCCGTTCGAGAGGGCGTCGAGGGTGCACAGCTCCTTGGCCGCCCGCAGCGGATGGCGCTCGGCCAGCACCAGGACGTGGGAGAGGAGGCGGACCCGCCCGGTCATCCCGGCGAGCCACCCGAGGGTGGCCACCGTGTCGTACCAGACGGTGCCCATGGCCGGGGCCAGCGCCTCGGGGATGGCCGTGTGGTCGCACACCCCGACGTAGAAGAACCCGGCGTCGTCGGCCGCCCGGGCCACCGCCGCCAGCTCGGGCGGACCGGCCCGGCGCTCCCAGTCGGCCACGAACATCGTCGACTGAGCCTGGATCGGGAGTTGCAGGCCGACCGCCAGGGTCCCGTCGGGGACCACGGTCACGGGGTCGGTCATCGGCGCGCGCCGGTCCCGGGGCCGGTGGCGGCGATCGGGCTCAACCGGGGAGGTCGAGGCCGAAGAGCGCGATGGCGTTGCCGCGCACGATCTTGTGCCGCTGCTCGTCGGTGAGCCCGGCCATCTGCTCCTCGGCGATCTGGCGGGTGTGCGGCCACGTCGAGTCCGAGTGCGGGTAGTCGGACTCGTAGGTGATGTTGTCCTCACCGATCTCGTCGACCGAGCGCACGCCGTGGGCGTCGTCGAAGAAGCAGCCCCACACGTGGTCCTTGAAGTAGCTCGACGGGGGCTCGGGGACCTTGTCGGCCACGCCGCCCCACCCCCGGTTCTCCCGCCACACCGTGTCGGCCCGCTCGAGGATGTAGGGGATCCACCCGATCTGTCCCTCGGAGTAGGCGAGCCGCAGCGTCGGGAATCGGACCAGCACCCCGGAGAAGAGGTAGTCGACGAGGGAGAAGGTGGCATTGGTGTGGGTCAGGGTCGACCCCACGGCCGGCGGGGCGTCGGCCGACGTCGAGGGCATCTTCGACGAGGACCCGATGTGCATGTTGACCACCGTCTGCGTCTCGGCGCAGGCGGCGAAGAACGGGTCCCAGTACCCGTCGGGGTCGTGCACGCTCGGCAGGCCGAGGAACGGTGGGATCTCGGTGAAGCACACCGCCCGGACGCCGCGTTCGGCGTTGCGGCGGACCTCGGCCGCCGCCAGGTGAGCGTCCCACAGCGGCACCAGGGTGAGTGGCACCAGCCGGCCGCCCGACTCGCCGCACCACTCGTCGACCATCCAGTCGTTGTAGGCCTTGACGCAGAGGAGCGCCAGCTCCTTGTCCTTGGCCTCGAGGAAGGTCTGGCCGCAGAAGCGGGGAAACGTCGGGAAGCAGAGCGACGCCTCGAGGTGGTTGGTGTCCATGTCCTCGAGGCGCGCCGCCACCTCGTAGGAGCCCGGGCGCATGTCCTGGTAGGTGACGCCCTTCATGGTGACCTCGTCGCGGGGGATCCCGACGGCCGAGTCGACCCGGAGCAGCGGGCGTTTGAGGTCCTCGTAGAACCACCAGTCGGCCGGGGTCCCCTCCGAGCCGGGCCGGACGGTGAGCTTGCCGCCGAGGAACGTGATCTCGCCCATCGGAGCCCGCGTGACCCGCGGGCCGACGTCGGCGTAGCGGGCCGGCAGCCGGTCGGTCCACACGTGGGGCGGCTCGACGACGTGGTCGTCGACCGAGACGATGCGCGGCAGCCCGCCGGGGTCGGACGGGTCCGTGACCGGGGTTCGGGGCATGCCCCGAGCGTAGCCAACAACTGACGGACCGTCAGATGCCCGGAGCGGTCAGTTGGTCTGGAAGCTGGCCAGGGTCTGGCCGGTCCGAGCGTCGATGACGGCGATCGCCTTGGTCGCCGACGCCGGAGCGCAGGTCGTCCCCGGTCGGCACGGGGCCAGGTGCTCCTGGGCCGGGGTCAGCAGGGTCTCGACCACCCACGCCGGGCGGCGGCGCACCTCGCCGCCGCTGGCCGCCACGCCGGGGGGCGGCACCGTCTCGGGCAGCGTGACCCGGGCCAGGACCGCCGCCGTCACCGGGCCGCCCCCGCCGGCGACGTCGGCCGCCCGGACGGCATCCGCCCTGGTCAGGAGCCCGGCGCCGCCGGGTGCCGGGTAGAGGTAGGCCTCCACCCCCTCGGCCCGGCCGTCGGCGCCCGTTTGGTCGAGCTGGACCCCGCCGGGCCCGATGGTCGTCGGGACGGACCCGGTCGTCGTCCTCGGGGCGTTGGACGCCGGCGTCACCGGGGTCGACGCCGCGCTGGCGCACCCGGCGAGGGCCAGGGCGACCGCGCCGAGTACGGCCTGTCTCCCGAACCCCCTCTGGAGCATCGCCGCGCAGTGTACGCGTCGCTCCTCGGTCTCCCGGGGCGCCCCCTCATTGCATCGCCACCCCGCCGTTCGGGCTGAGCAGCTGACCGGTCAGGAAGCTGGCGGCGTCCGAGGCCAGGTAGAGGACGCAGTAGGCGATGTCGCTCGTGGCCCCGACCCGCCGCAGCGGGGCGAACTTGGCCATCGGCTCGAGCACCGCCCGTTTGAGCTCCTCGTCGACCGTGCCGTCGGGTCGGACGTAGTAGCGGCTGGTCATCCCGGTGGGGACGAAGCCGGGGGCCACCGCGTTGACCCGGACCCCGTGCCGGCCCACCTCGACCGCCATGCTCCGGGTGAGCTGGACGACCGCCGACTTGGTGATGGCGTAGGGGCCGACGCCCGGGGCCGGGGTGAGGACGGCGGCCGACGCCATGTTGACGATGCTCCCGGACCCCTGGGCGACCATGACCCGACCGGCGGCCTGACACCCGAACAGCACCCCCTTGAGGTTGACCGCCCACAGCCGGTCGAAGGCGGCTTCCTCGAGGTCGAGGATCGAGCTGTCCAGCATCGTGCCGGCGATGTTGCACATGACGTCGATCCGGCCGTGCCGGTGCGCGGTGTCGTCGACCAGCTGGCGGACCTCCTCGGCGTCGGCCACGTCGAGGCTGGCGGCCACCGACCGGCCGCCTTCGGCGGTGATCCCCCACGAGGTCTCCTCGGCCGCCTGCTCGGCCAGGTCGGCGCAGACCACGGTCGCCCCGGCCGCCGCCAGCACCTCGGCCGTCGTGCGCCCGATCCCGCCGCCCGCCCCCGTCACCACGGCGACCCGTCCCGAGAGGTCGAAGCTGGCCCGCAGCGTCTCTTTGGTCTCCATCCGCCGAGCCTGGCACAGCGCGCCGGACGGACGCCGCGGGTACGCAGACGCGAGGGAGGCCGACGCGTTCAGCGCGTCGGCCTCCTCACGCGATTGAGCATGTTCCACTCGCCACGAGAACTCGGGCACCGGCCATGTGCTGGGGACCGCCCTGTCCGCTGGCCGGGCGTCTCGCCGGCTCGAGCTGCGGCCGTGTGCGTGCGGTGCCGGTCTCGTGACGATCGGCCGGGTGCGTCGCCGACGGACGTCGGCGACGCCGGTTCAGCCCGGCGGACCGTCCTCCCCGGTCGAGCTCGATGAGGTCATCCCAAGCTCCTTTGCTCTCGGGTGCCGGAGCGGCGGTTCCCCGGGCTCCTGTGAAGTCCCCGGGGTTCCCGCACCGGTCGCCCGCCCCCATTGTCCTCCTCGCCGCCGCCCCCGCCAACCCGTCGGCGGCGAAGTTCTCGCGACTGCCCCCCCGCCGCAAACTGGCCGACACCGGGTGTCGGTCCGGCCGCCGGGGTCAGGCCGGGGCGGACCGCTCGAGGTCGAGCAGGACGCGCTTGGCGTCGACGCCGCCGCCGTAGCCGCCGATCCCGCCCCCGTGCGCGATCACCCGGTGGCAGGGGAGGACGATGGCTAGGGGATTGGCCCCGTTGGCCTGCCCGACCGCCCGGTACGCCGTGGGCCGCCCGACCCGGCGGGCCAACTCCTTGTAGCTGATCGTCTCGCCGTAGGCGATGTCGGCGAGGGCCCACCAGACCCGGCGCTGGAACTCGGTCCCGACCGGGTCGATCGGCAGGTCGAAGGCCCGCCGGGACCCGGCGAAGTACTCGCCGAGCTGGCGGCGGGTCTCGACCAGGACGGCCGGGACGGCGCCGTCGGCCGGGGCGGGGCCGGGCTGCGCGGCCTCGCAGGGCGGGGGGCCGGCCTCGACCGGGAGGTGGAGGTGGACCAGCCGGTCACCGTCGGTGCAGATCGCCAGGTGGCCGATGGGGCTCGGCACCCCGATCGACCAGCGGGCCCTGACGGCCGCTCGGTTCGGGGCGCCCGGGAGTGTGGTGGTCATGCGGCGACACCTGCCTTTCGGGTGGGGGTTGGGACGGCGCCCGCCGTGGGCTGGGCCCACAGGTGCGCCATGGCGTAGGCCCGCCACGGCCGCCACCGCTCGGAGAGGGCGGCGGCGGCCGACGGACGGTCGGACTGGCCGAGGTGGCGCAGCGAGCGGCGGATCCCGAGGTCGGTCGGCATGAAGGCGTCGGGGTCCCCGAGGGCCCGCATGGCCACGTACTCGACGGTCCAGGGTCCCACCCCGCGGATCGCCGAGAGCCGCGCCCGCAGCTCGGCCGGCTCGGTCCCCGGGTCGATCGTCATCTCGCCCCGGGCCATCGCCCCGGCCAGCGCGCTGAGGGCCCGCCGGCGGGCCCCGGGCATCGGGACCAGGGCCGGGTCGAGCTCGCTCAGGGCGAGGGCGTCGGGGAAGGTGTGCGTGACCGGTCCCTCGGGGTCGCGCAGGGGCCGCCCGGCCAGCGCGACGAGGCGTCCGGCCACGGTGGCCGCACCCGAGACCGAGACCTGTTGGCCGAGGACCGCCCGGACGGCCAGCTCGCCCCCGTCGACCGCCCCCGGGACGCGCCGCCCCGGGCACCGTCGGGCCAACGGGCCGAGGACCGCGTCGGCCCCCAGGGCCTCGCTCACGGCGACCGGGTCGGCGTCGAGGTCGAGGAGCCGGCGGCACCGGCTCACGGCGGCCTGCAGGTCGCGCAGGTCGTCGAGGCGCACGGTCGCCCGGACCGACGTCGCCGACGGGGCCAGCGTGACCACCCCGTCGCCGTGGGGGAGCCGAAGACTCCGCACGTAGCCCCCGTCGGGGGCCGACTCGACCCCCGGGACGCACCGGGCGCCCAGGTAGGCCAGCAGCTCGTCGGGGGCGAACGGCGCCCGCAGCGGGAGCGCGAGGGTGAGGGACCCCGGGGTGGTGGCGCCGCCGCCGGCCGGCCCGGCGCCCCGGGCCCGCTGGCGCAGGGCGGTGGGCGTCCGGGCGAAGACCGCCCGCACCGTGTCGTTGAACTGCCGGACGCTGGCGAAGCCGGCGGCGAACGCCACGTCGGTCACCGCAAGGTCGGTCGTCTCGAGCAGCAGGCGGGCCGTCTGGGCCCGCTGCGCCCGGGCCAGGGGCAGGGCCCCCGTTCCGACCTCGGCCACCAAGAGGCGGTGCAGCTGGCGGTCGCTGTACCCGAGGCGCCGGGCCAGCCCGCCGACCCCTTCGCGGTCGACCACGCCGTCGGCGATCATCCGCATGGCCCGCGCCGCCGCGTCGGCCCGGCCGTTCCACTCCGGGGACCCCGGGGTGGCGTCGGGCCGGCAGCGCAGACAGGCCCGGAACCCGGCCGCCTGAGCGGCCGCCGCCGTCGGGTAGAAGCGAACGTTGGCCCGCTTGGGGGTGAGCGCCGGACAGCTGGGGCGACAGTAGATCTTGGTCGAGGTGACGGCGGTGAAGAACCACCCGTCGAAGCGGGGGTCCCGGGACAGCACGGCCCGGTAGCAGCGGTCGGGGTCTTCGAACACCCCTGCATCGTCGCGCCGCCGCCCGTCGGCGGCTGGCGGGTTTCGGACGGGGTGGTCGGGCATCCGACGGGGCGCCCGAACTAGGGTGCCCGGTCTGCGAGGTGCGCTCGGGCCGGCCGGGCGCCGAAGGGGTGACCCGTGGCCGTCGTCGTGATCACCGGGGGTGGCGTGGTCGGCCTGTCGACGGCCATGCTGCTGGCCCGCGACGGTCACGAGGTGACCGTGCTCGAGCGGGACCCGAACCCGCCGCCGCCGCCCCTCGACGCCTGGGACGACTGGTCTCGACGGGGGGTGACCCAGTTCCGGCTCCCCCACTTCCTGCTGGCCCGGTTCCACGCCGAGATGGCCCGGGAACTGCCCGAGGTGGTCGAGGGCCTCCTGGCCGCCGGTGCCTTCCGCCTGAACCCGATCGAGGTGATGCCGACCAGCGCCAGCGGCGGGTGGCGCCCGGGCGACGAGCGCTTCACCGCGGTGACCGGGCGGCGCCCACTCGTCGAGTCGGTGGTCGCCGGGGTGGCCGAGGCGCACCCCGGGGTCACCGTCCGCCGGGACGTTGCCGTCACCGGCCTCCTGACGGCGGCGCCGGCCGCCCCGGGGGCGCCCCACGTCGTCGGGGTGACGACGTCGGGCGGCGACCGCATCCCGGCCGACCTGGTCGTCGACGCCATGGGCCGCCGCTCGCCGTCGCCGTCGCTGCTGGCCCCGGCCGGCGGGCCGGCCCCGGGCGAGGAGGTCGAAGAGATCGGCTTCGTCTACTACGGCCGCCACTTCGCCGGGCCCGACGGCGCCCCGCCGCCCATGATCGGGCCGCCGGTCCAAGAGTGCGGCAGCGTGACCGTGCTGACCCTGCCGGCCGACAACGGCACGTGGTCGGTGACGGTCGTCACGAGCGCCCGGGACCCGGCGCTGCGGACCCTCTCGGACCCACAACGGTGGGCCGCCGTCGTCGGGCTGATGCCGCTCGCCGCCCACTGGCTCGACGGCACGCCCCTCGACGACCGGGTGGCCATCATGGCCAAGCTCGAGGACCGGCGTCGACGGTTCGCCCCGGGCGGCGTCCCGGTGGTCACCGGGCTGGTGCCGGTCGGCGACGCCTGGGCGTGCACCAACCCGTCGCTCGGGCGAGGCGCCTCGATCGGCCTGGTGCACGCGGTGGCCCTCCGGGACCACCTGCGCACCGGTGACCTCGACGACCCGGCCGGGTTCGCCGCCCGGTGGTCGGCGCTGACCGACGAGGCGGTCGGGCCGTGGTACGAGGTGAGCCTGCACATCGACCGGCACCGGCTGGCCGAGATCCACGCCGAGATCGACGGCGCGCCGCGCCCGGCGGTCGACGCCCGCTACGAGGCCCGCAAGCAACTCGAGCTGGCCGGGTCACAGGACCCGGACCTGCTCCGGGCCAACTTCGACTCCGGGTTGGTGCTGCGCACCGCCGACGACGTGATGGCCGAGGCGGGCGTGGCGGCGAGGGCGGCCGAGCTCGGGGCCGACTGGCGGGACCAGCCGCGCCTCGGGCCGACGAGGTCCGAGCTGCTGGCGGCGGCGCACGGCTGACGACGGGACAGGAGGGAAGGGTGCGGGTCGACAACGCCGGGGTGGGCATCGAGTACGAGGTGACCGGGGAGGGCCGGCCGGTCGTCCTCCTCCACGGGTTCCCCGACACCGGCCGCCTGTGGCGCAACCAGGTGCCGGCACTGGTCGACGCCGGGTTCAAGGTGATCGTGCCCGACCAGCGCGGCTACGGGCGCTCGGACAAGCCGGCCGACGTGGCCGCCTACGGCCTGATCAACCTGGCGGCCGACGTCGTCGCCGTCCTCGACCGCGAGGAGGTGGACCTGGCCCACGTGGTCGGGCACGACTGGGGGGCCGCGCTGGCCTGGGGCCTGGCGTCGCTGCTCGGGGCGCGGGTCGACCACCTGGTGACGCTCTCGGTCGGCCACCCGACGGCGTTCGCCCGGGCCGGGCTCGAGCAGCGGATGCGTTCGTGGTACATCCTCTTGTTCCAGTTCGAGGGGATCGCCGAGCGCTGGCTGTCCGACGACGGTTGGCGGAACTTCCGGGAGTGGGCCGGGCACCCCGACGTCGACGCCGTGGTGGCCGACCTCGAGGCGAACCGGTCGCTCACACCGGCCCTCAGCTGGTACCGGGCCAACGTCCCCCCCCAGACCTACGTCGACCCGCCGGTGGCGCTGCCCCCGGTCGAGGCGCCGACCATGGGCGTGTGGAGCTCGGGGGACGTCGCCCTGACCGAGCACCAGATGACCGGTTCGGCGGCCTACGTCTCGGGGACCTGGCGTTACGAGCGCCTCGAGGGGCCCGGCCACTGGCTCCAGCTCGAGGCGCCCGACGCCCTGAACGAGCTGTTGGTCGACTTCCTCCCGGCCTGACCCGGCCGGCGATGGCGCCCGGCCACGCCGCCCACCAGAATGGCCCGATGACCTCAGCAGTGATCGTCGATGCCGTCCGGACCCCCGTCGGTCGCCGCAACGGGAGCCTGTCGGGGTGGCACCCCGTCGACCTGGCCGCCCAGCCGCTGGCCGCCCTCCTCGAGCGCAACCAGCTCGACCCGGCCCTCGTCGAGGACGTGATCCTGGGGTGCACGATGCAGGTGGGGGAGCAGGCGATGAACGTCGCCCGCAACGCCGCCCTGGCCGCCGGGTACCCCGACACGGTGCCGGGCACCACCGTCGACCGACAGTGCGGGTCGGCCCAGCAGGCCGTCCACTTCGCCGCCCAGGCGGTCCTGGCCGGGGCGATGGACGTGGTGGTGGCGGGCGGCGTCGAGTCGATGTCGCGGGTCCCGATCGGGGCCACCACCGACCCCGGACCCGGGGAGGCCTACGGACCGCTCTACCTCGACCGCTACCGCCTCGTCCACCAGGGCGAGTGCGCCGAGGAGATCGCCCGGCGCTGGTCGGTCAGCCGGACCGACATGGACGTCTTCGCCCTCGAGTCGCACCGACGGGCGGCCGCCGCCACCGACGAGGGGCGGTTCAAGAACGAGATCCTGCCGCTCGGGGTGCGGCGGGCCGACGGGGAGGGTGCGGGGGGCCTGCTCGACGCCGACGAAGGCGTGCGGCGCGACACCACGCTCGAGAAGCTGGCCTCACTGCGCCCGGCGTTCGTCGAAGGCGGCACGGTGACCGCCGGGAGCTCGTCGCAGATCTCGGACGGCGCAGCGGCCGTCCTCATCATGAGCGAGGCGGCCGCCGCCCGCCTGGACCTGGCCCCCCGGGCCCGCTTCCACACCTTCGCCGTCGCCGCCAACGACCCTGAGATCATGCTCACCGCGCCGATCCCGGCCACCCGGCGCATCCTCGAGCGCTCGGGTCTCAGACTCGACGACATCGACGTGATCGAGATCAACGAGGCCTTCGCCTCGGTCGTGCTGGCCTGGGAGCGTGAGCTCCACCCCGACATGCACCGGGTCAACCCCAACGGCGGGGCCATCGCCATCGGCCATCCGACCGGGTGCTCGGGGGCCCGGCTCATGGCGACGCTCCTCAACGAGCTCGAGCGCTCGGGTGGCCGTTACGGCCTGGCGACCATGTGCGAGGGCGGGGGTCAGGCCAACGCCACCATCATCGAACGGGCCGACTGAGCGGCCGGGCGGTCAGGCCGGCTCGACGCCGAGCTCCTCGCCGGCCGCCTCGGCGACCGGCTGGTGCGCCACCGGGGTCTCCTCGGTGGACGCCACCGTCGGGGCGACCGGCTCG
>Ga0209656_10002492_pt1 | contig 11925 bp, 9 predicted proteins | sample BogFormECP12_OM2_FD_188239 | JGI IMG/M metagenome (GOLD analysis project Ga0209656, IMG submission 188239) | Bog forest soil microbial communities from Calvert Island, British Columbia, Canada - ECP12_OM2 (SPAdes) (version 2) | ecosystem: Environmental > Aquatic > Freshwater > Wetlands > Bog ... | reverse complement strand
CAGCCCCTCAACCTGGATACCGATACCCATGCGAAACCCTTCCACTGACGTTACTCACCGCTGCCCAAGCCCAGCTTGTGGCATGAGTCACTGTAGCGCACCGGTGGTGAAGGAGATGCGATGTGCGGCTATCGCCGGAAAATCATGATCAGTGATTCCGTCACGCCCGCGGCGACCAGTTGCCATGAAAGCCCATCGGCACTCGCTGCGGCAAGTGGACGGTGGCCACCGATTCGCAGGTTTGCGCGTCGAGCAGCACCAACTGACCCTCGTCGCGGCCGCGGTGGTAGCCGTAACCGATCAGCACGCCGTCATCCTCGGCAGCGTCGTGCTCGCTGGTCGTGGGACGCGGCACGAAGGACATTTCGCCGACCAGCAGCTCGGGGTCGAGCGGGGCAACCGTGCGCGATCCGGTCGCATAGTCGTGCTTGTACAGCGATGTCGACATTTGAGTTCTGCCTGAGTCGAGGAACCCGCCCTCAAGGCCCACGGTGTAGCCGAAGCGATGCCGGCCGCCCAGCAAGGTCTCGTTGATCCGGGGGAATTCCTGCGCCCGGTCGTCGCGGCATTCGCTGTTCACCGCACCGGTGGCCAGGTTGATCGTCCACCGGTCCAACGTTGGCGTGCTCTCGCCGGGCCCGCGCCGGTCGCGGTCGAACATCCGCTGGTAGCGCACCACGTCGAGGACGAGCACCTCGCTGCCACCCCGAATTTCGGAGTAGGCGTTGAGCGGGTGGTAGAGGTAGCAAGGCTCAATCTCGAACCACCGCACATCGCTGTTGCTCCCCTCCCGCGGCATCACGCCGATGCGCGCCGGGTAGTTGGGATTCCACGCGTATGGGAGTCCTTCCGCGACACGCTGGCCACGGCTGGCCATCGCGGCGATGGGGCCCGGGATTCGAACTCGTCCGATCAACGACTGGATTGCCAGCCGGGCGGGCAGTTGAAGCCAGCGCGGCACGGACGCGGGCATCACCTGCACCGGGTCGAATGTCACCGGCAGGTCGTAGAGCACCACGTACTTATCGGTGAGCGAGAAGTCGTGCATCATCGGCGACCCGGCCACCTCGATGTCGACCGTGCGACGAGCGTGACCATCGGTGTCGATGACCGAGTACTGCACCGTTCGACCACGGGCGAACGAGTAGGACACCGCGTGCAGTTCGCCGGTTTTCGGATCACGGTGCGGGTGAGCGGTATAGCCGCCTGGCAGGGTGCCATCGAAATCACACGGGCCGACGGTGTCGAGATCGTCGGTGAGTTCGTAATTGGCAACCCCGGCCTCGATGAGGGCCAGGGTCCGCCCGCCGTGCGAGAGCACGTTGGTGTTGGCCCCGATGGCGGGCATGCCGGCCCGCAGGTTGCGCACCGCGGGTGCGGGCTCGCGCAGGGCTGCGCACGTCGCCGGGCCGCGGACCCACCGGTTGCGATACCAGCCGGCCTTGCCGCCCTGCAGCGATACCCCGTGCACCATGCCATCGCCGGTGAACCAGTGATAGGTGGCGGGGTCGACCTCGGCGGCGGGGTTGGGCCCGTTACGCAGGTATCGCCCGTCGAGGAATTCGGGGATGTGTCCGGTGACCGCCAGGTCGGTCGCGGTCACCTCGGCGCTCACCGGCGCCAGGAAGTCATCGAGATACGGGTTCGCCGGTGTGGCGGTGGCTGTGCTGGGCACGTCGGCCTCCTAGCTCCTATAACATTGATATTTCATTGTTATACAGACCGCAGGGGCCCTGTGTCAAGATGTCAGCGATGAGTCCGGCGAATTCGCAGACCGAGCGCAACGTGCGTGCCGAGTTGCTGCACGCTGCCGTGGCCATCCTCAACGAGGAGGGCCCCGACGCGCTGCAGACACGCAAGATCGCCAGCGCCGCCGGAACGTCGACGATGGCGGTGTACACGCATTTCGGCGGCATGCCCGCGTTGATCGCGGCGGTCGCCGAGGAGGGGTTGCGCCAGTTCGACGCCGCGATGACGATGGCGCCGACGTCGGACCCGGTCGCGGATCTGATGGCCACCGGGATTGCCTACCGGCGCTACGCGATCGAGCGTCCGCACATGTACCGGCTGATGTTCGGCAGCACCAGCGCGCACGGCATCAACGCGCCGGCACACGATGTTGTGACGCTGTCCGTGGCCGAAATCAACGACCACTATCCCAGTTTCGCGCATGTCGTGCGGGGTGTGCACCGCTGCATGCTGGCGGGGCGGATAGCCGCCGGCTCAGCTTCCGACGACGCCACCGTGGTGGCTGTCGCCGCTCAGTTCTGGGCGTCGATCCATGGCTTCGTGATGCTCGAACTCGCGGGCTATTACGGCGCGCAGGGCAGCGCCGTCGGGCCGGTACTCAGTGCGTTGACGACGAATCTTCTTGTTTCGCTAGGTGATTCGCCCGAGCGTGTGCGCGAGTCACAGCGCTTGGCCGTGCAGCCGCGCTGAGTACACGAAACCCCGGAGCCTGTGCGGCTCCGGGGTTTTCGCTGAGTCGACTACTTGACGGTGACGGTGGCGCCGGCGGCCTCGAGCTTGGTCTTGGCCTCCTCGGCAGCCTCCTTGGGAGCCTTCTCCAGGACCGGCTTGGGTGCGCCGTCGACCAGGTCCTTGGCCTCTTTCAGGCCCAGACCCGAGACGATCTCACGGACAACCTTGATGACGCCGATCTTCTTGTCGCCGGCGGCCTCGAGGATCACGTCGAACTCGGACTGCTCCTCGGCTGCCTCGGCGGCCGGAGCGGCGCCGCCAGGAGCGGCAGCGGCGACGGCGACCGGAGCGGCCGCGGTGACCTCGAAGGTCTCCTCGAACTTCTTCACGAACTCCGAGAGCTCCAGCAGGGTCAGTTCCTTGAACGCGTCGAGCAGTTCGTCGGTGGACAGCTTGGACATGGTGTGGGTCCTTCCTTGGTGGGGGTTTGGGGTTATTCGGTGGTTTCGGTGGGGGCCTCAGCGGTGGGGGCCTCCGCCGCTGGTGCTTCGGCCGTCTCGGTCTCTGCTGCCGGAGCCTCGGCGGCGGGCGCCTCTGCTGTCGGAGCCGCAGGCTCTTCTGCGGCCTTCTTCTCCTGCAGCGCGGCAACGAGCCTGGCCACCTGGGAGGCCGGCGCGTTGAACAGCCCGGCCGCCTTCGAGAGGTTGGCCTTCATCGCACCGGCCAGCTTGGCGAGCAGCACCTCGCGCGACTCCAGGTCGGCGATCCGCTCGACTTCGGCGACGCTCAGCGCGCGGCCGTCCATGTAGCCACCCTTGATGACCAGCGCCTTGTGCTCCTTGGCGAAGGTCTTGATGGCCTTGGCGGCATCGACCGCCTCGCCGCTGACGAATGCGATCGCGGTGGGTCCGACGAACAGCTCGTCGAGCCCCTCCACGCCCGCCTCCGAGGCGGCCCGCTTGATCAGCGTGTTCTTGGCGACCGAGTAGGTCGCCGAGCCGGACAGCGACCGGCGCAGCTCGGCCAGATTGGCCACGGACAGCCCGCGATACTCGGTGATCACGGTGGCAGTCGAGGCCCTGAACTGCTCGGCGATGTCTGCAACGGCGGTGGCTTTGTCAGCGTGGGCCATGCATACCTCCTTGGGGGTCACGGCCCGGAAATGACGAACGCCCCGACGCAGGAAGCGGTCGGGGCGTAAACAGTGCGTCGGCGTGCGGCCGACGACGGTGTGCCTCGTCCTCCTGCGTGGGCCGCCGGGAATTCCCGGACCTTCAACCGATTTCTCGGTGACCGACGGTCTTCGGTGGATCGGCGTCCACAATAGCGTGGCCTGCCGCTTTCAGCCAAAACGGGCGCCAACCACATCTGCCACTTCAGTCGCTAGCGGAGCCGACGCGCGTTGACTCACGTGACAGATGCGAACAGCGCTGCCGCGCCGATCAGACCGGCGTCGCCGCCAAGCGCGGCCGGAACCACTCGCAGCCCACGGATGAATTCCAGACCCGCGTAACCGGCCAGCGCCTCGCGCAGCGGGTCGAACAGCGTCCGGCCAGACCTGGCCACTCCGCCTCCGACCACAACGAGGTCCAGGTCGCACACCGCTCCGACCGAGGCGATCATCGCGGCCAACGCGGCGGCGCCGCGGCGAAAAGCCCGCGCCGCCACCGCATCACCGGCGTCGGCCGCTTCGGCCAGCGCCGTGGCGTCGGCGTCGGGCGGCGCCGCCCACCCGTTGGCCAACGCCCATCGCGTCATCCAGGGCCCCGCCGCGACCGTCTCCACACAGCCGTGGCCGCCGCAGGAACAGAGCTGCCCGTCGAGCTCGACCACGACGTGGCCGACGTGGCCGGCATTGCCGGTCCGCCCGTGATAGGGCACCCCGTCGAGGACCAATCCACCCCCCACCCCGGTGGAGACCACCATGCCGAGCAGGAAGCCGGCGCCGCGTCCGGCGCCGCGCCAGTGCTCGCCGAGCGCCATGCACACGCCGTCGCCGGCCAGCTGGACCGGCACGTCCGGCACCGCGGCGGCCACCCGGTCGCGCAGCGGAAATTCGCGCCAGCTGGGGATGTTGATCGGGCTGACGGTCCCGGTCGCCAGGTCGATGGGGCCGGCGGAGCCGATGCCTACCGCGCGGATTGCGCCCCCGGCGGCCTGTATCGCTTCGGCGATCATCCGTTGGATCACAGCCCAAACCTGTTCTGCGCCTTGGTTCTTCGGCGTGGGCCGGGTAGCGGTATGCACCAGCGCGCCGGACGGGTCGACGAGGCCGGCGGCGATCTTGGTGCCGCCGATGTCGAGGGTCAGGGTGAGCATCCGCGGTTAATGCCGGTGGGTGTTGTCGGGTTGACGCGGGTCGCCGGGGTGCTCGTATCCGGGTGCCAGTTGCACCAGCTGGGCCCGGCGTTCGTCGAGCCACACCCGGAAGGCGCGGCGCCGCGCGGCGGCCCGCAGGTGGTCGGCGATCAGCGCGCGCACGTCGTGCAACGGCGGGGCGGCGACGGCCGGGGCGCGCCAGCCGTCGCGGTCGGGGCCAGTTGCGGCGAACCGCAGCGGGTTTCGGGCGTGGTAGTCGGCCACGTCGTCGTCGCTGACGTCAACGGCGGCGGTGACCCGAGCGAACAACGCCCGCGCGCAGGGGTCCGACAGCGCCGCCGCGGCGATGCTGCCGATCTCCAGCCGGGCGGTGGTGTCGGGCAGCAGCTCGGCCTCGCTCGGGGCGTCGCGCCCGTCCACGCCCAGCGCGGCGGCCTGGGCGGCCACCACCCGTTCGGTCACGATCAGCTGGGTCAGCCAGCGACGCAGCTGCCTGCCTTCACTGGTGCCCGCGGCCGGCAGCGCGGCCGCCAGCGGGCCGTCGCGCAGAACCGCCTCGCGCGCATCAACCTCATCCACCGCGACGGCGACACCGCCGACCGTTGCCGCCCGCTCGACGATGCCGCCCGCGCAACGGGGGGAGGAGGCGGGCAATCGGACCTGAGTCATCGGACCGTCACTTTCACCGCGGGTGAATACACCAGCCGGCCGGCGCAGCCGACCCGGATCAGGGCCCACCACTGGCCCGATTCCACCCATGCCGGCGGGCTCACGTCGAAGCCGATCTCGACGGTGCCGCGGGCGGGCAGCACCGCGCCCAGCGTCGCCGGGCCGATCCACTCCCAGGTCCCCCACGGACTGATCAGGTGGGCCTCCAGGCTCAGGTCGGCGCAGGCGTCTGTGCCGACGGTGGCGGTCAGGCGAGCCGACTCCCCCGCGGCCACCTCGACGTCGGCCGGCTCGTCGACCAGGTACGCCACGCCACTGTCGTCAGCCTCACCGATCGACACCATGCAGACGTCCTCGACAACCTGACGCCAGACGGGCGGCAAGGAAGCTCCGGTGACCTCCAGCTGCGCCCGCACCGGATACAGGCCGGGACCGGCATGCGCGGGCATCTTCAGCGTTACGTCGGCCTCCAGATGTTCGCCGGGCCGCAGCGTGAAGGGCAGCTCGGCCGGGCTGGCCGACCAGCCGCGCGCACACACCAGCCTGACGGTGCCGGCCAGCGGCGCGTCGCAGCTGTCGCTGGCCGCGGTCAAGCGCAGCGCCACGTCGTCGCCCGCGACGGCGGTGAGCCGGTGCGGGCGCAGGTGGGCCACCGCGGGCAGCCCGCCGAGCGGGGCCGGCCCGCGGTTGTGCAGCCAATACCGCGCATACAGCGGCTGGCAGTTCTCGGCCTGCGGGGCCAACGCCGTGTCTGCGCCGTCGAGCAACCTGGGCACATCGAGTCGTGCCAGCGCGGTGCCGATCTGGTAGCCCTGCAACGTCGTGAGTCGGCGCCGCCCCTGCGGCCGCTCCAGCAGATCGGCCGAATTCAGCTCCGACACCGTCCCCAGCGGCGAGCGCACGACGACGTCGGTGTCGCCGCCGCGGGTTTCCACCAGCCGGATGGCCACTCGGCTCGGGTCGACCGGATGGGCGCTGCCACGTGCCAACGGGTTGCCCGCCGCCTTCAGCGCGCCCAAGTGCACGGCGCCGGCGGGCTCGACCTGCAGCAGCGAGCCGGTGGCGGGCAGCCCGCCGACCCGTCCGGACGCCGTCACCGCCAGCAGCGGGTTGGAGAAGTCGGCACTGCGGGCCGGGATCTCGGCGTGGCGCCAGTCGCCGGCGCCGCAGACCAGCGCGTAGTCGAAAACGTGTGTCCAGTGCTGCAGCTGGAAGTTCGAGCCGTCGGGCGCGGTGCGGCGCGGCTTGTCGATCCAGACTCCGGACGGCCAGCCGGTGCAGGACCGCATCAGCGCAGTGTGCAACGTGCCGTCGGACTCGACGGCGAAGCTGGGCACTCCGCGGTTGAGTAGCGCGACGGTGAACGGCTCGAAGCGTTGCAGACCCGACGGGGCCCGCTGGTTGACCACGATCTCGGCGTCGACGAGATCGTCGGTCACCGACGCGATCGCCGGTCCGAGGTCGGCGTCGTCGCGGCTGGCGATCACCAGCACCGGCAGCGCCCGCGAATCCCGCAGGTCGGCGTCGGGGATCCAGCCGGCCGCCAGCGGCGCCGCGGCCGGCACCCATACCCTGGCCCGGCCGCTTTCGGCGAGCTGCCGCTCGACCTCTCTCGCGTAGTCCGGATCGGCGGCGGCCAGCACGGCCTTGGTGAAGGCGTTCTGGCCCGGCCCGCCCAGTGCGAAGCGGGCGTCCGGCAGGTTCGAGTCAAAGCCGAGGCGGCCGTAGCGGGGCTTGTCGGCGCTGCTACAGGTCGCCGTGACCCCGGCGCGCACCAGCGCAACCACCAGGTGACGCGCCAACGGGCCGGACATCGGCTCGGTGGGCGCGACCACCTCGGCCACCGAGACTGCGCGCACCCCGTCTCCGACCCGCACCCTGGCCGCCGAGGACAGTCCGAACCAGCCGTAGGCGGGGTTGTCGAGCGTCCAGGGGTGGTCCGCGGTGTCTACGGATTGAGATCCGTTGTGCAGCAACGCGAAACCGCGCCCGACCACAGCGTCGCCGACCTCGCTGACCGGCATGGCGCCGGCCACCGGACAGGGCCAGCGCAGTCGCAGCAGCCGGTCTTCGTCGGTGAAGTCGTCGATCGTGGTGCTGCAGTCCACCCGGTCGACGCCGTGCCACAGCGTCAGAGTTTGGGTGTAGCGCAGCAATTCACCGATTCGACCCTGCACAACCAGCCGCTGGCCCAGCGGACTGTGGTAAGCGCGCACTTTGACGTCCGCGGCCGGTGTTTCCGACGAGCAAACCACCGGCCCCTTGGGCAGCAGGTGCCACGGCCCCTCGCCGACTTCCGGGTGCGCCGGGTATTCCTCGTAGACGGCCAGCTCGTTGCCCACCCGACCATCCGCGATCAACTGCCGACCGTCGCGTATCAGCGACGACACCCCACCGCCGCGCGCCGGGTCGACGGTCAGCCGGTAGCGCTCGTTGCTAATCTGCTTGCCACGCACCGGTTTCCAGATCGCCGAGGTTTTGCCGGCGACCAGCCGGTAGGCCCGCCATCCCAGCGACGGCACGTCGTGCGCCAGCCAGCTGACCGATCGTCCGTCGTGCTCGACGATCGCGGGCAGCTCGGCGCCGTCGTGGTCCAGCACCCGCACCCCCGCACCGAGCGGCGTGTCGAGTCGGCAGGCGACGACATCGGTTCGGTTGTGCGCCAACGGATTCCACGCCACTGCGTTTATCGAACCATCACCGGTTACCGCGCTGGACAGCAGCGCCAGCGAGTTGTCTCGGGCCGCGCGGCCAAGCTCCCACGCGTCGCGCCATCCGGTCAGCAGGTCGAGGTAGACCTGGTCGGATTCCGAGCCGGTGATCGCGTCGTGGTGCGCGCCGTAGACCAACTGCACCCAGGCTTTGGCCAACGCTGCCTGCGGATAGTCGGCGCCGACGAGCAGCCCCGCGAACACCGCGAACTTCTCGGCGTCCAAGACGGCGTTCTCGGCGGCCCGGTTGGCTTGCTTGGTGTCGATGTACGACACGTCCTTGCCGGTGTAGATCGGGTTCATGTCACGGGTTTGCGGCGAGGCCACCAGCGCGCGGGTGTCCAGTTCGGCACGCACCGCGGCGAAGAACTCGCTCGGCACCGCACAGACGAACCGCGGCCAGGTGTAGCGCGAACCCCAGTCCCGGTGAATTTCGGTGACCCACTTGTTCGGCGGGGTGTAGTCGGTGCCGACCGGCAGCAGCACGTTGCGGGTCAGCGCGACCTTCTTCAGCTCTTCGAATAGCCGGTAGGTGGCCTGCTCGGCTTCGGTCAACGAGGCGGACTCGTCCATTCCCCAGCCGGCCCCGTAATGCGCGGGCATGTAATGGGTGAGCAAGCCGCGCCCGGACGGCGCGATCCACTCGAACTCGCTGCAGAACTGCATGCCCGCGACGCCGCCCGCGCTGTGCGTCGGGCCCCACTGGTGGTGCGGTCCGCGAGCCCACGAACTCGAGGTCAGGCCGGCGTCGGCGGCCATGCCCGGGAACTGCGGGTCGTGACCGAACACGTCGAGCTGCCAGGCGGTGGCCGGATCGGCACCGAGCACGTCACGCTGAAATCCGGCGCCGTGCACCAGGTTTCGGATCGTCGTCTCCGGGCTGGTGAGGTTGGTGTTGGGCTCGTTGTAGGTGCCACCCATGATCTCCACCCGGCCCTCGGCGATCAGCCGCCGCAGGTCGGCGCGATCCTCGGGGCGGGTGTCCCAGTACGGCTTGAGGTAGTCGACCTCGGCGAGCACGAATTTGTACACGGGTTCCCGACGGGCCATCTCCAGATGCGCATGAACCAGCTCGAAACCGTTGGTCTGTCTTCCTGGCGGGTCCTCGGTCCACAGGCTGGTGTAGCCGCCCTGGGTGTTCCACCACACCGGGTCGTAGTGGAAGTGGCTGATCATGAACATCGTCCAGCCGGGCTCGGCAACGGTAAACGTGAATGACGTTGCGCTCCCTGCGACGTGGACCTGCGCGGCCCGTCGCTGACCGACGACCGGGTGCTCGACGGCGACGGGCACCTCGATGACATCTTGGCCGGCACCAGCGCGCGCCTCTCCGCGAAGGCCGGCGCCGTCGACCCGGATCAGCGTCGGCTCGGTGCCGCCGCTGACCGTCACCCGGGCCAGCTGCAGCGGCGCGTCCGGCGGCCCGACGAAAAGCTCCGTCGACTCCGCCGACATCACCTGCATTCCCGCACCTTACGGCGGGGACGGGCGGCACGCCGCGTCACGACGCGGCGTTTTTTGACAGGCTTGAGGACAGCCGACCGGAAGGACCGCCGATGCCCGCTCTCGCCCCGCCCGTGACCGACGAACGCAGCGCCCTGCGCGAGTACCTGGCGTTCCACCAGAGCGCGTTCTTCGCGGTGGCCTACGGCCTGACCGACGAACAGGCCCGCTCAACGCCGACGGTCAGCGCGTTGTCGATCGGCGGGCTGGTCAAACACGCCACCGGCATGCAACGTAGCTGGATGACCCGGATCGCCGCCGCCCCGCAACTCCCGCCGCGTGACACCCGTCCGTTCGAGGAGATCTCCAAAGACTTCGCCGAGCAGCACGTGATGCGGCCCGACGAGACGCTGGCCGGCCTGCTCAGCGACTTCGAGGCCGAGAACGCCAAGTCGCTGCATCTGGTGGACACCGCCGATCTGGACGCCGTCGTGCCGGTGCCGCACGACATTCCATGGTTCCCGAAAAACCTCGAGGCGTGGTCGGTGCGATGGGTGATCCTGCATGTGATCAACGAGCTGACCCGCCACTCCGGGCACGCCGACATCATCCGGGAGAGCATCGACGGCGCCACCATGTACGAGCTGCTTGCCGGGTTGGAGGGCTGGGAGATCGCGGGTTGGGTGACTCCGTGGGGGAAACCGGAGCGAAAGCATGCTGACTCATAGCGGCCTCGCCCGCCGCGACACCGAGCAGGGCGCCGTCGAGCTCTACTACGAAGACCTTGGCGACCCGGCCGACCCGCCGGTGCTGCTGATCATGGGGCTCGGCGCCCAGCTGCCGATGTGGCCCGACGGCTTCTGCGCTCAGCTCGTCGACGCGGGGTATCGGGTGATCCGGTTCGACCACCGCGACACCGGGCTGTCGGCCAAGATGCACGGGATGCGCGCCGAAGGCGCGGTCTACCGGCGGGTGTGGCGCTATCTGCTGGGCCGCGGCAGCCCGGTGCCCTACACGCTGGTCGACATGACCTGCGACGTGGTCGCGCTGCTCGACCACCTCGGCATCGCCCGGGCGCACGTCGTCGGCGCCTCGATGGGCGGGATGATCGCCCAGATCCTGGCCGCCACCGAACCGCAGCGGGTGGCGTCGCTGGCCATCATCATGTCCACCACTGGCAAACCGTTCTCCCGGTTGCCGGCGTTGCGGGTGATCCGGCTGGCGTTCGGCGGGCCCGGTGACCACGCGTCCGACGAGGAGAAGCTGGCCTTCGAGGTCCGCAACATCGCGGTGTTCAACGGCCCCAACTTCCTGCCGACCGACGCCGAACTGCGCAAGCGCGTTCAGCAGCTCGCGGAGCGGTCCAGCTATCCGCCCGGCATGCTGCGGCAGTTCGACGCCGTGCTGGGCACCGGCAGCCTGCTGGCCTACAGCAAAGCGATCACCGCGCCGACGGTGGTGCTGCACGGTTCGCGCGACCCGATGGTGCGCCCGCGCAACGGCCGCGGGGTCGCCGCGGCCATCCCGGGCGCCCGGTTCGTCGTCATCGACGGCATGGGTCACGACCTCCCCGAACCGGTATGGCGACCGATCGTCGAAACGCTCACCGAGAACTTTGCCCGGGCTCGCATCCGGTGAGCGGGCTCACAGGAATTGGGACTTGACACCACGGATTTGGCAGACTGCACCAATGAGTTCCAACAACCACCGTGAGGTAGCCAAGCTTGACCGGGTGCCGTTGCCGGTCGAGGCGGCCCGCATCGGCGTGACGGGTTGGCAGCTCACCCGCACCGCGGCACGCGTGGTCACCAAGCTGCCCGGCAAGGGTCCGTTGCAGCAAAAGGTCATCAAGCAACTCCCGCAGGCCTTCTCCGACCTGGGGCCGACCTACGTGAAGTTCGGGCAGATCATCGCGTCCAGCCCGGGCGCATTCGGCGAACAGCTGTCACGGGAATTCCGGGGCCTGCTCGACGACGTGCCACCGGCAAACAAAGACGAGGTGCACAAGCTGTTCGCCGACGAGCTCGGCGCCGACCCGTCGGAGCTGTTCGCCAGTTTCGAAGACGAGCCGTTCGCGTCGGCGTCCATCGCACAGGTGCATTACGCGACCCTGAAGACCGGCGAGGACGTCGTCGTAAAAATCCAGCGGCCGGGCATCCGCCGCCGGGTGGCCGCCGACCTACAGATCCTCAAGCGCTTCGCACAGGCGGTGGAATTGGCCAAACTGGGCCGCCGACTGTCCGCGCAGGACGTCGTCGCCGATTTCAGCGACAACCTGGCCGAGGAGCTGGACTTCCGCCTCGAGGCGCAGTCGATGGACGCCTGGATCTCCCACCTGCACGCGTCACCGCTCGGCAAGAAC
>Ga0209656_10002491_pt1 | contig 11928 bp, 11 predicted proteins | sample BogFormECP12_OM2_FD_188239 | JGI IMG/M metagenome (GOLD analysis project Ga0209656, IMG submission 188239) | Bog forest soil microbial communities from Calvert Island, British Columbia, Canada - ECP12_OM2 (SPAdes) (version 2) | ecosystem: Environmental > Aquatic > Freshwater > Wetlands > Bog ... | reverse complement strand
CGCGCTCCCCGCGCCGCCGCGCTCCCTGCGCCGCCGCGCTCCCCGCTTCACTTCGGCCGACGTCACCAGCTGACCCCGCGCTCCCTGCGCCGCCGCGCTCCCCGCTTCACTTCGGCCGACGTCACCAGCTGACCCCGCGCTCCCTGCGCCGCCGCGCTCCCCGCGCCGCCGCGCCGCCGCGCTCCCCGCGCCGCCCGGGCAGATGCATCATGTACGTTATTGCGACTGAGTTGCAGTTACTTCTAAACTGGGCTGAGGTGACATCCCGGCAGGAAGGTGGACCTATGCCCGATCCGCGCGCCCGCCTGGCGAAGATCCGCCGCGGCCTGAGCCCGGCGGAGTGGGCCCGCTTCGGCGGCATGGTCGCGGCGGTCGTCGGGCTGCACGTGCTGGGCTGGGTGATGCTGACGGCCGCACTGAGCGGCCACTACCACATCAGCAAGACGACGGTTTTCGGGGTGGGCACCGGGGCGCTGGCCTATACCCTCGGCATGCGGCACGCGTTCGACGCCGACCACATCGCGGCGATCGACAACACCACCCGCAAGCTGGTCAACGAGGGCAAGCGGCCGCTCTCGGTGGGGTTCTTCTTCTCCCTGGGCCACTCCAGCGTGGTGTTCGCGCTCGCGGTGCTGCTGAATTTCGGCATAAGGGGACTTGATGACCAGGTCCGGAACGGCAATTCCGGGCTGCACAGCATTACCACCGTCGTGGGGACCTGCGTGTCCGGGTTCTTCCTGTTCCTGATCGCCGCGTTCAACATCGTCATCATGGTCGGGATCATCCGGGTGTTCCGGGAGATGCGAAGCGGCGCGTACGACGACGAGCAGCTGGAGGAGCAGCTGAACAAGCGCGGCCTGATGAACCGGTTCCTCGGCCCGTTGGCCCGCCGCGTGGACACGCCCTGGAAGATTTACCCGATCGGGTTCCTGTTCGGCCTGGGATTCGACACCGCCACCGAGATCGCGCTGCTGGTGCTGGCCGGCACGGCGGTGGCCGGCGGCCTGCCGTTCTACGCCATCTTGTCGCTGCCGATCCTGTTCGCGGCCGGGATGAGCCTGTTCGACACCGCCGACGGCTGCTTCATGAACTTCGCCTACGACTGGGCGTTCGCCAAGCCGGTCCGCAAGGTCTACTACAACATGACCATCACCGGCCTGTCGGTCTTCGTCGCGGTATTCATCGGCGCGATCGAGCTGCTGGGCCTGGTCGCCCAGAACTCGAACCTGAACGGCTCGTTCTGGTCGTTCCTGGCGAACTTCAACATCAACACGGCCGGCTTCGTCATCGTCGGGGTGTTCGTGGTGACCTGGGTCATCGCCCTGTCCGTCTGGCACTTCGGCCGCATCGAGCAAAAATGGGATGCCGGGCACCCAGTCACGGCGGATACGTCAGATTAGCCACTCCCGCCCCGGCGCACCCCCCTGGTTGCGGACTCGGCCGTGTGGACATCACATGAACGTGGCGTTCTACTTAATAGATTGAGTAGAACGCCACGTTCATTGAATCGGGGAGCCGCGCGGGCGGCTACCAGGTGAAGTCGTCTTCCCAGAACTCGGTGATGCCGCGGGGGGAAGTGGGGCCACTGGGGCCAGTGGGGTCGCTGGGCGACGATGGGCGGCCGGTCTCCTGGGCGCGGAGCTCGACCCGGCGGATCTTGCCGGAGATCGTCTTGGGCAGGTCGCCGAACTCGAGTCGGCGGATCCGCTTGTAGGGCGCCACCCGCTCGCGGCAGAACGCCATGATGGACTGGGCCAGCTCGCCCGACGGCTCGCGGTCCGCGGCGAGCAGGATGTAGGCCTTCGGCACGGCCAGCCGGACCGGGTCCGGTGACGGCACCACCGCGGCCTCGGCGACCGCTTCGTGCTCGATCAGGATGCTCTCCAGCTCGAACGGCGAGATGCGGTAGTCCGAAGCCTTGAATACGTCGTCGGTCCGGCCGATGTAAGTGATGTAGCCATCCTCGTCGGAGGTGGCGACGTCGCCGGTGTGGTAGTAGCCGCCCCGCATGGCCTGCGCGTTCAGCGCCTCGTCGTCCAGGTAGCCGGTCATCAGCCCGAGCGGCCGCCGGGAAAGATCCAGGCAGATCTCCCCGTCGCGGGACGGCTCGCCGGTCAGCGGATCCACCAGCGTCACCTGGTACCCGGGCAGCGGCCGGCCCATCGAGCCCGGGCGGACCGGCTGTCCCGGCGTGTTTCCGACCAGCGCGGTGGTCTCGGTCTGGCCGAAGCCGTCCCGGACCGTGATCCCCCAGGCCTTGCGCACCTGCTCGATCACCTCGGGGTTCAGCGGCTCGCCCGCGGCCACGCACTCGCGCAGCGCGGAGGTGTCGGCCGCGGCCAGGTCGGCCTGGATGAGCATCCGCCACACGGTGGGCGGGGCGCAGAACGTGCTCACCCGGCAGCCGTCCAGCGCGCTGATCAGGGCCGGCGCCGAGAACCGCTGGTAGTTAAGTACGAGGATGGTCGCGCCCGCGTTCCACGGCGCGAGCACGTTGCTCCAGGCGTGCTTGGCCCAGCCCGGCGAGGACAGGTTCAGGTGCACGTCGCCCGGCTGGATGCCGATCCAGTACATCGTGGACAGGTGCCCCACCGGGTAGCTGACCTGCGTGTGCGCGACGAGCTTGGGCAGGGCCGTGGTGCCCGAGGTGAAGTAGAGCAGCAGCTGGTCGCTGGCCCGGGTGACGCCGTCCGGGGTGAACGCCGCCGGCTCGGCGAGCGCATCGGCGTAGGCGTGCCAGCCTTCCGCAGTGTCCTCCTCCTCGCTGCCGACCGCGATCCGCGTCCACTCGCCCGGTACTTGGCCGAACTTCACCAGCTGGGACGTATCGGTGATGACGTGCCGGACCTGGCCCCGGGGGATGCGGTCGACCAGGTCGGCCGACTGTAGCAGCGTGGACGCCGGGATGATCACGGCCCCGAGCTTCATCGCGGCCAGGATGACCTCCCACAGCGGCGCCACGTTGCCGAGCATCAGCAGCACCCGGTCGCCACGCCGGACGCCGAGGCCGCGCAGCCAGTTGGCCACCTGCGCCGACCGGGTGGCTAGCTCCCCGTAGGACAGGCTGACATCAAACCCGTCGTCGGCGACGATCCGCAGCGCGGGCCGGTCCGGATGCTCACCCGCGATCACGTCGAACCAGTCGAGCGCCCAGTTGAACTCGTCGAGTTCGGGCCAGGTGAACTTGCGCCGCGCGGATTCGTAGTCGTCCCGGTAGCTAAGCAGCAGGTCCCGGGCCGCGCGGAACGCAGCCGTCGGTGAGGCAGAGTCGGTCATGGGCCTATCGTGGCAGGTCCCGCACGTTCTGGGGAAGACCGGCGGTCAGCGGTCGGCGCCCGGCCCGTGATTCTGGCCGGCCCTGACCAGCCCGGTCTCGTAGGCCAGCACGACCGCCTGGACCTGGTCGCGCCGCCCGCGAGCCGCACCGGCCCCGCTAGCGCCGCAGGCCGCCGGCGCACTTGATACAGGTTCGTGCGGCCGGGCGGGCGGCCAGCCGGTCTTCGCCGATGGGCCGCCCGCACTGGTCGCAGCTGCCGTACCTGCCATCCGCCAGCCGCTCCAGCGCCGCGTCGATCGCCGCTACCTGCTCGCGCGCCGCCTCGAGCAGGGCGGCGGCATGCTGGCGCTCGAACGCGAGCGTCGCACCCTCCGGGTCGTGCTCGTCGTCGGTCCCGGCCGAACTAGCCGCCTCCGCCAGCCCGGCGAACTCCCGCTCGAGCGCGGCCACCCGCTCCTGGGCGCGCGCCTGCTCGGCTAGCAGTGCCTCGCGCGCCGTCGCCATGTGTCATTGTCTCTTACTGGCCGCGAACCCACGTCAGGGCTTCAGCTGTCCTTCATGTTGCCTGGGTAGCCTCTCCGAACGATAAGGGGCACGAGCCGCACGGCTCATAGGTTAGCCAGAAGGTTCGTGCAGGGATTTCCGAATCCTTGACCGCAGAATGGGATACATGAGCAGCTCACACCGAGACGGGATCCGCCGGGCCATCGCCGCCAGGGAACAGGGCCGGGACAAGGTCCGATCCACCACCACCGCGGTCACCATGGCCAGCGTGGTGACGGCCGGCGCGCTGGCCCTGGTCCTGCCTGGGTCCACGCACCACAGCACCACGTCTACCTCGACGTCGACCGGCTCGCCCTCAACGGGTTCCAGCTCGACGAATTCAGGATCATCGAGCTCGAATTCCGGCTCGTCAGGCTCCAGCTCAACTAGCTCAGGCTCCGGCTCTACCAGCTCAGGCTCCGGCTCTACCAGCTCAGGCTCCGGCTCTACCAGCTCAGGCTCCGGCTCTACCAGCTCAGGCTCCGGCTCTACCAGCTCAGGCTCGTCTAACTCGAGCAACTCCAGCAACTCAAGCTCGAGCGGCCTCAGCTCTGGCTCCTCGCCGACGTCGAGTTCCGGCAGCAGCCAGGTCACCTCCGGCGGCTCGTGATGCCGGGCCCCTGCGGGGATACGGCCACGGACGTCGACGCGTCGGCCAGCTGGCGGGCCCTTGGGACGCTGGTCCAGCTGGTGGTGACCGACCCGCGGTGCCTGGCCGAGGCCCGGCACCTGCTGGCGGCCGACCTCGCCGAGGTGGACCTGGCCTGCAGCCGGTTCCGCGCCGACTCGGAAATCTGCGCCCTGCGGACCGCCGACGGGCATCCGGTGCGGGTGAGCCCGCTGCTGGCCGAGGCCATCGCGGTGGCGCTGCGGGCGGCCAGCCTGACCGACGGCGACGTGGACCCGACGGTGGGCGCGGCCATGTCGGCGGTAGGATACGATCGTGATTTCGAACAAGTTCACCTCATCGGGCCGCCGTTCGCTCTCACTGTCAGAACGGTGCCCGGCTGGCGTGAGGTCCACCTGGAAGGCCAGTCCCTGACCATGCCGGCCGGGGTCCAGCTCGACCTGGGGGCGACCGCGAAGGCATGGGCCGCGGACCGGTCCGCCGGGCGGATCGCGTCCCGGCTCGGCTGCGGTGTGCTGGTCAGCCTGGGCGGCGACATCGCGGTGGCCGGCCCGGCCCCGCGGGACGGCTGGCGGATCCGGGTGCAGGACGTGACCGGCTCGCCCGCCGATCCGCCGGCCGGCCCGTACGCGCTGATCGCCATCCGCGACGGCGGCCTGGCCACGTCGAGCACCGCCGCGCGCCGCTGGCAGCGGGGCGGCGACGTGCTGCACCACATCCTCGACCCGCGTACCGGCCTGCCCGCCGAGCCCGTCTGGCGTACCGTCTCGGTCGCCGCGGGGACCTGCGCCGACGCCAACGCGGCGAGCACGGCCGCGGTCATCCGCGGCCGCCGGGCGCTGGCCTGGCTGGCGCAGCTCGGCCTGCCGGCCCGGCTGGTCGACGCCACCGGCGTGGTGTTCACCGTGGCCGGCTGGCCCGACGAGCCCAACCCCGACGAGCTCGACGATGAGCCCAACCCCGACGAGTCCCACCCCGACGAGCTCGACGATGAGCCCAACGCCCACGAACAGTCAGAGGCTGTTCAGAAGTAACGTACAGGCTCCGCAGACACCGGTCGCCGAGGATGGATGACATGAACTTCCGAACCAAACCGACGAACGGGAACCACTGACATGAGCGGGAGTACCGTGTTCTGGTACGCCAGCCGCGCGACCGGAATCGTCGCCCTGCTGTTGCTGACGGCCGTGCTGGTGCTCGGCATCCTGGTCAACCGGCAGGGTCGGCTGCCCGGCCTGCCGCGGTTCGCGGTGACGGACCTGCACAAGAACCTTTCCCTGCTCGCGGTGGCGTTCATTGCCGTGCACGTGTTCACCGCGGTGCTCGACACCTACGTCCACATCCCGCTGCTCTCCGCGGTCATCCCGTTCGCCTCGGGCTACGAGCGGCTGTGGCTGGGCCTGGGCGCGATCTCGCTGGACATGATGATCGCGATGATCGTGACCAGCCTGCTCCGCGGCCGCATGAACCGCGTGCTGTGGCGGGCCATCCACTTGCTCGCCTACGCCAGCTGGCCAGTCGCGTTCGCGCACAGCATCGGCTCGAGCAAGGACCTGCAGCAGGGCTGGATGCTCGACATGGCGATCGGCTGCGCGCTGATCGTCGCGGCGGCGGTAATCTGGCGGCTGGCTCACGCGGCCCGCCAGGCTCCCCGGGCGGGCCGAGTCGCCACGGTCTACGCCCAGCACACTGCTACCACGAGCAAGCAGGCTCGCCCGACCCGCGAGAGCGTGACGCGATGACCACCACCGTAAACGAATCGACAGCAGGCGGGGCAGCCCGGCAGGCTACCGGGCTGCCCCGCCTGCTGCCGGCCGCGCCAGAAGACCTGCGCGGCCACCTCGCCCGGTACGGCGCCCCGCCGTACCGGGGTTCCCGGGACCGGGCCGGAGTGCTGATCGGCGACGTCGAGGCCTCCGGGCTGACCGGCCGGGGCGGCGCGGCCTTCCCGGTGTACCGGAAGATGGCCATCGTGGCCCGGGCCCGGGCCGGCCGGAAGGTGATCGTGGCCAACGGCTCGGAGAGCGAGCCGGCCAGCCGCAAGGATGAACTGCTGCTGCGGATCGCGCCGAACCTCGTGCTCGACGGGCTGCAGCTGGCCGCCGAGGCGGTCGGCGCCACCGAGGCCCACCTGTACCTGCACTACGGCCCCACACCCGAGATCTTGCGGGCGCTGGCCGAGCGGGCCTCGCGCGGCCTGGACGGCCTCGGCGTGACGATCACGCAGGCCCCGCCGCGGTTCCTGGCCGGCCAGGAAACGGCGCTGGTGAACCGGCTCGGCGGCGGCCCCGCGCTGCCCACGTTCCAGCCCCCGCGGGTGACCGAGCGCGGCCTGGGCGGCGCGCCGACCCTGGTGCAGAACGTGGAGACCCTGGCCCACCTCGCGCTGATCGCGCGGTACGGCCCGCGCTGGTTCCGCGCGGCCGGCACCGACGCCGAGCCCGGCAGCATGCTCACCACGGTCTACCGTCCGGACGCCAAAACCCAGGTGTTTGAGGCCGAGATCGGCGTCCCGCTGCGCACCCTGCTCAGCGGCGGCGCTGAGACGCAGGCCTGGCTGGTCGGCGGCTACCACGGCACCTGGCTGCCGATGCCGCAGGCGGCCGGCCTCACCCTGGCCAACGACACGCTGAAAAGGTTCGAGGCGTCGGTCGGCGCGGGCGTGCTCGTGGCGCTGCCGGCCGACCGGTGCGGCCTGACCGAGGCGGCCCGGGTGACCGGCTACCTGGCCGCGGAGTCGGCCGGGCAGTGCGGCCCGTGCCTGAACGGGCTGCCGCGCATCGCGGCCGGGCTCGCCGAGCTGGCGGGTCCGGGGCACCGCAGGCAGACCCGCGCGGACGTCGAGCGCTGGGCCGGCCTGGTGACCGGGCGCGGCGCCTGCAACCACCCGGACGGCACGGTGCGGTTCGTCCGCAGCGCCCTGACGGTGTTCGCGCCTGAGATCGCCCTGCACGCGCGGGGCCAGTGCTCGGCCACCAACCGCAAGCCGTTCCTGCCGCTACCGAACGGCATGCCGACCAGCGAAGACGACTGGACCTGACCATGGCTGACACCCTCAAGGTGAACCCGATCGACTGCACCGGGCACGGCGTGTGCGCCGAGCTCCTGCCCGAGCTCATCTCGGTGGACGAGTGGGGCTACCCCATCGTGGACCCGCGGCCGGTGCCCCTGGCCCTGGACCGCGAGGCACGCCGCGCCGTGGCGGCCTGCCCCGCCCTAGCGCTCAAGCTGATGCGCACTGACGAGCCCGCTCGTTCGAGATGACGCGCAACTAAACGTGAACCGGGGCACGCGCCCAGCCCGTTCGGATTAAAGAACGTCGTGGCCGGGGTGCGGGTCGATCGGCACCGCGGGGATGCTGCCCAGGCGGCCGGCCTGGTAGTCCTCGAAGGCCTGGACCAGTTCGGCGCGGGTGTTCATGACGAACGGGCCGTAGGCCGCGACCGGCTCCCTGATGGGCTGCCCGCCGAGCAGCAGGATGTCCATGTCCTGCTTGGGGTCGGCCGCGAAGGTGATCGCGTCACCGGCCCCGAACACCGCCAGCTGCCCCATCCGCACCGGCCTCTGCTCGGCACCGACAAAACCGCTGCCGGCCAGCACGTACCCGAGCGAGTTGAAGTCCGCCCGCCACGGCAGCCGGACCTGGGCGCCGGCCGAGACGGTGGCGTGCACCAGGGAGATCGGCGTGTGCGTGACGCCGGGGCCGTCGTGACCGTCGAACGACCCAGCGATCACCCGCAGCAGCGCCCCGCCGTCCGCGGACGAGAGCAGGGCGACCTGCCCGGCCCGGATGTCCTGGTAGCGCGGCGGCGTCATCTTCAGCCGGGACGGCAGGTTCACCCACAGCTGGAAGCCGTGGAACAGGCCGCCGCTGACCACGAGCTCCTCCGGCGGCTCCTCGATGTGCAAGATGCCGCCGCCCGCGGTCATCCACTGGGTGTCGCCGTTGGTGATCAGGCCGCCGCCGCCGTTGGAGTCCTGGTGGCGGAACGTGCCGTCGATGATGTAGGTGACGGTCTCGAACCCGCGGTGCGGGTGCCACGCGGTGCCCTTGGGCTCGCCCGGCGCGTAGTCGACCTCACCCATCTGGTCCATGTGCACGAACGGGTCGAGCCGCGCCAGGTCCACCCCGGCGAAGGCACGCCGGACCGGGAACCCCTCGCCCTCGTAGCCGGATGGCGCGGTGGTGACCGAGGTGACCTTCCGCTCGGTCTGCGTGACGTCGGGCTCCGGGATCCGGGGCAGGACGAGTATGTCGTCGACGGTGATCGCTGGCATGTCTTCCTCCTAAAGCCTAGTGTCCAGCATAACGATGCTTGAAAGATCAAATATTCCGAACGGGTCGGTGTGCGTGCCCAGGGCCGCTTGCTCGCTACCATGGGCAGGCGCAGGGAGGGAGCCTGAGAATGGACGAGGAAGCGACGCCGCCTTCTTACGCGAGCGCGGGCGTGGACGAGGAGCGCGAGCAGGACGTGTTCGGCCGGGCGATGCGCCCGTGGCTGGCCCGCACCCGGGTCAGGTCTCCCCTGGTGACCAGCATCACCGGGCTGGCCAGCGGCTACTTCGCCACCTTGATGCAAATCCCGCCCGGGCCGCCGATCGCGCTGACCACCGACGGCGTGGGGACCAAGATCCTGCTGGCCCGGGAGGCCAACCGGTGGGAGCCCATCGGTATCGACTGCGTCGCCAACAACGTCAACGACCTGGTCTGCGTCGGCGCGGTACCGCTCGCGCTGCTCGACTACGTGGCCACGGACCGGATCGACGAGGGTGTCCTCGAAGAGGTCGCCCGTGGCCTGTACCTGGGCGCCGACCTGGCCGGGATCGCCATCCCCGGAGGCGAGATCGCCCAGATCGGTTCCATGCTGGCCGACGCGGCCGGCGGCCGTCCCATGCTCGACCTGGTCGGCACCGCGATCGGCGTGCTGCCTCCCGGGCGCGAGCCGGTCGACGGATCCCAGGTCCGTCCCGGGGACGTCATCCTCGGCCTGCCCAGCTCGGGCCTGCACAGCAACGGGTACTCACTCGCCCGGCGGGTCCTGTTCGACGTGGCCGGGATGACCCTCGACGACCTCGTGCCGGGCACGGCCCGCCACCTGGACGACGCGCTGCTGCAGCCGACCCGGGTGTACGTGCGGGCCGCCGAGGCGCTGTGGGAGGCGGGCATCGAACCGCGCGGCCTGGTGCACATCTCCGGCGGCGGGCTGCTGAACCTGGCGCGCCTGGCCGCCGACGTGTCCTACGAGCTTGACGCGCTGCCGCCACCGCCGCCCGTCTTCCGGCTCATCGCCGAGGCCGGGCAGATCCCGGCGGCCACGATGTACGCGACCTTCAACATGGGCATCGGCTTCTGCATGATCGTCTCGCCGTCCAAACAGCAGGCGGCGATCACCGCGCTCAAGAGCGCCGGCGAGGAACCGGCCCGGGTGGGCTGGGTCACCGACCGCTCCGGCCGGAACGTGTCGATCCCGGCCGCCGGCCTGATGGGCCGCGGCGACGCGTTTTCCCCCGGGGGGACGACCCCCCCAGACCCCCCCGCTGTCCTTCCCGGAGAGACCCATCCCCCCGGACCCCCCTTGGATACCGTCTAACCATGGATGTCCGTGGCTATGTTGACGCGAACGCGCGCGCGTTCATCGACGACCTGAAGCAGTGGCTGGCCATACCCTCGATCTCCGCCGACCCGGACCGCCACGCCGACGTACGGCGCAGCGCCAACTGGCTGGTGACTCATCTCCGCGGCGTCGGTTTCCCGGTCGCCGAGGTATGGGAGACCGGCGGGCTGCCCGCGGTGTTCGCCGAATGGCCGGCCGCGGACCCGGCGACCACCCCCACTGTCCTGGTCTACGGCCATCACGACGTCCAGCCGGTCGAGCCGCTGGAGGAATGGCAGAGCCCGCCGTTCGAGCCCGCCGAGCGCGACGGGCTGCTGCTGGGCCGCGGCGCCTCCGACGACAAGGGCCAGGTGCTGTTCCACACCCTCGGCGTGCGCGCCGCTCTGGCCGCGCGGGGGGGTCTGGGGGAGGCGTCCCCCCGGGCAAGCACAGCCAACCCGGCCGCGGCGGCCCCGCCGGTTACCATCAAGCTGCTCGTCGAGGGCGAGGAGGAATCGGGTTCGGAGCACTTCGCTGACCTGCTCCGGCGCGAGCAGGCCCGGCTGGCCTGCGACGTGATCGTGATCAGCGACACCACCATGTGGGCCGCCGACGTGCCGTCCATGTGCACCGGCATGCGCGGGCTGCTCCCGGTCGAGGTCACGCTGACCGGGCCGGTCCGGGACCTGCACTCCGGCTCGTTCGGCGGCGGGGTGCCGAACCCGCTGCACGCGATGGCGAGCCTGCTGGCCGGCCTGCACGACGAGCGGGGCCGTATCACCCTGCCCCGGTTCTACGACCGGGTGCTGCCGCTGTCGGAGGAGGAGCGGGACCTGCTGGCCCGGCTGCCGTTCGACGAGAAGCGGTGGCTCGCCGACGCGGGCGAGAGTGGCGCGGCCCACGGCGAGCAGGGCTTCAGCACGCTGGAGCGGATCTGGGCCCGGCCGACCGCCGAGGTCAACGGCATGTGGGGCGGCCACACCGGGCCCGGCTCCAAGACCATCATCCCGCGGGCCGCGCACGCCAAGGTCTCCTTCCGCCTGGTCGCCGACCAGGATCCCGCCGACGTGGCCGAAGCCTTCCGCGAGTACGTGGCCGCCCGCACGCCGGACGGCCTGACGGCCACGGTGACCGTCCATCCCGGCGTGCGCCCCTGCCACTCGCCGATCACCTCCCCGGCCGTGCTGGCCGGGCGCCGCGCGATGCAGCGGGCGTTCGGCCGCGAGGTGCTGTTCACCATGGAAGGCGGCAGCGGCCCGGAAGCGGACCTGGCCGAGATCCTCGGCGCACCGCTGGTGTTCCTCGCGGTCGGCCTGGATTCGGACCAGATCCACGCGCCGAACGAGAGCGTGGACCTCGCCCTCCTGCTGCGCGGCGCCGAGGCCTCGGCGTACCTCTGGGACGAGCTAGCCGCCGCGGATCTGCGGTGACGCCGCTGGAGTCGCTCGCCCTGTCCCGGGGGACCGTCGACCGGGTCACCCACCGGCGGAACGACAAGCAGTGGCTGGACGCGGCCTGGGCCGATCCGCGCACCCGGGTGCTGGTGGTCACCGGCGGCCGGGCGCTGGTACGGTTCGACGACGACGAGCACGTGGAGCTGGTCTTCGTCGCGCCGGCGCAGGCGTCCGCCGGGACCCGGTTCCTGCTCGGGCAGGACGCCGACGGCGTGGTCTACTTCGGGGTCTCGGCGGACCTGCCGGCCGCGCTCTCCCCCTCCCCGGCCCCTTCCCCGGCCGGCACCGTCCGCGTGGCGTCGCTGCGGGAGGTGGGGGTGCTGCTAGGGGACCGCGACGCGGGGCTGCTCACGCACGCGGTGGCGCTGGCCAACTGGCACGACACGCACACCCACTGCCCGGTGGACGGAACGCCCACCATCCCCGATCCCG
>Ga0209656_10002490_pt1 | contig 11932 bp, 12 predicted proteins | sample BogFormECP12_OM2_FD_188239 | JGI IMG/M metagenome (GOLD analysis project Ga0209656, IMG submission 188239) | Bog forest soil microbial communities from Calvert Island, British Columbia, Canada - ECP12_OM2 (SPAdes) (version 2) | ecosystem: Environmental > Aquatic > Freshwater > Wetlands > Bog ... | reverse complement strand
GCTGACTGCTTACCCTGCAATGCTGTGGCTGACAGGGGGGCCCTCATTCACACGATTATTGCTGGTACTACTTTGGTTATCGTTTATCTACGCAAGCTACAATGGTGCCATGGTCGTTGCCTTGACGGAGATCATGCCGGTAGATGTCCGCACCAGCGGCTTCTCGCTGGCTTACAGCCTCGCGACCGCTTTATTGGGTGGATTTACCCCGGCCATTTGTACCTATCTGATTCACATCACCGGGAATCGCGCCATGCCTGGGCTCTGGATGTCGTTTGCGGCAGCGCTTGGTTTGATTGCAGCCCTCAAGATTCCTCATGCTGAGAAAATCGTGGCAGACGTAGGCGTGAGTCCTCAGAAGGCGTAGTGCGCAAGATTTTCTGGCTAACACCCCGGACTATTCTGCTGCGTTGCTTGAAAAAGAATTTAAAACAGGCTGTCTTGCATCCCTTGTTTAGTTATCGGGCGGTGGGCCGGATCGCATTTTCGACTAAGTTGTTGTCGATTTCGATAAGCGGATTCTGGAGATAAACCTCCAGCGACTTATATTTCGCTGTGCTCGGTCGGGAATCAGCACCGCACCGCCATAGCAGGTGCTCCTTCCAGTCCGGAAGCGCGATCACTCTTCGGAGGCATTTAGACTCGTGAGAACACTGAAGTCTTCGAGCGTTGTCGTATCGCCCATCACCAGACCGCCGCCGGCAATTTCCTTTAGCAATCGCCGCATGATTTTGCCGCTGCGCGTTTTCGGCAACGCTTCCGCAAACCGAATGTCATCCGGTCTGGCAATTGACCCGATCGCGAGGGCAACATGCTGCCGGAGCTTTTCCCGCAACTCCGGAGCCGCATTTTCTTTCACTATCAACGTCACGAACGCAACGACTGCCTGGCCTTTCAACTCATCGTGACGACCGACCACCGCGGCTTCCGCAACAGTCGGATGACTGACCAGCGCACTTTCGATTTCCGACGTTCCAAGCCTGTGCCCGGCAATGTTCAGCACGTCATCGATCCGGCCGACAATCCAGAAGTACCCGTCCTTGTCTCTTCTAGCGCCGTCACCGGTGAAATAAAAGCCTTTGACCTCGCTCCAGTAGGTCTTTTTGTAACGCTGTTTGTCACCCCAGATCGTGCGCAGCATCGACGGCCAGGGACGCCGAACAACCAGCTTGCCTCCGACGTTAGGGGGGACTTCCTTCCCCTGGTCATCCACCACCGCCGCGTCGACGCCGAAAAACGGGAGCGTTGCAGTCCCAGGCTTCAGCGGCGTTGCTCCAGGAAGGGGCGTAATCATGATCGCACCGGTCTCGGTTTGCCACCAGGTGTCGACTATGGGACAACGACCGCCTCCGATCACCGTGTGATACCAGATCCAGGCTTCCGGATTGATCGGTTCTCCGACGGTTCCGAGTAATCGCAGCGAGGTGAGATCGTGTCGATTCGGATATTCGTCTCCCCACCGGATGAACGTGCGAATTGCAGTCGGTCCAGTGTAAAAAACGGTGACCTGGTATTCCTCGACAATCTTCCAGAAACGATCCGCTTCCGGCCAGTCCGGCGCCCCTTCGTACATCAGCACTGTCGCACCATTCGATAGCGGGCCGTACACGGTGTAACTGTGGCCAGTGACCCAGCCGATATCGACCGTGCACCAGTAGATGTCTTCCGGTTTCAAATCGAATACGTACTTCGTTGTCAGCGTGACACCCAGCAGGTAGCCGGCTGTCGTATGCAGGATCCCTTTTGGTTTGCCGGTCGATCCGCTCGTGTAAAGGATGTACAAGGGATCTTCTGAGTCCATCGGCTCCGGAGGACAATTCGCGTCGACATATTCCAGCTCCCGGTGCCACCAGGCGTCCCGCCCTTCCTTAATGTGAATTTCGTTGTTCGCGCGCCGAAAGACGATAACCCTTCCGATCTGTTCGTTGGCGTTCAGAGCGTCGTCGACATTTTTCTTCAGTGGAACGATCGCACCACGGTAATATCCTCCGTCCGCAGTGATAACGACTTTCGCTCCGGAATCCTTGATCCGGTCTTTGATCGATTCCGCGCTGAACCCGCTAAATACGACCGAATGAATCGCCCCGATTCTCGCGCAGGCGAGCATCGCAACCGCCGCTTCAGGACACATTGACATGTAAATGACGACGCGGTCCCCTTTCTTGACATGGTTCCGCTTCAGAACATTCGCGAACTTGCAAACCTCCCGGTGCAGCTGCTGATACGTCAGCGTTACCTTCTCGCCCGGCTCCCCTTCCCAGATCAAGGCGGCCTTGTTCCGCGTGGGTCCTGCCAGGTGCCGGTCCAGACAGTTCTCCGAAACATTGAGCTTGCCGCCAACGAACCACTTGGCGAACGGCTCCTTCCATTCAAGAACTGTTTTCCATTTCTTTCGCCAGGTGAGATTTTCTGCGGCTTGTTCCGCCCAGAATTTCTCCGGATTCTTTATCGATTTACGATATAGCTCCCGATACGCCTCCAAGCTCGATATATGCGCCCTTCTTGAAAAATCCTTCGTCGGTTTGAATACGCGATTTTCAATAAGGTGCGATTCGATATTGACGCTCATAGGGGGGATTCGAATTTATCTTAGTCTCTTAGACGTAGAGGAATTGGAGACGGGATGCCTCGCTTCATACCTTCACAACGGGAACAGGATAACGGAGAACAAGTTCGTTATCCAAAAGTATCTCTACATGATGGACCCCGTATTGCTGAAATTGTACGCCCGCAAAAACATTGACGTTGGTCACCGTACCATCGAACTCCTTTAGCTCGAAATCGATGTGGGATTCTGCCATGAGTTGCACCTCTTCGACTCCAAGAATCCGGGAAGTCTGCCGGAATTTTCCGAGACCTCCACACCAGCGAGTCCAAAGGCAGAGTTTAAGGAGCGCCACCGGGAGTGCCGGCGTTGGCAGAATGTTAATAACTCCAACGAGCGTCTGCAGACCGTTCACTTCCTGGCGGACATCTTCGCATAAGATCGATGCCTGGAGATCGGGAAGAAGAATGTCTGCTCCCATGAAACCTCTTTCGCGGCCGGATTGAAACCCCGAATCAGCTCCGGGACGGAGCCTAAACAGGTTCAGATCGCGGATTCGCCACGTTCTTCGGTTCGAATTCGAACCGCCTCCTCGATCGGCACGACAAACACTTTGCCATCGCCGATCTTCCCAGTCCGCGCCGCCTCAACAATTGTTTGAACGGCCCGCTGGACGCGATCGTCGGCAACCACAATTTCAAATTTGACCTTCGGAAGAAAATCGACGGTGTACTCGCTGCCTCGGTAGATCTCGGTGTGCCCTTTCTGTCGTCCGAAGCCCTTTACTTCGCTGACGGTCATCCCTTCAATTCCAATTTCCGTCAAGGCTTCCTTCACGTCCTCCATTTTGAAAGGCTTAACGATTGCCTCGATTTTCTTCATAACCGCCTAAGATTGAAATAGTCGCTTCGAAAACGCAAGGAGACTGATCATTAGACACCACGATAATTCGCGGCGATCGCTGCGAGGACGGCCGGCAACAATCGATGTTCCGCAATCTGAATCCTTGCATGCAGGCTTTCGGGGGTGTCCCCGAGGTTGATCGGCACTGTTTCCTGACCCAGAATTTCCCCAGCGTCGATCGCCGCATTTACATAATGCACAGTGCACCCGGTGACCGTTTCACCCGCTTCCAGAGCCTGTTTCCATGCCTCCAATCCCGGGTATTTCGGCAAGAGCGATGGATGAATATTGATGATCCTTTGTGGAAACGCATCCAATAACGGCGCTTTGACAACCCGCATGTAACCGGCAAGGACGACGAGTTCCACATCCGCCTCACTCAGAAGCCGAACAACATCTTCCTCAATTTCCGGCTCCAGCTTAGTTTTGAACCGCCCGGGACGCACGAAGAGACCTGGAACGTTGTAATTCCTCGCAAGACTCAGAATGCCAGAATTTTCGACGTCAGACAGAACGATCCGGGTTTCAGCATTCAGCCGCCCGTCAATGATCTGTTCCATGATTGCCCTGAAGTTGGATCCTTTCCCCGATCCCAGCACCCCCAGCTTGAGAGGCTGTTTCATTTGCGCTGCATCGCTTCGATAAGTTTCGTTGTCGATTTGCCAGGAACCAGAGGCAGAATCCGGATCGTTGCACCCACCTCCTTCAGTGCGGCCACCTCGCCAGCATCCAGGCTTGCTTCCGTGTAGTCCCCCCCTTTTGCATAGACATGCGGACGAACCTCACGCAACAAATTGTCGACACGTTTCTCGGCAAATATGATGACATAATCGACCGCTTCAAGCGCGGCCATGACTTCAGCCCGGTCCTCCTGCGTGTTTAACGGGCGCCCTTCCCCTTTCAGTTCCCGGACCGATCCATCCCCGTTCAAACCAACCACGAGTAAGTCACCGAGGCGCTTTGCTGCGGCGAGATATCGCACGTGTCCGGTGTGCAGGATGTCGAAACAACCATTCGTAAATACAATGGTTTTCCCCGGATTTAGCTTTCGCACCTCGGGTGCATTGCTTCGATCCAGAATCTTTGGGTCGTCGGGCATCGCTCTTTTTTGAGTTGCAGTAGCAGGTTATCCCGCTAAGTCTACTCATTTCCCATGGCAGACCCGCGTTTCGACAACCTTGCAGAGGTACTGACGAGTCATTCCACCAAGCTAAAAAAAGGTGAACGAGTCCTGCTCGATGCGTTTGACGCACCTCAGGAGATGATCGTTGCGTTGATCCGTTCCGTTCGTTCCAAAGGCGCGCTTCCGTTCGTGAATCTCCAATCGAATCTGGTCGCTCGTGAACTGCTTAAAGGGGCTGAAGAAGATCAATACCGCACAGTTCGTGAGTTCGAAATGGCCAGAATGAAAATGATGGATGCCTACATCGCGCTGCGTGGCAGCAATAACACCAGCGAGTTCTCGGATATCCCTCCCGAGCGGATGCAGCTCGCGATGAAAACGCTTCAACCGGTTGTCGACCAGCGGCTCAACAAGACGAAGTGGGTTGTTTTACGCTGGCCAACCTCATCGATGGCGCAAATGGCCGGCATGAGCACCGAAGCGTTCGAGGAATTTTTTTTCAAGGTTTGCACACTCGATTACGGCAAGATGAAACCCGGCATGGAGGCGCTGAAATCCCTCATGGAAACCACGGACCATGTCCATATCGCTGGGATCGGAACCGATCTGCGGTTCAGCATCCGAGGCATTCCGGCAATCACGTGCGGAGGCGAACATAACATCCCTGATGGCGAAGTATTTACCTGCCCTGTTCGCGATTCCGTCGAAGGGTATATCCAATACAACGCCCCAACGGTCTATCAAGGGACTTCATTTGATACGGTCCGCTTGGCGTTCAAGGGAGGCAAAGTCGTCGAGGCCAGTTCCAACAACACGGAGAGGCTAAATGCAATCCTCAATTCCGACGAAGGCGCCCGTTACATCGGCGAGTTCGCGATCGGGTTCAACCCGTTCATCCGCGAGCCGATGCGCGACATTCTATTCGACGAGAAAATCTCCGGATCATTTCATTTTACTCTGGGCCAGGCTTATGAGCGGGCAGACAATGGCAACCGCAGCCAGGTTCATTGGGACTTGGTTTGTATCCAGCGCCCTGAATATGGCGGCGGCGAAATCTACTTTGATAAAAAGCTGATCCGCAAAGATGGGCAGTTTGTCCCGAAAGAACTTCAGTCGCTTAATCCGGAGAGCTTGAACGCCCGATAGAAGGTGTTTTCCCGGAGATTCGGTTGCTTGCCCAGCAACTCCGCGTCGAGCCGGTGCGCAAAATCCGCGACTTTGTTTTTTAGCTCGGTCAACGACACAAAAATTTTCCCAGATGCGTAGCTCCCGGAGATTGCGACTTCGTGTCCACGCCCGGTCTTTGTCCCAGGATCCGGAAAGCCTATAGTCGAGCTGCATAAGAAGTTTCGGAGCGAGCCCGCGACCGTCCAAGTCGCCGGCGCAGATTAGTTTTTAGGTCGGTCCTGAGACGTCAGTCAGGATCATTAGGAGGATGATCCAGACCGGCCACGTTCCGGCGGAGGTCCATCTGATCTCATGCATTCTGCTCATGCGGTAAATTCGCGCAGTTCCTCTATTGCAAGAGCGGCGTCCGAGGCCCCGAAAACGCTGGTGCCGGCGACAAGAACATTGGCACCGGATTCCCGTGCGACCGCTGCGGTATTCGAATGGATGCCGCCATCGACTTCAATATGAAAATCGAGACCGCGCTCAGCCCGGATCGCCGCTGCCCTTTTCACTTTAGCCATCATCTCGTGGAGAAATCCTTGCCCGCCAAAGCCGGGGTTTACCGTCATCACCAGCAATAGATCGATCTGATCGAGAAACGGTTCCACTTTTTCGAAAGGGGTCGGCGGACTGAGTGCCAAACCGCAGGTCGCGCCCCCGGCACGAATCCCTTTCAAGGTCGCGTCCACATCGTAGTCCGGTTCGACATGGATTGTAATGTTCTGCACGTAGGGTAGAAATCGGGGAAAGAAATGATCGGGCCGCTCAATCATCAAGTGCGTATCCAAGGGAACAGTGGCGATCTTTGCGATCGATTGCGCAACCGGCACTCCGAAGGAGATATTATCCACAAAATGCCCATCCATTACGTCGAGATGCAGCCAGTCCGCGCCGGCTTTCTCCACCCGCGAGCACTCAGCGCCAAGGACGTTGAAATCACATGCTAGCACCGAAGCGGCAACGATTGTCGACGTGCTGTTCATATCTTTAGGGCTAATCATGGACGAAATACTGAATTTTTCGAGTGATACCTATTTCATGGGCGAAGCATTGCGACAGGCCCGGAAAGCCGAGGCGCAGGACGAGGTACCGATAGGTGCTGTGATTGTCCGGAACACGGAAATCATCGCCCGGGCATGGAACCAGGTTGAGCTGTTGAAGGATGCCACCGCTCACGCAGAGATGCTCGCTATCACCCAGGCGGCGAGCGTCGTGGGCGACTGGCGGTTGGATGAGTGTCATCTGTATGTCACCAAGGAACCGTGCCCGATGTGCGCCGGCGCAATCGTCCATGCCCGCCTTCATCGCGTCATTTACGGATGCCCGGACTCGAAAACCGGTGGAGCCGGCGGGATGATCAACCTCCTCCAGATGCCCCCTCTGAATCATCAATGCGAGATCACGCGCGGCGTCAGAGAAGCGGAGTGCCGGGAGATATTGCAACGATTTTTCAAGGCAAAGAGAGGAGAGGAGGAAAAGTGAGAAGTAGGAATGAAGAATGAAGAAGTCTTAGCCTTTCGTACTTCTTCATTCTTCATTCCTACTTCTGACTTCCTCTACGCTGGTTGCTGCTGCGTCAGGCAATGGAATGCGCCGAGGCCCCAAACAAGATCCCTGCAATCGATCGGGACGATTCGCCGGTCCGGAAAACAGCTTTGAACTGCCTCAAACGCACGCTTATCCTTTGGCGAACAGAACACAGGCAGCAAAATCACGTTGTTTCCAATGTAGAAATTCGCGTAGCTTGCCGGAAGACGTTGACCTTCCCGTTCGACGCGCGGCGGCATCGGGAGTGTACGAATCTCCAGAGGCGTTCCATCCTCGGCTTCCATTGTCCGTAGCAATGCCAGGTTCTCCTGGAGCGGTCCGTAATTCGGGTCTTTCGGATCCTCTTCGACCGCCGTGAGCACCGTGGTTCGCCCGACGAACCGGGAAATGTCATCAATATGCCCGTCGGTATCATCCCCTTCGATCCCCTCCCCGAGCCATAGAATGTTCCTTACACCGAGATAATCTTGCAGTGCCTGTTCGATCTCGGCCTTTGATTTCGTCGGGTTCCGATTCGGATTCAGCAAACAGGAGGTTGTCGTCAGGAGGCTGCCCGCACCGTTCGGGTCAATCGATCCCCCTTCCATCACCAACCTGGGGTAATAGACCGGAACTCCGAGATGTTCCGCAACCCGGGTCGGCACAACTTCGTCCAGGTCAAACGGCGGATATTTTCCGCCCCAGGCGTTGTAGTCCCAATCGACGATCGCGAGTCTCGGGTCATTCTCCCGTTTTAAAAAAATCGGTCCGTGATCCCTGCACCACGGTTCGTTTGTCGGGATCCGCAAATACTCGACATGACTTGCATCGATCTCATTCAGGAGAAAACGTACCTGCTGTTCCTGCTCTGCATCTGACACGTTGATTTTGACCGGTTCGGATTCGCGTAAAGCATTGACGATCTGGACGAAAATCGGAATAACTTCGTCGCACGCTCCAGGGAAACTGATTCCCTCTCGGCGCGGCCAGGATAGCCACGTCGCAGCATGCGGTTCCCACTCAGCCGGCATACGATAACCGTTCGCGCCGGGCGTATTTTCAGTGAACAAGTTCCCCATCGGGTGCTGTTCCGGTCGGTCAATCGATGTAACGCCTGCTGATCTCGGCGTATGCATCGACTCGGCGATCCCGAAGAAATGGCCAATGCGTGCGCTGGCGGTCCAGTTTTTTCAGATCGACTTCGATGATCAGCGTCTCTTCTTTGTCCGCAGAGGCTTTGCCGATGATCTCTCCGGACGGGTCCGCAACGAAGCTTTGACCCCAGAACTCGATGCCATCTCCTCCGATCGGCGTCTCGTGGCCCATCCTGTTCGGAACCGCGACGTAGCATCCATTCGCGATCGCGTGCGACCGCTGAATCGTTTCCCACGAAGCATGTTGCTGTTTTCCGAACTCCGTTTTTTCGCTCGGATGCCAACCAATTGCTGTTGGATAGAAAAGTATCTCCGCGCCTCGCAGTGCGGTGAGCCGGGCCCCCTCCGGATACCATTGATCCCAGCAAATTAGAACGCCGATGGTCGCAAACCGGGTTTTCCAGGATTTGAATCCTAGGTCACCTGGAGTGAAGTAGAACTTCTCGTAAAAGAGCGGGTCGTCCGGAATATGCATCTTCCGGTATTTTCCAAGCAAGCTGCCGTCAGCATCGATAATTGCAGCCGAATTATGATAAAGGCCGGCAGCGCGCTTTTCGAATATGGGCGCAACAATGACGACACCGAGGTCCCCGGCCAGGTTAGCGAGCCGGTTGGTAGTCGGACCCGGGATTTCTTCGGCGAACTCGAAGTACTTGTGATCTTCGATCTGGCAAAAATAGATCGTGTTAAAAATCTCCGGGAGGCAAATGATGTTGGCGCCCTCCGACGCTGCGGCACGAATCATCGATTCCGCCTTCTCTACGTTTTCCGGCGGATCGATCACACACCGCATCTGGACCAATCCAAGTTTCAGCATGCATTCTACTAGGGTCGATCAGCCAAAGGTGCAAAGTGGTTGTTGTAAATTCTTCGGTAAACAATTTTCCCTTGCTTCATGCCGGTCGCTAAGCAGGGTGGACAGAAATGCTGAACGACATTCGGATTATTATCCACACTGAAAAAGGGGACATCGATGCGACATTGTTCCCGGCGAAAGCCCCGGTCACCGCCGCAAGCTTTTTGAATCTAGCGTCGCGCAGATTTTATGACGGCCTCACATTTCACCGGGTCGTGCCGCATTTCGTAATCCAGGGCGGCGATCCACTTGGGACCGGGACCGGCGGACCAGGGTACCGATTTGAAAATGAAATCGATAGCTCCCTGTCGCACCTAAACGTTGGTGCGCTGGCGATGGCAAACGCCGGTCCAAACACGAACGGCAGCCAGTTTTACATCACGATCGATGCACTGCGCCCCGAGCACGTGAAAATGCTCGATGGCAGTTACTCGATCTTTGGGCACGTGACCACAGGCCTCGAGGTAACAACCAAAATTGTGCAGGGAGACAAGATCCAATCGATCGAAATCCTCGACTCAACCGACGAATTATTTGCGGGCCAGGCAAAACGGCTCAAAGAATGGAATCGTACGCTGGATGGCAAGTTCGGGAACCGCCTGAAGCCCGCGCGCGGAAAACTGCAGTAGCAGTTCTTTGATTGATGACAATGAGCCTGCGGACAGCAGATTACGACTACGAGCTCCCGGATGAGTTAATCGCGCGGTACCCGGCTAAGAGCCGGGATGAGTCTAGACTCATGCTTCTGGAGAGGCGATCCCAGCGGATCACTCATTACCGGTTCAGCGATTTTGTCGAACTGCTGCGACCGGAAGAATTGGTCGTCCTGAATGACACCAAAGTCATCCCGGCCAGAATACGGTTTCCGCGCAGAAACGCCGAGCTCTTGCTTCTTGAGCAAATCAATCCGGTGACCTGGAAATGCCTCGTCAGGCCTGGTAAATCCTTTTCGATCGGGCGCAAATTCGCGATCCACGGTTATGCCGGTGAGGTGATTCGGATTGATGATGAGGGGGATCGACTGATTCAATTTAATCGCCCGATCCAGTTCGAGGAAATCGGCGAGATGCCGCTCCCGCCGTATATCACACGCGCGCCCGAACCCGCCGATCGCGACCGGTATCAAACGGTCTATGCGTCTCAAATGGGCGCCATCGCGGCGCCGACAGCCGGACTCCATTTCACACAGGGAATCCTGGATCGGGTGCCGCACGAGTTTATAACGCTCCATGTTGGAGTTGGAACATTCAAACCGGTGAATGCCGAGAACATTACCGAGCATCGGCTGCATCCTGAGGATTTCGGGTTGACCACGACAGCAGCGTCGCGGATTCAGTCCGCAAAAAAAGTATTGGCGGTGGGAACGACGACCGTGCGTACATTGGAAACGTTGATGCAACGGTTTGGCGAGATCCACCCTGGAAAAGGTTCTACCGATATTTTCATTTACCCGCCATTCTCGTTTCGAAGAATCGATTCGCTGTTGACTAACTTTCATCTTCCCAGGTCGACCCTGCTAATGCTAGTCGCCGCGTTTGCCGGTCGCGAGTTTGCCCTCGAAGCGTACGCAGAAGCGATTCGGGAACGGTATCGGTTCTTCAGCTATGGGGATTGTATGCTGATTCGCTAGACACGCGTTCGATCGAAGAGGAACCTGAACGTGAACCAAGATTAGCAACGATCAAAGACCGAGGACGAGAACGACGACGAGGACGATAACTTCTTCCTTTTCAATTTTGCCTTTCGCCTTTCCTCCGTGCCTCTGTGGTGAATTAGTCTTTACTTCTTAATCTGCGCTTCCCTCGCCGCTTCAACGAGTGTATTGGCAAAATCGTCAACGTTTTTATCGACGATGAATGCGGTCACTGCATCGTTCAGTGCCTGTTGAAAGGCTGCCGGGGCGGCTTCGCCGTGGACGCAACTAGCCACGAGCTTATCTTTTGCAAAAGAATCCATCGACCACTGATGATACGCGTCGAACTTTGAACGATCGATATCCGTCCGTGCCGGGATCGATCCTTTGAGCCGGCTGAACGCTTCCTGCGCCTCCTTGCTGCCGACCGTTTTCAGCCATGCCAATGCGGCCTCTTTGTGCGGCGCACTCTTCGCAAGGGTAAACCCGTCCGCCACGACCATAAAGGAGCCGTCGGTCCCTGGGTGACTGACCCAGCCGAAATCTTCGTTCTCCTTCCACTGCGCCGCGACAAATTCGCCATCGGCCCAATCACCCATTGAGCTAAACGCAACTTTCCCTTCCATCAGTTCCTTAATCGCCTGGTCCCAGCTCAATGCAGAGTGGTCGGGGTTAACGTAATCGAACATTCTTGCGAACAGTTTAATCGCCTCCTTAACCTTCGGATCATCCCACTGCAGCGCTCCGCTGTACAAGTCGGACCATCCCTTCGGTCCAATCACCCCCAGCAGTGTGTTCTCAAACAGTTGAGCAGATGCCCAAATCCCGGAGTCGCCGACTCCTAAAGCAGGTATACCGGCAGCCTTAAGTTTATCGCAAGCCGCGAAAAATTGGTCGAAAGTCATCTTCGGCCCGACGTTAATTCCGTTTTTTTCGAGCAGTTTGGCGTTGTACCAAAGCACGTTCCCGCGATGCACGCCCGCGAGCACCTCGTAGATCTTCCGATCCTTCGACATCAAGT
>Ga0209656_10002489_pt1 | contig 11935 bp, 14 predicted proteins | sample BogFormECP12_OM2_FD_188239 | JGI IMG/M metagenome (GOLD analysis project Ga0209656, IMG submission 188239) | Bog forest soil microbial communities from Calvert Island, British Columbia, Canada - ECP12_OM2 (SPAdes) (version 2) | ecosystem: Environmental > Aquatic > Freshwater > Wetlands > Bog ... | reverse complement strand
TTTACGTTGCGCGGGCGTGAGTACATCGCCGACATCACCCATCAACTGAACCAGGCGTTTGGAGGCTTGATCGGCCAATTGCAGGTGCTGCGCCCGCGCCGTCTCGAGTGCACCCCGATCGAGGGTCTCCTGGGATAGGGCGTTCATGGCGAGTTGATGCGCGGTGCTGGCTTGCGTTCGCAGGGGCAATAGGTCATTGACGGCCTGTTTAACCAGCGGGCTGATCTGCGATTTCTGCGCGTCGGTAGCCTCGATTTCGACGTAGAAGTGCTTGAGCATGTGATCGACGTGGGTGTTGACCTCGGCCGCGCTATGAGTGCCGTCGAGCATGGATCCATGATGCCAACCACCCATGGCGCCCTGTGCGGAGACACCGAGAGCCACCGCGACGGCGGCACCCGCGACGAACGCGAGGACGGTGGAGCGGTTGAAAAGAGAACTGCGGAACGAGGGCTTGTCAGGGTTGATCTGATTGGGAGTAGTCATGGTCGGTCCTTGTAAGGGTAGGGGAGAATCATCACGGGGCCATTTTGGGCGCCCTGCGTGTCGCGTCGTTGTGCGGAAGGTAAAGTTTTGTGAAGCGTACCGCGGCGCGGCGCTGTCGCGCCAAGATGGGTTCGGCGAAGACGGATGCTTGACACAAGATTTGAGCGCTGATTTGTCTAGTCATGCCGCGCTATACCTTCCGCCAGGTGCGCGGCGCCCGGGGTCGGTGAGTCGTAAGGGTCGCTCGCTTCGATGCTGACCAGTCGTCGCTCTTGGCTGCGAAAACAGAAGAAGGAAGCGGAGTTCGAAGAAAATTCACTGATGGTCCAGCCGCCCTCCATCCATGCCAGCATCGCGGTGATGAACACGTGAGTGAGATTCGCGCCGGCAATGAGTGGCCGAGACTCGATGACGGAGCCGTGCATAGTGCGCACAACGTACCAACGAGTTCCTGACGTCGATGCGAGCGGGTTAAAGGCGGCGCGGCGGCGGACCATGTTTCGAAAATAGCGCGCAGGCTGATTGCGTGTCCATCCAGTACGGGGAGGGTCTGGACACTGTATGAATTGCGGTTGCCGGAACTGATTTGAGAATTTAGCAAAGAATACCCGGTCAGACGAAGAAGCCAGAGGTGAGGTGGGCCGCTGACGCGACGCGATTAATTGTAGGACTTAGGGAAGGGTCCTTTCACTCTGTTCGCACCGACCGATAAAGCTTTCGAGACGCTTCCTAAGGGCGCGTCAGAGGCGCGCCTCAAGGATTCCATGAAATTCATGGCACTTTTGAACTATCACGTCATCGCGGGACATGTGTCGGCCGAATGGTGTCGTTCATGCGATCGATACCGTGATCATGCCCAAGGACTGGACATTGATGGCGGCTGCCGCCTGATCGCCTGTCGCTGAGGTCATTTGACGCATTGGGAGGTCCCGATGGCGGGGCCTCCTTCTTGGTTTTTTTTTCCGTACCAGGCTACCCATTACTATACTTGTAGTTGACCGCACATGACTCGTTTGGTACCCTCTACTACATATCTAGTAGTTAGTGCGAGTCTATGCAGATCACATTGACCGATCGAGAAGCGGACATCATGCAAGTGCTATGGGATCAGGGTCCGTCGATCGTGGACGAGGTGCGAGCGCGCCTGGGCGACAAGCTGGCCTACACAACGGTACAGACCATATTGCGTACCCTCGAAACCAAGGGATATGTAGGCCACCACGAGGAGGGGCGTGTACACCGGTATTTCTCGGCCGTTGAGCAAACGGCCGCGCGAAAGAGTGCCTTGCAGCACCTGTCGGCCAAATTATTTAAGGGCTCCTCCGAGCTTCTTTTCACGCATTTGGTGTCGGATCGGAAGCTCAAGCCTGAAGAAATCCGCAAAATGCGGCGCCTGCTGGATGATAAGGCGAAGCCGGAGAAAGACTGATGTTGGCGTGGATGCTTTACGTGATGGCGGTGACCCTGTTGCTGGCCGCTGCGGCGTGGGTCGCCGAATATGCACAGCGACTGCGGCACTCCTCGACGCGTTGGATCTGGGTCCTGGCGATCGTCTTGTCGCTGCTGATCCCTACAGTGATCGCCTCGGTCTCTATCCAGATTCCCAATATTCTGTCGCCCGCAGTCTCGCAAAAGGTCATCGCACTTCGGACCGCCACTTCGGCGCACTTGTCACCGACCCTATTGATCAGTGGCAGCCCTCGGACAGTTGCTGAGTGGCGCAAACTGGATCCTTTCCTTGAGCGCGCCTGGCCGGCCGTGTCCATCGCCATGTGGGTGGGCTTGATGGCCAGTGGTGCCCACCTGTATTGGCGCAAGCGGAACTGGTCGACGGGGATGTTGGGTGGAGCGCGCGTATATATCGCGCCCGAGGTCGGTCCTGCCGTTGTCGGTCTTCTGCGTCCCAGCATTGTGGTTCCCACCTGGCTAATATCCTCGTCGCCGTCGCACCAAGATGCGGTTATCGCGCACGAGAGTTCGCATTTGGATGCCGGCGACACTCGGCTGTTTACAGCAGCACTGTTCTTATTGGTGTTTATGCCCTGGAACCTGCCTTTGTGGTGGCAGTTGCGTCGATTGCGCTATGCGATCGAAGTGGACTGCGACCGGCGCGTGCTGAAGTCCGGACAGGACGCCGTGGGTTACGGCGAAACCCTCATTGCCGTCGGCGAGCGCAAGTCCACCTACATTGGTGCCGTCGCTGCAATGTCGGAATCCAAGTCATTCCTAGAACGGAGGATCATGATCATGATGAGCAAACCGGCAAAATGGTGGCGCGCATCGGCAATGGCGCTACTCGCGTTTTCGGTTGCGTTGGTAGCGGTAGCGGCCCAGGTTAGTCCGCCCAATGCAGCCGGCGGTGTCAGCTCAACACATGTGGAGGTACAAGTCGATGCCAGTGTGTTAGACGGGTACGTCGGATCGTACAAAGCGGGAGAGCGCGCGGTTGTGACTGTGACCCGCAATGGGCAGCAGTTGATGGCGCAGCTGACCGGGCAACCGTCCGCGCCCATCTATCCGGAAAGCGCGACGGAATTTTTTTACAAAATCGTCGACGCGCAGATCAGCTTCGTTCAAGACACGCAAGGACAAGCGACCTCGCTGGTGCTGCATCAAAACGGCCACAATATTGCGATGCCGCGCGTCGATGCCGCGGCGGCCCAGCAGATAGCGGACAGCGTCGCCACCAAAATACAAGGCCAGACGGCAACACCCGGCAGCGAGGCGGCACTTAAGCGGCTTATTGCCGCCATCGGCGCGGGCAAGCCCAACTACGATGAGATGACCCCAGAGTTGGCCGAGGCCACGCGGCAGCAGTTACCAAATCTGCGGATGGCTGTGTCGGGTTTCGGCGCCGTTCAATCGGTCGAGTTCCGTGGAGTCGGCAATCAGGGCTGGGACCTGTACGACGTCAAACAAGAGCACGGTTCCATGCAATGGAGAATCGCTTTGGACTCAAACGGGAAAATTGCGGGAGCGCTGGTAACTGCCGGACCGTAGCATCAATTACGGTGCTGGCCCGCCGGCAGAGGCGATCCAATTGCAGGAATACGCGATTAGGGCTCACCGAGTGCTGAAGTTAGGGACTTACAGCCGGATCGACTTTCGCCGCGACGTCCATGGCGGATTCTGGTGCCTGGAGGCGAATTCGCTGCCCGGCATGGCCGCGACCAGCTTGTTGCCACAAGCGGCAAGGGTCGCCGGTATCGATTTCCCCGAACTCCTGGAACAAATCTGCAAGGGAGCTATTCGTCGCGTCTAGCGAAGAGACATGGCTCATTCGTGCCACGGCCAATTTGGTAGTGTCCGATCCCGCCATAAAATCATGCGGCATTGATCTATGCGTTAGGATATGCGACTGCACTGTAAGTGATTATTTTTGTTTAGATTACGATACAATATATCTATGCTATAATCTATGCATGTCGTCGCGCCAGGCCATACCCCTTCTTAACGTCCTAGCCCGTGGCCCTGCAGCGGGGTCAGATCTCGCGCGGGCGCTGAATATCCACCAATCTACCTTGTCGCGCACACTGCAACCATTGGAACAGACTGGCCGAGTCGTGCGCTTGCTCGGCCGGACCCAGGGAGCCCGCTATGGCCTCTCGAGGAACGTGGGCACTGACGGTGCATCGTGGCCGCTCTACGCGGTCGATTCCGAAGGCGCACCGCTCGAACTCGGCACTCTGTACGCCATTGCACCAGATCACCTCGCCGTGCGCGGCGGGCCACCGCGCATCGCGGGGCTGACCCAAGGCGTCCCGTACTTCTTGCTGGACGCGCGGCCTGCCGGCTTCTTGGGTCGCACAATCCCGGCGGCATACCCAGAACTCAATCTGCCGGCACGTGTGCAGGATTGGACCGATGACCATGCCTTGAGCTACCTCACCCGGCGCGGCTCGGATAATGTTGGCAATTTGATTATCGGCACCGAGTCCTTGGATCGGTACCTGGCCGGCACCCAGGGGCCGCGAGTGGTCTCGGCTGACGACCGCGCCGCTGAATATCCGTCGCTGGCACGCGCCGCTATGGTTGGTGCGACGCCGGGATCTTCCGCACACGGTGAGCACCCGAAATTCAGTGCGAGGCTTACTCACGGAGCGCTCACCATTCATGTTCTGGTGAAGTTCTCTCCACCGCGAGACACACCACTTGGAGTGCGGTGGGCAGACCTGCTGATCGCGGAGTTCGTAGCCTCGCAAGTCCTCTCTGAAAACGGAATAAGCGCGGCCCGCAACGAGGTGTTCGAGTTTAGTGGGCAAGTGTTTCTGCAGTCCGAGCGCTTCGATCGCATTGGCGCGGAGGGCCGGCAGGGGGCGGTGTCCCTCCACAGTATCGACGTTGCGCGTTACGGCATGTTAGATCGCTGGAGCTTGAGCGCGCAGCGTCTGCACGCCGAGCACCTACTGTCCGCGCGGGACCTTGAGCGGATCACACTAGTCGACGCGTTTGGCAGCCTGATCGCCAACACAGATCGGCATTTCGGCAACATCACGCTCTTCGATCGTTATGAAGGACTCTTCGAACTCGCACCTATCTACGACATGTTGCCCATGCTGTTCGCGCCGCAAGATGGACAACTCGTGGAGAGGCCGTTCGAACCTGCTGGACCGGCCGCAGCTACCTTGTCCGTTTGGCACCGGGCACGCGAAATTGCTGAAATCTACTGGACGAGACTTTGCGAGGAGTCTCGCTTGAGCGAAGACTTTCGCCATCGGTGTGAACGGTGCCTCGATGCAGTGAGGCAGTTGCCGCGGCGAGGCACCGCGCGCGCCATTACTGCTTAAGCTCCCTCGCAGTAAACTCCCAGGCAGCGGTAAATCTGCGTTGTATGGTGTCAGACGGCGCGGCCAGGTGCCAGCAACTAACGGGCGTGAAGCGCAGATTTGTTCCCGTGCATTGGGAGGAAAAATGAATTTAATGGTTGTTCGCTGACTCATGAAGAGGCTCCTAGTTGGATTCGTGATCGTTCTCCTCGTGGGCGCAATATCGACCTGGGTGGTCGGTTCGAAGCTGGTTGAGCCGGACAATCATGCTGTTCCATTACCAGCGGGCTTTCAGGCGCAGATCGTGTCCATTCCGGGCGCCGGCCATACGATTGCGGGTTGGTGGATCGAGGGCGGCAGTGACTCGCCGGTGGTTCTGCTGTTGCATGGGGTGAGGGCGGATCGCTCGTCGATGGTGTCGCGAGCGGAGCTTCTGATGCGGCACCGGTTTTCGGTGTTGTTGATCGATCTGCAGGCTCATGGGGAGACGCCTGGTGAGGCCATAACGCTGGGATATCGGGAGTCGGCGGATGTGGTCGCGGCGCGTGATTGGATCAAGCGCTCGGCGCCGGGGCGGCGGATTGGGGTCATTGGATGTTCGCTGGGTGGCGCGTCGGTTTTATTGGCGCCTCAGCCGTCGGGGTTTGATGCGGTGGTGCTGGAGGCCGTGTACCCGCGGATCGGGCGGGCTGTCGAGAATCGGATTCGGATCTTTTTGGGGCCTCTGGCTCCAGTCGTTGCACCCTTGTTGTTGATGCAGCTGCAACCGCGGTTGCACATTGCCGCTTCGGATCTTGAGCCGATTAGGTCCATCGGTAGGTTGGGTGCGCCGGTGCTGGTGGTGGCGGGTTCAAGAGATGAGCGGACGACGCTGGCGGAGTCGCAGGAATTGTTTGATGCGGCGGTTGCGCCTAAGTCGATGTGGGTGGTTGAAGGTGCGCGGCATGATGACTTCCTGGCTTATGATCTCCAGGAATATGACGAGCACGTGATGGCGTTTATGACTGAGCGGTTGACGAATGAATCGGGAACAGGCATGTGAAATTTCACGATTTTCATCTCTGGATGTCCTCGGCGAATTGGTTGGTGGACCGACTTACGCTGTTCGGCCTTTTCGCGGTAACGGCGATGTTGGTGACATATGCGCTTGAGAACAGGAGCCATTGGTTCATCCTTGCATTCGCCGGCGCGTGTGTCCTCGGTTCAACTTACGGCTTTCTTCAAGGCGCATGGCCCTTCGGGCTTGTAGAGGCCATTTGGGCTATCGTCGCCTTACGTCGTTGGCATTTGATAAAACGGAAATCAAACGATGCGGGTCTTGGGTAATATGCATACTCATGACCCGATTGGGAGATGAAAGCTAAAGCAATTGCAGGAGAAACATCATGGGAATTCGGGAAGATTATCAGGCGCTGATGGAAAAGCAGTTGAATGCGTGGAAGGCCCAGACCGAAGTCTTCAAAGGGGCGGCCGAGCAGATCGAGGGGCACGCCAAGGCGCAGTATGAGAAACATCTGGAGATGCTGCGGGCCAAGCAAACGGAAGCATGGGAACATTTCGACAAGCTGAAAGACGCCAATGAGAGTGCCTGGGCGCAGTTCAAGGCCCACATGGAGAAGGCGGGGGGAGAGGTGAAGGAAGCGGTGGAGAGTATGACGGCGAAATTCAAGCTGTAGACCGACATTCTAATGGCCACGTTCGGGCGCACGAGACGCGAGGCGCGCCTCGCAGTGCATCATTGACCCCGCAGGCAACACTACAGTTGCTTCTGTAACTCTACATAGGTAGAGTGTATTCATGACGAGACTTCCGAACCGATCCGCCCAGACGCTCCGGCTGGTCGCAGAGCTGCTCGACGGTCCGCGTGCTTGGCGACACGGGTACGAACTATCCAAGGCGACCGGCCTCAAGTCCGGCACGCTGTATCCAATTCTCATGCGCCTTGCGGACCAAGGACTGCTCATCGCCAAATGGGAAGAGTCTGACCGCCCTGGTGTCCCCCCAAGACATGTCTATCGTTTAACGCCGGATGGTCTCGCGTACGCGCGGGCTCAGGCCGAAGCCGAGCCGGCGACGTTGGGTGCGCGAGTTTCGAAGGTGAACTCATGACTCGTCCGCTGCATGCGTACATGCAGCGAATTTCCTCAAGCTTGGCAGAGCATGCGGTGGCCGTCATGCCCACGGCGCGCAAGGATTGGGCGCGCGCAATGCGGGCTGAACTCGCGTCGCTGGATGTGGGAATCGAGCGAATGCGGTGGTCATTCGGCTGCTTGCGCGCCGCGTACTCGGAGCGAGTGCGGCACTTCGCTGTCCTTGATCGGCTACCGGTGCGAATACTCATCGCGCTCCTGAGTCTGAACGAGGCGCACGGGCTGATATGGAGTGCCAAGCTCGCGTGGGTATACCGAACCAATCCGGACTGGGCGGCGCAATATCTTGGTTCCGAGAGCATTCAGGTGTATGCGGCCATTCCGACGCTGCTGATCGGGCTCTGCGCGATATCCGCAGCTCTGTATGCGGTAGCCGCGGTTTATCTTGTGCGTCATCGGCGGAACGCCGTGCCGTATTACGCCGCTGCAGTGGCGACCGAACTTACGTCTCTCATTGGCTTTTCCTGGGTTTCCGTCTCCGTCGATTCCTGGTCCTTGAGAAGCGAGGCTTCGCACTATTGCGTTTGGCTAGGGATTACGGTGCTCGCGCTGATGATCGCAAGCCACTTTCGATACCGGGAATTCCCGCCGAGCGGCGGACGCACTTGACACTGGAGCGGAGGATTTATGGGGCTGCCACTGATTGTCGTTCTCTTGATCGCTGCGGTGGTGCACGCGCGGTTGCGCTACCCCGCGACTCCGGGCGCGATGGCCGAGATGCTGCTGGTCTACGTCATTGTCGGTTATTGCGGCGTGCAACAAATAGTGATGGGCACGGCGATCCTGTTAACCGGCGGTCGCGTGTTGTTACACTTCGGCTTCCAGCCGGGTAGTCAACCTACCTTCGTCTGGGACAGTTTCCTTCTCATTGGCGGTGGGATTATTTCCATGCTCGCGATTTGGAAGAGAGATTCGTACTTGCTGGCTCCCGTGCTCATGTGGTCTGTGTTCTTTGCCGGAGCGACGTACGCGCACATCCACCTCAACAGTGCGAACGGGTTTCCGCCAACATGGGAATCGACGGCGGGGATCTTTGCGACGCACGGACTCATCAGCGTCCTGCTGGTCAGTTTCTATTTGGGGTCGCAGGGGTATCGTGCTCGTCGGACTACGCCAGGCCAAATATTGAGTGGCAGGACAGCCTCGGGATGATTGATCGAACTCAGGCGGATAGTTCCAGTTAGCTGGCGCTCAAGGCCCGCGCTACCATGCGGAAACGGGGGGTCAGAGCGTGGCCAGAATGGGTCTCGGGCGCCCTGGCAAGCAGTTATGGTTCTTGTAGTCCAGGCGGTTGCGGCGGTGGCGGTGCCCGCGGACGTTTCGGAGCCCCTCGGACGGAATAGCGAGGCACACGTGTAGCTACCCCTGCGTTGCAGGGCCCACCCCATGATTTCGAGTTCCGCACGGCAAATTATTGATGCTGTTGTCGATGTTGCGGTCCCTCAATCGTCTTATTGTGTGTAAGCATGCGGGTGGGCTCAAGCAGCTCAATCTCATGCGCCTCTACAACCCTTGTCTGGAGCGACTTATGAAGAAGTTTTTGGCCGTCTATTTGGGTATGCCGGGTGGATTTGAGAGGTGGACCGCGATGGATGAAGCCAAGCGCAAGGCGCTTGAAGCATCGGGCATGAAAGCGTGGGGAGATTGGATGATTGCGCATCAGGCGGTTATCGTCGATGCGGGGGGGCCTTTAGGGAAAACGAAACGCACCGCTCCGCAGGGAGTTTCAGATACCAAGAACAGCATGACGGGGTACGTCATCGTCCAAGCGGAGTCTCACGAGAGCGCTGCAAGGTTGTTCGAGAAACACCCGCATTTCACGATATTTCCGGGCGACTCGGTCGAGATCATGGAGTGCCTACCGATTCCTGGGCAGCATTAACACTGACAGCGTCCGGCTGGGGTGGTCGACTCGGGACGAGGAGTCTGGCGGGATCTCAGCCGCCAAGCTCCAGCGTCCCGAACGGCCAGGTGTGAGGGTGGTTCGGCGGGTTGTCGGCTATCCCGCGCGGAATTTTTGGAGAGAAATTATGAATCGGAACAGTTTGGTTAGTCTGACGATCGCTGGATTGGTTGGATTGGGATTCAACATATGTGCCGGTATCGCGAGTGCGCAGGACGCCGGGAAGAACGTCATAGCGACGCCGAATGCGCCAGCGGCGATTGGTCCCTATTCACAGGCGATCCGGGTCGGAAAGACCGTGTACCTCTCCGGGCAGATCGCGATTGATCCCAAGAGCAACCAAGCGATGGCCGATGCATCGATCGAAGATCAGACGCGGCGCGTTCTCGACAACCTAAAAGCCGTGCTGGCGGCTGACGGACTGACCATGGACAACGTGGTCTCAGTGTCCGTCTTCCTCAAGGACGTCAGCGAGTTCGTGAAGGTGAACGAAGTCTATGCTACGTACTTCAAGAGCGCGCCCCCAGCGCGAGCCACAGTTGAGGTGGCTCATCTGCCGCGCGATATGAAAATCGAGATCTCGGCAATTGCCGTCCATCCCTAAGTGATCGCGTGCCCTTTGAGACCGCACCGCAAATGCTGGTTGCGTAGTTGGCGATGTCTGTCGGATTCGGAGTTCCGATTTGCTGCCTATCGATTCATCGATAAGCTGCACTGAGCGCCTTACGGGCGCTGCTGTTCACTTCGGCCGGCGCACTACCCAGTGGGCGAGTTCGACGGACGCCGCTTGAACATCTGATCAATCCTGGCGTTGACCGCGTCGATGGCTGCGGTATTCGACTCGGCGATGGACAAAGCCTTCTTCGCGGTGTCGGATGCCGCCGTCGCGGACGCTGCAGTCGCCTCGTTGGCCGCCGTCGCATTGCTAGAAGATTTCGCGAGTTCGGCGTGGAGTTGATTGACCTGCCCCTCCAGATCCGCGATTCGCGCTTCCAGGGGTTTGAGGTCGGTACAGCCTGCGGTCATTACCAGAAACGCAAATAGGGAGGCCCTTGCCATAGTCATTTCCCATTCCTTCGTGTCAAAAAAGCCGACCGGACCATCGTGGAATGTCGCGCATACCGGTTTCGCTCCACAGTGGACTTTCTGCCTATTGCGCCGGAACGGCGGCGATAACGCGTGAATCCGCTGACGATTTCAATCGCAGACCGGACATCCTCTCGACCACGATTGAGTCAATGTACGGCAAAACACGTATCTGGGGCACTGAGCTTCGCGACGCCGCACCCGCCACGGGTACTCGACTTCGTCCTGTTCGAGTCTTGGGAGTGGCGGCGCAGCCGGGCAGAAGCGTGTTAACATCCGCGGATATTCGAGCAGCGCTTTGAAGTCCGCCGGGAGGCTTATCGGATGGGAGAGATGCAGTCAGTGCCCGAAGTACTGGTGCAGGGGCCCGCTCCCCTCTCTCCGTCCACTGTACAACCTTCGCGTCACTCCGCTCTGGTTCGCGCCACGCATTGGATCACCGCATTGTCTTTTCTAGCTCTGCTGGTCAGCGGGATTGAGATTTTGATATCCCATCCGCGATTCTATTGGGGCGAGAACGGGAATGTATTGACGCCCGTGTTGTTCAAGCTGCCGATTCCGTCGTCGAGGTCGCTGGTGCCGACCGGCTACGGGTATGTGTTGCCGGATCAGAACGGATGGAGCCGGTATCTGCATTTTCAGTCTGCTTGGCTTGCGGTGTTGACCGGCTTGGTCTACGTAGCTGCGGGCTTTGTATCAGGACATTTTCGCAAGAACCTGCTGCCGCGTGGAGAAGACCTTTCGTGGCGGGCGCTCTGGAGGACGATTGCCAGTCATTTGCGCTTCGAGCGGCCGAGTGCGGCAGAGGCTTGGTCTTACAACCTGCTGCAACGGCTTAGTTACCTGTTCGTGATCTTTGCATTGTTTCCCTTGGTCATCTGGACGGGGCTGGCAATGTCTCCGGCATTTACTTCAGCGCTTCCGGCAAGCGTCACCTTGCTGGGCGGGCGGCAATCAGCGCGCACCATCCATTTTTTCGTTGCCGTGTCGCTGCTGTTGTTTTTCCTGGTCCATGTTGGGATGGTTTGGTTTGCCGGATTCCGCAGCCGCGTTCGGACCATGATCACGGGCCGGATTGACTGACTTCTGGGGGACTCATGATCGATCTTTCGCGACGCAAACTGATCAAAACCGGACTCGCCGCTGCATCGGGCATTGCGGGCTTGGGTGTGGCCACGGGCTTGGCGAAGAACTACGGCTTGATCCCGCCAGACCACGGTGGAATCTGGGGCGTCGGTGAAACGCTGAATTATGCTTCCTACCGGCTGCTGACGAATCACTCGATGGCGCGTGAATTTGCGCGAAGCGAGATTTCGATGACGCCGCTCGCAAACGAAATGCCGCCGCTGAATGACGCGTTCAAGAAACTCCAAGCGGGTGGTTTCGCGGATTGGCGGCTCACCGTCGATGGGATGGTAGATCGGCCCGGAATGTTCTCGTTGGAGCAGCTGAAGAGCTATCCGTCGCGGAGTCAGGTCACGCAGTTGGCGTGCGAAGAGGGCTGGTCATATGTAGCGGAGTGGACCGGCGTGCCTCTCTCGCAT
>Ga0209656_10002488_pt1 | contig 11935 bp, 7 predicted proteins | sample BogFormECP12_OM2_FD_188239 | JGI IMG/M metagenome (GOLD analysis project Ga0209656, IMG submission 188239) | Bog forest soil microbial communities from Calvert Island, British Columbia, Canada - ECP12_OM2 (SPAdes) (version 2) | ecosystem: Environmental > Aquatic > Freshwater > Wetlands > Bog ... | reverse complement strand
TAGCGCTTGAACGCCCGTTTCTTGGCCGCGCTTCGCGCCGGCTGCACCATCGAGAACTTGGGCAGAGCAAACGCCGCTCCGCCTGTTCCAGAGGCATTCTGCAGTTGGAAGGTGCCCGTACCGAGCTGAGTAGAATCAGTTTCGATAAACGCCACCGTGGAGCTGTCAACAGTGTAGTAGGTGAAGTTGAACTGGTTGATCACCCAGTTGTTCCCGCTCGTTTGGAGCGGTACAGATCCCGTGCCCCGCCCGCCCGATGGGGAGCTGTATGTCCCCGGATTGTTGCTACTGCCGAAGTACTTGTCGGAAAGCAGGGCGCCCCCGTTATTCACATCGTACAGGCCCGTCAGGTTGGCGCTGGTAGAGGTGAACTCGGCGATCATATCTACTTCGCCGTTGGTGTTCACTCCCGACAAGTTCAGCCCATAACCTTGTGAAGCCGCGACCGACGTAGAACTTTGAAGGTACGCGGTTCCAGAAGTGACGCCGGCGTTGTCGATCTCCAGTAAGACTACACCGACTCCACCGCCACCGTAAGTGAACGGATACGCCGCAAAAGAGTAAGTCGAGGTCACCAACGTGTTATTCACAATATCTCCGTTGTAGATCCCGTTCAAACTCAATACCGTGCGTCCGGCCGACGTGCTGATCCCACCGTTTATGCTGGGGGCCTGCACCACAGTGCCTGAGTCATTTACGTCCTCGAGCCCTCCAGTGATCTGGCTCGTTCCATTTGAAGTGAGGAGACCCCCCATTGCCACCGGTCCTGGCGAAGTATCCTCTCCTGACATGGTGTACACCAGGGTGCCGGATGGGAACGACTGCCCGGTCGAAACGTAAGCATCACCGGCAACGTAGGCCACTCCATCGGTCTCAATCAGTTTAAGATGTGTCGCATCGATGACCCAAACGTCGAAGGTGAGCGAGGGGAAGCCTGCCACGCCGGTGCTGAGCACTGCCGTACCTGGCGCTGTGCCGATATCGACGGAGCCCGTAAGCGCGAGGGCTTGAAGGTTGGTTGAATTTCCGGCGTCGTTGAAATCCTGCAGACCGCTCGTAATGTTCCCACCGCTGTCGAGCGTAAAGCTGCCCACTGTTCCCAAAAGGTTGCTGACAGACGAGTCTACGCCGCTTAGACCGAAGGCATATGAACCTTGAAGTGAAGATTGAGCCACGCCCGAGGCTTGCGCATCGATGGTTCCGCTTCCAGTACCGTTGCCATCAAATCGCGTGATCAGACCGTGCGAGCTAGAGGTCATCACGAAGTCGATTCCAAAGGTCACCTTCGTTCCATTGATCGTGAACGACAAGGAGCCGCTTCCTCGTCCATCGCTGGTAATCGAGTAGTGGCCAGTCGCGGACAGCCCTGTCTGGACATAGCTCGTGTTCAGGGCGACTCCGAGTTCGGGGTCAACCACGTCAATCGTCCCACTCAAACCGCCGCTACCGTTTGCGGTAAGCTCTCCGGTGACGGCGAAGAAGCTGGTCGTTCCGGTGCTGCCGCTGTCCGAGTAGTCCGTGCCCGCAAAGGAAAAAACATAAGCTCCACTTAAATTGCTGTCACTAAATCCTCCGGTTGGAGGAGGTGTGGACTTGTTTGAACTGCCGCCGCAGGCGGCTAGAAAGGCGAGTGAAAGGATGGCAATAGGCAGAGCGATGCGATGGCGTAACAACATAACTTCCCCCTGACGAAGCTTTTTCGGCGCAGAAATTTGGTCTTCTGGGCTCAGGTTAGCACGAGTAACTTTCTGAAGGGTTCAACCCGAACCTAGAAAATTAGTAGCGCTCCGGATAGAATTTTTTCGCTGGGCAGACTTCAGTTGCGATTCACAACACTGTCGAGCTTCGCTCGACCGTACGGCCTCGCTCGGGGCAGCCGGGGGCGCCTATCCCTACACTTCATCGTCACGGGTGGACCTCGGTCTGCTGCCCGGCCAGGCTGCGCAGGGACTCTTCGTAAGGCGCGCGGGCGATGCCCTTTTCGGTGACGATGGCGGCTATGTACTTGGCCGGGGTCACGTCGAAGGCCGGATTTTCCACCTGCACGCCAGTGGGCACCATCTGCCGTCCGGCGATGTGGGTGACTTCTCGGATATTGCGCTGTTCGATGGGAATCTGGCTACCGTCAGGGCAGGCGAGGTCGACGGTGGAAATCGGCGCGGCCACATAAAACGGGATGCCGTGCTCTTTGGCCAGAACCGCGACGGTATAAGTCCCGATTTTATTGGCCACATCGCCGTTGGCCGCGATGCGGTCGGCTCCCACGACAATGGCGGCGATCTTGCCCTGCTTCATCATCGCTCCGGCCATGTTGTCGGAGATTACGGTAGTCGGAATGCCGTCCTTCATCAACTCCCAGGCAGTGAGGCGCGAGCCTTGCAGAAAGGGGCGCGTCTCATCGGCATAGACATGAATCTTCTTGCCCTGTTCGATCGCGGCGCGGATCACGCCCAGCGCGGTGCCGTATCCGGCAGTGGCGAGTGCTCCGGCGTTGCAGTGCGTGAGCACTCCGCCTTCGTTCGGCATGAGCGCGGCCCCGTGGCGTCCCATGGCCTGGTTGGCCGCGATGTCTTCGGCGTGCATGCGCTGGGCCTCTTCAACCAGCGCCTGCTTGATTTGCGGGATGGGCCGGATGCGGATGCGCTCAAACTTTTCCTGCATGCGCCGGATTGCCCAGAAAAGATTCACCGCCGTCGGCCGTGTCTTGCCGATAATGTCGCAGATCTGGTCGAAGTCGCGCTTGAGATCTCCGGTCGAGTCGGCCTTGGAGTTGTTTACGCCGAGCGCGATGCCCAGGGCAGCCGCGACGCCAATGGCCGGCGCTCCGCGCACGACCATATTGCGGATGACGTCGGCGACCTGCTCGTGCGTCGTGCAGGTGACGTAGGTTTCTTCGGTGGGCAGCTTCGTCTGATCGAGGAAGCGTACGCCGTGGTCGGTCCATTCGAGTGTTTGAATCATTTTCTAGGGCTTGTGTGCCTCGCAAAGCGTTCTGGGATTGTTGGTCACCGCCGGCCGCCCGCAGACTTCGCAGGCCGCCGAGACCGCGAAAATGCTGGGCTCGGTATCATCGGTCTGCAGGAGGTGCTGCTTGCGCACATCGCTTGCGGTGAAGATCGAGATGAACGGCGCCGGCGCTGCGGCTCTCTCTACATTCGGCCGGCCGTTGTGCTCTTCGCGCTCGACCAGGCACATCACGCCAACAATCTCGAATCCGAATTCGCGCGCGGCTTCAATCGCCTGAACGGTCGATGCGCCGGTGGTGCAGACATCGTCCACGATCACCACGCTCGCACCGTGCTCGCGGAAGCCTTCGATGCGCTGTCCGGTGCCGTGTTGCTTCTCGGCTTTGCGGACAAGAAAGCCGTTCAACTCGCCGCTGACCACGGCGACGGCCACCACGATCGGGTCGGCGCCCATGGTCAGTCCGCCGATAGCTTGCGCCTTCCATCCGCGCTGCCGGATCTCTTCGAGGAATACTTCGCCCGTCAGCCGCGAGCCTTGCGCGTCGAGCGTGGTGGTGCGGCAATCGATGTAGTAATCGCTGGTCGCCCCGGAGGAAAGCTTGAACTCGCCGAGCCGGAACGATTTGTGCGCCAGCGTGCTGAGCAGTTTCTGCCGCGCGGAATGCATGAAAACCTACGATATCACGTGCGCAGAATCGCGGGACAGTGGAGGCTCTAAGGAGCACGCCGTCCGGCTTCGCGTGATACCCTGTGACTTCGGGCAGAATCGACAGCCCTCGTCATCACCACTCCGATTCGAGGCATACACTTGCAACCTTTGCGTTCGGCAGCATTCTCAGAGTTTTGCAAATTCCTTTTTTTTCTAATCGCAGTTTGCGGTCTTTCCTCAGCAGCCTTGGCCGATGGCACCCGGGCCTGGGAGCAGTCAAAGTTCGAAGATCTGATTCGAGGCACGGCTACGGGCGTCGCGATTCGCAGCGCCGGTGGGCTTGAGCTGGCGCCTTCATTCAAGCTGCTCTACGGGACTCCTTCGACGTACATCTGGGCGATCTGCGCTGACGATGCCGGGAATGTTTACGCGGCTACAGGAGCGCCGGCCCGCGTCTATCGCATCACGCCTGACGGCAAGTCATCGATCATTTTTGAGCCGCAAGAGTTGCAGGTGCAGACGCTCGAGGTAGCGCCCAATGGCGTGATTTACGCGGCCACCGCTCCCGACGGCAAGGTTTACAAGATCGAACGCAAGGCGGCAGAGAAGAAAACTTCGTCGCAGAACGAATCCAAGCCGGGCAAGGATGACGCTGCGAAACCTGCTCTCGATCCTGCCTGGAGTTCGACCATCTACTTCGCTCCCGAAACGAAATACATCTGGGACCTCGCGCTGGATAAATCCGGTAACTTATACGTGGCGACCGGCGACCATGGTGAAATTTACAAAGTTGCGGCGAATGGCGACCACTCACTCTTCTTCAAGAGCGATGAGACGCACATCCGCGTGCTGGCGCTGGATGCCCAAGGGAACCTGATTGCCGGCACAGATGGCAGCGGATTGATCTACAGAATCTCTCCCGCAGGAGAAGGATTCGTGCTGTACAGCGCGGCGAAAAAAGAAATCACTGCGCTGGTGCTCGATCGGCAGGGGAACATTTTTGCCGCAGGGGTAGGCGAGAAAAAGCCGAGCACGGGGATCAGTTCTATCGGCGTGGCATCGGCGATGATCACCATGACGGCTCCCGCTCCCACCGCCCCTGCGCCGCCGGGGCTGTCGGTTCCATCTGCGCCCAGCACCATGCAGATGGGGCCCTTCCCGGTTCCTGGCAGCGGCGCCAGCGGCGGCTCTGACGTTTACAGGATCGCGGCCGACGGTACGCCATCACGCATATGGAACTCGCATGAGGACATCGTTTACGCCCTCGCTTTCGACTCGCACGACCAACTGCTGGCCGGCACAGGCAATCGCGGGCACGTCTTTGCGATTGATGGAGGAGATGAGTTCGCCGACTTGTTGAAAGCTCCGGCTTCGCAGGTCACCGCGTTTGCCAAGGCGCCGGGGGGCGGCCTGTATGCTGCAAGCAGCAATCTCGGAAAAGTCTTTGTACTGGGGCCGAACCCGGAGAACCAAGGCAGCTACGAGAGCGATGTGTTCGATGCCCGGATTTTTTCCCGCTGGGGGCGCGCCGAATTTCGCGCCAGCGGCAACGTTGAACTGTTTGCGCGCAGTGGGAACGTGGATAACCCCGACCGCAACTGGAGCCTGTGGAAGAAAGTCGATCTGTCCAAGGACGCGGAGATGGGCGTGCCTTCGGCGCGTTACGCGCAGTGGAAGGCGATGCTGCATGCGGGCCCGAACAGTCCGGCTGTGGACAGCGTTACGCTGAACTACCTGCCGAAAAACGTGCCGCCGGAAGTTGAGGATGTGTCGGTGCAGATCGGCACGCGCTATCAGCCGGCTGCCAAGCCCTCGAATCCGAATTTGAGTTCTGGCTCTGATCTAGGAATTTCGTCCGGCAGTCACTTCGAGTCTCCGCCCGCCAGCACGCATGACCGCGACGCCATCGGCGTGAAATGGACCGCCCACGACGAGAACGACGACCAGTTGGTCTATTCGCTCTACTATCGCGGCGACGGAGAAACCCGCTGGCTGCTCCTGAAAGATAATCTCACCGACAAGGCGTATTCGTTTGATGCCAGCCTCCTCCCGGATGGGGGCTATACGGTGAAAGTCATCGCCTCGGATGCGCCATCGCATTCGCCCGGCGAGGCGCTTACTGCGGAAAAAGAGAGCCGCCGCTTCGAAGTCGACACCACGCCGCCGCGAATCGAGGACCTCACCGCATCGATCGATGGCGGACAGTTGCGCATCCGATTTCGGGCCGTCGACGGATTTTCGATCATTCACCGCGCCGAGTTTTCCCTGGATGCGGGCGAGTGGAGTTATGTCGCGCCGGTTGGCCAACTCTCCGACGCCAAAACTGAAGATTATGATTTCAAAGTGCCACTGCAGTCTAAAGACGCTGGTATTGAGCACGTGATCGTCGTTCGCGTGTACGACAAGTACGACAACATGGGCGCGGCGAAAACGATTCTTCGTAGCAAGTGAGGAGATTGGCGGTTATCACTTAGCGGCTAGCAATTAGTCCATTCCGTTTCAGGAGAATCCGGACATGTCCCACCGGACTCTTTCGGGCTGATAGCCCGACATCGACAATATCTGCATGGACACCTGCGTTTGTTCGGCGAGGCGGCTGGCAGCTTCCCTTGCTCTTCTTTCTCTGCTGGCGCTTTTTCTCGTCGCCTGCTCCGGAGTTTCGCATTCGGGCAATTCAGGTGGGACCGGCGGTACGGGCGGCGGTGACCTTGCCTGCAGCGTGATGGCGACCGGCCAGACTGCCAGCCTGAGCGGCTTCGTCCCATTTACCAGCGACAGTCTATGGAATACGAATATCGCGTCCGCGCCCGTCGATCCTAATTCCAACACCATCATCAGCAACTGGATGGGCGCGGTGAATCTTCATCCCGACTGGGGCAACGATCCGACCTACGGCATTCCCTACATTGTGGTCAACGGAAGCCAGCCGCTGGTAAACGTGAATCTCGGCGCCTATGGCGACGAGAGCGATCCTGGGCCGATGCCGGTCCCGTCCGATGCTCCCATTGAAGGCGGATCGTCGAGTACCGGCGATCGCCATGTGCTCGTGCTCAACAATGCGAATTGCTTTCTCTACGAACTGTACAACGCCTCGCCGAATTCCGATGGAAGTTGGAATGCGGATTCGACCGCCGTCTGGGATTTGCTAGGCAACGAGCAACGCCCGTATACGTGGACGTCCGCCGATGCGGCCGGGCTGCCGATTTTCCCCGGGTTGGTCCGTTATGACGAAGTCGCCTCAGGAAAAATCTCTCATGCGTTCCGCTTCACGCTCCCCAGCACGCGCGCAGCATTCACACCGCCTGCCTCGCATTGGGCGGCTAATTCAAGCGATCCAACGGCTCCGCCCATGGGCATGCGCCTGCGCTTGAAGTCCAGTTATGACATCTCCGGCTTCGACGCCCAGATGCAGGTCATCCTCACCGCGATGCAGCAATACGGCCTCATCCTCGCCGACAACGGCAGTTCGCTCTTCGTCACCGGAGTTTCGGACAGCCGCTGGGGATCGGACCTTGAGTCTCTGAAGAGCGTGCCGGCTTCGGCGTTTGAAGTCGTGCAGATGAATCCGGTGTACATAAACTCGAATTATCCGACTGGCGCCGCGCCCACGATCGGCAACTTCGCCGCATCTCCGGCACAAATTTCTTCGGGAGGGACCGTCACGCTTTCGTGGACTGCGGACGCCGCAGATTATTTCATCGTGTCACCGGGAGCGGGCGCTGTGCGCGGCAGCAGCGTGACGGTGAATCCGACTGCTACCACTACCTACACTCTCTACGCGACCAATCAGTATGGACGCACCAGCGCTACAGTCACAGTGCACGTGCAGTAAGCTCAGTGTCATTCCGCTGCCAGATAAGCGTAACGAAGAACGAACAGCGCGGTTAGAATCCAGATGACTGGGCTGACTTCCCGGAATTTTCCCGCTGCCACTTTCACTAGCGTATACGACATCAAGCCGAGGCTGAGCCCGGTGGCGATGCTGAAGGTCAGCGGCGTGGCCAGCAGCGTGACGAATGCCGGGACCGCCTCGGTGAAATCGCTCCAGTCCACGCGTCCGATGGATTCGGTCATCAATGCCCCGACCAGAATCAGAGCCGGCGCGGTCGCATAGCCGGGAATCGCGCTGGCCAGCGGCGCACAAAACGATGCCGCAAGAAACAAAGCTGCCACAAAGATGTTGCTAAGCCCAGTGCGCGCGCCCGCCGCCACGCCAGCGGCGCTTTCGATGTAGCTGGTAATGGTGGATGTTCCCGTCAGCGAGCCAATAATCGTTCCCACGGCATCGGACACGAGCGCCCGGCCGACGCGAGGAATCTTGCCGTTCTGCACGAACCCGCCTTGCTCGCAAACTCCCACCAGCGTGCCAACGTTGTCAAAGAGATCGACAAACAGAAAGACGAAGACGATCTCCAGCAGACCGAGATGAAACGCGCCGCGCAGATCCAGCTGCAGCCACGTCGATGAAGGATGCGGCAGCGAGAAGATCGCCCCTGGCAATTTACTCATACCGCGAAGAATCCCCAGCGCCGTCGTGCCCACAATGCCAATCAGGATGGCGCCGCTGACCCGGCGCGCCATCAGGATGAGAAGCAGCGCCAGGCCCGCGCACGCCATTTGCGCTTCGTGGTTCGAGAGACTTCCAAGGCTCACAAAGGTCGCGGGATTGGCCACCACCAACTTGGCATTCCGCAAGCCCACAAAGGCGATGAACATTCCGATCCCGCCCGCAGTCGAATGTTTCAGGCAGTCGGGGATGCCGTTGACGATCTGCTCGCGCACCCGCGAGACGGTCAGGATCAGAAAAAATACGCCTGACAAAAAGATCACGCCGAGCGCGGTGCGCCATGGCACGTGCATCCCCAGGCAGACTGAGTACGTGAAATACGCGTTGAGCGACATGCCCGGAGCAAGTGCAATGGGATAGTTTGCATAAAGCCCCATCACCAGCGTCGCGGCTGCAGCCGCCACACAAGTTGCGAAGACGACGCCCTCTATCGGCATGCCCGCCTGCCCGAGAATTTGTGGGTTCACCACCACGATGTAAGCCATGGTGAGAAAGGTCGTCACTCCACCGAGAAATTCCCGGCGGATAGTTGTCTGATTTTCGCTGAGGCGAAAGTAGCGTTCGAGCAATCGGATCCTTTGTGCGTGCTATGGAAGCGAACATTCTACGGCATGCGCGACGCGTCCCAGCGATTTGAATTAGCGATGCGCCTGCGTCATAGATCACATTCAGCGGGGGCTCCCGCTATCCGGGGAGACGGGCAACTCCTCGCCGCGAATCGAATGCAAGTCCCCAGCGTGGCGAAGTTCGGGGAAGATCCAGGCCCACAGGCCAATCACAATGAGCGTTCCCACGCCACCCAGCACAACCGCGGGCACGGTCCCAAACCACTGCGCTGTTACGCCGGACTCGAATTGCCCGAACTCGTTCGAGGTGCCGATGAAGATCATGTCAACGGCGGTGACGCGGCCGCGCATTTCGTCGGGCGTGGCGAGCTGCGTCAGCGTGGCGCGAATAATGACGCTGATCATGTCGCTTGCACCCAGCAAGAGCAGTGAAATCAGAGACAGCACCAGGCTGTGCGAGAGGCCGAAGATGATGGTGAAAATTCCGAAGCCTGCGACGGCCCACAATAGTGTGGGGCCGGATTTTCCGCGCAAGGGGCGATGCGCCAGCAGCACGGCCATGATTGCTGCGCCGACTCCGGGCGCCGTGCGCAACAGGCCGAGCCCCCACGGTCCGGTATGTAAAATCTCCCGCGCGTAGACCGGCAGGAGCGCGACAGCACCACCCAACAGCACGGCGAACAAGTCGAGCGAAATCGCGCCCAGGATCAACTTTCGTTTCCAGATAAAGTGCAGCCCCGCGAAAACCGTCTTGAAGGTCATCGGTTCGCGTGGACGCGCCTTGGCCTCCGGCTTTATGCGGAATGACGAGACAGTCGCGCCGACGGCCGTGACCATCGCGATCGCATATACCGCTGATGGCCCGCGGAATGCCGCATAGAGAATGCCGCCGAACGATGGGCCCAGAATCGTCGCGGCTTGGAAGATGGTTGCGTTCCACGCGACTGCGTTGGGGAAGTGTTCGGTGGAAACAAGTTGCGGCAGGATGGAGCGGCTGGCGGTGCTGTTGAACGAGCGCACGATCCCGATTAGGACCAGCACTACATAAATTTCCCTTACTGACTGCACCGGTCGATGTGCCAGCGCCAGCAGCAGCGCGAAGCACACCGCGTATCCCGCGTAGCAGGCTGAGAGCACATTGCGCCGCTCGTAGCGGTCGGAGGCGTGGCCGGAGATGGGGAACAGCAGAATCCCGGGCAGGAACTGTGCCAGACCGACGAATCCCAAGTCCAGCGGTTGGTTTGTTATTTCGTAGACTTGCCATCCCACGGCGACCGCCTGCATCTCGACCGCAGCGACGATCAGGAAGCGGGCAATCTGGAACAGCACGAATGCAGGATGGGTGAAGGCGGCGCGTCCGGCTCTGGCGTCGTCGTGGGCGGGCATGAGCTTCTAATGTCGCACAAAACTGCCCGGCGTTGGATCAAGTCAGAACGGGAGCATTGGTAAGGCCGGCGGTTCCGAAGACCCGGGTGTAGCGTTCGATTTCCGAAGCAGGCCCAAGAGCTTTGGCGAGGTTGTCGGAAAGCTTCACCGCTGGCCTGCCTTCGACAGTCGAAACCTTGCAGATCAAGCTGATTGGGTCAAATCCCGTGCCGTCGTTGGGGTTGCATCCGCGAAAATCGTTAGTGAGCAGCGTGCCCCAACCGGCGCTGAAGCGGATGCGGCGGTCCGGCGTCCACTTGCCGGAATCGTAGAAATCTTTGGCGCTCCGAAAATCCAGGGGCGTTACGTTCTTCGCGAGAGTTCCCCCGAAGTAAGCGTGCAGGCCCAGAATCGCGTCGACATCGAGCGTGTCCGAGGCGATCAGCAATTTTTCGCGCGGATCGCGCCCGTGGTTTTTCGCCCATTCGATATATTCATCTCCGGCTATATACGGATCTTTGCTGTCGACGCGCTGCCCGGTCCAGTCCGCGACCCAATCTTGCGCGCCTGCCAGAAACTGCGTAGTACCGAACGTATCTGGCAGCATGACGCGGAGAGCGCCTTCATAGGTTTGCTGCCAGAGTTCCAGCACGCGATACTGCGAATCTTTCAACGCCGCGTCATCCGGCGCAAGCGCCGCCATCACCATGGGGAGTTCGTGCGCATTGGTTCCGATCGCTTCCAGATCGTGCTTGTGCGCCATGAACGCGTTTGACGTTCCAATGAAATTGCTGCCGAGATTGGCGGCCATGGCGACGACAACATATTCCTGCCACAAGAAACTGTGCCGCCGCCTTGTTCCGAAATCGGCAACGCTAAGGCCGGGCACGCCACGGAGGCGTTCGATCTTACTCCACAATTTGGTCTTGGCCCGCGCGTAGAGAATGTCGAGCCCGAACTCGCTGAGCGTCTTCAACTGCGCCCGCGTCTTCATTTCGTCAAGAATGGCGAGCGCGTACAGTTCCCACATCGTGGTTTCGGCCCAGCGGCCTTCGAATGACAAGTGAATCTGCCCGTTGCTCACGCGCAGCTGGTAATCGGAGAGCCGGAAATCGTTCTCCAGCCACTCGAGAAACGCCGGCTCGAAGATTCCGCGTCGCCCGTAAAACGTATTGCCGGCCAGCCAAACGAGTTCTGACTTGCGAAAGCGCAGCCCGCGCACGTGCTGCAACTGCACCTTCAGTTCTTCAATGTGAATCGTGTCCGCGATCCGCACTTCGGGATGGCGGTTGTGCAGCGCAAACTCCACACGCGTGGCGAGGAAATGCTTCCAGATGAACTGGAGCATGAGCAGTTTGTAGAAATCAGTGTCGAGCAGCGACCGGATGACGGGGTCGAGTTCCCAATTGTGGTTATGCGCGCGTTCGGCGAAGTTGACGATCATCGAAAGAGAGCGGCCCTCAAATTAGAGCATAAGGGATATTCCCGGCGCAGGCTACTGAAGCGATTTTGCGGCACCGGCGGTATTCATGGCCTAATACCTCCGTAGACATGAACCTTGGTGCCATTCCCCTACCGAAGCAATCAGGCACAATCGAATTGCCCGAATCGCTGTATCACTGCGGAGAACTCCATGCAACGCCTCGCGCCGGTTTTCGCTCTGTCCATCGTCCTGCTGTTCAACCCTGCAACCAATGCCCAAGAAAACAAAGTGTCCGCCGATGACTCGTCGGCTGTCCGTGCGACTGTGACCAATTACATTGAGGCTTACTACACCGGCGACGCCCGCCGCATGGAGCAGACTCTGCATCCGCATTACCTG
>Ga0209656_10002487_pt1 | contig 11937 bp, 9 predicted proteins | sample BogFormECP12_OM2_FD_188239 | JGI IMG/M metagenome (GOLD analysis project Ga0209656, IMG submission 188239) | Bog forest soil microbial communities from Calvert Island, British Columbia, Canada - ECP12_OM2 (SPAdes) (version 2) | ecosystem: Environmental > Aquatic > Freshwater > Wetlands > Bog ... | reverse complement strand
GCCTCGTCGCGAAACTCAGGCGTGAAGTTCTTTTTCTTGCCGGCCATTTACACCCAACCCTTCCGGATGGACCTTACTGGAGGTCCGCAGTCCGGAAGGCTCGGGGCTCCCCATAACGAACCGGGACTGTAGTACTGGGAAGGAATTGGATAAGTTCCGGCGCGAGGTGATGGGGCAACGGAGGATCGGACTGACCGATCTCTACAATCTCGTTCACCAAGAAACCATGGTTGATGAGGACATCGAACGACTGCGTGAGATCTACGTGGAGATCGACCAGGCGGTGCGGGAGGCGTACTCGCTGGATGAGGAACAGGAACCTGCCATCCGCCAGTACGAGAAGGAGCAGGCATCTGTGGCGTTGCCTTCATGGCGGGAGATTGAGTTGGGACATGGATTTCATGAGACGCGGCAAGGGGTTCGGTTCACGATTAGTGCGCAAACGCGGGCTGATGTGCTGGACAAGCTGCTGGCGTTGAACCATTACCGGTACGACCAGGAACTGAAGCAGGGGCTGCACTCCGGAAAGGGGCGCGGGGCGCCCAGGAAGAAGGGGGCGGGACGCACGCCGTCGGGTACTGGCCTGGCCTTGGGGGATGGCGGGCTGTTCCCGCCTGATGGGACGCTGTTCTGATGGATCGTCGCGGTGGTGTCATCGTCGCTGGTAAGGGGACCGGGTGAGCGAGGACGTGCAGGTGATCCTGCAGACGCCGACTGAGGCTGTGATCCGGGACGAGCTGCATGGGCTGGTGCTCGCTGATCTGTATGGGCCGCTGGGCGGAGACACTGAGGAGTTCGGCAACGAGCGGCCGACCGATCGGTACGTTGTCGGCCGGCTGGCGCCCGACGGAACCGTTATCGAGCCGGACACCCAGGATGAGACGGCCGACAGCAACGGTGCGGATCTTGGCGAGGATCAGCCGGAGCCGTCCGCGCCGAATATCGTCAGCATCGCTCCCTCTGCCATGGGCTGCACCAGCTATGTCGCTGGGGACACCGCCGAACTCTCCGTGCACGCGGAGTGGGCGTGGTACCGGCGGACCGCGCCCGAGACTGAGACCGAGCAGGCACGGGTCTGGCAGCGGGTTCCGGTGCATGGGGCGGCGCGAATCATGCTGGCCGATGGCGAACTCGGCCCGCAACAGCTCAATAGTGAGTATCCGCAGGTGCTGCTGCGTGGCCGGGCTCGCCGACATGAGGGCAATTGGCTGGTGTCATTGTTCCTGGTGAATGCCCAGCCCCGGCCATCTACGTTGCCAGATTCGGCGTGGCTGTTCCAGGTCCGGTTGGTCCTGACCGGCCCGGATGGCGGGCCGGTGTTCCTGCCTCGGCCAGATACGACGAGCGGGGGGGACCAGGCGGACAAGGCGGAGCAGCGGCGGCTGGCGATGGCTTACCGGGCGTGCCCGGAGTTCGCGGTCGGTCATGGTACGGGTGTGCACGTGACCCCGGCCGACGGTGATCCGATGCGGGCGGTGGAGATCGCCACGGCGGCGGTTCCGTCGTATGAGATTCCGTTCACTGACGCGCCCCGGCCCGGGTCCGACGCTGACCTGCCCTGGCTCGACGAGCTCGTGCTGGATATGAAGCGGCTTGCCGAACTGGACCTGCCGGACCTCATGACCGCGCTGACACCGCTCGCCGGTGGGTACCGGACCTGGATCGACCAGCAGGAAGCGCGGATCGCGGATCCTGGGAGCCACCTCACTGGTTACACGCAGGACGCGGCCGCTGCGCTGGCCGCTGCGCGGCGTGCAGCGGACCGTATTGAGGCGGGGATCGATGTGCTGCGGGAGAACGAAGCCGCGTTGGCTGCGTTCCGGTTCGCTAACCAGGCCATGTATCTGCAGCGGGTGCACACACTGGCCGCGGAGGTCCGGACCAGAGACGACACCCTGACTCTCGATGCCGCGCTGACCAGTGTGAACGAGCCGAAGAATCACAGATGGCGGCCGTTCCAGCTCGCGTTCGTCCTGCTCAACCTGCCAGCCCTGGCTGATCCGACGCACCCGGACCGGGCCGACGGCGGCACCGCGCTCGCCGATCTGTTGTGGTTCCCGACCGGGGGCGGCAAGACCGAGGCCTACCTAGGGCTGACCGCGTTCGTGCTGGCCGTGCGGCGATTGCAGGAAGGGCTGGGTGGCTTCGATACCCACGCGGGAGTAGCCGTGCTGATGCGGTACACGCTGCGGCTGCTCACTATCCAGCAGTTCCAGCGGGCCGCGGCCTTGGTGTGTGCCTGCGAGACACTCCGCCGTAATGATCCGGCAGTGTGGGGCCAGGTTCCGTTTCGTATCGGGTTGTGGGTTGGCGCGCGGGTGACGCCGAATCGGACCGATGACGCCAGTGACTGGCTCAAGCAGCAGCGCGGCGGCAAGCGTCCCCCGACGCGGGCGCTGGGCTCGCCGCATCAGCTGGTCAGCTGCCCGTGGTGCGGGAGCGGGCTGGAGCCCGGTCGTGACATCACGGTCGACGTGCTGTCCCGGCGGACGCTTATCACTTGCCCGGATCCGTTCTGCCCGTTCGGCCCGGGGGCGCATGACGGCGACGGACTTCCGGTCGTGGTGGTCGATGAGGAGATCTACCGGCTGCTGCCGAGCTTGATCATCGGCACGGTGGACAAGTTCGCCCAGCTGACATGGCGGGGTGAGACGGAAGGCCTGTTCGGACGGGTCAGCAAGCGCTGCACCCGGCACGGCTATGTCACCGCGGACACCATGGCCGAGAAGTGGGAGCTGCACACCGATACCTCGCAGCATCCGGCCAAGGGCGCCGAGCCGCCTGGCCGGATCGAGAAGGTCGCGCCACTCCGCCCACCGGACTTGATCATCCAAGATGAGCTGCACCTGATCTCCGGGCCGCTGGGGTCGATGGTCGGACTGTATGAGGCGGCTGTGGACCGGCTCGCTACCTGGGAGCTGGCGCACGGGAAGCGGGCGCGGCCGAAGGTGATCGCCTCCACAGCGACGGCGCGGCGGGCGCCGCGGCAGATCGGGGCGCTGTTCGACCGGCGCACCGAGGTGTTCCCGCCGCCGGGCCTGGATATCAGTGACAGTTTCTTTGCCCGGCAGCGTCCGACCTCGCCCGGTGCTGACCGGTACGCGCCGGGCCGGCGGTACGTGGGGATCTGCGCGCACGGGATCCGGATGAAGTCCACGCTGATCCGGGTGTACGTGTCGGCGCTCGGCGCGGCGCAGAAGCTGCATGAGAAGTACGGCAAGAACCCGGTCACCGACCCATACATGACGCTGGTCGGCTACTTCAACAGCCTGCGGGACCTCGGCGGGATGCGTCGGCTGGTCGAAGATGAGGTGTCTGCGCGGCTGACCAGAGCCAACGAGCGCGGGCTGGCGCGCCGGTACGACCCGCTGCTGCGCGAACTGACGTCGCGGCTGTCGTCCACCGATATCCCTGAAGTGCTCGATCACCTGATGGTGCCGTTCGTGAAGGACCGGCCGAAGGGCGACCGGCCGCCCATCGACGTGCTGCTGGCCACTAGCATGATCGCGGTGGGAGTGGACGTGCCTCGGCTCGGGATGATGGTGGTCGCCAACCAGCCCAAATCCAGCGCCGAGTACGTGCAGGCGACCAGCCGGATTGGGCGCCGGGCACCTGGCCTGGTGTTTACCGTCTTCAACTGGGCCCGGCCCCGCGATCTCTCGCATTACGAGACGTTCGAGCACTTCCACGCCACCATCTACCGGCAGGTCGAGGCGCTGTCGGTCACGCCCTTCGCCGACCGGGCCGTGGACCGTGGCCTGACTGGCGTTCTTGTCGCCCTGGTCCGCAATCTCGGTGACGCTTATAACGCCAACATGCGAGCCTCAGCGTTCGACCGTAATGACGAGCTCGCCGATCACATCGTGCGTTACCTCAAGCGGCGGGCGGGCAACGTCTCCGGCGACAACTCGGTGAGCATTGGGGTAGAGGGCCAGCTAGACAGCCGGCTGGATCAGTGGAGCAAGGAACGCAGGGTGCCTGGCCGGCGGCTGGCCTACGACCGCCCGGGCGGTGCCTCCGATGACGTGGTCGGACTGTTGTGGCGACCGGAAGAAGGCCCGTGGCGGCGGATGACGTGCCAGACGTCGCTGCGCAATGTCGACCAGGGGATCAGGCTGCTTCTTGACCGTGAGGACGGCAGTGGCGCCGCCACCGGGGAACCGCCGCCATTTGAGGCGGCCACGGCTCCAGCCATCGGGGACCAGCCGTCAAGTGGGGATGGCGCCCATGGCTAACCAGGTGCTGCGGGTGGGTGAACTGCGGCCGAATCAGCTGCTGCATACCTACGGGGTGGGCGCGGTAGCCGACTTGCCCAACCTCTCGGTGGTGGTGGCCGGGCTGGACGAGTGGGAGCTGGCCAACTCGCTTATCGTGACGGAAGGGCGTCTCCTGGCCGCGGTGCAGGCGCAGCTCGGGCCGCAGGTGGAAACGCTGCGGACACCGCCTTATAAGCCCGAAAGCTCCGACCCGTTCGGGGACTGGGCCAGGATCGGGGTGCCGGTCCGGCTGTTCCCGCGATGGCTGCGCTGCTCCGATACCCGGTGCAACCGGCTCGCCCCAGTCGAGAGCAGGCTGTTCGATCTGCTGACCGACCCCTGGCGTCCCGAGCGGATCCGCTACGTCCATGGCTGCCGCGGCCACGGCTACAACCGGCCGACTGCGGTGCCCGCCCGGTTCGTGCTCGCCTGCGCACGCGGCCACCTCGACGACTTTCCATGGCTGTATTACGTCCACGGCGGCACCGAGCCGACTGGCGGTGAGCATACGCTGCGGCTGAGCGAACGCGGCACGACCGGTGAGGCCGCGAACTTGTTCGTCGAATGCTCCTGCGACAAGAGCAGGCCCATGGCGCAGGCGCTTGGCCGTGAAGCCTTCAAAGCCCTGCCCGGCTGCCGGGGGCGGCACCCGCACCTGGGCACCTTCGAAGAGTGCGGCGTCGAGACTCGTACTCTGGGCCTGGGTGCCACCAACGGCTGGTTCGCGATGCAGATTCGCGCGTTCAGCCTGCCGTTGGCCGACACGGAAGTGGACCAGCGGGTCGCCGAGAACTGGCCGCAGCTCAACCTGCTCGTTTCGCTTCCTCAAGCCCCGGCCAAGGCCCTGCTGCCCAGCCTGGCCTGCTGGCCCGACGTCGAGCCCTACGGGGCAGACGCTGTGTGGGAGGCCATTCTGCGCCGGGCCGAACAGGAAGACAATGCGGACAACGGCCCTGCGGATATCGACCTTAAAGGTCCTGAATGGCAGGCGTTTACTAGGCCCGGTCCTATCGACCTGCCCGACTTCACCGCACGGAAAGAACCGCCACCGGCTAAGGTCCGCTCCTGGCTGCCGGATGTGGTCCTGGTTCCGCGCCTGCGCGAGGTGTCCGCGCTCTACGGCTTCACCAGGATCGACTCGCCGGAGTGGGAAGTCCTGTCCACTGACAGCGACCACATCGGCCCGATCGCGCGCGAGGCGCCGTCCTGGGTTCCGTGCGCGCAGACCCGCGGTGAGGGAATCTTCCTGCGGTTCAGCGAGGACCGGCTCGCCGCCTGGGAAGGCCAGGCCGCGATCATGGCGCGCGGCCGGGTTCTGGCCGCCGGTCACGACAAGTGGCGCGCCGACAGGCGGCTGGTTCCTGGCGAATGGCCCAGCGTGCGGTATGTCCTGCTACACACCTTCGCACACGCCCTGATCCGCGAGTTTGCGCTGGAATGCGGGTACAGCGCGTCGGGAATCGCCGAGCGCATCTATGCCCGCAGCGGGGAAGCGCCGATGGCTGGCATCATGCTCTACACCGCGGCGCCCGACAGCGAGGGAACTCTCGGCGGGCTCGTCTCCCTAGGGCGGCGGGACCGGCTCGGCGGGCTCATCGACCAGGCCCTCGAAGCCGCGCGACTGTGCTCGTCTGACCCGTTGTGCGCCGATCACGACCCACGTGACCGGGGAGACCTGTTCGGGGCCGCCTGCCACGCCTGCCTGTTCGCATCCGAGACCTCCTGCGAGCGCGGCAATCACTACCTGGACCGCAATCTGCTCGTGGACACGATCGCTGGGGGCAGCACCGGATTCCTCGGCCGATGACCTCGTCCGGCCCAGACCTGACTGCGGTCATCGCGGAGCTGGCCGGACGGCTGCCGCCCGGCCATGTCGCGGCGTGGGCACGGGTGCTGCGGTCGGTAACCCAGCAAGACGCCGCGACTCACTCGAAACTGATCGAAGCCAGGCTGATCGAGGCCAAATCAGGTTTCGCCCTCAGCGCCCTGGCGGCGCGCCTCATGGCCGCCTGGCGAGCTGCGGACCCACCGCAGCCGGGTGCCGCGATCGCCCTCGCCCTCGAAACCGCCGCGCTCGTCCACGCCGACGCTGCGGCTCACCGCAGCGATGTGGTCATCAGCGGCCCCGCCAGCGACTCCACTACCGTCAGGCTGACCAGCTCGGTTATCAGCGAACTGATCCATGATTCGCAGGAGTCGCTGTTCGTGGTCAGCTTCGCCGCTTTTGGCGTCACCGACGTGGTGCGCGAACTCGAACGGGCCGCGCGGCGCGGCGTGCGGATCGACCTGATCCTGGAGAGCGCAGCCGACCAGGGCGGCACACTGCACGGGCCGGTAGGAGCATCCGCAGCCTTCGAGGCCATCCGGCAGGACGCCACATTCTGGGCTTGGCCCGAAAACCGGCGCCCCGTGATTGGAGCCTCCCGGGCGGCCCTGCACGCCAAGCTGGTCGCTGCCGACGAACGGGTCGCCCTGCTCGGCAGCGCCAATCTCACTGATAAGGCGCTTGCGGTCAACCTCGAACTCGGCGTCATCATCCGCGACCCCGACGTCGTCCGTCGCATAGTCCGCCACTTCCGTTCTCTCATGGAACTTGGCGTAGGGCCGCTCGAACCTCTTCGCCGCAACCGATGAGGTCGCGCTAAGATCCCCGTAGCAGTTCATGTAGCGCACGGAGAGCCCGTACCCCGAGCGCCGGATGGAGCCTCTGAATGGGCGTGTTTGCGGAAGTTCTCCCGCAGGCTGCCGGAGGCTGAGCTGCGGAGAATGGGCGAACGGTTGCTCCTCGTAGGGATGACTAGGCTGAGGACGTGTGTGACGTCGAGCTGCAAGATGACTAGGGGCGGCGGCTGGCCGGGGCCAATCTTCTGGGAATGAGCGCCTGCCGATCGGGCGTCAAGGCCGGTAACTGGCTCGCCGTCGTGCTTGCGGCCATCCGCGAGCATCCACACCAATCTTGGTGGTGGAGCTAACCGGATTTCGAGGGATGCAGCAGTTTCGGATCCGTTTCGATGGCCTACACTCGAGTAGTGGAACGTTACTGGAACGTTGTGTAGTTGTATGAGCATGTTTCGCCTAGAAGCCGCGCCTCGGTACCGCCTGGCCCGTCCGCCGCTGAACCAAGCCATCATCCAGGTACGTTTCCCGCTTCAAGCTGGGCTCGCGACGATCGAAGGTATCGCCCCGATCCAGCAGGAGCTGAGGGGACTTTTCCCCTACCTGACACCAGAACAGGTCCAGATGGTCTCCATGTTGGTCGGACCGGGTGCTTCCGCAGCTCCAGAGTCTCAAACGTCTCATACGTGGCGCTTTGAGGACGACTCTGGTTGGTCTCTGGTCGTGGCGCCTGATTCCGCTTCACTCTCCATCGGTCCCCAGTACAGCGAGTTCCGTGAGCTCGCGGACCGATTCACTGCCGTGCTGAATGCGCTCAGCCGCAGTGCCGCGGTGCCGCGGGCTAACCGGCTTGGCGTGCGCTACATCAATATCGCTGAGATCCCCCCGGGCGACGAAACCGCGTGGCGACGATGGTTCCGCGCCGAGCTAATAGGCTGGAGCGGTACGGATCTGATTGGCGACGAGACGAGACTGATCACTAGTCTCACTCAAACGCAGCTCGCGGCGCCTCCTTTGGGAGATCTAGCAGGTCCACCGGTAGATATCCAGGCGATTGTGCGGAATGGAGTCATTCCCGGCAACACGATTGTCCCTGGAGCGATACCAGCGCAGCCGCAGATGCCTGCCTATCTGATCGACCTTGACGTGTTCGTGGAAGCGCCGCAGCCTTTCGATTCCACAGAACTGTCACGGCAGGTAACAGTGTTTCATGATCAGATCGACCGCTTCTTCTCATGGGCTCTCGCGGACGAGGGAGCTGCATATTTCGGGTACGAGGTAGATCGTGCAGACGACAACGCTCTATGACACCGCGCTGTTGGGTGAGCCTTTGCCGCGGACCATCCAACGGCCGACAATAGACACACGCGGTCCTATCTGGCGAGTTGGGGACTGGGCGGTTGATTTGCCTCCGGCGCTACCGCGGCCGGTACCCGAGACCGCACGGCTTATCACACTGATCCGTGACCGGACAGGATGGTCTGCCCGGAAGCTTGCGGATGTCCTCCGCGTTAGCCACTCGACTGTCGGGCGCCTCGCACGAGGTCAACGTCCAGAAGCAGCTCATAGCGGTGATCTACCAAGCCGGCTACGTAACACATATGACGTTGTGGACAGAGTCCACCTGCTGGTGATGCGTGATCCGGCGGCTACTGCTCGTACACTTGATAACGCGCCGCGTGGTCGTTGTTCCCCCGTCGAGGAGTTGCGCGCGGGGAAGCCAGCAGATGCCTACCTAGCCGCGATCGACATCCTGCGCCCAACGCGGCCTACTGAATTGCTCACCGGCTCTCGGCCGCGCCGAGATGGTGCGACAGCGCCTCTGTACGAGTAGGACGTTGGATGCATGGCTTCTCTCTATGAAGAGGGTTGGCGCCAGGGAACCATATTCGATACGGAACTGCCCCTGGACGCTGTTGTGCTAGATAACGCGGCAAGGCAACCACAACGCCGCCATGGGACCCATAGGCGATGGGTGATCGCGAACCAGGATTGCGATCTCGACATGACCAGTGCGACATATCCAGAGCCAACCATCGAGTTGCGCCCTGTCTACACCGAAGATCCACCTCAGGACTGGGGGCTACGGTCGGCCCGGCTGCGGCTCACCGAAGGGGACTATGTCAAATCTGAGAGCCCGCGTACTCACGTGTCGGCCGAAGTAATCACTTCGCTGAAAGCGGGTGGAGCCGCCATCATCTCTCTTAGCTTCCAGCGAAGGCAGGCCTTCACGACATGGCTAGGTAAGAGATACGACCGGCCAGCCGTTCCCCCTGAACTACTGCCGCTAGCAGGAAAGATCGCGCAGGTGGTTAGGGCCCGACGGAATCGTGCGGCTGGTATCCCCGTTCGGGATGTGCTCATGCAGTTCGACGAGTCCGCCGTCCCTGTTCGTTACTCGCTGTTCGCGGTAATTGAAGATGATGCCGATCGCAATGAGATCCGGACGTGGCTCGCCGGCGTCTCGCAGGATATCCCTTCTGAGCTCGGTGTCGCAGACGAGATCGAGGCAGCTCCGACAAGAGGGACCTCGCTAGAACTCATTGAGAATTCGTATTCGGCTGACATTACGCAATTGACATGGCGCCCGAACAATCCTAATCCAGAAGGCGCGTTCTGATCAGGTTACTCTTGGCCGCTAGCTGTGCAGATAGGCGGCCTCGGGGTGATAGAACCCCTGAAAGCGGAAGTTCGAGGGCCGAGGTTGTGGCCAATGATCTCGTTCATGATCTCGGCGTGCCACCGAAGCTCTTAAAGGAATCCATCATGGGAGGACAACTCACCTCGCTTTAAGTCGCTATGCTCCCATCGGCCTCTACCGGCAGGATAGGGCAACGCAGACCTCCCCATATTGTGGCCGCCGCAAGCAACGCGGAGCGCATCTGCCCGACATCACCTCGACGGACTAGGAACCCCCGGCGATAAGGCGCAACCTGCAACTCCAGGAACGCAGGCCCAGAAGGCGCAACACCTGCCGTCAGGCCCATGACGCCATCGGCCGCAAAGTCGCCAGCCATTCTTCCCTCAATCCACAAAGATCACCGCACGGATAACGGGCTGCGAACGGGCGCTAACCTGGATACCGCTACGCAATGCCTGGCCAACCAGCACGTTCTACGAAGGCAACAGGCCCTTGAGACCTTAGTCTAGCGAGGCGCTGCCTCAGACCATCGAGGTTGGCGGTTCTGCGGACGTGATCGTGCGGGTGGGTTCATCCTCTTGACCGTAGGCGTGGTTGGGAGGATGGCCATGGCGCAGCGTCCGGTCACATTGACTGACATCGTCAGCGGGCACGTTAGCCTGGAGATCGAGGGGTTCGACCGGCTCTATTTCAATGGCTGGGTGCCGGCGCTGCAGACATCGGGTCAGATCGCCGGGTGGCTGCACTGGCGGGGGTTCCCGATCGCCTCACCCGCGGCGCTGGGCCGGAACGCGCAGGCGTTCCGGGCGGCGGTGCGCCGGTACGCGGACGGGAACCAGATCCCGTGGGTAGTCTTCCGCAAGGGCGACCGGAAGCTTGAGGTGATACGGCCGTATCTGGACGCCGCGGAACGGGCCGGGCGGTCGCAGGTGGTGGCGATCGGGGAGGCCCGGGAGTTCCAGTGGGTGTTCGACGCGACGAAGAAGGACGGCCCGGACGGGGTGCCGTGGTTCCGGTTCTACCGCACCGAGCGGCTGGTGACCTGCTATTACTTCTACATCCATGACCGGCGCATAGGGCCGGCGTTCATCAAGGTCTGCTGCTATGCGCCGTACCCGGTCAAGGTGTGGTGCAACGGTCATGAGATCGCCCGCCGCGCCGCCCTCGCCGAGGGCATCGCGGTGACCCCGCTGGCCAACGGCTTCGCCGCCACCTCGGACCCGGCCCGGCTGCAGGAGCTGTGCGACCTGGTGCAGGCCGGGACGGTGCGGGTGTTCTTCCAGACCTGGATGAGCCGCCTCCCGCTGCCGCTGACCGGTGCGGACCGGGACCACGGCTGCTGGTGGCAGCTGTCCATGCGGCAGGTGGAGGTGTCCCGCACCCTGGTCTTCGACGACCCTCGCCGGGTCCGGGTGGTGTTCGAGGAGCTGCTGGCCGGCAACATGAACCTGGGCCGCCCGGAGCACGCCGAGATCATCTTCGGGCAGAAGGTGACCCGCAAGACCCCCGGCGTCTTCTCCACCCGGCTGCTCAACCGCGGCGACCAGGTCACCATCAACCTGAGCTTCAGGCACTCCCGGATCAAGATCTACCTGAAGGAAGACCGCGCCCTTCGCATCGAGAGCGTGATCAATGACCCGGGTGACCTCGGCTGCCTGCGCGGCCTGGAGCACCTGGACGAACTGTCCGCCAAAGCGCGTGCATGCAACGCCCGCCTGATGGATGCTGTAGTTGCCGGCCAGGGCAGCGGCATCCTCGCGAATCCAGTCATCGAGCGGATCGCGCACCCCACCTGTGATGAGGCGGGGCGGAGGGTTCCGGCCATGCGGTTCGGGGACCCCCGGGTGCAGGCCCTGGCCGGTTGCCTGGCGGTCTGGGACTTCGCCGTCTCCGGCATCACCAATCAGCGCCTTCGTGCCTGGATGACCGGACTGCGCGGCGGCCCCTACAGCATGACCCAGGCCTGCTACGACCTGGCCCGGCTCCGCGGAAACGGGCTGATCGAGCGCATCGCCCGCACCAACACCTACCGGCTCACTACTGACGGCCTGACCTTCGCCCTGGTCTACACCCGCGTCCACGACCAGGTGCTATATCCCCTCACCGCGCACGACCAGCCCATCGCGGCTCCCGCCCCGGTCCGCGCCGCCTGGCGGACCATCACCCGACATATCGACAGCACCGTCGCCGCCACCCGGCTCGGGCGCGCGGCCTGAACCCCTGCCCTCGCTCTCGGCCCCTCTCCCCAGACTCGGGTCAAACGTCAAAGTCCTCGCGCCCCAGAGCGCTAGCCGTGCCGGGCCGGGGCGGCCAGGTTGGCGAGCTTCAGCGCTTCGATCGCGTCGAACGTCATCCAGATCGGCAAGTCGCCGTTATCCCAGGCCCACAGGGCCGCGGTGTCTCCGCCGTAGCTGTGCCAGATCT
>Ga0209656_10002486_pt1 | contig 11938 bp, 11 predicted proteins | sample BogFormECP12_OM2_FD_188239 | JGI IMG/M metagenome (GOLD analysis project Ga0209656, IMG submission 188239) | Bog forest soil microbial communities from Calvert Island, British Columbia, Canada - ECP12_OM2 (SPAdes) (version 2) | ecosystem: Environmental > Aquatic > Freshwater > Wetlands > Bog ... | reverse complement strand
CTTCCTCAGCACGCACCGCATAGCCATCCACCGCCGAGTTATCGAAGCGCGGCAGCGCTACCGTCGCGATGATCTCCTCCGCGAGCACCCTGTTTCCGGCTTGCCAGATCGAAACGTTCTCAGTTGCGAGGTGTCCGACCGAATCCAGCACCCGCTCCAAGGTCTCGCGCTCGCTCAAAAGCATGATTAATGAAAACCCAGACACGGCAAAGAAGCAAAGCGAAGCGCTGAAGGCGCACGAGGATTCTCGTCCCGCAGCCGCAGGATGAAGCGAAGCGGAGGCCTCTATAGGGAACATGGTGGCGTGTGGCGGGACGCTGCCAGGCGCTCTTAAGCACCGAAGGTGCGACTGGACTACAGCCTGGGGTGCAGCGAAGCGGAGCCCCAGGAACCAGCCACAACATTGGACTGCGCTCTGAAGGAGCGCCGGAATCGAGGCGGAAAATGGAGACCTCGCGCTAAGGATAGGGGTGGGGACGACGGGTTAGGACGCCCCCCTCCGAACCGGACTGGCGGATCTCCCGCATCACGGCTCTCCAGTTGGTGGTTAACTTTTCAAGAAGATCGGCAAGCCGCAGCTCGCGCTTGTTTTAAGGAGAACAAGCCTGCTGCGGAGAAGTAGGCATTTGGTCAACGGTAGTGATCCAGAGACACTTAGAGCAATTTTTCTGGCGTTTTCACATAATCGCTTTGTGTCGCTTCTCCTCGAACATAAGGCACTTATGACTGCGCAATTTTTCACACTGTCGCACGCGATTCGCTCAAAAGCGTATCACCCGGACGTAGCACCACGGGGGCGGGGAGGCTCGCCACTGCCATCGAATCACCTAGTCCGCAGGCGCGGAAGAGTTCCGGTCGTAGGTGCCGAAGAAGTAACCGGGCTTGCCCGTGATGGAAAGTCCATCGGATTCGAGCTCGAATTGATTTGCCGAGAAGGACCTTCTAACTCTCGGATTTTCTTGACAATCAGTGTGTTCAGATGAACACTTAAATTAACCCCGCTGCAAAATGGCGTGAGATTTGAACGTTTCATCTGTTTCAATTGACGGTTTTCTACAATTCGTATCGACCTTAAACGACCGATTTCGTATACACTTTTATGCCAAAGATCACGAAGACTAAAGACCTGATCATATTGCTTCTATACGCGAAGGGGCCATCAGGGGCGCCGTGCGAGCCGATTCAGGGTCAAACGCGCCTGATGAAAATGATCTTCCTTTTCAAGGAGGAACTGTCCAAGAGCTTTGGGCTAGATCAAATCATTGACGAATCAGCATACCCCAAATTTGAGGCGTATGATTTTGGGCCATATTCGGCCAACGTTTACAGCGACCTTGAGTTTCTCGTAAATATCGGTCTTGTCCGAGTGGAGCAGGACACGACCCGAGAGGTCGCAGAGGAAGAGCGCCGCGAGCACGATTATTGGACCGCGACCGCCAACTCGGAGATAGAAATCGATAAGCCGTTTGTTGGACGGAAGTTCTCGTTGAGCGAATTGGGGAAGAAATTTGTCAACAAGATGATTTCGGAAAAGGGAATCACCGAAAATCAGCTTGCGACGCTGAGCCAATTCAAGAAAAGATGCTGCGGAAGCTCTCTTCGCTCCCTCCTTCGCTACGTTTACACTCGATACTCGAAGATGACCACAGAATCCAAAATAAAGGATCAGGTCTTGGGATGAGTAAACACTCGCCGCGGCGCACAGAACAGGCCTTTGTCCTTGATGCGTACAAACGATTACGCAGAAGCGGAGTTCCGTCCCGATGGGAAGCCCCGATGCTTGGACGCAGTGTTGATCTTGTTTACTTAGACGGAGAGGATTTAATCACCGTGGAGTTTAAATTGAGCGATTGGCGGCGGGGCTTGAGGCAAGCACGCGATCATCGCATCGGGGGAGACTTCGTCTATTTATGCATGCCTAACCGCCGTCTGTCTCAAGAACTTCGGATTGCCGCCATCGCAGCCGGTGTGGGGCTGCTTCGATTTCGTGAAGAGGCTGAATGGCCCTTCGTCATCGAGCTTCCCGCGCCGCGCTCTACAATGACATGGACGGTGATGCGCCAGAAACTCTGTGCGCTGCTACGAACGCGTGGTTAACTAATGACTGCCAGATCAAACATTGGCATAGGGCCGCGCCTGGTCCGGTATGGGATAGCGCCGGATCAAAAATATCTGCTTGATCCTTTTGCAGTCACATACGATCAACTGGTCGTTAACGCGAATATGCTGGCGCACTTGCCTTCCGCGATGTCGGAGTTTCTTTCTGCGCGCTGCCGCAAGCAATTTATTATTGATCCTCAGACGCATGCAACTTTCAGCAAGGTATTCGATCTTCCACATATAAGGGGAACCTGGCAAAATGCTTTCGTAGAACTACGAGAAGCCGAGAAAGTCGTATTTATAGGCTATTCGCTGCCCGACGCTGATTACCATTTTCGCACTCTGTTGCGGAGATCTGTCCGATGGTCCACGCCAGTTGCGGTTTACCTGCATGAAAATGATGATCCTGCTAAATCGACGGCGCCCGCGGGAATATTGCCGGAAGCCCGCTATCGGCAGGTTTTCTGTGACCAGGATCTTGTGTTTGATTATACCGGCCTTGAAGGTTTCGTGGAGAGATACGCACCTCAGCGAGAAACGCCTAGCCTGATAGGCTACCTGAGCAAAGAGCTTGCTAAATAAACGACGGTGTTTCCACAAAGTCCCCCCTCGTTGTCGTTCCTCGCACTGTTCACCAGCGGCCTGATGGCCCGAGCCTTCTTTATCTGAACTTGAATGAACGGCGCGCCGTTTATGAGTGACCGACTATCCCCATTCTCCACCGAAGAACTGTCCGCCCTCCTCTTCAGCCTCGACTTTGCCGCAACCGTTGAACCGCTCGTGCCGGAAGCGGAACGGATCCGGCGGGAACTCGTTGAGGAACTGGAGAGGCGAAATATTGAAATATTAACCGATCGTCCTAAAACGCGGCCTTGCCAAGACCGTATTGGACTTGATGTACGGAGCTGGATGACATATTCTTTATACTAATCCACTCCTTCTTTGTGGGAGGTATCGGCCATCCGCGCCTTACGCGAAGGCATAGCCAAGGGTTCCGTAAGGGTCCAGCGATTCCAAGCGATCCCGTGGAAAGTTCCTCGTCTCGTGGCATATTCCGCGCCATGCCACTTGTTGAGTCTCTAAAACTTGACCGTTGCCCCCATTGCCGCGTCGATCAGCCGAATTTGGCCTGTATCGGTCGTAGCGTTACGTCTAACAGCGAAGGCGGGAACCGGAGAGAGTGGGGATTCTACGCATGTTTCCGATGTGGGGGCGTCGTCACCGGTTGGGCTCCCGAATTTCCGGGTTTTATTGAGCCTTTGCGGGTATTCCCTGGCGAACAACAACTCGATAATTCTATACCCGAACGGGCGCGAACTTATCTCAACCAAGCTAGATCGACTATTCACGCCCCTGCCGGTGCGGTGATTCTCGCTGCATCCTCGGTGGACGCTATGCTCAAGAACAAAGGCTACACTGAAGGTTCGCTTTATAGCCGAATTGACAAAGCCGCAGAAGATCACCTGATAACCTCCGAAATGGCCGCGTGGGCTCATGAAATCCGTTTAGATGCGAATGACGAACGTCACGCTGACGAAAACGCACCGCTGGCATCAGTAAGCGACGCCGAAAAAACCGTAGAATTTTCCACCGCTCTCGCACAATTTCTATTCGTACTTCCTGCTCGCGTTGAACGCGGACGCAAGGGACAAACGACGGCTCCGAGGACTTGAACTCGAAAAAATAAAGCACAAGCTCAACCCACTCGGACCGCTCCCACAACCGGTGTTTCCGCCGAAGTGGAAACACCGCGTTCCGTGAATTTGTTTCCGGCTAAAGTTCCAACTCATCAAACGATTTTTGCGCTTGTTGCCAGTGCTCGATTTTACGGAGAAACGGCCTCGATGTCGTCGGTCACCGAACGACGGCCTTTGCCGGTGTCGGTGATCGAAATCGTGTCAGGGTTGATTGAGTAGGTGAAGTCCGCTTGGGTTGTGATTGCCGGAATGAACCGGAGATCGAACGTCATTCCTTGCGCTGCCTCGTTTTGTAGGCGTTGCCGCGGTTGTAGTAGGCTTTGGCATCATTTGGATCCAGCCTGATCGCCTCGCTGTATCGCTGATCGCTTTGTCGTAGTCCTTTCTTTGGTGGAATTCCCAACCGCGGTTATTATAGAACTTTCAGGCGCACTTCTGGCCCGCCTTCAGCGCTGGTCCGCGTATTTTTGGGGTTCCTGGGCCTGCGCTTCGCTTCAGCCGAGGCTATAATCCGCTCGCACCTTCGGTGCTTAATGCACTACGCCTTTGCCCGATCATTAAGTCACCAAGTCACGCGTCAGTCCACCATGGTCCTTATGAGCGCTCGTCCACGCATAAAAACGATTCATGGCGCTCCGCTTCGCTCCATCCCGCGGCGGCGGGACTGTAGTCCGATCGCGCCCTCGGCGCTCAAAAAGAAGCACTGCTAGAGAAGCCTCCGCCGTCGCAAATCATCATTGCCTCCGTTCCATAATTTCGAAAATTTGTCTCAACGGCAGGTTATCGGACGACCCGCCAACCGAGATCTCGTACCTCCCTGAATCGGTCTTCCATTGCCGGGAACTTGTATCGAAATACGCAAAAGACCGCTGATCCAGCGAAAGTGTCACCCTCTTCGATTCTCCGGGTTGCAAAAGCACTTTCGCGAATCCCTTCAGCTCCTTCAGCGGGCGCTCGACCTTCGGCTGAATCGCGCCAACATAAAGTTCGGCGATTTCCGCGCCCGCCGTCTGGCCGGTGTTCCGAATATCGAACGAAACCTTCGCGTTGCATCGATCAGCAGAGTCCCCCGGCTCGACCCGGAGATTTGAGTATTGGAAGTTTGTGTATGAAAGACCGAACCCAAACGGGAAAAGAGGCTTTATCCCAAGATGATCATAGCCTCTGTATCCGACATAAATCCCTTCTTCATACCGGACATTTTCGCCGGTGCTGTCCGAAGGGTATGATTTGAACGCCGGGTTATCGCTTTGGTTCGCCTCGAAAGAGACCGGGAGTTTGCCGGAAGGATCGATGTCTCCGAAAAGAATTTTTGCGATAGCATTGCCCCCTTCCTGCCCCGGATACCAAGCGTGCAATAGCGCGGGTACTTTCCCTAGCCACCGATGCATATCGACGTTTCCACCCGAACTCAGGATGACGATTGTCCGCGGATTCTTGTCGACGATCCCATTGATCAGATCATCCTGCGCATCCGGCAGTTCAAAGGTCCGATCAATCCCCTCTCCTTCATTTCCGTTATCGAACCCGACGCATACCACGACCGCATCATAGCCCCGAATCGACTCCGGAACAGCGAGAGATGCCCACCCAAACTGCGCGATCGCGCCGCCACCGCCGCTGTTCTTATACTCCACCCGGAGCCGATAACGGCGCCCCTCCTCAAGGTACCGCGTCGCGACATCGGGATGCGCCGCGTGATCGGCCCAATCGTCGATGATTAGCTCGTCGTCAAGATAGACGCGGACCCCGGAGTCCGCTCTCGCCCGGAAAACATGCAACGACGAAGAGTTGCTCCGAACCACACCGGTCCAACGCACCGTGAATTGGAGCGGCAATCCGTGGTGCGCCGATTCTGATCCGGCCCAATCGAAATCTATTCTTTGATCAACCCGATCAATGACCGGCTTTCCTGAAAGCGTTAAATTCGGAAAGTACTCGCCCCTCAGACCTTCCACGAAATGTCCGGCCTGATCTTCATGTTCGAACTCCGAGGTCCCAAAATTGCCGACCCCGACGCCGAAGTAATCCACGGTCGTCTGGGAGCCACTATTGTTCATCAGTCCGTCAAGCACGCTCACTGCGTAAAACGGGTTGACGTACGAACTCCCCCATCCCGCGGGAACGCCCGGGTGCGCGTCGGGACCCAGGACAGCAATCCTCTTTATTTGCGCTCGATCCAGCGGCAACGTGTTCCGGTCATTTTTAAGCAACACAATTCCTTCTTCTGCGATCGCTAGTGCCGCCTTGCTGCTGTCGGGAGAATTTTCATCAATCGACGGATCCAGCTGCGGCCGATCCAGAAATCCCATTCTCACAATCAATCGGAGAATCCTGCGGACCTTGTCGTCAATCTGCTCCACCGTGATTTCTCCGCTCCGAATGGCCGGTAGAAGATTTTTTGCGTTCATCCATTCCCCGGATGGCATTTCCAGATCCAGACCGGACTTGGCCGGGCCCAGTGCGCTGTGTGTTGCGCCCCAGTCTGACATCAGGACTCCATCAAAACCCCACTCCTGTTTCAGCACGGTCTCGTTCAAGTAGGTATTCTCCGTACAGAACGCGCCGTTGACCTTGTTGTAAGCGTCCATCACTGCGCCAGCTTTAGCGACTCGAACGGCCGCCTCGAATGCCGGCAAATAGATCTCTCGCAGCGCACGTTCACCGACAATCACGTTGATGTTCTTCCGATTGATCTCCTGATTGTTAACAGCAAAGTGTTTCACCGTGGCCGTTACGCCCTGGCTCTGGGCTCCGCGGATAAACAGCACGACCATTTGCGAGGCCAAATAGGGATCTTCCCCAGAAACATACTCGAAATTGCGGCCACAAATCGGGAGCCGATTGATGTTCACCCCGGGTGCAAGCAGAATGTGAATCCCGCGCGCGCGGCAATCGCGGCCCATCGAAATACCTTCCACCTGAGCCAGGTCACGGTTCCAACTCGCTGCGAGCGCAATTCCAGCCGGGTACCGCGTACTTGGCTTGTTTTGTCGCACACCGAGCGGGCCGTCCGCCATCCGAATCTCCGGCAGTCCAAGCCTCGGAATCGGTCGAATCGACATGGCGTGGATCCCGCCGATGTACGCGAGCTTCTCTTCGAGCGTCATTTGGCTCAGGAGCTTGTCGACTCGCTGGTCATCGGACTCACCGGCGTTCGCAGAGAACAAAATAGAAAAGGTGAATGCGATCCACGCGGCGACAGCCGGCCGGCACACCGCCGCTACGATCGATCCCATTCCTAACCCGGATTTTTCATGAAAAATCCGCCCGGAGGACCGAAACCGCCGCTCTGGCCTGTGCCAAAGCGGCTCTTCGGGGTTAGCCCCGCTCAGGCGCCAACCCCGAACGCTTTCGGGGTTGGCGCCTGAGGTATTCGGCCGCGCTGAATCAGCTCTCTGAGCTGATTCAGACGCGGCGGAGATTGCATGACGTCGAAGCGTCATGCAATCTCCGGGCTAACTCTCCCGACTGGACCGCCCGCGCAGATGGACGACGCGATCATTGAATGCGTCCGCATCGACCTCTTCGGTGCGGCTCCCACTCTCTTCCACGGCCCTCGCATGAAAGCTCGGACGCTGCCGCAACACTTCCAATGCGCCTTCGTACGAGTCCTTCACGGCGTCTTTCAAGTTCCCATTGTTCATCTGCAACGCGACCGGGAGTAACGCGCACGCGAAATGATCCAAAATCGTGATCGCATCCTGAGTTTTCATGACACGAGTCTACAGACCGATTGCGGCCAATCAACCGCTCGGCGACGTCGATACGCATTTCCAGTCTTCTCGTTTTTGCGCCCGGAAATCAACCGATAAATCGCACTGGCGAGAGTCATGATACATAAATTGTGCGTACTTACGAACGGAGTTTGTTTGTGCAATGTTTCGCTCGAAAGAGAAAATTTTATGAAAGCTGTCGGATACAAAGAATCGCTCCCAATCGAAAATCCATCGGCGCTGCTGGATATTGAGCTCCCGGTGCTTCGACCGGAAAATCGCGATCTGTTGGTTGAAATTCGGGCAATCTCAGTCAACCCGGTCGATGTGAAGGTCCGGATGCGAGCACAACCTCAGAAGGAGGAATATAAAGTCCTCGGATGGGATGCCGCAGGAATCGTGAAGGAGGCTGGTCCTGAGGCCACACTGTTCAAGCCGGGCGACGAAGTTTATTACGCGGGATCCATCGCGCGCCAGGGCACCAACTCGGAATTTCACGTCGTCGACGAACGCATCGTTGGCCGGAAACCGAAGAGCCTCGATTTTTCGCATGCCGCCGCACTCCCGCTGACTACGATCACCGCGTGGGAACTCCTGTTCGACCGCTTCGGCGTACCACACGGCGACAAAATCGACAGACGCGCCCTGCTTGTGATCGGTGGCGCCGGCGGCGTTGGCTCCATTCTGATTCAATTAGCAAGGAAGCTCACGGGGCTAACGGTCATTGCCACGGCATCCCGGCCCGAGACGCAAGCATGGTGCATCGATCTGGGAGCGCATCACGTGATCGATCATGGAAAACCGTTTGCCGAACAGCTGTCGTCTATCGGAATTCCGCAGGTGAACTACATTGCCAGCCTGACCGCAACCGATACTCATTATCCCGCGATCGTCGACGTCCTGGCGCCGCAAGGAAAGCTCGGACTCATCGATGATCCGAAGACTCTCGATGCGCTGCCGCTGAAGCGAAAAGCGGCTTCGCTGCACTGGGAATTCATGTTCGCCCGTTCGCTGTTCAATACGCCAGACATTCTCGAGCAGCACAACCTCTTGAATCAGGTCGCCGACCTGGTCGATACCGGAGTCATTCGCACGACGACCGGCAACGAATTCGGAACAATCAACGCAACGAATTTGAAAAGAGCTCACGCCCTGATCGAAAGCGGTCGGTCCCGCGGGAAAATCGTGCTTGCCGGATTCTAAGGGATTTTCGCTGGCCCATCGCACGAATCACCGATAGGGTTGCGACTGTGCGCGCAACCATCTGCGAATGTGACACTTTCAAGAAGAGGATCGGCAGCCTTGGGAAACTCGCTCTAGCGGCATTGTGTTCGGTCGTCGCATTATCTGCGTACGGCGACGACCTCATAACCGCTGGCGGCAAAAGCTACCACGATGTCCAGGTGCTGAGCCGGACGTCGACGGACCTGCTGATTCAGAGCAAAGAGGGAGAGGCCCAGCTCGCGTTGAATGATCTGAAGCCGGGCGATCGCGAAAGATTTTCGAAAGATCTGACCAAAGCGATCGAACTCCCCGCGGTCACCGTCATTGGCGAGGAAAAGATCGATTTGAGTACCCTCCCCGGCCAAGAACGAGGGGAACGGTTCGTTGAGAAAGAGATCAAACAACAAGATACGGAAAAGGCGGAAGCTCACCAAAAGAAGGTCGAATCGTATCAGCCGGTCCAGATTTTCAGGGGTGTCAGCTTCAGCCTCGGCACGACAGACCCGAAAAATGACACCGCGATTCTCCCCGATTATGTCAGCCCCGACTACGGCCGCGAATCTCCGGTTATCGTCGAAAAAGATCTTAAGGTCTTTAGCAACTCTATCAACAACCCGTCGCAGTAGTCCGCTCATGGTTCGCAGCCGCCGCGGCGTCGATCTATTTTAGCCGTTGGGTCTCCATCCAGGATATGAATTCGGTTGTGGCAGATCTGAGCCGTTTTCTGCAGGACGCAAATCGGATCATGATCTTTACAGGCGCCGGCATATCTACCGGAAGCGGGATTCCGGACTTTCGCGGGCCAAACGGCGTCTGGAAACGACGAACGCCGATTTACTATGAGGACTTCATGCGCTCGGAAGCAGCTCGCATCGAGCATTGGGACTACAAGCTCGAAGCGTGGCCCTTGTTCCGCGCGGCTCGGCCTAATCCTGTTCATCACGCGATCGTCAGACTGGAACGCGCCGGCAAAGTCGTAGCCGTTGTCACCCAGAATATCGACGGATTGCACGCGCTTGCCGGCTCGGATCCAAAACACCTGATCGAACTCCATGGAACAAACCTGGAAGTCGAGTGCCAGTCGTGCGGTTGGCGAGGTGACCCTGAGCCGAGTTTCGAGGAGTATCGAGTTCAACGAAAACCTCCTCTCTGCAGCTGCGGTGGCTTCCTGAAACCCGCGACGATCAGTTTCGGGCAACAGCTCAATCCAGCGACCCTCGATCGCGCCGGACGAGCGGCACGTGAAGCAGATCTCGTCGTAGCACTGGGGTCCACGCTTTCCGTTTATCCGGCTGCGTCGTTTCCGTTACTAGCCGCTGCTCGAGGTATTGCCTACGTAATTATCAATCGTGGCGCGACAGATCACGACCACGAACCGGCTGTTTCATTGCGGATCGAAAGCGAAGTAACCGAGGTTTTTCCGGGCGCAGTGGATGCAGCGTTGGGTGGAAGCGTGTGACGGGCGTGAACACGGGGAAGGCGGATTCACCACAGAGGCACAGCGCAGCATAGTCGCAACCACAGTAGCATACGCGTCTCGCGTGTATTCCTTTCTTTGCACGCTGGCATTGACGTGGAAAACAGAATACACGCGGGACGCGTGTGCTACTGTGCGCTGGCGCCGTTCAACGTGGGCGAGCAAAGGAACGTTTCCTTGTCGACTTTGGACCTCTCCTAAAGGTGCCAGATAGGGTCAATCGACGAGAGGGCAAATTTCTCATAACTACGCGCCTGCCTCGACAAGCGGCAATGGATCGCTAGCGTTAAGAATGGCAAAAATCAGTTCTACTGATCTCGATGTGTATCCGCTCGCGCTGGGAGGGAATGTCTTTGGATGGACCGCAAGCGAGAAGGAATCTTTTGCTGTTCTGGATGCCTACGCGGCAGCAGGCGGGAACTTTATCGATACCGCAGACGTCTACTCTGCGTGGGCGCCCGGAAATTCCGGCGGCGAATCGGAGACGATCCTTGGAAAATGGCTCGCGCAAAGAAAACAGCGCGACCGGTCGATCATCGGCACGAAAGTCGGCATGCACCCGCAACTGAAAGGACTCTCTGCGAAGACGATTCGAGCCGCAGCGGAGAACTCGCTGAAACGCCTCCAAACTGATTATATCGATCTCTACTACGCGCATGTCGACGATGAACAGACGGCGCTCGAAGAGACGCTTGGCGCTTTTGATAGCCTGGTTCGCGAAGGCAAGGTCCGCTACATTGCTGCATCCAATTATACAGCTCCCAGACTCGCGGAAGCGCTGGCGGTTTCCGATCGCGAAGGATTCACGAGGTACGTGGCTCTGCAACAACATTATAACCTGATGGAACGCGAAAAATACGAAGGAGAACTCGCCCATGTCGTGAGCCGGGAAGGTCTTTCGTCTGTGCCATACTTCGCGCTCGCGTCCGGGTTTCTGACCGGTAAATATCGCCCCGGCACAAAAGTTGAGAGCCAGCGGGCGGAACGCGCCGGCAGTTATCTGAACGAAAAAGGGATAAAAGTTCTCGCCGCATTGGATGATGTTGCTACCTCCCACAACGAGGCAATGGCAACAATCGCACTCGCATGGCTGGCTGCACAGCCGACCGTTGTCGCCCCAATTGCGAGCGCTCGGACTGCCGAACAACTTCCGGAACTGTTACGTGTTGCGAACGTGCGGTTGACGACTGCGGAATTGCAGGCGCTGAATGAAGCCAGCGCATAAGGCCGCCCCGAGTCCAACGAATCCTTCGCGAAGTTGGGCAAACATACTCGCCCCAGACCGTTGTAAAGCGGGCCTCCCCGACGGGAACCGGACCGACTGGGCAACTTAGCATAACCGGGGGGTCTGAGCACCGAAGGTGCGACGGGATATCAGCCTGGGGCGAAGCGAAGCGGAGCCCCAGGGAAATAAAGGATTCGATTGTCCGGCGGAACAATTAGCGTCGCTTCCATTCCTTTCCCTAACGAGAGGACGCTTCCGTTGTATAGCCCGAAAACGGTTGCGGACCAAAGTCGTGCACGGTTGCTTCAAATTGCAGAAGGGCCCGCTTGCGATCCAGACCGCCACCGTAGCCAACGAGTCGTCCGTTCGCTCCAATCACACGATGGCACGGCACGATGATACACAACGGATTCTGGCCGTTCACCATACCGACGGCGCGCGGCACACTGCCAATCCGTTCCGCCTGCATTTTGTACGAAATTGTCTCGCCGTACGGGAT
>Ga0209656_10002485_pt1 | contig 11939 bp, 11 predicted proteins | sample BogFormECP12_OM2_FD_188239 | JGI IMG/M metagenome (GOLD analysis project Ga0209656, IMG submission 188239) | Bog forest soil microbial communities from Calvert Island, British Columbia, Canada - ECP12_OM2 (SPAdes) (version 2) | ecosystem: Environmental > Aquatic > Freshwater > Wetlands > Bog ... | reverse complement strand
CTTCTGTCGCTCGTGAGCGGCCGGGACGCGGCGAACGTGTCGCTGGTGCCCGCGGCGAGCTCGCTCACGATCGACGCCGACAGCGTGAGCGGGGGCTCCGGCGCCGCGGGCGGCGGGCTGCTGTCCTCGAGCTCGCAGGGCGCAGGCGCGCTGGGTGAACTGCCGGGCGACTCGTGGCTGGCCGTCGGCCTCGCCGACGCCGGGCAGACCCTCGGCGGTGACGTCACCGGCCTGCAGGAACTCGCGTCGCTGGGCAGCTCGGGCCCGGAAGCCCCCTCCAGCGGCATCAGCGTCAAGGGCCTGCTGCAGGGACTGCTGACCCCCCTGGGCGTGCTCGGCGCCGACACCGCGCAGGCCAAGCATGACTACGCCAGCTGGATGGGCTCGGCGGGCGTCTTCGCGAGCGGGAGCAGCCTGTTCGAACTGAAGGCGGCTGTCGTGATCGGATCGCACGACCCGGCGCTCTCACACGCGGCCGTCGGCAAGCTCGCCGCGCAGCTGCAGGCGCTGGGCGGCACGCCGCAGCCCGTCTCGATCGCGGGCACCGACGCTGCGATCAGCGTGCGTCTCAGCGGCCTGCCGCTCGCCCTCGTGATCGCCGATGGTCGCGCCTCGAACGGTCAGACCAAGTTCGTGCTGGGACTCGGTGAAGCGTCGGTGGGGGCCGCCCTGAACCCGCCGAGCGCGCTGTCGACGAGCACCTCCTATGCGGCCGCCGCGTCCACTCTCGGCGAAGGCATCAAGCCGAGCATCCTGGTCGAATTCCCGGTCCTGCTGGGCATCTTCGAAGCGGTCGGCCTGACCGAAAGCCCTCCACTGTCCAGCTTCGTGCCCTACCTGCGCAACACCACCACGCTCGTGGGCGGCGGGCACGCACTGTCCGGGGAAGTGCAGCGTCTGCGGCTGGTGCTCGGCCTGCGCCAGTCGGGCTAGTGTCGGGCTAGTTGACTTCGATCGCGCGATAGAAGACCGGGCGTCCGCCGACGACGCGATCGACCCCGTAGCGCGAGAGCGTCGTTTCGCCGTCCGCCTCGATCGAGTAGCGCCCGATCACCGAGCTGCGATCGCTGGTGGCGAAGAACCGTTCTGTCACCACACGGCGCACGTTGCCGCGCACGCCGGCGCTGCGAATCGAGTCGAGCACCACGCTCATCGCCTCATAGCCGTAGAGCACCCAGGGGCCGGCTTCGCCGCCGAACTGCCGGCTGCTGGCCGCGAGCACGCGCCGCGCGGACGGCGGGTATTCATCGAGGGCCAGCAACGGCGTGGTGAGATACGTGCTCCCGGCGGCGGCGCCGATCTGCGAGGTGAACGAGGTTTCCGCGAGCGCCCTGGAGCCGAGCAGCAGCAGGTCGGGGTCGGCATCGTGCAGCTGCTGCCACAGCGCGACCGCGCCCGGGCCGCCGCCGCCGGCGAAGAACACCGCCTGCGCCTGGCTGTGCACCACCTTTTCGACCTCGCCGCTGTAGAGCGTGCCGCCGGCCGTCGCGAGGCTGTCGTGGGCCGCCACTTCGATCCCCGCCCGCGCCGCGTCTTCGGCGACGAGCTCGGCGAGCGGGGCCGCGAAGGGTTCTTCGTTGTCGAGCACGTACACGCGGTGGACGCCGAGCGCGCTCATCAGCCGCACCTGCGCCGCCGCCTCGACCGGGTCGCCGGGCTGCAGGCGCCCGAACGTGCGCTTGCCCGAGGGATAGAAGCGTTCGGGCTCGTCCTGGCCGGCGTCGCGGGAGGAGGTCAGGCCCACGTAGGGACTCGCGGGGCTGACCTGGAGGATGCCGGCTGCGTTCATCAGCGGCAGCGTGATGGCCGTCGCGCCGGAGTCCAAATCGCCGATGTAGGCGATCGTGCTGGTGTCCTCGGCGGCCGTCTTGGCGTTCGTGGCGCTGATGCCCGGATCCCACCGGCCGTTGCTTTCGTTGGAGTCATCGAGTGAGACGTAGCCGACCTTGAACGGGCCGACGCGTCCTCCGGTTTCGGCGAGCGCCAGCGTCTCGCCATCGACGATCTGCTGGGAGACCGCCGCCTCGCGGCCCTGCAGCGGCAGGCTCGAGTAGATCGCCAGCTGGCTGCCGACGGCTTCCGAGGCTCCGGACACGGCAGTGCCGCCGCAGGAGGCCAGCACGGGGGCCGTTGCGACGAGGGCGGCCAGACAGAGCCAGCGCGCGCGCACGGGTACAGCCTAGCTGCGACGGCCGGGCACGTAGCCCGAGAGGATCTTCACCGCGGCTCCCACCAGGATGATCACCGCCGCGAGCAGGAACGCGTCGAAGCCCTTGGCCCCGAGCGCCCACAAGACGATCCAGATGACCATGCCGGCCGTGACGGTGAGGATGAATCCCATGCCGGGCGAATCCTAGCGAGCCCGGGCGAGGCCCGCGGCGAGTTCGCCCACCACCGTGCCCACGGCGCCCGCGGCGTCGCGGGACTCGCCCGCTGCACGCACCAGACGGGTGCCGACGATCACGCCGTCGGCACCGGCGTCGGCGGCCGCGCGTGCCTGCTCGGGCGTACTGATCCCGAAGCCGAGCGCGACCGGGACCTCGGTGCTCGCCTTGGCGCGGGCCACGACCTGCTCGAACTGCTCACCGAGCGTGCTGCGCTCGCCGGTGATGCCCACGACGGAGACTGTGTAGAGGAACCCCCGCGCGCGGGCGCCGATCGCGGCGAGGCGCTCGGGCGTCGTCGTGGGCGCCACCAGCGGCACGAGCGCGAGGCCGCCCGCATCGCATGCGCCGAGCACCTCGTCGGCCTCGCCCTGTGGCAGGTCGGGCACGATCAGCCCGCATGCGCCGCTCGCCCGCAGGCGCTCCACGAAGGCCTCGACGCCCGGGGCGAAGACCATGTTGGCGTAGCACATCAAGACCACCGGAACGCTCCCGGCGAGCGCCCGCGCGACCTCCAGCACGCCCGCCACGTTCGCACCCGCCGCCAGTGCGCGCGTGCCCGCCGCGTGGATGACCGGGCCGTCGGCAAGGGGGTCGGAGTAGGGCATGCCCAGCTCGATCACGTCCGCCCCCGCCTCGACGCACGCCTCGCCGATCCGCACCGACTCCGCGAGGCTCGGAAAGCCGCCCATGACGTAGGGCATCAGGGCCGCCCGCTTGCCCGTCGTAGCGAACGCGCCGGCGATGCGCTCCATCCCCGTCGTCCCGACCGAGCTCACGCCGGGCTCCCGCGCTTCCCGAGCGAGCTCACGCCGGGCTCCCGGGAGCACCTCGGCGGGCCGAGCTCACGCCGCGCTCCCCGCGAGCACCTCGGCGAGATCCTTGTCGCCGCGGCCGGAGAGACAGACGAGGTCGAGCTCGCCGGCGGGCTGGGCGAGGATCCAGGCGAGTGCATGCGCTGTCTCGAGCGCGGGGATGATCCCCTCGAGGCGGGCGAGCGCGCGGAAGGCGGCGACGGCCTCGGCGTCGGTCACGGCGACGTAGCGCGCGCGCCCGCTGTCGCGCAGGTAGGCGTGCTGGGGGCCGGCGCCGGGATAGTCCAGACCGGCGGAGATCGAGTGCGCCTGGATGATCTGGCCCTCCTCGTCCTGCATCACGGCCGAGCGCGAGCCGTGCAGGATCCCGGGGCGCCCGCCCACGGTCAACGGCGCCCCGTGGCGCGGAGTGTCGATGCCCTCGCCGCCGGCCTCGACGCCGACGAGCTCGACCTGCTCGTCGGGGATGAAGGCTGCGAACGTCCCGATCGCGTTCGAGCCGCCGCCGACGCACGCCACGACGCGCGCCGGCAGGCGTCCCTCTCGCTCGAGTATCTGCGCTCTGGCCTCATCGCCGATCACCCGCTGGAGGTCGCGCACGATCGCGGGATAGGGCGCCGGGCCGACGGCCGAGCCGATCACGTAGTGGGTGTGGTTGACATTGGTCACCCAGTCGCGGATCGCCGCGGAGGTGGCCTCCTTGAGCGTCATCGCCCCCGCGTCCACCGGCCGGACGCTCGCGCCGAGCAGTTCCATGCGCTGGACATTCGGGCGCTGGCGGCGCGTGTCCTCGACGCCCATGTAGACGACGCACTCCATCCCGAGCAGCGCGCAGACCGTCGCGGTGGCCACGCCGTGCTGACCGGCGCCCGTCTCGGCGATTATCCGCCGCTTGCCCATCCGCCGCGCGAGGAGGACCTGTCCGAGCGCATTGTTGAGCTTGTGCGAGCCCGTGTGGTTGAGATCCTCGCGCTTGAGATAGACGGGCCACCCCACCCGCTCGGACAGACGGCGGGCTCGGTACAGCGGGGTCGGGCGCCCGGCGAAGTCGCGCAGCAGGCCGTTCAGCTCGGCGCGGTAGCGCTCGTCCTCGCGCGCCGCGAGCCACGCCTGCTCGAGCTCGGCGAGGGCCGGCATCAGGGTCTCGGGCACGAACTGCCCCCCGTAGGGGCCGAAGCGGTGCTCGATCGAGATCGCCCCGTCGCCCTCGGGCGGCGGGCCGTCCGCGCCGGCGAGGCTCACGCCGGCTGCCCCACCCTCGAGCCGGCCGCGTCGCCCTGATGAGCGTCCGACGGCGCTGCGCCCGCGCCGTGGGCGGCCCGGATGAAGGCCCGCAGCTTCTCGGGATCCTTGTGCCCCGGGGCCGCCTCGGTGCCGCTGGCGCTGTCCACGGCGTAGGGATGTGTCAGCGCGATCGCCGCGGCGACGTTGCCGGCGTGCAGACCGCCGCTGAGGATCAGCGGCACGGTCGAGCGGCGCTCCGAGAGCAGCGTCCAGTCGAACGTCTCGCCCGTTCCGCCCCGCAGCCCGCGACGGGCCGGCGTGCGCGAGCGCGCGTCGAGCAGATGGAAGTCGACGTGGAAGCGCTCGATATCGCGCAGATCGCCGGGACCTTCGACCTGCTTCGCCTTGATCACCCGCGCGCCCGTCCCGCGCCGAGCCTCGGCGCAGTAGGAAGGACCCTCGTCGCCGTGGAACTGCAGCATGCTCAGCCCGAGCGCCTCGCTCAACTCGACCACGTCACGCAGGGGCGCGTTGACGTAGACGCCGCACAGCTCGACCTTGCGGCGCAGTCGCGCGACGATCCGCTGGGCCTCGGCGAGCGAGCACCTGCGCGGACTGCCCTCGTAGAAGATCATGCCCAGTGCCCAGGCCCCCAGCTCGACCGCGAGCTCGGCGTCGGCGAGGCTCGTGATGCCGCAGATCTTCACCCTTGTCGGCTGGCTGTCCATCTGCCCCAACCGTAGCGAGTCCCCGGCCGCGCACACCTCGCCGCGCGCAGGAGCCGCGGGCGCGCGCTCAGCCTTCGGGCGTGTTCGGGTTGGGCACCGAGTTCGGTCGCTGCCCCAACGTCGCCTGAACCGTCTTCTCGGTGTAGTGCCCGCCGCCGGTCCCGCGCAGCAGGCGGATCGTGATCGTGTCACCGGGCTTGTGGTTCTCGATCGCCGCGGCGAGTTCTTCGGAGCCGTTGATCGCTTTGCCGTCGATGCCGATGATGATGTCCCCGCCGATCGCCACCTGGCCGTTTTCGACGGTGCTGCTGACGGTGCCGCCGTGGATCCCCGCTTTTTCAGCCGCGGTCCCCTTCTGCACGGCCTGCACGAGCGCACCGTTCTTCACCGGCAGGTTGAGCGCCGAGAGCGAGCCGTCGATGGTCAGGGAGGTGAGGCCGAGATAGGCGCCGCGGACGGTGCCGCCCTTCTCGAGCTCGGAGATCTCGGCCTTGGCGGTGTTGATCGGCACCGCGAAGCCGATGCCGACGCTGCCGTCGCCGCCGCCGCCGGTCTCGATCTGCGAGTTGATGCCGATCACCTGGCCGGCGGCGTTGAGCAGCGGGCCGCCGGAGTTGCCGGGGTTGATCGGAGCATCGGTCTGCAGCACGTTGTTGATCGTGAAGCCGTTGGGCGCTGTGATTTCCCGCTGCAGGGCCGAGATGACACCGGTCGTCAGCGTGCGTTCGAGGTCGAAGGGGTTGCCGATCGCGTACACCGGGTCGCCCACCTGGGCGGTGGAGGAGTCGCCGAGCATGAGCGGGTGCAGCGTCAGCCCGTCGGTGGAGATGTGCAGGATGGCGAGGTCGTTGGAGGGGTCCTTGCCGACCACCTGGGCTTCGACCGCCTTGCCTTTTTCAAAGCTGACAGTCACCTTTATGGCGTTCTCGATGACGTGATAGTTGGTCAGGATCGTCCCGTTGGAGTCGATCACGATGCCCGAGCCGGTGGCCTGGCCCTGGCGCTGGCTTTCGCCGCCGCCGAACAGGTTGAAGGGCGATTCGGTTTTCTGCACGATCGTCGAGGTCACGAATGCCACGCCGGGTGCGTCGCGCTCGTAGATTTCGTGCGGCGTCAGGCCGACGCTCGTGCGCACGGACGCGTTCGACGGGGCGATCGGCGTGGCCTCGACGGTGGTGACGGTTTTCTGGGATTCACCCAGCCCGCCGGCCGCCGCGACGACGGCGACGACGATGGCGCCGCCGAGCATGGCGGCGAGGAAGGGGATGAAGAACGTGCGCCTCATGTCAGAGCAGGATGAACGGCCCGTGTGAACGCAATCTAAAGGAGGACCCCGGAGCGGTTAAATCGATCTCAGCTGTGCCAGCGCGCCCGCGGGGTCGCCCGCGCGCATCAACGCCTCGCCCACGAGCACCGCCTGGACCCCGAGGTCGGCCAGCCGGCTGAGCTGCGCCGCGGTCGCGATCCCCGACTCCGAGACCACGGTCACGCCGGGCGGGACATCATCCATCAGGCGCGCCGTGCGCTCGACGTCCACGCTGAAGTCCCGCAGGTCGCGATTGTTGATTCCGAGGATCTCGGCGCCCAGCTCGAGCGCGACCCGGAGCTCGGCCCGGTCGTGCACCTCGACCAGCACGTCCAGGCCGATCGACCGTGCGGCTTCGTGCAGCGAGGCGAGCTCCGCCGGCGCGAGCGCGGCGACGATCAGCAGCACGGCGTCGGCGCCCGCGTCCCGGGCCTCGTGCAGCTGGTAGGGATCGACGATGAAATCCTTGCGCAGCAGCGGCAGGGCGCATGCGGCGCGCGCGGCGCCCAGATCCTCGAGCGCGCCGCCGAAGTTCGGCCCCTCGGTGAGCACCGATACGGCGACCGCTCCGCCGCGCTCATACGCGCTCACGATCGCCGCCACGTCGGGCTGCTCGTGCAGCGGCCCCGCGGAGGGCGAGCGCCGCTTGAACTCCGCGATGACGCCGATCTGCGGCCCGCTCAGCGCGTCGCGGAAGGCACCGGCGGGGCCGGCCGCCGCGGGGCGCAGCGCAGAGGCCCCGCCGGGCTGCGCCGAGGCCAGCGGCACCTCGCGCTTGCGGCGCTCGACCTCCTCGCGCGTTTCGGCCAGGATGCGCTCGAGCACCGTCGCGGAGCCGGTGCTCATCGCAGCGCCTCGGCGGGCGCGTGCCTGCGACTGGCCGCGATGTAGCGCTCGAGCGCGGCGGCGCCGTGGCCCTCGCCGAGCGCGCTGCGGGCGGCCTCGACGCCCTCTCTGATGGTGTCCGCGCGCCCGGCCGCATAGACCGCTGCGCCGGCGTTGATGACGGCGAGCGCCTCACCCGGCGGGCGCTCGGAGCCCGGCGCGGCGCCATCGAGGATCGCGCGCGTGACGGCCGCGTTCTCCTGCGGCGTGCCGCCGCCCCAGCCCTGCTCGGAGGCCGAGCCGGCGTAGCGCTCGACGCCCACCTCCTCGGGACTCAGCACGTAGCTGCGGATCTCCTCGCCGTTGACCTCGACGACCCTCGTGGGAGCGCTGACGGAGATCTCGTCGAGGCCGTCCTCGCTCGATACGAGCAGCGCACGATCGACGCCGAGCTGCGCCAGCGCGCCGGCCATCGTGTCGAGGAAGCGAGCGTCGGAGACGCCGATCAGCTGGCGGCGCGCCCCGGCGGGGTTGGTGAGCGGTCCGAGCAGGTTGAAGATCGTCCGCACCGCCAGCTCGCGCCGGACGGGCACGACGAAGCGCGTGGCCTGATGGTGGGCGGGCGCGAACATGAAGCCGAAGCCCGCCTCATCGATGCACGCACCGACCGCGTCGGGAGCCAGGTCGATACGTGCCCCGAGCGCCTCGAGCACGTCGGCCGAGCCCGAGCGGCTCGTGGCCGAGCGGTTGCCGTGCTTGGCCACCGCACAGCCCGCGCCCGCGGCGATCAGCGCGGCGGTCGTGGACACGTTGAACGTGCTGCGCCCGCCGCCGGTGCCCGCAGTGTCGAGCAGGTCCTCGCGGGCACTCGGCACGTGGGCGGCGAGCGCGCGCATCGTGCGCGCCAGCCCGGCGAGCTCCTCGATGGTCTCGCCCTTGGTCCTGAGCGCGATCAGGAACGCCGCGATCTGCGTCTCGGAGACCTCCCCGTGCATGATCTCGGCGAGGACCTCGGCGGTTTCGTCGGCGTCGAGATCCCTGCGCGAGGCGAGCGCGTCGATGGCTGCGGTCAGGATCGCGTTGGGCATGCGGCGGGGCTAGCGGGACTCGGGCCCGGGGTGCGCGGCGAGCGAGGGCGCTCGCGCCGCACCGGGGGCGAGGAAGTTGGCGAGCAGCTCACGGCCCTGCTCGGTGAGGACGGACTCGGGGTGGAACTGGACGCCCTCGGCCGGCAGCTCGCGATGGCGCACGCCCATCACGACACCGCCGCCGCGGGCCGACTCCTCCAGGCAGTCGGGCAGCTCGGGGTCGACCACCAGCGAGTGGTAGCGCCCGACCGTCAGCGGCGAGGAGAGGCCGCTGAAGATCGTGCGTCCGTCGTGCTCGATCGTGGTCGCCTTGCCGTGCACGGGCGGGTTGAGGATGACGCGGCCGCCGAAGGCCTGGGCGAGCGCCTGGTGACCCAGGCACACCCCCAGCGTCGGGATGCCCGCCTCGGGCATCCGCCGCACGGCCTCGAGCGTGATCCCGGCCTGGTCGGGCGTGCACGGGCCCGGCGAGACGACGCAGCGCTCGTAGCGGCCGGCCGCGAGCAGCTCGGACACGCTCGCGCGGTCGTTGCGGACGGTCTCCACGTCCGCCCCCAGCTCGCCGAGGTACTGGACGAGGTTGTAGGTGAACGAGTCGTAGTTGTCGATGACGAGCACGTTCACGCGCGGCCTCCATCCGCTCGATCGCTCGACGCCGCCACATCCCGCTGTAGGCGCGCGCAGCCGGGCACGGCGTCCCTCATGACCAGTCCGGCTGTTCGCACGCGAGCGCGATCGCACGCACGGCGGCCCTCGACTTGGCGACCGACTCCTCGTACTCGTATGCGGGCTGCGCGTCGGCGACGGTACCGCCGCCCGCCTGGACGTGGGCGACGCCGTCCTTGACGACCACGGTGCGGATGTGGATCGCGGTGTCGAGATCGCCGGCGTAGCTCAGGTAGCCGATGGCGCCGCCGTAGCCGCCGCGCTTGACGGGCTCGAGCTCATCGATGATCTGCATCGCCCTGACCTTGGGCGCGCCGGAGAGCGTGCCGGCCGGGAGCACCGCGCGCAGCGCATCCATCGCGCCGACTCCCGGGCGCAGCGTGCCGGACACAGAGGAGACGATGTGCATGACGTGACTGTAGGACTCGATCTCCATCAGCTCGTCGACCGTGACACTGCCGTACTCGCACACGCGACCGAGGTCGTTGCGCCCCAGGTCGACGAGCATCACGTGCTCGGCCCGCTCCTTCTCGTCGGCGAGCAGCTCGCCGGCGATGCGCCTGTCCTCCTCGGGGCTCGCCCCGCGGGGACGGGTCCCGGCGATCGGCTTGGTGGACACGTGGCGACCACTCACCGTCAGCAGCGGCTCGGGGCTCGCGCCGGCGACCTGGAAGTCGCCGAAGTCCAGGAAGTACATATACGGGCTCGGGTTGACCGCACGCAGGCCCCTGTAGATCGAGAACGCCTCGACGGGCACCGGCGCCGACCAGCGCTGGGAGGGCACGACCTGGAAGGCGTCCCCGGCGTAGATGTAGCGCACGATGCGCTCGACCATCGCTTCGAACTGCTCGCGGGACATGTTGGACTGGAAGCTCGGCGGCGTGCGAGCGGCCCCCGGCGAGGGCTGCGTACGCGGGACCGGGCCGGCGAGCACGCAGCGGATCTCTCCGATCGTGCGCGCGGCCTGCGCGTAGGCGCGCTCGATGTCGGGCTCGGCCTGCAGATCGGCATTGGCGAGGATCTTGACCGTGTGCCTGAGATGATCGAAGATGACGAGCACGTCGGAGAGCATCAGCGCCATGTCCGGCAGCCCCAGAGGGTCGCCGTCCGGCCCGCCGGGAGGATCTCCCAGCGGCTCGACGGTGCGAACGAGGTCATAGCCGAAGTACCCGACCGCGCCGCCCGTGAAAGGTGGCGCGTCGCTCATCGGCGCCTGCTCGAAGCGCGCGACGTGCTCGGCGGCGAGGGCGTACGGGTCGCCGCCGTCGCCGAGCGACCAGCGCAGCACGGCACGCGGCCGGAAGCCGATGAACGACCAGCGCCCGACCCGCTGGCCCTGATCGGCGGACTCCAGCAGGAAGGCCGGCTCGCCCGGGGCGAGGGCGCGCAGCTTCAGGAAGGCCGACACCGGCGTCTCGCAATCCTCGATGTAGCTGGCAGTGAGCGCGATCAGGTTGTGCTCGCGCGCGAGCGCCCGGGCCTCCGGCAGGCTCGGCTCGATGCGCAGGGGGGGCGCGTCGCGCGCGTCGACGCCGTCCTCGGGCGGCGCCCCCGGGGCGCTAGGAGCGACGGCCATCGAGCACCCGCTCGGCGTCCGTGAGCGAGCGCCCGCGGCTGCGCAGGAGCACGAGCAGGTGGTAGAGCACGTCGGCGGCCTCTTCGTCGAGGCGCTCGTCGGACTCCTCGCGGGCCGCGCGCGCGACCTCCTCGGCCTCCTCCATGACCTTCTCGCCGATGCGCTCGGGGTCGTCGAGCAGCGCGACCGTGTAGGAGCCCGCGGGCCGCTCGCGCGCCCGCTCGGCCAGCGTCCGCTCGAGCGTCGGCAGCGCCTCGAAGGCGGCCGCGGGGCTCAGCTCGCCGCGATGAAAACAGGTTCGCTCACCGGTGTGACACGCCGGGCCGGCGGGTTCGACGAGTGCCAGCAGTGTGTCCCCGTCGCAGTCCACGCGCAGGGCCCGCACGCGCTGCACGTTGCCGCTCGTCTCCCCCTTGTGCCACTGCTCGCCGCGCGAGCGGCTGAAGAGGTGCAGCTCCCCGCTCGCGCGGGTGCGCTGCAGCGCCAGCTCGTTCATGTAGGCGAGCGTGAGCACCTCGCCGCTGTCCCAGTCCTGCACCACGCAGGGCACCAGGCCGTCGCGGTCGTACTCGACTTGCACATCGAAGCTGTCGCGTGCTGGCGCGCTCATCGGCACGATTGTAGGTCGCGTCCACGGGTGGCGGTTTCAGACAGACTCCCAGTGCGATGCCATCGGTGCTCGACCGCAAGCTGCTCGTGATCACCGGCAAGGGCGGTGTCGGCAAGACGACGATGGCCGCAGCCGTCGGCCTGCTGGCGGCCGAGCGCGGCCTGCGCACGATCGTGGTGGAGCTCGGAGACCAGAGCCGACTGCCGAGCATGTTCGAGCACCCGCCGCGCGAGCCGGGCACCGAGACGAGGCTGGGCGAGCGCCTCTGGAGCATCTCGATCGACCCCGACCGCGCGCTCGAGGAGTGGCTGCAGGCGGTCGGCGGGCGCGTGTCCGGGCGCGTCCTGGCCTCCAGCGGCGCGTTTCAGTACTTCGCCGCCGCGGCGCCCGGCGCCAAGGAGATCATCAGCATGGTCAAGATCTGGGAGCTGACCCAGGAGGCGCGCTGGCAGCGGCGCGCCGGCGGCTATGACCTGGTGGTGCTCGACGCGCCGGCGACAGGCCACGCCCTCGGCATGCTCCGCTCGCCGCAGACCTTCGGCGCGATCGCGCGCGTCGGCCCCATCGCGGGCCAGGCCGAGCAGGTGGGCGAGCTGCTCGGCGACCCGTCGCGCTCGGGCTTTCTGGCGGTGGCCCTGGGTACCGAGATGGCGGTCACCGAGGCGCTCGAGCTGCAGGAGGGCCTGCAAGCTCAGCTCGAGCGGACGCTCGACGCGG
>Ga0209656_10002484_pt1 | contig 11942 bp, 12 predicted proteins | sample BogFormECP12_OM2_FD_188239 | JGI IMG/M metagenome (GOLD analysis project Ga0209656, IMG submission 188239) | Bog forest soil microbial communities from Calvert Island, British Columbia, Canada - ECP12_OM2 (SPAdes) (version 2) | ecosystem: Environmental > Aquatic > Freshwater > Wetlands > Bog ... | reverse complement strand
AGGACCCCGATTGGTCAGCCTTGCCCGCCGACACGCCAACGCCCGTGTTGCGACTGCTGCGGCATTGCCTTGCCAAGGACTCGCGCGATCGCCTCCATGCCATCGCCGACGCTCGTCTTGAGATCAAAGAAATACTGTCAGCCCGGCCCGTGGCGGAAGACGGGAAAGCGCCTCCTGCTCAAGCGTCCCGGCGAAGTCGGTTGCTGCAGTGGATTTTGCCGGCGCTCACCGTAATGCTTGCGGTCATCGCGGTTGTGGCGCTGCGCTGGTTTCAGTCGCGCGGGGAATCGGCGCTGAAGCACTCCGAGCGCTTCAGCATTCTTCTTCCTCAAGACGCACCCTTGGCCCCAGCCTCTGCCATGCCGCTCGCGGTGGGCCGTGGGTCGCTCGCCCTCTCGTCTGACGGCACACGCCTCGTCTACGTGGCCTTCGTCAACGGAGAGACCAAGCTCTACGTTCGCGACATGGAGCGCGGTGACTTTCGCGCGCTTCCCGGCACCGAGGGAGCGCACAGTCCGTTCTTTTCTCCGGATGGCGAGTGGGTCGGCTTCTTTGCTCACGATAAGTTGAAAAAAGTTGCAATCAAAGGGGACCAGCCCATTACTCTATGCGATGCGACGCTGGGATTTGGAGGAAGCTGGGCGCCGGATGGAGCAATCTATTTTTCCACGGATTATTCTTCCGGGATTTACCGGGTCCCGGAATCAGGCGGTGCTATAAAGACTGTCACAGGCGAAGGCTGGCGATTAGTCCCCAGCATGTTCCCCCAAGTACTTCCCGATAATCGTGGCATCCTCTTTAGCGTTCAATATTTCGTGTTAGGCATTTACGATTTGCGGAGTCAAAAAGGACGGGGCATCTACGACGGCGGCACCTTCCCCAGGTATTCTCCGACCGGCCACATCGTCTTCGCGCGTCGAGGCAGCGTCCAGGTCGCCCCGTTCGACGTCCAGCGACTCGACGTGACCGGAACAGCCGTCCAGTTGTTCGATGGCGTTCGGAGCGAGAGAGACGGCGCCGCCCAGTTCACATTTTCCGCCGACGGCACATTCATTTACGCATCCGGAGGCGACGGCGCCGTGGGATCCCTGGTTGCCCTGGATCGCAACGGAAATAAACGCACCCTGCAGGCGCCCCCCGGCGACTACAGTGCGTTCCGTATCTCACCCGATGGGTCCCGGGTAGCCATCCCAATCAACACCCTAACGGGCACCGATATCTGGCTCTACGACATTTCGCGCGGCACGACAACCCGACTGACATCCGACACCTACAGCAGCTTCCCTGTCTGGTCTGCTGATGGAACCGCAATTTACTACCTGAGCTGGCCTGGAAGAGTCGGGAATCTCTATCGAAAATCCATCCAGGGCGGCCCCGCTGTACAACTCACGCATTGGCAGGGATTTGGGGGCGCGCCATTGACGGTGACTCCCGATGGCAAAAACTTGCTGGTCGGTCGATTCGATCCTGAAACCAGAGAAGACCTCTGGCTGTTGCGCCTCGCCGAAGATGGGCGCGTGGTCGAGGAAACTCCATTTCTAGCAAGCAGTTTCAGCGAGTGTCTCGCCGATATCTCCCCCAACGGTCGTTGGGCGGCCTTCACCTCCGACGAGTCCGGAGGCTGGGAGGTTTACGTCACTTCTTTCCCCCATGCCGGCGAAAAGATCAGGATCTCCACCAAAGGAGGCGAGGAGCCAACTTGGTCCCTGGATGGGCGCGAACTCTTCTATCGCTTTGGAACTAAGTGGTTCGTCGCGGATGTGAACATAGGCGATCACTTCACGGCCAGCCGTCCGCGGCTACTGTTCGAAGGACCTTTTGCTAACCTTCCCGGCTATTCATACGGCGTCGCGCCGGACGGCAACCACTTTCTCGTAGTCGAAGGCGTGGATCAGACAAAAGCCGCCACCGAACTGAAGGTAGTGACGAATTTTTTCGACGAGATTAAACGCCGGACCTTGCCCACGGATAAACTGCCCTCACGACCAAATGACTGACCAACTATGTTGTCGTTTTCAAGCGCGGCCACGAATACGCGAAAGCCGTCCGCAAGGACGGCTTTTTGTCTACATTCTGAAACCTGGCTTCCCGGCAGGATGCTACCGCTCTAGATGTGACGGATTAGGATTCTGTGTAACCGGATTTATCTCACGTCGATTGCTGATCACCCAACAGAATTTATCAGTGCGGCAGAGACATGAAGGTCACGGTGAAGCTGAAAGCAATAAAAACTCCGTGTCCTCTGTGCCTGCGTGGTGAATCCCCCGAACGGATACAGGAATTTCTAAATCGCACTACGCTCTAGCCTGACTGATTGCGGTCGCTGATGAGCATCCCGTTTCGCGCGTAACTGTGCCGCGGCACCTCGACAAACGCAATGGTCAGCTTCTCCGGATTGACGTTCAGCTCCTCTGTCAGCACCTCGGTGATGCGCTTAACCGCCCGCCGTTTTTGTTCGACGGTGCGACCTTCCAGCATGGTGATCTGAACGTGCGGCATAGACTTCCCCCTACTCATCAGAGCTTGTCGCGTCAGTTTACTTCGCCAGCTCGAATCCGGCGAAGAAATAACTTAGCTCGAAGCGTGCGGTGTCTTCCGCGTCCGAACCATGTACCGCGTTCTTTTCGATGCTCGACGCCCACTTCTTGCGGATCGTGCCCTCGTCTGCCTTCGCCGGATCGGTGGCGCCCATCAGTGTGCGGTAGTCGGCGATGGCGTTTTCCTTTTCCAGAGCCATGACCACAATCGGCCCGCCTGACATGAAGTTGGTCAGCGACTCGAAGAACGGGCGGTGCACATGCACCGCGTAAAAGCCCTCCGCCTGCGCCTTGTTGATGTGCAGCATCTTCATGCCGACGATGCGAAAGCCGTTTTGCAGAAGCGTGTTGACGATGTCTCCGGTCGCGCCCTTCTCAAAGGCGTCCGGTTTAACGATGGAAAGTGTACGTTGCAGCGTCTTCATTCGTAAATGAGTCCTCGTGTCGAAACGAACTGATGGCTGATGGCTGACGGCTGATAGCTCTCAGCTTTAAGCCATCAATTTTCTATGCCTCCGTGCCTCCGTGGCGAACTACGCCTGCGCGAACGCCGGCGCATACTTCACCAGTGTCTCTCCGATTTCTGCCGGAGTACTCGCCACATGAATCCCCGCAGCCTGCATGGCCTTGATCTTCTCCGCCGCAGTTCCCTTCCCGCCGGAGATGATCGCGCCCGCGTGTCCCATGCGCCGCCCCGGAGGCGCGGTTTGTCCCGCGATGAAGCCCACCACCGGCTTCTTCACATTCTGCTCGATGTACTCCGCCGCTGTTTCTTCGGCGCTGCCGCCGATCTCGCCGATCATGATGATGGCTTCCGTCTCCGGATCAGCGTTGAACAGCGTAATCGCGTCGATGAAGTTTGTCCCGATGATCGGGTCGCCACCGATACCGATGGCCGTCGACTGCCCGATGCCGCGCGTCGTCAGCTGATACACGGCTTCATACGTCAGCGTGCCCGAGCGCGACACGATGCCCACGTTGCCTTCCTTATGAATGCTGGCCGGCATGATGCCGATCTTGCAGCGGCCGGGCGAGATAATACCCGGGCAGTTCGGCCCGATCAGCCGCGAATTCTTCGTCTTCAGGTACTCCCACGCCTTCACCATGTCGAGCGCCGGAATGCCCTCCGTGATGCACACGATCAGCGGAACACCCGCGTCGGCCGCTTCCATGATGGCGTCCGCCGCACCCGGAGGCGGCACGAAAATCACCGTCGCATTGGCGCCGGTCTTCGCCACCGCTTCTCCCACTGTGTTGAAGATGGGCCAGCCTTCATGAGTGGTGCCACCTTTGCCCGGAGTCACGCCACCCACCACCTGCGTTCCGTACGCCTGCGAAGCTTTGGCGTGGAAGGTTCCTTCCCGGCCCGTCAGTCCCTGCACAACCAGTCGCGTCGATTTATCAACCAGGATGCTCACTTGACCCCCTTTGCCGCCACGACCACTCTCTCGGCTGCGTCTTTCATGGTCTCTGCCACGATGAAATTCAGTCCGCTCGCCTTCAGGATTTCGCGGCCTTGTTCGACGTTCGTCCCCTCCAGCCGCAACACAATCGGCAACTGGATGTTCGTCTTTTTCGCCGCGCTCACTACGCCATTGGCCAGCGTATCCACGCGCAGAATGCCGCCGAAAATGTTAATCAGCACCGCTTTCACGTTCTTGTCGGCCAGCAGGATTTCAAACGCGTGCGTCACCTGCTCCTCATTGGCGCCGCCGCCTACGTCGAGGAAGTTGGCGGGCATGCCGCCCGCGTACTGAATGATGTCCATGGTCGCCATCGCCAAGCCCGCGCCGTTGACCATGCAGCCCACGTTGCCGTCGAGCTTGATGTAGTTCAGCGCATACTTGCTGGCTTCGACTTCGAGCGGGTCCTCCTCGCTCAGGTCGCGCAGTTCCTTGATGTCGGGATGCCGGTACAGCGCGTTGTCGTCGAAATTCATCTTGGCGTCGAGCGCGAACAGCCGTCCGTCGGTCGTGGTGATGAACGGATTGATCTCCACCAGCGACGCGTCAGTATCTTCCGCCGCGCGCGCCAGCGCGATCATGAACTTCACTGCGCCGCCAATATATTTGGGATCGAGCCCCAGCTTGAACGCAATCTTGCGCGCCTGGTACGCCTGCAGCCCCATCCCCGGAATGATGTGCTCCTTGATGATGGCGTCGGGGTCCTTCGCCGCGACTTCTTCGATCTCCATGCCGCCTGCCGCCGATGCCATGAACACGTTGCGTCCGTTGCCGCGGTCGAGCACGATGCCGAGGTACAGTTCCCTGGCAATGGGTAGCGTCTCTTCGATCAGCAGCCGCTGCACCTTCTTGCCCTCGGGGCCGGTCTGGTGGGTGACCAGCGTCATGCCGAGCATCTTGCCCGCCAATTCACTGGCTTCCTCCGGCGACTTGGCGATCTTCACGCCTCCGCCCTTGCCGCGCCCTCCGGCATGGATCTGCGCCTTCACCACGACTCCGGTTGCGCCTTCGCGGAAGAGCTCGCGGGCCGCCGTATCGGCTTCCTCGGCGCTCTCCACCATCTTCCCGCGAGGCACGGCCACGCCGTACTTCGACAGGATGGACTTGCCCTGGTACTCGTGAATTTTCATGTTGGTATGACGGATGCGGGTCGCGAGCCGTTTTCAGCGAGCGCGAATTCAGCGCTGGCAAAAAATCCCGACGAATCCCGCCGCTCTGGCTGCTGGTAGGCTGCTGAAAAACTCTCGTTCCGCGGTTTTGTATCAGGGCACGACTTTAGTCGTGCCGCGAAGTTGTTTACTCTTCTCCCCCGAGCGGGCTTTAGCCCGCGAGGGAGTCGGCTTACCGACTTTTTCCGCAGCCTGCCAGGGCCAGCTTGTCTGCTCCTTAATAAGAATGGCTTTACCACAGGAAACTGCCTAGTGTACTTGACCGGCGAACGCCACGGCAATGACGGGCGAACAAGGCAAATGGAACATTTTCGGGTGGTCGACAAAGAGTGAGCATCCCGAGGCCTCAGGCCCCAGGACGGTCGATCTCCGGTCTGCCCGTGCCTCGGAGAAGTGCACGCGACTACGTACAGTTAGTGTCCCAGCAATTCCAGCAGTTCCGTTGTTTCGACTGTCATCGCCGTTTTGAGAGTGGGCATATAGTCAGGATTCCACGTGGACGAGTGGAGCTGCGGGAGGTCTGTGCCAGACTGCTGGGCGGCAGCGAATTTCGCTGGTTCCACCGCGCCGACCCAGAAATCGGCGGAGGGTATGCCGGCAAGGTTGAATTCCGCGAAGTCCTCAAACACCATGGTCGGCTCAACTTCGACTACATTCGCTTGGCCCAGAACACCTCGCAATGCGGTGACAAGACGCTTGGTCAGCTCTGGATCGTTATACGTGGCATTAGCGGCAGGGGTCACCTTTACGAGCGGATCCTTGGGAGCGCCCCCGGCCATCGCTTCGCCTTTGGCCACGCGTTCGATGGATGCCAGGACGTGCTTTCGCACTTCGGGCTTGTAGGTGCGGACCGTCAGTTGCAGCTTGACCTCGCTCGGGATGATGCTGTTCTTGGTGCCGCCGTGGATCGTACCGACGGTTATGACGACAGGATCGAACGGATTGTTCTCTCGCGAAACGATGGTCTGCAGGGCCAGGACGGTGCGGGCAGCAATTACGACGGGATCGATCGTATTCTGAGGCCGCCCCCCATGACCTCCGCGCCCATAAATAGTGATCTCCACGGAGTCAGCGGCCGCGAGCGCATACCCCGGAGTGAACCCCACCTTTCCCACCGGCAGGACGGCACTATCGTGAATCGCCAGCGCGAAGTCAGGTTTCGGGAAGCGGGTGAACAAACCGTCCTTGATCATGGCGGGAGCCCCTTCGCCTGTCTCTTCGGCTGGCTGGCCGATGAGAATCAAGGTGCCGTGCCACCGCTCCCGATGTGTAGACATCAGCTTGGCAGTACCGATCCAACTGGACATGTGGATGTCATGACCGCAGGCATGCATAACGGGAATCGACGTTCCAGAATCGCTTTTGACGACGACATGGCTGGCATAAGGTAAACCTGTCTCTTCTGCGATTGGAAGAGCGTCCATGTCAGTTCGCAAAAGTACCGTGGGACCCTGCCCGTTGCGGAGCACGGCAACAATGCCGGTGCCGCCTACTCCCGTCGTCACCTCGTATCCCATAGCCTTGACGCGATCTGCCAACTTCGCCGCCGTCTGCTGCTCATGCATGGCGAGCTCGGGGGTTTGATGGAGATCGAAGTAGAGTGCCTCCACCTCCGGGTAGACCGCGTTTATTTCTGCGGCGGATGGAGTCGTCCACGCTGTCGTCTTGGTCTGCGAACTGGCACTGGTGGCTAGCAGCACGCAACCGAACCCTACGGCCAGTACCGGGAGAGCCATAAAATGTTTCATATCCTGCGCATCGTACTCGCCTTGTCACGGAGCGTAAAGTCTTTTGTGCAAGAATCCAACGTCCGTAAATCCATACAAGTCCCTGTTGGTTTGGACTACCACCTTATGAGGAACCAGTCCAGTAGTGCGGGACTGAGCTCCAATCAGGCCAATTTCTACTAGCTGGTGCTCTCGGCGCCCCGTTCATCACGACGTCACAATGATCGTCGCTGCCCGCCCGAATGCTACCCTAATTGCTAATCGCTAATTGCTAATTGCTTCTTCCATGATCCTCGACGCGCTGCACAAGATCGCGAACCACGGCTCCTCGCTCTCCCGCGACGAGGCCCGCGACGTCATGGCTGAAGTCCTGCGCGGCGAAGCCACCGACGCCCAGATCGGCGCGCTGCTGGTTGCACTGCACATGAAGGGCGAAACGGTCGAGGAGATCGTCGGATTCGCGCAGGCCATCCGCGGTGCCGCCACGCCGCTGCTCGGAGAAGACGGCGATACGCTCGACGTCAGCGGCACCGGCCGCGACGCCCTGGTTGACACCTGCGGCACCGGCGGAGACACCTCCGGCACCTTCAACATCTCCACCGCCGTCGCTTTCGTGACCGCCGGCGCGGGTGTCCGCGTCGCCAAGCACGGTAACCGCAGTATCAGCTCAAAATGCGGCTCGGCCGACGTGATGGAGGCCCTCGGCGTAAACATCAACCTGCCTCCCTCGCGCCTGGCCGCCTGCCTGCGCGAGACCGGCATCGCGTTTCTTTTCGCGCCCGCCATGCATTCGGCGATGAAGTACGTGCAGCCAGCACGCCGAGAGCTGCGCCTGCGCACCGTGTTCAACCTGCTCGGCCCGCTCACCAATCCCGCCCACGCCTCAGCACAAGTGGTCGGAGTCTATTCCGCGGACCTCGTCGAGAAGCTCGCGGAAGCCCTCAGCGAACTTGGCCTGCGTCGCGCACTGGTCGTTCACGGCCGCGACGGCCTCGACGAAATCACCATCTCCGGACCAACCAAGATCGCCGAAGTTCGCGACGGCAGCGTGCGCACGTATGAAGTCACTCCAGAGGAGTTCGGCCTGCGCGGCGCGCCGCTCGACGCCATCGCCGGAGGCGACGCCGCGCAAAACGCCGACATTATTCGCGCCGTGCTTGACGGCGAGCGCTCTCCGCGGCGCGACGTGGTGGTGCTGAACGCCGCCGCCGCACTGGTCGCTGCCGCGCACGCCGATCACATCGGCGAGGCCGTGCCTCTTGCCGCCTACGCCATCGATTGCGGCCACGCCCGTCAGCGGCTGCAGTTGCTGGTAGAATTCACCAACCGCACCGCCTAGTAGTCAATTTCGCGGCATTGCAAGGAGTGGAAGCTTGAAGCTCGCCCGCCTGCTCATCCTTTTGGGAAGCATCGTCATGTTCGTTGGAGCACTGCTCCATATACTGGGTGGATCGTTGGGTGTCTTTCCTGTACTCGAGAAAGCCGGAATGGACCCGCGCGTTGCTGGCGCAATTAAGTGCGTCTGGCTGGTTGTCTCCGCGCACGGGGTTCTTCTGGCGTCGGCACTTGTCTGGATCAGCCGCCGCCCGGGTACGCGCTCCCTGCTTCGCTACCTCGCACTCATTCCCGTAGTCGATGCCGTGCTGATGTTTCGTTTCGTGGGCCTCTTCGCCGGCTTCTACATCGTCTCGGCTTGCGCGCTTTTGCTTCTGGCCGGGGCATGGCTCATGCCTCGCGATCAGAGCCTGTGATTGCAAAACAAGAAAAACAGCGCATCCTGCGATGCGCTGCCTTTGCAACAAACTCCCCGCCAGCTTACTTGGGGCTCACCATCGGAATGCTTGCAGCCAACTGCAAGTTGATCAGCAGGTCGATACGGCGGTCGATCTGGAACCACAACGCAGTCTTCTTGGCTGAGATCGCCTTCTCGAACACCGGAACATATTTCATCCGCAGTGCGAGGAGCTGCTGGTCAACGGCCGTCGATCTCTGCATGAAATCATTCGCCTGGGCATCGGTCATGGTGTCATAGTTCGCTGCATATTCTTTGATCAACGCCCAGCGATCGTCATTGGGTTTGATGGCTTCTTTTCTGTACTGGTCAAAGATCGGCCAGAACTTGGTGGCCTCGTCGGGGGTCAGGTTCATGTTCTGCGCCGTGATCTCTTTCCGCTGCGCGCGAATGTCCTGCCGCAGCATCTCGATGTCCTGGTCAGACACCGAGTGCGGCGGTGCACCCGCCTCAGGAGTGCTTTGGGCTGCCTGTGCCACCACCGGCACGTTCAACAGCAGCAATGCACCGGCAACGACTAGTACGGCTACGACAATCTTCTTTTGCATGTTTTCTCCTCAGAACTTTTCGGATTCACGTTTCCCTGGGTTGGCTTTTCTGCTGTTTCCTGCTTCGAGACGCGAGGGACACTGGTCTGGCAGTTCGCCTGCGCCTCCGTCACTCACATCGGCATTGGCACTTTCCTACTGGCTGGCGCGAGTCAGAAGTGGAAATCAGGAGTTGTGGATTGCCTCCGTATTATAGCGAACTGCGGAGCCGAATTGTCTTCTTGATCTAAGCCAGGAGTGGCACTAACGGCTGATAGCTAACGGCTGACAACTCGCTATTGCGGTTTCGGTTGATCCGGCGGGAACTGGGTTCCCGGCATGAGCTGCTGATTTTGCTGCGGATATTGCTGCGGATTCTGCTGCCCAGATCCACCCGGCTGCTGCCCAAACGCCCCAGGTTGTTGTCCCGTCGCGCCCTGGTTGAGCTGTCCGGCAGGAGTGCCGACTTGCGTGCCGCCAAATACTTGCCCGTTGTACGGCCCGCGCAGCAGCACGTTTGGGTTGAGGTCCATCATCGGGCTGTAAATGAACACCCACTCGTCGTACGTTTTTTTCTTGTTGTAAATGCGGATCGTCGGGTCCTTGCTCTTGCTGGCCACGCCGACAATCGCACCGCCGCCAAAGGTCTGCCCGCCGACTCCGGTGTTACCGAAGATCGTGTTGTTATTGCCGGTCTGGCCCGGGGTGCTCTGGCCCGGGGTTCCGCCCGCGCCGCTGGTTTGCCCAGCTCCCGGCGCCACGATGACGCCCGACTGCCCTTGCGCTCCACTGGCTCCTGCACCGCTCGCATCCGGGGACGCTCCGCCATCGGGTTGCGTAACTCCTTGAGTCAGGTTCCCAGATCCCGTCCCCGTCCCCGGCTGCTGCTGCGGTAACTGCACTCCGGGCGCCGCGCTGTTCCCACCCGAGGGCGAATTCAGACCCCCTCCGGCGGCACCGCCCTGCGGCAACCCCCCGCCAGGTAAACCGAGTGCGTTCGCAGAAATAATCGTGGCGATGTCACCGTAATGTAACAGCTTCCACTGGCCGTCCTTGGTCAGCGGGTCCTTGTATCGCTGGCGCAAGAAGCGGATCTGGTTGGTGTTCTCGAGTTGTTCCAGGTTGGCGGGATACCGTCCGAACCTCTTGTAGTACTTCCTGATGGCGCGGGCATACTCGGTGCCGCGATGGATCATCTCTTCTTCGTGGTCACGCTTCGCCTGCTGCACGAAGGCCGGCGCCACGGCGAGCGCAGTGATCACCATCATCGCCATCATGAACAGTATCGCCAGCAGCATGGCCCCGCTGTCGCGCCGCTGCCGACGCGCACGGATTTGAAGGGGCATGGCTGTAGACATAGCTGAGAAGGTCAAAGCGTGAGCCAAAACGACCGTTTCGGCAGCTGGTTTAGGCGTGCTGCTCGGCGCGATTGCTTCAGTTACCACGCAGACTTCAGTCCGCGCGGACGGCACGCCTCGAACCGCGGCCGCTTTTGCCGTTTCGCCTGTCAGGATGGATTCTGCCCGCTGCATACTGCTCGATTGCTGCGCCTACCCCGCCGTCAACGGGAGCGTCTGGCGATTGTTGGTCAACACGTCTTCCACTTCCACCGAGTTCGGACCGATCTTCAGTATTTTATAGCGCCGGTCGATGATCTGCCCTTCCTTGGCAACGAAGATGTCGTCTCCCTTGGAAAGAAACACTTGTTTCGGCCCGGTCTTGCTACCGCTGAAGCCATAGAACTTAAGAGGAATCGGCGGAGGAGGCGCAGGAGGCGGCGGTCCGGTATCGATCACCGGCTTCACCGGGGCAACCGGCGGTGGCGGCTCCGGTTGATTTTGGAAGATGTCGCGCCCCGAACCTTTGTAGGTCACATCTTCGCTCGACTTCAGCAAGTCGAACCGCAATGTCGGATCGAGCGACTGGGCCAGCATCACCGGACCACTCTTGCGCGCGGCAGTTTTGGTGGACTTCTTCGCAGCCGCGCCCGATGCCGAGGTAGTGGTCGTGACCGCCGTCGCGGCCGAGTCGTCGCTGCTCCGCAACCAGTTGTAGAGCGTGAAGGCCGCTACCACCACCAGTGCGGCGGCGATGGCGGTCTTCTTCTTGTTCTCAGTTCCCAGCTTCACGACGTCGCTGCCCCACTTCGCAAATACGTTTCCAGCTTGAGCTGCAGTCGCACATTGCCCTGCTGTTCGCCCAGCGTCACGCCATCCACCACGAAGAACAGGTTGTCGCGCTCCAGGGCGTTGATGAACTTCACTTCCTGCAGGTAGCTTCCCGAGAGCGAAACCTCCATGTTCAACTGACGCAATCCTTCCACCGGAGCGTCCTTGTCGTCGTACTTCACCGCGGCGATCTGCACGCCGCTCTGCGCCGCCAGCTTGCCTAGCTCGTCCGACACTGTCGAGTACTGCGTTGGGAAGCGGTCCTTGTAGAACCCTGTAATGTCACTCGACGCCTGCTTCAGCTTGCCGTCCATGCCGCGTGTGGGCAACACGTCCTGCCGCTTGGCCGCCAATTGTGCCTGTAGCGCGTCAAGGTCCCGTTGCCGGGCCGCGCGCGAACGTCCGGCCGGTGACAGCAAGTACGCCACGCACGCCAGAGCAATCACCACCAGCCCGATCAGCACCGGCACCAGCGCCTTGCGCACCTCGCGAATGCTCGCCATCAGCGCTTGCCTCCCACGCCGGCCGAAGCGACGCGCGCGGTACTGCCGCCGGCCGT
>Ga0209656_10002482_pt1 | contig 11944 bp, 13 predicted proteins | sample BogFormECP12_OM2_FD_188239 | JGI IMG/M metagenome (GOLD analysis project Ga0209656, IMG submission 188239) | Bog forest soil microbial communities from Calvert Island, British Columbia, Canada - ECP12_OM2 (SPAdes) (version 2) | ecosystem: Environmental > Aquatic > Freshwater > Wetlands > Bog ... | reverse complement strand
CTGGTCACGGGCATCCAGGCGACATTGCAACAGGCCGCATTGCCGGCCGCCGATGTGAGCTTTACTTTCATCGGTCTGCCCGCCCATGGCGAGGACAGCGCACTGCTGCCGCGCCTTGACGGCATTACCGCGGAGGTGCTGCCGCGCGAGCGCCATCGCTGCGGCAACGACATGGTGTGCGGTTGGGCAGGCGCGCTCGCGGGCCGCGACGGCATCAACATCGTCGCAGGCACGGGTTCCATCGCCTATGGAGAATTCGACGGTCGTTGCGCGCGCGCCGGCGGCTGGGGAGAACTCTTCAGCGACGAGGGTTCCGCCTATTGGATCGCCCGAGAGGCATTGACGCTGTTCTCCCGGATGAGCGATGGGCGAGCGCCAAAGTCCGCTCTCTACGATCTGATCCGCGAGCGCTTTCAATTGCAGGCGGATCTCGACGTGTGCGCCGCAGTCTACGGACCCCCGCCCTTCTCCCGCAGTGAAATCGCCGCGCTCGCGCCGCTGGCGGCCCGGGCGGCCCGGGCGGGTGACGCCGCGGCGCATCGGCTGTTCGAACGGGCGGCCGAAGAACTCGCGGCGGTCGTGCATGCCGTGCTCGATCAGCTCGACGTTCCGCCGCAGACGCCGCTGCCGGTGTCCTATTCGGGCGGTATGTTTCGATTGGACGGCGTGTTGACGCCGCTGTTCGAAACCGCGCTCAAGTCAGGCGATCGGCGCTACGAATTCGTGGCGCCGCGCCTGCCGCCCTCGGCGGGCGCCGCCCTGTACGCTGCGAAGCTCGCCGGCGCTGCGCTCAACCCCAAGTTCGTCGCCGGCCTCGCGCGTGCTTTCGACGGTCGCGAGCGGGATTCCGACGCATGATCCCGCGCAGCCTGTACGCCATCCTCGTGGGCGTATCGTGCGCGGCGGCAGGCGCGGTGACGGGCGGGGTCGCAGTGGAGCCCTCGTACACGGCTGCGGACTTCGCGCAGGTACGCAAGTTCGACGCGCACGTGCACGCGAACACCGACGATCACCGCTTCCTCGACGTAGCGGAGAAGGACGGGTTCGAAATCTTGTCGCTCAATGTCGACTATCCCGACTTTCCCTCGTTGCAGCGACAGGCGCATGCGGTCCACACGCTGAGCGGCGCGAACCCGCAGCGCTTTCATTTCTGCACCACCTTTTCGATGCAGGGGTTCGGCGGGGCGGGATGGACGGAGAATACGGTCCGGCGCATCGATGCCGAGATGGCGCGCGGTGCACTCTGCGTGAAGGTGTGGAAGAACATCGGTATGGTGGAACGAGACGCGCAGGGTCGGCTCATCATGCTCGACGATCGGCGCTTTGACGGCGTCATGGGCCATCTCGAAGCGAAGGGCATCCCGCTGGTCGCGCACCAGGCAGAACCCAAGAACTGCTGGCTGCCGCTCGAGGCCATGACCACGGAAAACGACCGCAGCTATTTTCGCGATCATCCCGAATACCACATGTACCTGCATCCCGCGCTGCCGAGCTACGAAAGCCTCATTGCCGCGCGGGACCGATTCGTGGCGCGGCATCCGCATCTGCACTTCGTCGGGGCGCACCTCGCGAGTTTAGAGTGGAGCGTCGATGAACTGGCCCTGTTCCTCGACGCCTATCCGAATGCCACGGCGGACCTGGCAGCGCGCATGACCCAGGTTCAAAATCAATCCAAGGCGGACCCCGCCAAGGTGCGGCGATTCTTCGTCAAATACCAGGACCGTCTCTTATATGGATCCGATCTCACTGAGAATCCGCCGGACCCGCACGCTCGCGCTCAAAACCCGCCGATGGATATCGCGCAATTTGCCGCCGAGGCCGACACCTTCTGGCGGTCGGATTGGGTGTACCTTGCGACCCCGGGGGTACAATACATCGACGACATCAAGGCTGACGTCAAAGGGTTGGCCCTGCCGAAGCCGGTGATCGACAAGATCTACTTTGCCAACGCCCGGCGGGTGTTCGGGCCTCCGCCGCGCTAGCGAATGATTGGCCGGCGGATGGGAAACATGAACGGCCGGCACTTTCGCACAAGCCGCCACGGATGATGACGACGTAGCGGCCTCCGCTCATTGCGGCAGCGGCTTGCCGCTCTGCTCCCGGACGAGATATTCCGCGTACCAAGTGGGCCAGTCCTCGTCGCGCCGTCCGATTCGCTTCTCGTGCTCGCCGTGCGCAGTCGCCGCGCGACGCAATGCATCCGCCAGCGCACTCGATGAGGTGAACGTCGTACCGTCGGAGTCGATGCGACCGGGCAATCGTACGGTTATCTCCTGGAGCACCCAACCATTCCCGTCCGGATCGCTGAACGAGGCACGCGTGGCGTAACTGCGGCGCTGTGGATCCGGGCCGCTGAAGGGGCCTTCTGTACCGACGCGGTGGAACAGGTCGCTCACGGCGACACCCTGCGCGACGAGTTCGGCGCGCGCGGCCACGATGTCGGACACGACGAGATAGATTCCCTGCGCCGAGCCCGGGGCGGCGGAGGTAATTCCGGTGCCGAATTGGATGGAACACGGCGAGCCGGGTGGCGTGAACTGGACGATCCGAAATTCGCTGCCCCTGACGAAGTCGGCGTCGAGCCTCCAGCCCAAGTTGCCGTAAAAGCGCTTGGCGCGATCAACATCTGAAACAGGGATGACGACGACTTCGAGTTTCATGTCGACCTTCCGCGCCGTTACGTTCACACTACTCATCTCGGGCTCCTTGGGGATTAAGTCGCTACCAGCACCGTTTATCAGAGGAGCGCAGTCGAATCCATGGCACCATGGTATCGGCGCGCAGGCGGCGCATACGCGGCAGCCTTAAATCCTTCACAGGTGCTATCAAAGACCGAGGATATCAAACAAAATTGGCGAATCGCCCTGAAACATGATCGGAGCACGGGAATGGAAGGCTCGGACAGACCAGACTTTAGACTCGGCGTATCCGTTCAAGGACTCGCGGACGGCGCGATCGTCAGGGGCCGGGTGGCTGACGAAGAGGCCCTTCTGGTGCGACGCGGCGAGGACTACTTTGCGGTCGGGGCCATGTGCACGCATTATCACGCCCCGCTGGCCGATGGCCTCATCGTGGACGACACGATCCGTTGCCCCCGGCATCACGCCTGTTTCAGCCTGCGCACCGGCGAGGCTTTGCGAGCACCGGCGCTCGATGCCATCGATTCGTGGCGAGTTGAGCGTGTGCTCGACAGGGTCTATGCCCGCGAGAAGCTCAATCTTCCGGCGGCCCCCAACGAGACAGCCGCTTCGGCATTGCCCGTGAGCCCAACCTCCGTCGTCATCGTCGGGGGAGGTGCGGCCGGTCTTGCCGCCGCGGACATGCTGAGGCGCGAGGGCTATCGCGGCCCGGTCACATTGATTAGTGCCGACGACTCGCCGCCGTACGATCGCCCGAATTTGTCCAAGGATTTCCTCGCGGGAACCGCACCCGAGGAATGGATGCCTCTTCGAGATGCGCAATACTATGCGGACAGGAGTATTGACCTGTTGCTGAACGAGCGCGTCACGTCGATGGATACAGCGCGTCGGGTTGTCACTTTGAATGGCAGCCGCGAGATCCCCTATGGTGCGTTGTTGCTGGCAACGGGTGCCGAACCCATTCGGCTGGATATTCCTGCGGGCTCGGGAGCGCGCATCTTTTATCTGCGCTCGTTCGCCGATGGCCGCGCTCTTCGTGCGGCCGCGGAATCAGCCCGGACCGCGGTCATCGTAGGCGCAAGTTTCATCGGACTTGAAGTGGCCGCCGCGCTGCGCGCACGCGGCATCGACGTACACGTGGTGGGACTCGAGAGAGTTCCTCTGGAGCGCGTGCTGGGCATGGACGTGGGTTCATTTGTAAAGGCGCTTCACGAGTCGCACGGGGTTGCCTTCCATCTGGGCCAGTCTGTCGCGCGAGTCGACGGCCGGCGCGTAACACTGACCGACGGGATCATCCTGCAGGCGGACTTCGTCGTGCTCGGTGTGGGGGTGAGACCGGAGATTGCACTCGCGGAGCGGGCCGGTTTGAAGATAGAGCGTGGGATTGCGGTCGATCAATACCTCGAAACGAGCTCGCCCGGCGTATTTGCGGCCGGCGACAACGCGCGGTGGCCCGATGCCCACACCGGCGACCGGATTCGAGTCGAACATTGGGTGGTGGCGCAGCGTCAGGGTCAAGCGGCGGCGAAAAACATTCTTGGATTCCGTGAACCATTCACCGCGATCCCCTTCTTCTGGAGCCAGCATTACGATGTGGTAATCAATTACGTCGGTCATGCCGAAAAGTACGATGCAACGGCCATTGAAGGGACGCTGGAATCTCGCGACTGCGCAGTGACCTATCGTCTGGGCCGACGAACTGTGGCTGTGGCCACGATTTCCCGGGACTTCGAGAGCCTTCAAGCAGAACGCATGTTGGAAACCACCTCCCAATAAGGCCGATTGCCCATGCCTCGATCGCGGACGCTGATGCCACTCAAAACGCTTTGGACCGGCAAGCAAGGTAATGCGTTGCCGCTCCCAGCGACACTGACACGCCTCTACGGCCGCTTGCACGTGCCACGGGCCAGCTCGCCGCCGTACATCTTCAGCAATTTTGTGACGACGCTGGATGGCGTGGTGTCATTGCGCGTGCGAGGACATGCGAATGGCGGCGACATCAGCGGCTTCAACGCCCAGGATCGTATGGTGATGGGGCTGTTGCGTGCCATAGCCGACGTCGTCATCGTCGGTTCGGGCTCACTGGCTGCCGACAGTCAACACATCTGGACGCCGCAGGCCATTTGCCCGGAGCTCGCACCGGAATATGCTCAACTGAGGAAGGCCCTCGGCAAATCGGGACCGCCTCTCAATGTCATCGTCAGCGGCAGTGGGTCGCTCGACCTGCGGCTGCCGGTGTTTTCATCCGGAGCGGTGTCGGTGATGATCGTTACCACGGCTTCGGGTGCGAAACGGCTGGCAAAGCAGCGAATTCCCGAAGCGGTTGAGATTCGTGCGGTCCGTCGCGCGGCAGGAGAGATTGCGGCCGGCAGGATTTGCCGCGAGGTTTGCGCCGTCCGCGGCATCAAACGAGTGCTGGTGGAAGGAGGCCCGCGATTACTGGCCGATTTCTTCAAGCAGCGGCTGGTGTCGGAGCAGTTCCTGACGCTGGCCCCGCAGATTGCGGGTCGGGTGGAGGGCGATGGCAGGCTGGGAATGGCCATGGGCAAGGAATTTGCGCCGCGAAATCCGTTGTGGGGGAAGCTGATTGACGTGCGGCAGGGCGCGAGTCATCTGTTCTTACGCTATTCCTTTGCATGACCCGCGTGGTTGGTATGCCAGGCCTATACTCTGTTGAGGGCGCGTTCGTGCACCGAGGCACCGTATTCCTAAAATTGTCGGGGAGCTATTTATGACGACAAGCCGTCGCGACCTTCTAACCAGTGCGTTGACGGCGGCGGCCGGGGTGGCGGTGACGCCGACGCTCTCCCGCGGAGAGGGGGCTGATCATGACCATGATCATCAGGTTGTGCCGTCGGATCCGGCGCTGCGGGTCAAGGCGCTGGAATCACTTTTGGTGGCCAAGGGCGTCGTCGATCCGGCCGCGCTCGATGCGTTGGTGGACACTTACGAGCACAAGGTCGGGCCGCGCAATGGTGCGCGGGTGGTGGCGCGTGCATGGGTGGATCGCGAATATAAACAGCGACTCTTGAGCGACGCGGGTGCGGCGATCACGGAGCTCGGATACTCGGGGCTGGAGGGAGAGCACATGGTGGTGGTGGAGAACACTGCGAAAGTGCACAACATCGTGGTGTGCACGCTGTGTTCCTGCTATCCGTGGCCGGTGCTGGGGCTACCGCCGGTTTGGTACAAATCGGCGGCGTATCGGTCGCGATCGGTCATCGATCCTAGGGGCGTATTGCATGAGTTCGGTCTGCGGCTCGATGAGGATGTGGAGGTGAGGGTTTGGGACAGCACCGCGGAGTTGCGCTACTTGGTGCTTCCGGAACGACCACCTGGCACGGAGGGCATGAGCGAAGCGGATCTCGCGGCGTTGGTGACACGGGATTCGATGGTGGGGGTCAACCGAGTGCCGGCGCCACGCGGAGGAAGTCACTCGTGAACGGCATTCATGACATGGGCGGGATGCAGGACATGGGTCCGATACAACCGGCAAAAGACGAGCCGGTGTTTCACGCGCCGTGGGAGGGACGCGCCTTTGCAATGTGGATAGCGGTCCCCGCGGATTGGGGCTACGGTGCCGAGCGTTATCAGAAAGAACTCATACCGCCGGCCGACTATCTACGCATGAACTATTACGACAAAATTACGACCGGCCTCGTCGAGCTGCTGGTAAAGACCAAGGTAGTGACGCAGGACGAAATCAATAGCGGGAAGCCGGGCGCCCCGGCTGGGAAGGTACCTAAGATGCTCAAGGCCGCCGAGGTGGCGCCCATGATTGCTGCGGGATTTCCTTCGAGTCGACATGTTGCGGCCACTGCACGGTTTCATGCAGGACAGCGTGTGCGGGGACGCAATATCAACCCCGTGGGTCATACTCGCCTGCCGCGCTACGCCCGGGGAAAGGTGGGGACTATTGAGCGTGACTGCGGCGTGTATGTTTTTCCGGACAGCGATGCCCTAGGTCTCGGTGAAAAGCCGCAGCATGTGTACTCGGTGCGCTTTGGCGCGCGCGAGCTGTGGGGCGATGAGGCCAATCGGCGCGATTCCGTTTACGTGGCGATGTGGGACGATTATCTTGAACCGGCCTAGCGCGGATCCGCAGGCGGGCGCCTTGGCCGTGTTGCCGGGTCTGCCGCAGGATGAGAGCGGGCCGGTCTTTGCCGAGCCTTGGGCTGCGACCGCGTTCGCGCTCGCTGTTAGGTTGTCTCAACAAGGGCATTTCACGTGGAAGGAATGGGCGGCGACGCTGGCGGAGGAATTGAAGGCGGCGGCTGCGCGCGGCGAGCCGGACGACGGCTCACGTTATTACAATCATTGGCTCGCCGCGCTGGAGCGGCTGGTAGTGGCCAAGGGTTTGTCTGATCCGGCCGCTTTGGCAGCGCGCAAGGAGGCTTGGGCCGATGCCTATCGACGCACGCCGCATGGAAAGCCGGTGGAGCTGGAGAGCGAATCCCGCAATTAGTATCGGTCGATGATGCAGGACCCAAGAATAGAACCCCGAATTTCTCTGCTCTAGGAGACGTGTCACGATGAGAACATCACATTTTCTTGCTTTGACATCGTGCCTCATGGTTGTGGCGGCCGTCGCTGCTGCGAGCGGTGTTGCACAGGACCATGCGGAGTTCATCCGGATCACGGCTGCCGACATTCATTGGCAGGATGTGCCGAATGGGCATGGGGTGCAGCAGGCGGTGCTGCTGGGCGATCCCGCGAAACCCGGCATGTATGTGGTTCGTGTGCGGTTCCCGCCCTACGTCATGGACATTCCGCATTGGCATCCCAATGCTCGATACATCACGGTGCTCGAGGGGACCTGGTACGCAGGCACAGGGGACAGTTTCGATTTTTCTAAGGCCGTTCCCTTGAAACCGGGTAGCGTCATGCTGCATCCGGCGAAGGCCGCTCACTGGGACGGATCCGGCAGCGCCGAGGCTGTCATCGTGCAAATCATCGGTGAGGGGCCGGCGACGACCACGCAAGTGGATCCGAGCAAGGCTTTCTGGGTCGAAGTGCCGCATTAAAGAGCCTTGAGCCGGGGGGCGGGATTGGATGACCCATCTATTGTGAGATGCTGGGATGCTTGGGCGGGGGATGGTGGAAATTCCGGCGCGTGGGTAGGCGCCCTACTCTGCCCGTTGTAGTGACTCAAGGCTTCAGCACCTAAGGAGTTCGAGACTGTGAGCGTACTTGCGACTGCGCACGCGCAGGCCTTGCATGTGGCGGGGGTGGAGTGCTCGGAGACCGGGAATGAAGATCAAGCCATCGAGAACTACACGATGGCGCTCGCGCTCGATCCTGCGCGGGGCGATACGCTGTATAACCTGGGTTTGATTTACAAGTACCGCGGCGATTGGGCGCAGTCGCTTGACTTCAATCGGCGCGCGCGTGCGTTGCAGCCGGACGATGAGGCGACGTTGTGGAATCTCGCCATCGCGGCGACGGCGATGCGCGATTGGGGCACTGCGCGGGCTGCTTGGAGCAGCCTTGAGATTATCACGGAGCCAGGAGAAGGACCCATCGAAGAGAACCGGGGTAAGACGCCGGTGCGGCTCAACGCGGACGAGCGCAGCGTCGGTACCGTGGAAGTGGTGTGGTCCCGGGCACTGTGTCCGGTGCGGTCACGAGTCATCAATATTCCAACGGGTGAGACTCATTATCGCCATGGCGATGTGGTGCTGCATGACGGCGCGGCCGTGGGATACCGAGTCAATTCCGCGGGGCAAGAGTGCCCGGTGTTCAATGTCCTGGAGATTTTCGAACCGTCGAAATTCAGCACCTACGAGGCGAGGACGGAGGTGGAATCTCTGCAGGAGATCGAGGCCTTGGAACGGCTGTGCGAGGATGCGGGCATTGCGTTTGAGGATTGGACGGCGTCGATTCGAAGTTTATGCAAGGCGTGCAGTGAGGGGCGGCCGCACGAGGGCCATGATCACGAGCCCAAGGAGTCGGGCCATTGGGAGTCAATGCGGCGGATCGCGTTCGCGACCATTGATGCGGATCGGCTCAATAGCGTCATTGATGGCTGGAGCCTAAGGATGGGACGGCGGGTGGTGGATTTGCGGTGCACGCTGGAGGCGAAGTCATAGACGCACGGGTTGTCTCACGGAGCGGCCTGGAGGGACACGTATTTCGCGGGCCGGCGTAAACCCATCCGTAGGGGTGACTTGGACGGGAAATTCCTGTATATTATCGTCAGGAGTAATCGGGAGGCCCTATGAGTCTGGAAGCGAAGAAGGTCGTTCGGGCGGGGGCGGCGGAAAGCGACGTGCCGATGCAGTTGTATGAGGAGGCGCGCCGGCGGTTGCTGTTGAACGAGCCGATGCTGGGTGGCTTAGGAACGGGAGGTTCGGCGGCGGCGGCGCTGACGTTGGGGGAAGTGCAGGCTTTGGAATCGGTGGGGCTGTCGACGGAGAAGTGGGCGGGTGAGGCTTCGCGGGATCCGCTGACGCGGTCGATTGCGGACTACATGGCGTTGCTGGAAACGAGTTTGTCGACGGCGGAGGCGGCGCGGTACCTGAAGGTGGACGTGAGTCGGATCCGGCAGCGGCTGCGGGAGCGGTCGTTGTTCGGCCTTGAGTATGACGGGGAGCGGCGGTTGCCGCGCTTTCAGTTCGAGCGCAAGCAGGTGGTGCCGGGGCTTCGGGAGGTATTGAGTGCGTTGCCGGAGGCGCTGAATCCTCTCGATGTGGCGGAGTGGTTTTTGTCACCGAATCCGGATTTGGAGTTGGAAGGGCGCGATGCTGTTTTAAGTCCGCGGGAGTGGCTGCTGAAAGGGGAAAGCGTCGCGGCGGTGGTGAGACTCGCTCGCGGGTTTGAGTAGATATCCCTGTTCGGGTTCCGCGCCGGCATAGACCCATCCATACCCGAACAGGGATATCTACTGCCGAGACCACGACCAGCGCTTCACTCCCGTTTGTCCGCGAATGACAGGCTCTCATCAATGATGCGCGTCTTAAGGAAGCATGAGCACCGTCGCTAAGTTTCCGAACTCTCCGGGGGTGGCGGCGCTGGCTGGCTTTGCGCCTGCGACCCTGGAGATTCCGAAGGGGACGTGCCTGGCGCGGGTGTACACCACGGGCGGGCGTCATCCGATGAGGTGGAATGCGTTTCGCTATGTGGGTCCGGTGAATGCGCGGTGGGACCATCACTTGGCGAATGCGGACGGGGAGCCTTGCGCGCAGGAGCGGGGCATTTACTACGCGGCGCGCGACGCGAAGACCTGTCTCGCGGAATCCTTTCAGCACACGCGGCGCATCGATCGGGCGTTTCAATCGCCGTGGTTGGTGGTGTTCGAAACGGTCTCCGCGCTTCGGGTGCTGGATCTGACCGGGGACTTCGCGACGCGCATGGGGGCGTCGATGGCCATCCATTCGGGGAGTCGCGAGCGGGCTCGAGGTTGGGCGCGGGATTTGTACGCGGCGTTTCCGGAAGTTCAGGGGATTCAATATGCGTCGTCGATGAACGGCGGCGCTCATGCGTTGGCGCTCAACGAGCGGGCGTTGCAGGTGGCGCTGTTTCCCTCGCATCCGCTGTTTAATCGGGCGCTCGCGGACGATGTGATGCTCGATCCATTGAAGCAGGCGGGGAGCGAATTGGGATATGCGCTACGTTAGCGGCATGGGGTCACGGCACGCGAACACATTTTTCGGGCCGCTGTAAATCCGTATATTGGGATTTGCCCGGGGCCAGGGTCAGTCAGACGCGGCTGCGCGGCTCGGCGCCAGGGGCGCCAAGACAGTTCGGCGAGGGGGCGTGTATGCCGTACCCCAGGTCGGAATCGCAGGAATGCATATTGTTGCCGACGCCCGTGTTCGCCCTCCCCTACTCTCCGCGCTGTTGGTCTAAGACTAGTCGGCGCTTCGCGATGACGCGCATTTCGACGAGCGTTCCTTCCGTGATCAGCTCATGGATTCCCACTGCGGTCCAGGCGGGATAGGGCTCGACGATGTACTCGTCTTTGACTTTGATGAACGCGTTGAGGTGTTTGCGCAAGTCGACGTGGTAAGTCGTCATTTCGACGATATGGTCGTACGTGAGGCCGGCGATTTGCAGATTGGCGCGTAGGAATTCAAAGGTATCGCGAAATTGCGTGGTTGGATCCGAGGCGACCGATGAATTGGGATGTACGCCAGTGATTCCGGAGAAGAACACGAAGTCTCCCGTGTCGAGGACGGGGGAGATATGCCAATCAGTGGGATAGTGCGCAAATTCGAGGGTGGTCATGGGGCGCTTCATTGGGGTCTCCGGACAGGTTGCAAATGAGGTTCACTTTACCTTCGGGCTCCCCGCTCGTGGGGCGAGTGGGCGACGACGGAAGCACCAACCGGAGTCGGGGTAGCTGCGGGGAAACCTCGCGTACGATACGTTTCGCATTGCTGATTTCGGCATGCGCAAATCATAGGCCGTCTGCAGGTTCAACCGGGAACGGGCTTTCGCGAGCGCATTAGCGCTCATGCCGAGGGGCTTCAGAAAATCCTCCAGAAGGACTTCGCCCGGATGTACAGGTCGCATACAGTGGTACCGGGCCAGTATTTGGTGCGGTTACGGTGGAGGCGGCCAGGGAGCGGTACGGCGGTCCGCTCGAATAAGTAGTTCAGCGGTTCACCCGAATCTGTCGATGATCTACGCCGGCCGCGGAGATCGGTTCGATACGGTTTTTACACTGTTGGGGCCAATTTGCAGCAGCAAATTTACGGTTGGTGGATTTACCGTAGGAGTCATGAATGCCCTAGTAGTTCGCGCTCGATATATGAGTCTGGCGCTGCTCGTCGCCGCTGTGATCGACCACGGCAAGTCTGATAATTCCCGCGCTGCACCTGTCTCGTCGGGGTTGATGCGGTTAGGCCGTGAGTTAATGCGGCGGGCGGCTGGGGTGCAGCGTAAACCGATCTAAGGCATAGTTGGCTCGAGCCTCACGGGGCCGAGTCGGACCGGCGTCTAGCCGGTGAGGTCGATGATCTGATTCAGTGTTTCGCAGGCGCGGGTGTAGGAGTCCTCGGGCACTCTCTTTAATGCGTGCGGTTTGGCTTGCCGCGCGCGCCAGTCGAAGGATTTGGGCTGGTGGGCGAGGATGTAGCTCGGCGCACCCTTCTGGCCGGCGACCTTCACGGCAAAGGGATTGGTTTCGTTGTAGGTGGCGGTAGTCATCGGCAATCCAATGACGATGCCGGTGCGTTCGTTGAATTCGCGCGAGGAGAGCACGAGGAGCGGGTGGATGTCTCTCATTTCGCGGCCCGCTTGTGGATTGCAGTTGATCCAGATCATGTCGCGACGATCAGGACACCAGGACCTGGATGGACGCG
>Ga0209656_10002481_pt1 | contig 11944 bp, 8 predicted proteins | sample BogFormECP12_OM2_FD_188239 | JGI IMG/M metagenome (GOLD analysis project Ga0209656, IMG submission 188239) | Bog forest soil microbial communities from Calvert Island, British Columbia, Canada - ECP12_OM2 (SPAdes) (version 2) | ecosystem: Environmental > Aquatic > Freshwater > Wetlands > Bog ... | reverse complement strand
GATCAGGTTTGCTATTGGAGTTACTCTACTGGGCCCGTGAACGCGGCGCATCAAAGCACAGTGAATTGTGCATTAAGAGTGTGTGACAGAAAGTAGCCAGTGGCGAAATAGGGGTCCTTCGACTTCGTGCGGACGCGACGCGTCCGCACTTCGCTCAGGATGACAACGCTGGTTGGACCGGTCTTAGTTCTTCGACCCCAGTTCGCGGACGAATTCGACGAGCGAACGTACGGGCGTACCCGTCGGGCCTTTGGCGATCCAGGGCTTGCTGTCTTCCATCCAGGCCATACCGGCGATGTCGAGGTGGATCCATGGGGTGTCGCCGACGAATTCCTTCAGGAACATCGCGGCGGTGACAGCGCCGCCCCAACGGCCTCCGCTGTTGACGATGTCGGCGATGTTGGACTTGATCATCTCGCGATATTCGTCGTCGACGGGCAGGCGCCACATTTTCTCGCCCGAGGCGGCGAGCGATTTGCTGAAGCGCTCGTAGAAGCTGTCGTCGTTGGAGAAGACTCCGACGTTGATCATACCGAGGGCAACGACTACGGCTCCGGTGAGGGTGGCGGCATCGATGAGATGAGTGGCGCCAAGTTCTTTGGCGTAGTGCAGACCGTCGGCCAGCACCAGGCGGCCTTCGGCGTCGGTGTTAATGATCTCGATTGACTTGCCGGACATCGCAATCTGCACGTCGCCGGGCTTCTGGGCGGTGCCGGAGGGCATGTTCTCGGTGGCGCAGACGATGCCGATGACCCGGACGTTGGGCTTGAGTTGGGCGATGGCGCGCATGGCACCGATCATGGCCGCGCCTCCGGCCATGTCGTACTTCATTTTCTCCATGCCGTCGGAGGGCTTGATGGAGATGCCTCCGCTATCGAAGGTGATTCCCTTCCCGACCAGACCGAGAACGGGCGTCGCCGGTGCGGAAGAGGGCACGTAGCGCATGACGATGAGGCGGGCAGGCTCGTCTTGTGAACCCTGAGCGACGCTCCAGAAGGCGCCCATCTTCAACACTTTAATTTTGTCCGGGCCGTATATCTCACATTGCAGTCCTACTTCGTCGGACATCGTTTTGGCGCGATCGGCGAGGATGGTGGGCGTCATTCGATTGCCGGGTTCGTTGACCAGGTCACGAGTGAAGTTCTGGGCTTCGCCGATGATGGTGCCGATGTCGATCGCCGACTGCAGGGACTTGGCATCCAAAGTGGCTGGCGAGATCACCGTTAGCTCGCCGATCGTCTGCACTTTGCGGTCGCTCTTGTAGTAGTCGGCGTCAAAGGCGCCAACATACGCGCCTTCCGCTATGGATTTCGCCGCGTCTTCTGCGCTGAAGTTTCCGGTAGCGGGCAGCGCTAACGCAAAACTCTTTAAGTCCTTCGCTTTGATGGCGCGGACTGCGGTTCCGGCAATCTTGCGAAGTTCGGAGGTGGAGAAGGTCTTCGCCTTTCCGCCGCCGATCAGCAAGAGACGCTTCGCCTTGAGCCCGGCGGGTTTGTGGAGGAGCGTGGTATCCAGCGCCTTGCCGGTGACTTCGCCAGAGGCGATGAGGTCGGCTGCGGCGGCCTGTACGGCTGGATCGTCGGTGAGGATTTGTGGCTTGGGTTTGTCGTCGGCGGCATTTTCGGATTTATCGGCGGTGTCAACGACGGTGACGACCAGGCATTCGGTGCCGAGTTGCGAGGGGGTAGAGGAAGAGATTGTGATTTTCATGATGATTTTCGAACTCCGAAAGAATTGTGGAGCATTGTCATAGGTAGAGTATCTGTTTCGTAAGTGTCGGCACAGCGGCACGACTTAAAAAGGATGTTGGAAAAGTCGAAATCAGATCCCCAGCGGACTGAAGTCCGCGGGGGACGACAAAAATAGAGAGACCTGTACGGCGCAGGTAAAGCTGCGCCCCTTCAAAACCGTGGCAAACGAGACTTTTCAGCAGTCTGTAAAGTCGTGCCCTGACGCAGACAGGCATGCCCTAACTCTTCCGGCTCCTAGCGATGGCCTCGCGCGCCTCTTTGTCGGCCGTCTTGCGGCGCTCGGTTTCGCGCTTGTCCCAATGCTGCTTCCCTTTCGCCAGCGCAATTTCCACTTTGGCCTTGCCATTGCGGAAGTAGAGCCGGGTTGGGATCAGAGTCAGACCTTTCTGTTGGGTCTTGCCGATCAGCTTGTTCAACTCACTCTTATGGACCAAGAGTTTTCTGGTGCGTGTGGGTTCATGATTGAAGATGTTTCCGTGTTCGTAGACACCAATGTGCGCATTGATCAGCCAGAGCTCGCCGTCTTTCACCAATCCATAGGCGTCTTTGAGGTTGGCGCGGCCAGAACGAATGGACTTCACCTCGGTGCCGCGCAGAGCGATACCGGCCTCGAACTTCTCCAGCAGAAAGTAGTTGTAGGAGGCAGAACGATTGACCGCAGCGTCACGCAAGCCGCTGGCCGTCGGATCGCGCCGGCCCTGCTTTTCCTTCTCCGGACGACCTGTAGACTGCGGCGGACGGGCCATGGTGTAAAGCTCGCACGAGTGGCGAATCTCGTATGCTAACACACTGTGAAATCACATATGTGCCATGAGTCGGGATGCTATAATCGCGCCAATTCAGGCATCTGGTATCGCGGCGATGGCTTCCGTTTAAAGGAGTGCGCATCGCTTACGTTTTGTGTGGGCGGAAGTCTGAATTGCAGACTGGAAGAGCATTTCTGGGAGACCATGAGTGCTTTCCGGCAAACCCGGTCTTAAGGAACCTGATGAAACGGCTCACCTGTGTCCTGGCTCTGTTACTGATTTTCGGCACGCTGCCCGCGGTCGCAACTGACAAAGCCAAGGCGCTCTACAAGCAGGGTCTCGACGCCGAAATCAGGCAAGATTACGAGACGGCATATAACTACTACCATCAGGCCTACGAGCTCAAGCCAGACGATATTACCTATCGGGCGTCGTTCGAGAGGATCCGTTTTTTCGCGTCAGCCTCCCACGTCCATAAAGGACAACTGCTGGAGAAGAGCGGCAAGCTGCAAGAAGCACTGACCGAGTTCGAGCAGGCCATGGCGATCGATCCCTCCAGTTTCATCGCCCAGCAGGAAGCGAACAAAGTTCGTCATGCGTTGAAGGAAGCCGAACAACCGAGCCAGCCGAATGCGAGCGATTCGGCGCAATCCGCCCTGCATAAGCGCATGGAGGAAGCCGGCGGCCCGGTCGAACTTGCTCCCATTGCCAATACGCCGATCACGCTGAAGCTGAGCGAAGACACCAAGACGATTTACGAGACGATCGGGAAGCTGGCCGGCATCAACGTTCTCTTCGATCCGGATTACACTTCGCGCCGGATTCGGGTAGAACTTAACGGTGTCACGCTGCAGGAAGCGCTGGAAATTACAGCACTGGAATCGAAGACTTTCTGGCGGCCGGTTACGCCAAACACGATTTTCGTTGCCGCCGACACTCCGGCTAAACGCAAGGAAATCGAACAGAGCGTCATCCGTACTTTCTACCTGTCCAATCTTTCTCAGCCCAACGAACTGCAGGACCTGGTCAATATTCTTCGTACGCTGCTGGACACCCAGCGGCTGCAACAGTTCCCTTCGCAGCAGGCGATTGTGGTTCGTGGAACGCCCGACCAGATCGCGCTGGCCGAGAAATTGATCGATGATCTCGACAAGTCGCGGCCGGAGGTTGTGGTCGACGTCATCATTATGCAGGTGCAGCGCAACAAGCTGCGCAATCTGGGTATCACTCCGCCGACGAGCGCTTCGGTCACGCTTGTGGACAACGCCAGTACTACGACCTCCACTTCCGGGTCAAACGTTGGCACCGGGAACGGTTCAGTTTCGACGACGACGGGCAACGCCACGGGCACCATCAACCTGAACACCCTGGCCCACCTGAACGCTACGAACTTTCAAGTGACGATCCCGCCGGCGACTGCGACGTTCCTGTACAACGACAGCACGACCAAGATCCTGCAGCAGCCGCAGATTCGAGCCCTCGACGGGCAAAAGGCCTCGCTTAAGATTGGTCAGCGCGTGCCAGTGGCGACCGGCTCATTTCAGCCTGGGATCGGCGGCGTAGGCATCAATCCGCTGGTCAATACGCAGTTCAATTACATCGACGTCGGCGTGAATATCGATGTGACGCCCCACGTACACGGTACTGACCAGGTCACCCTGAAGCTCTCGATGGACATCTCGGCCGTGGACTCTTACCAGAACATCGGCGGCATCCAGCAGCCGGTCATTGGGCAACGCAAGATCGAGCATGAGATCCGGATGCGCGAGGGCGAGGCCAACGTGATGGGCGGAATCCTGGAGGAGACCGAGAGCAAGTCGATTAACGGAATCCCCGGACTCGCTTCGATCCCGTTTTTCCGCTACTTTTTCTCGACCGAGAACAAGCAACGCCAGGACAACGAACTGGTGTTCATGCTGATCCCGCACATCGTGCGCGCGCAGGATGTGTTTGATAGCAATACGCGCGCCATCGATGTTGGCACAGCCAATTCCATTTCTTTGCACCGAACGACTCCGCCGCCCACGGAACAGCAACCCGCGGCTTCACCTGCGCCACAGGCAGGCGCTCCACCTGCTGACCAGGCGGCCACGGCTCCCGCAGGCAGTGCGCTGGTGAGCTTCGATCCTCCTTCCTTGAACCAGGCAGTTGGGAGTACGTTCACGGTCAACATCAATATGGCCGGGGCGCATAACGTGTATTCGGTGCCTCTGCAGATCCTGTACAACCCGAAGGTCCTGCAATTGCTGAACGTATCCAACGGCCCAGTGCTGCAACAGGACGGTCAGGCGGTCGCGCTGGTCCATCGTGATGACAGCATGATGGGGATCCTCCAGGTCACGGCTTCCCGTCCGCCGGGGAGCAATGGCATCACTGCCGATGGGCAGTTGTTCACTCTGACGTTTCAAGCGAAAGCGCCCGGGCAGGCAACGCTCAGCATTAATCGCGCCACGCTCAAGAACGCGAGCATGCAAAACATCCCCGCCGGCGGATCGCAGGCGATCGTGACGGTTCACTAGCAAGTGGATAGTGGTTAGTGGATAGAAAAAAGAGGGCATCCAGCTTTTGCCTTCGGAGTTGATTAAAATCAGCACTGTGAAGGTCCTCTTCTCCGCCATTCGCAATCATCGGCAGCGACCGGCCTTGTGCGACGAACGCAGGCACAATGGGCGGGGATTCACAGTCGTTGAGTTGATCGTTGCCATGACGATCCTCATGATTCTGACGGCGGCCGCGGTGCCAGTGGTCCGGGTCACGATCCAGCGCAACAAGGAACGCGATCTCCGTCGCGCACTGTGGGAGATGCGGGACTCCATCGACCGTTACAAAGATGCGGCCGATCGCGGCGCATTTCAAGTGAAGGTCGACAGCCAGGGCTATCCGCCCGACTTGGAGACGCTCGTAAAGGGTGTGGATTCGAACGGCAAGAAGATCCGCTTCCTGCGAAGAATTCCGATGGACCCCATGACCGGCAAGACGGAGTGGGGGCTGCATTCCATGCAAGACGAACCGGATTCCGATTCGTGGGGCGGGCAAAGTGTTTTCGACGTGTACACCAAGTCGGAGGGCACGGCCCTCGACGGCTCGAAATATAAGACATGGTAGGTTGGTTGTCAGAACGAAACAGTGCGACCATGAACCGGCGCTTACGACAACGCGGATTCACGCTGATCGAGCTGATGGTGGTGATCAGCATCATCGTCATCCTGATGTCGGTGGCGATTCCCCGTTACCAGGCCTCGATCCTGCGGGCGCGTGAGACGGTTCTGCGCGATGATCTGTACACTCTTCGGTCGGTGATTGACCAGTACACGCTGGACAAACAGAAGGCGCCGCAATCATTGCAAGACGTAGTTGATGCTGGTTACCTGAAGCAACTCCCCAAAGACCCCTTCACCAGTTCGCGCGACACATGGGTGCCGGTTACCGATGACAGCATTATGTCGCCGGACCAATCGCAGCCTGGGATTGTGGATGTGCACAGTGGCAGCGAGCAGAATTCGAGCGAAGGTACTGCTTACAGCACCTGGTGAGGGTACACTCCTCAACTCGCCTCCTACTCCACTTTTCTCGTTTCAGCCTCAGCAAGCCAGCCGCGACGCAGCTTTTCTTCCGGAATGTTCGAGAGAAAGGGCTTGATGTCGAGGACCGGCGTGCCATCGAGCATGTCGACACCTCGCACGCGGAGAGTGCATCCATCGCGCCCAAGCAACTCGACGGTCGTTAAAGCAATAGGATTGGGACGCCGCGGCGAACGGGTTGCGAACACACCATGCGCGCGATCGTCGCAGGGCGGCTTGCCGAATAGCTGGTATCCGTCGGAGCGGTCGAAAAACCAAACAACAATGAGATGAGAGAAGCCCTCGATATCGGTGAGACCAGCTTCAAACTCGGGCAGGATCTCGATCTCACCCTCCGCGTCATGCTTTGCGCCCAAGCCTTTGGGGACTTGGCTGGTCTCGGAATAGGGACTACGAACATATCCAATCGGGCGCGGAGTGAACATGAAGGCGGCCTCCGACTCCATCTTACGATGCCAGAGTATCGGGTCGGAGGGATTCACCACGGAGGCACGGAGGACACGGAGTTTTCATTTCTTTCAAAGCCTTGGTGAGTCTTGAGTCTCGGGGATACGGTTTCGTGCTATTCGAGGTGAGATAGGGCCAGACTGCCAAAAATCCTAGTTCGCTGCAGACGCGCCGCAAGGCCGGTTCACATCACGCTTGGAACGGTGATGCCCATTACCGCCAGCAAGGCAATCAATTCACGGCGAACGACTGCTGCTGTCGCCAGCAGAAACGCCTTACGCGCTTCGTCGGGTTCGTTGAGAATGTGGTGACGGTGGTAGAAGTTGTTGAACTGTTGCGCAAGCTGAAAAGCGTGCTTGGCGGCATAGGCCGGCTCGGTTGTGGCGATGCATTGCTCGATGATGGCCGATGTCTCCCCCGCCAGCAGCCAGAGTTCCCATATTTCGGTGCCGCTCTCGTCGGCGAAGAAGCGAGCATAGTCAACGTCAGCCGCGAGAGTTTGTTCCGGTTCGACGCCGGCCTTGCGAAAAATATTGCTGGCGCGCACCACCGCGTATTGCGCGTACGGGCCGGTCTCACCCTCAAAAGCCAGGGCCTCCTTAAAGTCGAAGGCAATGACCGACTGCTTGGTGAACTTGAGCATGAAGTAGCGCAGCGCGCCAATGGCAATCTGGACGGAAATCCGCAAACGCTCGGCATCGTTGAGTTCCGGATGGCGGCTGTCTACTTCCTTTTTGGCGGACGCGATGAGCGCGTCGAGCAGGTCGTCGGCCTTCACGCCGAATCCCTTGCGGCCTGACACTTCGATGTACGACTTGGCCTGGTCTTCGGCACTCACTTCGTATCCGAGGTCTAGGGCGCATCGCGGCGTGAGCGCTACCATCTCGTAGGAAAAATGAGTGTAGTGGGCGGCTTGTTGGGCGTGACCCAGCAGGCGGATCGCCTCGACCACGGTGTTCTGCGGGTCGCTCTGGCGCGAGTCGATCACGTTGTAAATCGCCGCGACGCTGCCGAAGTGGGGATGGTCTGCCTCGCCTTGCTGGGCGGATATCCAGCACTCGTGGCCGCTGGGATAGCGATAGAATTTCCGGTATCCGAAGTCGCGGCCCAGCAAGCCAAATTTCCAAAGATGGTAGGCGATGTCCTTGCCAACGTAGCCGACGGTTCCGTTGGAGCGCACGATGACCTTGGCGTCTTCGTCGGGGCCAGCCTCGGATTCAGGCTCTCCCGTGTCCAGGTCGCCGTCGCGGTTCGCGGCGGCGTTGGGCGAGTTTGCCGGGCGGGTCATGACCCAGCAGCCCTTGTTCTTGCCGTCGGTTTCGAAGTACAGCACTCCCTTATCTTTGAGCTGCTGGAAGGCTGAATCCCAGAATTTGAGGCTGAGGATTTCGCTCTCGCGGGGGAGAAAGTCGTACTCGATATCGAGGCGGTCCATGGTTTCGAGATGGCGCTTCAGGACGGTAGTTGAGACGAGTTCCGCAATAGCCGCCATGTCGTTATTTCCGTGTTCGATAGCATGGAGAGCTTCAAGTCGCGCTTTAAGATTTTCTTTGTCCGCCTCGTACCATTGCGACACCCGCGCGTAAAGATCCCAGCAGTAATAATCGAAGCGCGGGGTGGAGGCGATCAGGGCTTCAATTTCGCTTTTGGACAGCTTCGCCAGATGGACGAAGCCGACGACTACGTCGGCGACTTGGACTCCGGTGTTGTCGATGTAGTTCTGGATATCGACGGTGTGCCCGGCGGCGCGCAGGAGGCGTACAAATGTGTCGCCGAGGATGGCATTGCGCAAGTGCCCTATGTGCGCGGCCTTGTTGGGATTAATGCTGGTGTGTTCGACGAGAATCTTGCCTGCCACGTTGGCCGCGCCCTCAGCCTGGTGGTCGGTCACAGCGACGGCGCGCTCGCCGGTTAGGGCTTTCGCGGCCAAGTCACGGGCGAGGCGGGCGTTGATGTATCCGCCGCCGGCTACCTCGAAGCTGGCGAATCCGGCGGGGACCGGCATGTTGGCGACGATTTCTTCGGCAATCTTTCGCGGAGGCTTCCGCAGCTGACGGGCAAGCTCAAAGGGAAACGGCATGGCGAACTCGCCCATTTCGACCTTGGGGGGCGGATCGATGACGATGGCCGGCAGGTCTATCTGGTAGGTCCGGCGGAGATAGTCCTGAAGGTGGAGGGCCAGCTGTTTCTTGCGCTCTAGATACACGATTGCTCTCGATCCCTAAGGGTTTGCGGGGGCTTGTCCCGGCAGGCTGTTCTCGACCGGAGGTTGACTCGCAAATAGCTGAGGAAAAAGGCGATTATAACAAACGGGGTGTGTAGTGAGGGTTTGACGGTGTGCGCGGCGTTACCTATGATGAGAGTTCCCACCGAGCGAGTACCACGGCGCTGGTGCGGGACACCGGCGGGCGATTTCCATGCGAATAGCGTATCTGGACGGATTTTCCGGTATCAGCGGCGATATGTTCCTCGGCGCGCTGGTGGACGCCGGAGTTCCGCTTGAACTGTTCCAGAGAACGGTGGCAGCGCTCGATTTGGGGATTACGTTGCAGGGGTCGCGGGTTGACCGCGCGGGGATTTCCGCCACAAAGGTTGATGTGCTGGTCAATGGGCAGAAAGATCTGCCACGCGAGGAGTTCTGGGCCGAATGGCGGAGCAGCGCCGCTGAGCACACCCATGGCGAAACTCACGCCCCTGGGCACGACCACGGAGAAGGTGAGGGTGACCATCATGTCCAGGGCCGGCACCTCCGACAAGTCCTGGGAATCATACAAGCGGCTTCGATCAGCGACCGCGCCAAGGGGACGGCGAGCGAGATTTTCGTGGCTTTGGGTACGGCCGAGGCGAAAGTCCATAACATAGACGTAGCCCACGTGCACTTTCACGAGGTCGGCGCGGCCGACGCGATCGCCGACATCGTTTGTGCGGCAGTGGGCGCCGAAGCCCTGAAGGTTGAGCAGATTCTCGCGTCTCCTTTGAACGTAGGTGGCGGGAGCGTGAAGTGCGCGCACGGAGTTATGCCCGTGCCGGCACCGGCCACACTGGAATTGCTGAAGGGCGTACCGGTATATTCCGGCGAAGTTCAAAAGGAACTGGTGACGCCAACCGGGGCGGCGATTGTGCGCGTCTTGGTGAGCAGTTTCGGGCCGCGTCCTGTTATGACGACGGAGAAAATAGGGTACGGCGCGGGAGCGCGCGACTTTCCCCGCCATTCCAATGTGCTGCGGATCACCGTGGGCGAGACTGCGGATTCTGGTGCGTGGACAGATGTATCGAAGGAATCACTTTCGACTGACGAAGTGATGGTGCTGGAGGCGAACCTGGACGACCTGAGTCCGCAAGTTGTGGGATTCCTGACCGACCAGTTGCTTGCGGCTGGCGCCTTAGACGTGTTCACCACCGCGGTGCAGATGAAGAAATCGCGGCCCGGAACGCTCCTGACGGTACTTTCCAGGCCCGAGCAAGAGGCGACGCTTCGCGAGCTGATTTTCCGGGAGAGCAGTACGCTGGGGATCCGCAGCCGCCGGGAGCAACGTTACCTGCTGGCTCGGCGTCATGAAACCGTGCAAACGCCGTGGGGCGAGGTACGGATCAAGATTGGAAGCATGGCGGGCGCCGACTCGCAGTTGGCTCCCGAATACGAGGACTGCCGGCGCGTCGCCGTTGAGCATCATGTGCCGTTGAAAACCGTATTGCAGGAAGCGCTTCGTTTGTACCTGGACAAAGAGAATGGATAAGCCAGAAAAGTTTTACATCACCACGCCCATTTATTACGTCAATGCGCGGCCACACATCGGCCACGCATACACCACGGTGGTGTGCGACACCGTGGCGCGGCGCCAGCGCATGATGGGCATGGATACCTGGTTTCTTACCGGTACGGATGAACACGGGCAGAAGATCGAGCGGTCGGCGATCGCGGCGGGCTGTTCTCCCCAGGAATTCGCCGACCGTGTCTCGGGCGAATTCCGGCAACTCTGGGACCGGATGAAGCTGAGCTACGATGACTTCATTCGCACGACGGAGCCGCGCCACGTGCGGGGCATGCAGGCTTTGTTCAAACGGTTGCAGGAGCGCGGATACATTTACAAGGGCTCCTACAGCGGACAGTATTGCGTTTTCGACGAGCTTTATGTCGATGTGAAAGAGCCGGGCGCGCCCTGCCCCGAGTGTGGACGACCGACCGAGACTGTGCAGGAAGAAAATTACTTCTTCAAGCTTTCAGCCATGCAAGAGCCGCTACTGAATCTGTACAGCGAACAGCCGGAATTCATCCGGCCTGAGGCCCGGCGAAATGAAGTGATAGCGTTCGTTCGCTGCGGGCTGCGCGATCTCTCGGTGAGCCGCACAACTTTCAAGTGGGGCATCCCGGTGCCCGGCGATGAGAATCACGTGATCTACGTGTGGCTTGACGCTCTGGCGAACTACCTGACCGCGGTCGGTTATGGTTCTGACGATCCGAAGGACCAGGCAATGCTGGAGCGCTACTGGCCGGCGGATGTGCACATGATCGGAAAGGAGATCGTGCGCTTCCATTGCGTGTACTGGCCGGCGTTTTTGCTGGCGGCCGGGATTCCCCTGCCCCAGTCGATCGTGGCGCATGGCTGGCTGCTGTTCGAAGAAAGCAAGATGTCGAAGTCGCGGGGCAATATCGTGCGCAGCGAGACCATTCTTGACACCCTGGGCGCCGATACTTTGCGGTATTTTCTTCTGCGCGAGATCGTGTTCGGGGGTGACGGATCGTTCAGCTTCGATGCTCTGGTACAGCGGTTCAATGCCGACCTGGCCAATGGCCTGGGGAACCTGTCGAGCCGAACGCTGAGCATGATCACGCGGTATTTCGAGGGCGAGATTCCCTATCCCTCACCGGGTGCTCGAACTGCCGGCGACGACACGGTCGCGGAATTGGCCCAGCAAACCATTGTGGACTTCAATGCTCAATTTGAGCAGTTTCAGTTCTCGCGCGCCCTGGAGACTGCATGGGGACTGGTGGCGGCGGTGAACAAGTACATCGTGGAGAACGAGCCCTGGGCGGTGGCGGACAAAGAAGACCAGGACTCGCGGGCCCGGCTGGCTACGATCCTACATACTGCGGCGGAAGCTCTGCGGATCATCACTGCGTTGGTGCATCCGGTGATTCCCGAGTCGACTGCGCGGATCTGGGAGCAATTGGGGCTGGGCGATATCAGCAAGTTGGACCTGCGCAATCTGGCGTGGGGTCAATTGCCGTTGCACACACGACTGGGTACGGTCGAAGCGGTGTTTCCGCGTGCCGATAAGAGCACGGTTGAAAGGATGCAACAGATGGAGCTGGACCGGGCGTCACAGGTTGGGCAGAACGCGGTAGCCAAAGCCGCTGGGGAGAGCGAAGCAGCAAAGGCGCCGCCAGAGCCAGCCGCGCCAGTTGCGGCGATGCCGT
>Ga0209656_10002479_pt1 | contig 11949 bp, 9 predicted proteins | sample BogFormECP12_OM2_FD_188239 | JGI IMG/M metagenome (GOLD analysis project Ga0209656, IMG submission 188239) | Bog forest soil microbial communities from Calvert Island, British Columbia, Canada - ECP12_OM2 (SPAdes) (version 2) | ecosystem: Environmental > Aquatic > Freshwater > Wetlands > Bog ... | reverse complement strand
GCCGACATCATCTTCCCGGTGGCCGGCAACGTCGGCCTCGGCGCCGCGAAGGCGGTCCAGGACGCCGACGCCGCGGCTGGCAGCCAGAAGGTGAACATGTTCTGGGTGGACGTCGACGGCTGCGTCAGCGCGGCGCAGTACTGCAAGTACTTCATCACCAGCGTGGAGAAGGGCATCGTACCCGCGGTGAAGACCTCGGTGCTGAGCGCGGAAAACGGCACGTTCAAGGGCGGCACCTACGTCGGCACGCTGGCCAACGGCGGGGCCGTGCTCGCTCCGCTCCATCTGTTCGCCGGCAAGGTCCCGGCCGCACTGCAGGCCGAGCTCGCGCAGGTGGGAGCCGGCATCGCGAGCGGCACGATCCAGACGCCGACCAAGAGCCCGGTGTAAGAGCCTGGCCGCAAGGAACGGATGTGGCAGCGGTGCGGCGTGATGCGCATCGCTGCCACATCGGCGTACGGGCTGACGAGTTCCACGCGGGGAGGCGCCGCGCCAAAATGGAAGCCACGGGCATGATGGTGCGGACGCGGGACTGAAGGACGGACGTGGAACTTGAGCTGAAGGGCATCACCAAGCGTTTCGGTTCCCTGGTGGCCAACGACCGGATCGACCTGTCGGTGGCCCCAGGTCAGGTGCACGCCCTGCTCGGCGAGAACGGCGCCGGCAAGACGACCTTGATGAACGTCCTGTACGGGCTGCTGCAGCCCGACGAGGGCGAGATCTTGCTCGATAACAAGGCGGTCCGGTTCGGATCCCCGAAGGACGCCATCGCGGCCGGCATCGGGATGGTGCACCAGCACTTCATGCTCGTGCCCGTGTTCACCGTCGCGGAAAACGTGACCCTCGGCATTGAGGAGACCCGCCGTTCCGGCCTGCTCGACCGGCGCAGAACGCGGCAGGATGTGCGTGAGCTCTCCCGCAGGTACGGCCTGGAGGTCGACCCGGACGCACTGGTGGAGAACCTGCCGGTCGGCATCCAGCAGCGGGTGGAGATCGTCAAGGCACTGGTGAGGGAGGCGACCGTGCTGATCCTCGACGAGCCCACCGCGGTGCTCACCCCGGCCGAGACCGAGGACCTGTTCCGGATCATCAGGCAGCTCAAGGACGGCGGCAGGTCCATCGTCTTCATCTCGCACAAGCTCAAGGAAGTCCAGGCGATCGCGGACACGATCACCGTGCTGCGCCGGGGAAAGGTCGTCGGCCAGCGGCCTCCCGGCACGACAGAGGACGAGCTCGCCTCACTCATGGTCGGCCGGGACGTGCAGCTGCGGGTCAGCAAGGAGGCCGCCAAGCCTGGCGACGTGGTACTGGACGTAGCCGATTTGACCGTCGCCGACGAGACGGGCCGGATCTGGGTGAACGGGGCCTCGTTCCAGGTCCGGGCGGGCGAGATCCTCGGCATGGCCGGGGTGCAGGGCAACGGGCAGACCGAGCTGTGCGAGGCACTGATGGGGCTGCGGCCGACGGCGTCGGGGCAGGTGACGCTGAACGGCCGCGACCTCACCCAAGCCACGCCACGGCAGCGGCTGCACGCCGGCGTCGCCTACGTCCCCGAGGACCGGCAGGAAGACGGGCTGGTCGGTGAGTTCTCGGTGGCTGACAACATGGTCCTTGACACGTATGACAGGCCGCCGTACGCGTCCGGCATCAAGCTCAACCTGGACGCCATCGCCAGCAACGCGGCCGAGCGGGTGAAGGAATTCGACGTCCGCACCACCTCGGTGGACGCGCCCGTGGCCACGCTGTCCGGCGGCAACCAGCAGAAGGTCATCCTGGCCAGGGAACTCGCGCGCGAGCACAAGGTGCTCGTGGCCAGCCAGCCCACTCGCGGCCTGGACGTGGGCTCCATCGAGTTCGTGCATCGCCGCATCGTCGAACAGCGCGACAAGGGCGTGGCCGTGCTCATCGTCTCCGCCGAACTCGACGAGATCTACGCCCTCGCGGACCGGATCGCGGTCATGTACGAGGGCAAGATCACCGGTTTCCGGCCGCCGACGGTGCCTGCCGAAGAACTGGGGCTGCTGATGGCGGGGGCAACTGACCAAGACCCGGGACCGGAACCCACCCCTAGCGCCCCGACGGCTATACCAGGGGCGGGACAATGAGCGATCAGGCGAGTTCGCCGGGTCCAGCCACGGCGGCGAAGAAGGAAGACGAGCAGGAGCCGCACGCCTCGTTCGGCCAGGCCCTGAGGGATTCGATCCTTGAAGGTCATACGGTCACCATCATTATCCTGGCCATCTTCACCGGGTTCGTGGTAGGCGGGCTGCTGAACGCGTTCACCAACACGACCGTGCTGCATGCCTGGGGCAACTTTTTCTCGGCTCCCGGCCATGCGATCGCGGCGGCCTGGGATACCGCGGTGGGCGCCTACGTGGCGATGTTCGAGGGATCGATCTTCAACCCGCACACGGTCGCCGCGCTGTTCCAGCAGGCGTCGTTCGCCACGGCCGTGCACGACGGCTACCTGTCCGCCGTGTTCTATCCGCTGTCGGAGACCTGCGTCCAGGCCACGCCGCTGATCCTGGCCGGGCTGGCCGTCGCGCTGCCCTACCAGGCGGGCCTGTTCAACATCGGCGCGGAGAGCCAGCTCATCGGCGGCATGATCGTCGCCACCTACCTCGGGTACGGGGTCAGCCTGCCGTTGGGCGTGCACGTCGTGGTCTGCGTAATCGGCGGTTTCGTGGGCGGCGCGGCGCTTGGCTGGCTGGTCGGCGAGCTCAAGGCGCGGACGGGCGCGCACGAGGTGATCACCACGATCATGCTCAACTACATCATGATCTACTTCCTGACCTACCTGCTGTCCTTCGGCTACCTGATGCAGGCGCCGCACGCGACCAACCCGGTCAGCCCGATCATCGCCGGCAGCGCTCACCTGCCGCACTTGTTCGGCCCGTCCCTGCGGATCAACGCGGGCTTCCTCATCGCGCTAGCCTGCGCGGCGGGCATGTGGTGGCTGCTGAACCGGACCACGACCGGCTTCGAGTTCCGCAGCATCGGCAAGAACCCCAGCGCCGCGCGCGTGGCGGGCATGAACGTGGAACGGAACTGGGTGCTGGTGATGCTGATCGCGGGCGGGCTGGCCGGGCTGAGCGGCGCCGCGGTCATCCAGGGCACCGACTTCAGCCTTAACTTCCAGAGCTATGGAACCTACGGCATCGACGCCATCACGGTCGCCCTGCTCGGGTTCGGCAGGCCGTTCGGCGTCGTGCTTGCCGGGCTGCTGTTCGGCGCGCTGCGCGCCGGGGCGCCGCTCATGCAGGCCGCCACCGGCACTCCGGTGGACATGGTGCAGGTGCTGGAGGCGGTGATTGTTCTGCTCATCGCGGCGCCGGCGCTGATCCGGACCATGTACCGGCTGCGCGCCGCCCGGGGCGGCGGCGTGGGCGGGGTCATGTCCAAGGGGTGGAACGGATGACGATATCAGACCAGGTGCAGCCCGTAGACCTGGACGTGGCCGCCCGCCCTCCGAGCAGCGCCTTCCGGCGGTGGCTGGCGCCGGCGGCGTTCGCCGTGTTCGGGCTGGTGAACATCTTCGTCCTCGGGCTTAACTCGCACCACGGCGACGCGACCTTCGCGTTCTCCCAGCCGTTCGCCAAGGTGACCGTGCCGAACCTCTCCCTGCCCGCCGCCATCACCTGTTACGTGTGCGGCGCGATTACCCTCGTGATTGCCGCCCTGCGGGCGTTCCTGCCGCTCAGCACGGTGCTGAAGCGAGTGGCCATTGGGGCGGTCATCTTCCTGTTCGTTGTCTCGCTACTGTGCTGGGCCGACGCCGGCCAGGCCACGGCGTTCAATGTGGTGAACCTGTTGCAGGGCACGTTTAACGATTCGATTCCGATCATGCTGGGGGCACTGACCGGGGTGGTGTGCTCCCGCTCTGGCGTGATCAACATCGCCATCGAGGGCCAGCTGCTGCTCGGCGCCTTCACCGCCGCCATCGTGGCCAGCGGCACCGGCTCGCTGTGGCTGGGACTGGTGTGCGGGGCGCTGGCTGGCTCGCTGGTCGGGGTGCTGCTCGCCGTCTTCGCCATCGGCTACCGGGTGGACCAGGTCATCCTCGGCGTGGTGCTGAACACGCTGATCCTCGGCCTCACCGGGTACCTGTACGACGACCTCATGGTGCCCTACTCCAACACGCTGAACTCGCCGGCCACGTTCTCCGCGATCAAGCTCCCGCTGCTCGGCGACATCCCGATCATCGGCCCGGTCTTCTTCGACTCCACCATCTTCCTGTACCTCACCTACATCGCGCTGGCCGGCATCCAGGTGGGCCTGTTCTCCACCCGGTGGGGGCTGCGCACCCGGGCCATCGGCGAGCACCCGATCGCGGCCGACACCGTGGGCATCCCGGTGATCGCGATGAGATACCGCAACGTCATCGCGGCCGGCCTGATCGCCGGCATCGGCGGCGCCTACTTCACGATCGGCTCGGTCGGCTCGTTCGGCAAGGACATGACCTCCGGCGAGGGCTACATCGCGCTGGCCGCGATGATCTTCGGGCGGTATACGCCGTTCGGCGCGATCGCGGCGGCGCTGCTGTTCGGGTTCACGACGCAACTGCAGTCCATCCTGTCCACCCTCAACACGCCGATCCAGTCCAACCTGCTGCTGATGACCCCGTATATCGTCACGATCGTCGTGCTCGCCGGGCTCGTCGGCAAGGTCCGCGGTCCCAGGGCCGAGGGCATCCCCTACGTCAAGGCCTAAAGATTCATGCCGAACGGTCCGGGCTGCACGTTTCGCCTGAACGGGAACCCCGGCACGGCTGGCGTACAGGGGCTGGCTGGCGTACAGGACTGGCTGGCTCGCGGGGCTAGGGATAGCAGCAGTGGCCCGAGTGGCGGTGATGGCTGGCGTCGGCTGCGGAGCGCCGATTTGCGCGGAAGATCCGGGCTTGACGGAAGATCCGGGGGTCTATTGGCCCCCGGATCTTCCGCGGAACCCGGATTTTCCAAGATCTTTTCGCTGGCATGCCCGCTTGGGCGGTCACGGGTGAGGGCGTGTTGAAATGAGTGGTGCAGGTGACGGCTGAGGCTGAGCTGCGGGCTGCGGCGGAGGCCTGGATCGCGGATGACCCCGACGAGGGTGACCGGGCCGAGCTGCGGGCGCTGCTCGACCGCGCGTTTCCCGGCTCGGATGCTGGCGCGGCGGATGCTGGCGCGATGGGCGAATTGCGGGACCGCTTCGCGGACCGGCTCCACTTCGGGACGGCCGGCCTGCGCGGCGTGGTCGCCGCGGGCCCGAACCGGATGAACCGCGCCGTGGTCAGGGCCGCGACCGCCGCCGTGGCCAGCTGGCTGCTCGGGCCGGGTGACCGCGCCCGGGGCGACGGGGCTCAGCGGGGTCTTCGGGTTCAGCGGGGTCTTCGGGCTCAATGGGGTCTTCGGGTGGGCGTCATGGTGGGCTGCGACGCGCGACACCGGTCGGCGGAGTTCGCCGGTGAGGTGGTCGGGGTGCTGGCCGGAGCGGGCTTGGCGGTGCACGTGCTCCCGCTGCCCTGCCCCACTCCCCTGCTCGCGTTCGCGGTCCGCCGCCTGGGCGCGGCGGCCGGGGTGATGGTCACCGCGAGCCACAACCCGGCCGCGGACAACGGGTACAAGCTCTACCTCAGTGACGGCGCCCAGGTCATCCCGCCCGCCGACGCCGAGATCGAGCAGCTGATCGCCGACCTCGGGCCGCTGTCGCAGATTCTGGTCGCCGATGCCAGCAGTCCGCTGATCACCCGCCACGGCGACGAGGTGGCCGAGGCGTACCTGGACGCGGTGGTGGCGGCCGCCGCCGGGCCGGTTCCCTCGGGCCTGCGGCGGACGGAGCTGAACGTCGTCTACACGCCGATGCACGGGGTGGCCGGGCCGCTCATGCTGCGCGCCCTCGGGCAGGCGGGCTTCGCACCGCCGCACGTGGTGGCCGCGCAGGCGGAGCCCGACCCGGACTTCCCGACGGTCGCGTTTCCCAACCCGGAGGAGCCGGGAGCCCTTGACCTGGCGCTGGCCGACGCGCGGCGGCTCGGCGCCGATCTGGTCGTGGCCAGCGACCCGGACGGGGACCGGCTGGCCGTGGCCGTTCCCGATCCCGCCGGCACCGCCACGTCGGCCGGCGGGAGCGGCTGGCGGGTGCTGACCGGGGATCAGTTGGGCGCCCTGCTGGGTGCGAGTCTGCTGGAGCGGACCGCAAGTGAGGCCGGGGTCGGGCCCGCACCGCAGGCGCGGCTGGTGGCCTCCACTGTCGTCTCCTCGACGCTGCTGTCCAAGATCGCGGCGGCGGCCGGCGTCCGCTACGCCGAGACCCTGACCGGGTTCAAGTGGATCGCCAGGGCGGCCGACGGCGTGCCGGGTGCGCGCTTCGTGTTCGGCTACGAGGAGGCACTCGGCTACGCCGTCGGTGACGTGGTGCGCGACAAGGACGGCATCGGCGCCGCGCTGGCCATGCTCCGGCTGGCGGAAACGGCGAAATCGGAGGGCCGTTCGGTCCTTGCGTTTTATGACGACCTGGAGCGGGCGCACGGCGTGCACCTGACCTCCCAGCTGACCCTTCGGACGGCCGACCAGGCGCACGTCATGACCCAGCTCAGGTCGGCGCCGCCGACCGCCTTCGGCGACGAGCCCGTGACCAGCCTGTTCGACCTGGCCAGCAGCGCCGCGGCTGACGGCACGCCGGCCACGCCGCAGGCCGACGTGCTGATCTTCCGACTGCCCGGCGGGCGCGTGGTGCTGCGGCCGAGCGGGACCGAGCCGAAGATCAAGTGCTACATCGAGATCACCGAGCCGCTCGCGGGCCGCTCGCTCGGGGCCGCCCGCGAGGCCGCCGCCGGGCGCCTGGCTCCGCTGCGGTCCGCGCTCGAGGCGAGGCTGACCGCCAGCTGAGTACCTGACGGCCGTGCCCTAGGTCCTCAAATCGGCACCCCGGCGGTGATCAGCTGGGCCTGATCAGCTCCACAGGCCGACCTGGTTACCGTCCGGGTCGGTGAAGATGGCGAACCGGCCGAAGTCGCCAGGCAGGTCGGTCGGCGGGACTAGCCGCTTGCCGCCCAGCTGCTCGGCCCGGTCCAGGTAGGCGTCCAGGTCATCGACGCGCATGTAGATCTTTACCCTCTTCTCGCCAGGCGCCTCGCCAGGGCCGATGCCGCCCCCGATCGCGCCTTCCCCGGCGCAGGTATCGACCAGGCCGTACCCGCCCATGGCCGGGTCGGCGGCTACCTCCCAGCCGAACAGCTCGCGGTAGAACTTCTGCGCCCGTTCGTGGTCCGGGCTGATGATCTCGAAGAACGCCACTGGCTGACCCATATTGCTTCTCCCTCCGCGATTTCTGACAATACCGAACTAACGTTAGAGATTACTAACGTTAGTGTCAACTGACATTTGTGGTCCGCGGTGGGTGTTACCTCACAATGAGACAGGCGACCTGGCCCTGGCGTGGTACGCAGGGTGGGATGCCAGCACGGCGTGAACAGAGCTGTTCGACTCCAGGAGGTCACGGATGAGCGCATCCATCGACGGGACGGCCATCGACAAGGTCCTGCGGGACGCGGTGGACTCCGGCGGGGTCCCGCACGTGGCGGCGATCGCGGCCGATCGTGACGGCGTTATCTACCAGGGCTCGGCGGGTCCCCGGGAGGCCGGCCAGAGCGACCCGGTCACGGTGGACACGCTGTTCCGGATCATGTCGATGACCAAGATGCCTTGCACCGTGGCCGCACTCCAGCAGGTCGAGCAGGGCAACCTCGACCTGGACGCGCCCGTCGCGGACTACTGTCCCGAGTTCGCCGAGATCCAGGTGCTGACCGGCTTCGACGGAGATACCCCAGTGCTAAGGCCTCCGGCCCGGCAGGTCACCATCAAGAACCTGATCACGCACACTTCCGGCCTGGGCTACTGGTTCTTCAACCCGCAGTTGGTGCGCTGGGAGGAGGTTACCGGCGTCCCGAACGTTGTCGCGGGGTCCCGGGCCTCCTTCACCGCCCCGATGCTGGCCGACCCGGGCGAGGCGTTCAATTACGGCATCAACATCGACTGGCTCGGCAAGGTGGTGGAGGCGGTTACCGGCGTCGGCCTGGACGTGGCCATCAAGCAGGGCATCACCGGCCCGCTCGGCATGGACCAGACCACCTTCCTGATGAACGACGGCCAGCGGCCGAACTCGACCCCGGTCCACGTCAAAGCCGAGGACGGCACCTGGATGTCCATCGGCGAGATCCTGAACCAAGAGCCTGACTGGTGGGCCGGCGGGCACGGGCTCTACGGGCCGCCGAGCGACTACATCAAGTTCCAGCGTGCCCTGCTGCGCGGCGGTGAACTCGACGGCACCCGGATCCTGCGGTCGTCCACGGTCGACGAGGCCTTCCGCAACCAGATCGGCGACCTGGACTTCCCCGCCGAGCTGTCGACCGTCGATCCGGCCTCGACCTGCGATTTCAATGCGGGCCCCGGCTTCAAGTGGGGCTACGGGCTGCTGCTCAACACCTCGGACTTCCCGGGCATGCGACGGGCCTGGTCCGGGGCCTGGGCCGGGCTGTGCAACACCCAGTTCTGGGTGGACCGCACCACCGGCATCTGCGGCTCCATCTACAGCAGCTTCCTGCCCTTCGTGACGCCCGAGGCCATCAAGCTGTACAACGACTTCGAGCGGACGCTCTACGCGTCGCTGTGACCCCAACGACCCCGACGACCCCGACGACCTGGGGTTAGTGACCTGCGTTCGGCGCCGCCGCCAGCCAGGGGCCAACCCGGCTGAGCAGGAGGAACCCGAGCAGGACGCCGACCACCAGGATGCCGGCGATCAGCCACTGCCGCGGGCCGGCCCCGGTGACCTCGCGCCGAGACCGGCGCAGCCAGTCGCGCGGGGCCAGCCTGACCACCTCGCCCAGGTGGCCGAGCACGTGGATCGTCATGGCGCCGAACCACAGGACGAAACTAGCCTTATGCACCTTGAGCAGCAGCGGCAGCCAGGACCGGCTCACCAGGAGCAGCGCCACGCCGCTGGCCAGCAACACCAGGGTGAGGATCACCACGACCGGGCCGAGCAGACGGAGCACGACCGGCGGCGGTCCCTTGCGCCGGTAGGCCGGAGCACCGCGGTAGTAGCGGGCGAAACGCCAGGCGGTGCTGGCCACCTTGACCAGCACCGGCGGTATGAGCACCATGCCGATGAAGACGTGCGGCGAGATCAGCTGGCGGACACGCAGGATCGTGACACCCTCGGCCGCCAGCAGGACCAGCAGCACGGCGGCGTTCGCCGCCGTCAGGCGCGCATTGCCGGCCACGCCCGCCTCGGCCCTGCGCTCCGCGCGGCTCTGCCGATCGAGGCTGGGCCGACCGAGGCTGGGCCGACCGAGGCTGGGCCGACCGAGGCTGGGCCGACCGAGCGAGGCCCTGGTCAGGTCTCGTTCATCCACTCCCACGCGTGCACGTTATGAGAAGAACGTGACGGCCGGATGAAGGCGCCGCCCGCCGGCGGGCTCAGCCGACGGTGCGGGCCCGGGCCTGGATCACGTCCTCGCGCATCTGGGTGACCAGGGCCTCGACGGAGTCGAACCGCTCCGTGCCGCGGAGCCGGGCGGCGAAGTCGATGGCGGCGTGGGCGCCGTACAGGTCCAGGTCGTCGCGGTCGAGCGCGTACGCCTCGACAGTCCGGTCGCCGATGCCGAACGTCGGGTTGGTGCCGACCGAGATCGCAGCCGGCCAGCGGCTGTCCTCGGTTCCGTCTAGGCCCAGGCTGGTCAGCCAGCCGGCGTACACGCCATCGGCGGGGGTCGCGGTGTGCGGCGGGGTCTCCAGGTTGGCGGTCGGAAAACCCAGCCCGCGGCCGCGCATGTGACCGCGGACGACGACGCCCTCCACCCGGTGCGGGCGGCCCAGCGCGGCCGCGGCCGCGGCCACGTCACCGGCGGCCAGTTGCTCTCTGATGTAGGACGAGGAGATCGTCACGCCGTCGGCCACGAGCAGCGGTACCCCCTCGGCGGTGAAGTCGTACTTCTCGCCGAGCTGAACCAGCAGCGGGACGTCACCCACCGCCCGGTGGCCGAACCTGAAGTTCTCCCCCACCACCACGGCCGCGGCGTGCAGCCGTTCTGATAGGACCACCCGGACGAACTCATCCGGGCTGAGCCGGGAGAATTCCAGGTTGAACGGGAGCACGCAGACCGCGTCGGCGCCGAGGCCCGCCAGCAGTTCGGCCTGCCGCCGCGAGGTAGTGAGCAACGGCGGATGCGAACCCGGCCTGACGACCTCATCGGGGTGCGGGTCGAAGGTGATCACCACGACCGGCAGGTTCCTGGCCCGCGCAATCTGTTCGGCGCGCCCGATGATGCGCTGGTGGCCGCGGTGCACGCCGTCGAACACGCCGATCGTCGCGACGCACTCTTCCCAGTCGGAAGGCACCTCGGCCAAGCCGTACCAGCGGTACACGATCCCCGTTCCTCCTTCGTCTGGACCACCAGCCTAACCATGCATGGCGACGGTCTCGATCAGGTTACGGCCGACCGATGAACGGCGCGTAACCGGCCAGCGCGAAAAGGTTCATCAGGACTGCGGCGTGGAGTGGAATCCTCGCCCTTCCGGGCGACGGTGGATGTCAAACGAAGACGACGAGCGGCCTGGCTTGTCCCGACTCCTCGGTGACCAGGGCGATCAGGGTGCCATCGGGCGCGTAGGCGGCCGTCGGGGTCTGCGGGCCCGTGCTGGCCTGCGGGCCCGTGCTGACCGTAGCGGCCAGGCGGCCGCCGTTGGCCAGGCGACGGGCCTCGTCGGCGCTCAGGTTCCGGCGCGGAAACGCCGCCGAGGCCGCCTGGGCCAGCGGCAGCACCTCGAACCGGTCGGCCAGCTGCTCCAGCGTGCGGGCGTCCTCGATGCCGTACCCGCCCACCCTGGTGCGACGCAGGCGGGTCAGGTGGCCGCCGGCGCCCAGGGCAGCGCCCAGATCGCGGGCCAGGGCCCTGATGTAGGTGCCGCTCGAGCAGCGCACGGTGGCGTCGACGTCAAGCTGGTCCCCACCTACCTCCCCATCCCCCTTCACTGGGCGCACCGCGGTGACCTCGAACTGGTAGACCGTCACCGGGCGGGCCTGAAGCTCCGGCGCCGCGCCCGCCCTGGTCAGCTTGTAGGCGCGCTGCCCGCCGACCTTGATGGCGCTGACCGCGGGCGGCACCTGCCAGATCTCGCCCACCAGTCCGGCCACAGCCTTATTGAGCGTTTCCGCGGAAACGTCCGCGGCTGACGCGGTGCCGGTGATCTCGCCCTCCGCGTCGTCGGTGCTGGTCGACTGGCCGAGCCTGATCGTGGCGACGTATTCCTTCTCGGTCAGCGTGAGATACCCGAGCAGCCTGGTGGCCTTCTTCACGCCGACCACCAGTACGCCGGTCGCCATCGGATCCAGCGTCCCGGCATGCCCCACCTTCTTGGTCCCGGCCAGCCGCCGGACCCGCGCCACGACGTCATGCGACGTCATGCCGCCGGGCTTGTCCACGATGACCAGGCCCCCACCACCCACCTCCCCCTCCCTCTTCAATGGCTCGGTCATGTGTCGTAGTCGTCCTCGTCGGCGTCTGCGGCGGGCTTGCGGTAGGGATCGGGGTCACCGGCGGGAACGGCGCCCTCCCGGCTGCGGGCGAGCTCGGCGTCGGCGTGCCTGGCCTGGGCGACCAGGTCCTCGATCCGCTTGGCGCTGTCTGGGAGCGCGTCGGCCACGAACTCGAGCGACGGGGTGTGCCGCAGGCCGAGCTGCCTGCCTACCTCGGACCTGATGATGCCGGTGGCGCTGTGCAGCGCCGCCGCGGTGTCGGCCCGCTCGGCGTCAGATCCGTACACCGTGTAGAACACGGTGGCCTCGCGCAAGTCGTTGGTCAGCCGGGCTTCGGTGACGGTCACGAAGCCGAGCCTGGGGTCCTTGATCCGGCGCTCCAGCATTTCCGCGACGATCTGGCTGATCTGGTCGGCCAGCTTGCGCGCCCTC
>Ga0209656_10002478_pt1 | contig 11952 bp, 9 predicted proteins | sample BogFormECP12_OM2_FD_188239 | JGI IMG/M metagenome (GOLD analysis project Ga0209656, IMG submission 188239) | Bog forest soil microbial communities from Calvert Island, British Columbia, Canada - ECP12_OM2 (SPAdes) (version 2) | ecosystem: Environmental > Aquatic > Freshwater > Wetlands > Bog ... | reverse complement strand
CCGCCGCCGCCGCCGCCGCCGAAGCCCCCCGCCGATCCGCTTCCTCCGCCGCCGCCGAAACCGCCGACTCCCTGCGTACCGACCGTAAAGCCTTCCCCGCCGCCGGCACCCCCACCGCCGAAGCCGGCATTTGCAGAATCACCGCCGTGCCCGGCTTCGCCGCCACCGCCGGCCGACGCGCCGCCGATGCCGGGAAAGGGCGTCTCGGCACGGCCGGCACCGGGCAGGATTCCAGGGCCGCCGTTACCACTCGTGGAATTGAAATACCCGGCGCCAAGCGCAGAACGGCCGACGCCGCCGCCACCGCCGGGCCCGTGGAAAAAAGGGACATTTCGCGAGCTGCCACCGCTCCCGCCGAGGCCTCCGCCTCCGCCGCCGCCTTGGGAGCCCGCCTGGAACGCGCTACCGCCGTTCCCGCCCGTCGCCGCGTCACCGCTGAAATTGACATCGACGAGCGTGACGTCGGCGCCGGCAGCCACGAACAGGCCACCGCCTAGGCCGGCTCCGCCGCCCGCACCGCCTTGGTCGATACCGCCACCGCCCCCCAGCCGCCTACCGCATCTGCATCGGCGATGGTCAGGCCTTCGACGGTCAGAACGCCGCGATAGGCGAACAGGCCGCGATCCTCCGGATACCCATGTAACCCGGACATAGTGTGGCCGTTGCCGATGATGGTCAGGCTGGAGCCGGTGCCGAGCACCACGCCAGCGAGGTCGTCCGTCAGCGTATAAAGCGAAATGTCCTGGGCGATATCGATCGTGTAGGCGGCGATGGTGCCGCCCTGCGAGACGCTGTCGACACTTCGAATCTCGGCGTCGAGCTGTGCGGCGGTGCTGGCCGTCTGCGTCAGATCGCTCATGCTTCCGTCCCCGCGGCGCAGCGAGCCGATCCTGCCGCGACCGCTCCGGCATCGATACGGGGACGCGACCGAGTCAGGCCGTCTCGTATGCGACCTTTACCTGGGGCACACAGGGTCGTCCACTTCCTTCAAGGTATGCGACGGTTTAGTGCAATGACGTTCACCACAACCGCGCGGCGGCACTCAAAGCGCATGACTTGGCGGAACGCGCGGCGGTGTTCGGCCCGATGCCGCACCTGACGCCGCCCGAGGTGCCGCGGGTCCGCGGCGGGCAGGTCATTGCCTCGCGTCTGTACGACGTCGCCTATGCCATTGACCTGACTCGCGCCGAGCGCATCTGGGCGGAGCGCCAGCCGCGCGTCGGCGCGCGGCGCGCTCGGCTGGTCTCGACGCCGAGCAAGGCGGTGGATTTCGGCGTGCCGCCGGTCGACCTGCCGCTCGAACCGATCACGCTGAAGCTGCCCGGCGGCGACGTCGAGGCGAGCGCGTCGGCGCGGCTGTACGATTTCGGCGTCGTCGTGCTGACGTTGCGCGTCGCCGCCGCCGATCTCGACTGGGCGGCGTTCGTGGCACGGGTGAATGCGGTGGCTGCCGCGGTGGATGCGAAGTCGGCGGAGCGGCCGTGGCCTGGGCTGCTCGATCCGCTGCGCGCGACGCTGGCGCCGGCGATGGACCGGCCGTCGGCGCAGACGATCGAGGAGGACTACCTCATCGGCGTGGTGCAAGGCTTCGACCCGCCGCTGGCTGCCGCCGAGGTGATCGAGCGGCTGGATCTGATCCCGCTGCTGACGGGCGAGATGCGCGCGCTGTCGGACGCGGCGCGCGCCGAGGTGCTGCGCAACCGCTTCGGCTATTACACCGACGACCTGACGGTGCTGACCTGGGACCGCGCCTTTCTGCTGGAGCCGCGCGGCGAGACCGACGTGCTGGACGTGCTGGAGGTCGCCAACGCGCAGCTGCTGGAGATGCGCTACTACGACGAGCTGCTGGATGACGAGCTGCCGCGCATGTACGACCTTGTCGAGGCGGCGCGCCGGACAGCCTCGCTGCTGTCCGCACGCCGCTTCGCCCACCTCGCGCGGCGGCTGTACACGCTGGTGGCGGAGGCGACGGAGCTCGCCGAGCGCGTCGACAACGCGCTGCAGGTGACCGAGGACGTCTACCTCGCCCGCATCTATGCGGCGGCGCTGAACCTGTTCCGGGTGCCGGAGGTGAACGCGGCGGTGAACCGCAAGCTGGCGCTGATCCGCGACACCTACACCGCGCTGTACGACGAGGCGCTGAGCGGGCGGTCGGAGCTGCTAGAGGTGCTGATCGTGCTGCTGATCATCGCCGAGATCGCGCTGGCGATCTGGCGGCCGTGAATAGCGCTGGCCGGCTGTCGATGCCCGATGTATCGAGGGATGCTGCCGTGTCGGCCGCCAAGGGGAGGATCGATCCTATGAAATCCACGCGCCAGCTTGCTGTTGCGCTCATTGCCGGCGTTGCCGTTGGCGGGGCAGTCGTCCACGAGCTGCACGCTCAGGCCACGCCGCCGGTTTATGTCGTCGTCGACATCAGCGACATCACGGACCCTGAAGGCTTCAAGGCGATTCCTCCCAAAGCCGGCCCGGAGACACTGGCTCCTTTCGGCGGCAGGTACATCATACGCACTGAAAACATTACCGCACTCGATGGAACCGCGCCCAAGCGATTTGTGGTCATTGCGTTTGACAACGTGGAGAAAGCGAAAGCCTGGAAGGCTTCGGAACGCTCAAGGGAGGTTGACGCGATTCGACACCGAACGACGAAGTCGAGTCAGTTCCTCGTCGACGGTATGTAGCATACCTTGCCTATCCGCTTGTCACATACAACCACTAAATCTGGTGGCCCGGCACGAACAACGAGATACTTCCGGGAGTATTTAGACGGCGCTTACGCTCTATTGACCCGTCGCGATACCGCATTATTCGTGGCAATATAACAAAGTAACGTCTGTCGGACAAAAAGGTGCTTTACTTCAAGTGATGGCCGATGCCCGCGCACTACATGTTGCGGCTGTGTGCGGCAACCGGATAGGCAAGGTAGCAACTATCCCCCCGTCACGAGGCCGGCTGGCGGCGGAACGGAAACGCCGGCCTCGAAGTCCCCTGCATCGACGTGGGCGGCCCGCCCGGGGTGTTGCCCAGCGCCAGCAGTTCGAACACCTCGACGGGGCGCTGGCGGCCCTTCACGACGATGGCTCCGTGCGCACGCAGCGCGCCACGTCCCGCGAGCGCCTCGGCGGTCGACGCACTGATCAGAATGCCGCTGCCGAACTGCTTGTTCGCGGCTTCCAGGCGCGCCGCGACGTTCACCTCGTCCCCCATGACGGTGTAGTCGAAGCGCTGCTCGGTCCCCATGTTGCCGATGACCATGCGCCCGGTGTTGATGCCGATGCGGATATGCAGGCATGGACGTCCCTGCGCCTGCCATCCTTGCCGCATCGAGGCCAGCGCGTCGTGCATGCCGAGCGCCGCCTGACACGCGTGCCGTGCGTGCTCCGCATCCGGCAGTGGCGCCCCGAACACCGCCATCAGACCGTCGCCGATGTATTTGTCGAGCATGCCCCGGTTCGCGATGACGACGCCGGTCATCGCCGTGAAGAACTCGTTCATCAGATGTACGAGCTCGGGTGCGCTCAGCCCTTCGGCTACCGTGCTGAAGTCCCGCACGTCGGCGAACAGCACGGTCAGCTCGCGCTCCTCGCCGCCCAGCCGCAGCGCGGCCGGCCGGCGGCAGAGTTCCGCCACCAAATCCGCATGCAGGTAGCGCGAAAATGCCGCCCGAATGCGACGTCCCTGCCGCCTTGCCGCGGCGTAGCCGCCGCCCACGACGACGGCGGCGGTCAGCACGATCGCCGCGGTCGGGAAGAGCGCGTTGAGCCAGAGCCCAAAGCGCGCAAAAGCAACACCGTCGATCGCCGCCACGGTCGCGAGCGACGCGGCGGCCGCCAGGACCGCGGCGCCGACGCCGCGCAGGGCCGCAAGCCCGATGGCGAGGCTGCCGCACAGGATCAGCAGCGCATCGAGCGCCATCGCACCCGTGTCGCGCCGGAGGAAGTCATGGCCGAGCAGATTGGCGATGAGCGTCGCATGCCACTCGGCACCCGGCAGTGACGGCGTGTAGGGTGTGACGATGAGATCGCTGAGGCCAAGGGCGGTGGCGCCGACGAGTACGATCTTGTGGGCGAAGACGACCGGCGGCGTGCGGCCCAGCAAGGTGTCCGCGACGCTCACCGTGGTGAAGCTGCCGGGCGGATAATACTTGACCAGCAGGCGCAGCGCTTCATCGGTCGGCACATGCAGCCGGCCGAGATCGATGCCGTGGCCGATGTCCACGACGGCATTGATCCGGGACACGCCGAGGAATGCGCGAACCGCTTCGAGCGACAGCGACGGATAGTACGCGTCGGCGTAACGCAGCACCGGATAGGCGTAGCGATAGGCGCCGGAGGCGTCGGTCGCGATGGTGACGTGTGCGAGCAGGGCGTTCTGTGCCAGCACCGCGATCGGCAGGCGCAGCGCGCTTGCGACCGGCAGATTGTCGGGACCCGTGCCGCGGACCCGGCTGTACTCCGCTTTCGCCAGCGAAGCCGGGGGCGTCGGTGGCGGGCCGGCGGCGGCGGCGCTCGGCTGCAGGTCGAGCGCGAACGGTACGATGACCGGCGCGTCCCGCGCGATGGCACGGGCGAAAGCGGCGTCGCCGTCCTCCGTCGCCTGCAGGGCGTCCATCGTTGTCGTGAGCTGTTGCCACTGCGCCGGGTCGTGTTCGCGCAACGTCGAGCCCAGCGCCGTTTCGATAGCGGTCCGCGCGGCGGCGAGCGGCGAGGGCTGCGGCTCGGTGAACAGCAGATCGAAGCCGGTCACCTTGGCGCCGGCGCCGGCGAGGCGGTCGAGGAGTCTGGCAAACACCTCCCGCGACCACGGCCAGCGGCCGATCGCGGCGATGCTCGCATCGTCGATCGCCAGGATGACCACCGGCGTGGGCGGCGGGCGCGCGGGGAACAGCCGGAACCGCAGGTCGAGCAACTCGCCTTCCAGGCGAAGCGGCAGGCCGGTGTCACCGAGCCAGACGACACTGCACAGGACGGCGAGTGCGATCCCGCAAGCTGCCAGAGGCTGCCATGCAACCCGGCGCCGCCGGGCCTCGGCCGGCTTCATCGCACGCGCGTTGCCGCCTCGTACGCCGCGATCTTGGCCGCGCCCCAGCGTATCACCGGCGTGTGCGGCGCAATTTTGCTGAACGTCACGCCTTCGCCCGCCTGCAGCACGACCTGCTCGCTGGCACGCGCCTGCACGCCGGTGATCTGAACGCTTCCTCGTTCCACGAAGATCTCTGCGGCGCCGTCGGTGTACTGCTGGATCCAGTCGGTGCCCCGCACGGCGGCGACGCTGGACGGTGTGGCGATCTCGAAGCCGGCGCGCGGGTGCAGCGGCACGACTGCCGCGCGCACGAAGCCATCGACCTGGGTGAACAGGCTCGGCTGCTCGGTGGCACCGGCGGACAGCGACAGATGCTCGAGCGTGAGTTCGGTGCCCGAGCCGAGTGACAGCGTGGAGCCGTCGCGCAGCGCGATCTTGAGCCGCCCGTCGGCCGCGGTACGGACGACCTCACCCTCGCGCAGCGCGTCGTTGACGGAAAGGGTCGCCTCGCCGCCGCCGTCGGCAAGGCGGACGCTCGCCGTGCCGACCAGTGCGGCCACCGTGCCGATCACGTCGCCACCGGCGGGAGCGGCAACGCACAGCGTTGGGAACGCGATCAGCGCAAGTGCTGCGATGAACCAATGACGCCGCATGTGCGTGCCTCCGCTCGCCTGTGCCTTCATCCGCCGGCGGACGGCGTTGCCACCTGTGATGGAGGTGCAACGAACTGGCGGCGGGACGGGTGCAGGATCGGCCGGTTCGTAGCGCCTGCATAGTGCCAGGTTGCGGTCATCGCCCGGCGCCAGCACGCCGTCCTCGTCGCCCGTCACGATCTCGGCAGGCAGCACCTCCATGCCGCCGACCGCCACCGGCGCGTTGATCTCGCCGGTGCCGTTCCTGTACGGGAGCCGGGACAACGCCCTGCCTGGCCGACGCCACCTGGGCCGTGCGGCATGCATCATCTGCTGGCTCGCGGCCTTTCCCTGGGCTTCCCCGGCCGAAACGCCGTGCGTGACGCGGGACCGACTTCGGCCGGAAACACGACGTTACCCACGCGCCGCTTGCCTGGCACCGCTTTTGCCACATTTATCGCCATCGGGGGGCCTGCCCGGCAGGCCGCGACGAACTTTGCCGCGGGATTGCTGAATGGGCCTTGTCGCCTACGCACTCAAATACCGGATCAGCTTCTACGTCCTGTCGATCCTGACGCTGTTCCTCGGCGGGTCGGCGATCGTGACCATGCCCAAGGACGTGCTGCCGGTCGTCAACATCCCCGTCGTCAGCATCATCTGGACCTATTCCGGGCTGTCGACGAAGGAGATGGAGCAGCGGGTCACCACGTATTCCGAGTTCGGCCTCAGCAACAACGTCAACGGCGTCAAGAACATCGAGAGCACGACGCTGCAGGGCGTCACGGTCGAAAAAGTCTATTTCCAGCCTGACGTGAACATCGACCTGGCGATCGCGCAGGTCGTCTCCTCGGCCAACTCGATCCGCGCAGTGCTGCCGCCGGGCATCAACCCGCCGATCGTGCTGCGCTATTCGGCCTCGCAGGTGCCGGTGATCCAGCTGTCGCTGACCAGCGACAAGGAGAGCGAGCAACAGATCTACGACTACGCGCAGTACCGCGTGCGCCAGACCCTGTACACGCAGCCAGGCGTCACCATCCCGTCGCCCTACGGCGGCAAGTCGCGCGCGATCATGGTAGATCTCAACCTGGACGCGCTGAACGGTTACGGGATGTCGCCGCTGGACGTGGTCAATGCGATCTCCGCGCAGAACGTCACCGTGCCTTCGGGCCTGGCGAAGTTCGGCGACACCCAGTACGTGATGCGGCTGAACGCGACGCCGCAGATGGTCGGCACGCTGAACGAGATCCCGATCAAGGTCATCGGCGGCCGCAGCATCCTGCTGCGCGATGTCGCCTGGGTGCGCGACGGGTTCCAGGTGCAGCAAAACGTGGTGCATACCGACGGACGGGTCGGCGTGCTGATGACGCTGCTGAAGAACGGCAACGCGTCGACGCTGACGGTGGTCAACAACATCAAGTCCGCGCTGCCGGGCATCCGCGCCGCGGCACCGCCGGACATGAAGATCGAGCCGCTGTTCGACCAGTCGGTGTTCGTCTCCGGCGCGATCGAGGACGTGCTGCGCGAAGGCGCGATCGCGGCCGGGCTGACTGGGCTGATGATCCTGCTGTTCCTGGGCTCCTGGCGCGCGACGCTGGTCGTGCTGGTATCGATACCGCTGTCGATCATGGCGTCGTTCGCCGTCCTCGGGGCGCTCGGCGAGACGATCAACCTGTCCACGCTCGGCGGGCTGGCGCTCGCGGTCGGCATCCTGGTGGACGACGCGACGGTGGCGATCGAAAACACGTACCGCCTGCTGGAGAGCGGCAAGCCGTTCCGCTACTCGGTGCTGCACGGCGCGGCCGGCATCGCCAAGCCGGCGCTGATCTCCACGCTGGCGATCTGCTCGGCCTTCGTCTCGGTGTTCTTCCTGACCGACGCGGCGAAGTTCCTGTTCACGCCGCAGGCCGAGGCGGTGGTGTTCGCCATGCTCGCCTCGTATTTCCTGTCGCGGACGCTGGTGCCGATCCTGATCGACGTGCTGGTCAAGAAGGAGAAAGTGGGGCACGCGGACGAGCCGTCGGAGTCGAAGCCGCCGGGCTTCTTCGGGCGCTTCCATGCCCGCTTCGAGCATGGGTTCTCACGCTTCAAGTCCGGCTACGAGAACCTGCTGCGCGCCACGCTGGCGCACCGGGTGGTCACCGGATGCGTGGCGGGCGCGGTGCTGCTGATGGGCGGCGTGCTGTTCGGCTTCGTCGGCGAGGACTACTACCCGCAGATCGACGCGGGGCAGCTGACGCTGCACGTGCGCGCCTATCCGGGCACGCGCATCGAGCAGGCCGAGGTGCTGTTCCAGCACGTCGAGGACACGATCCGCGGGGTGATCCCTGCGCGGGACCTTGGCTTGGTGCTCGACAACATCGGCCTGCCGTCGGCGACGTACAACCTCGCGTTCAGCGACGGCTCGTTCGTCGGCTACTACGACGGGCAGGTCCTGATCTCGCTGAAGCCCGGCCACGCGCCGAGTGCGACCTACATGCGCCAGTTGCGGCAGGTGCTGCGCGACCGCTTCCCCAACGACATCTTCTACTTCCAACCGGCCGACATCATCACGCAGATCCTGAACTTCGGCATCCCCGCGCCGATCGACATCCAGGTGGCCGGACGCGACCGCGAGAACAACCTGAAGGTCGCGCAGCGCATCGAGGCGCGCCTGAAGGACGTTCGCGGCGCGGTCGATGTGCACCTGCACCAGATCGTCGACGCGCCCGAGTTCTTCATCGACGTCAACCGGCAGCGCGCGCAGGAGCTTGGGCTGACGGAAAGCCAGATCGCCAGCGCGATGAACGTCTCGTTGTCGTCCAGCTACCAGATCACCCCGAACTTCTGGACCGATCCGAAGAGCGGCATCCCATACCAGATCGCCATCCAGACGCCGGAATACCGCAACGCCTCGCTGCAGGCGGTGGCGAACACGCCGCTGGCGTCATCCGTCGTGCCGGGATCGAGCATTCCGCTGTCCAACGTCGCGACCCTGCACCGCGGCTTCGAGCAGACCGTGGCGACGCACAGCAACACGGCGCCGACCTACGACATCTACGCCAACATCCAGGACCGCGACCTCGGCAGCGTCGGCGCCGACATCCAGCGGATCGTCGACGAGGAGAGCAGAAGCCTCGGCCCAGCCGACAACATCCGGATACGCGGCCAGATCGCGAGCAAGAACAGCGCGTTCAACCACCTGGCCATCGGGCTCGCCGCCGCGCTGGTGTTCGTCTACCTGCTGATGGCGACGAACTTCCAGGACTGGGGCGATCCGTTCGTCGTTCTCGCCGCGCTGCCGATCGCGTTCTGCGGCATCGTGCTCAGCCTGTTCGTCACCGGCACGACGTTCTCGATCCCGTCATTGATGGGGGCGATCATGTCGGTGGGCGTCGCCTCGGCCAACTCGATCCTGTTGGTGACGTTCGCGCGCGAGCATCGCGAGACGACGGGCGAGAGCGCGCACGACGCGGCGATCGAGGCCGGGCTGGAGCGGTTGCGGCCGGTACTGATGACGGCGGGCGCGATGTTCGTAGGCCTGTTCCCGATGGCGCTCGGCCTGGGCGACGGCAGCGAGCAGAATGCGGCGCTGGCGCGCGCGGTGATGGGCGGCATCGCCTTCGGCACGTGCTCGACGCTTCTTTTCGTCCCGTTCCTGTATACACTCCTGCGCCGCGGGGAGGCGAAAGCACCCGCGGACTACCTCGAAGGTTCGGCATGAACGAGATTCCGCGCCACACGCCGCCGGGAGATCCGTTGCTGTCGCCGCCGCCGGCGGGGCCGAAGCACGCCGCGCAGCGGGGCCACGTGCCGCGCGCGCCGCTGATCGGCGCGGTTGTGGTGGTGCTGGCGGCACTCGCGCTGGGTGCGTTCAACCACTGGTCCATCGACCGCCGCGCCGAGGCGACGCAACGCGCCGCCGTCGACTTCCGGCCGCAGGTGCGCGTCGCCACCGCCGAGTTGCGCGAAGGCCCGATCAAGCTGACGCAGCCGGGCACGATCCTGCCGTTCGATCAGGCGAACATCTACGCGCGCTCGACCGGCTACATCGCCGAGCGCAAGGTCGATATCGGCTCGCGCGTTCACGCGGGCGACCTGCTGGTCCGTATATCCGCACCCGACCTGGACGCGCAGCTGCAGCAGGCGCAGGCGCAGCTCGGCCAGATGCAGGCGCAACTCATCCAGTCGAACGCCAATGTCGATCAGGCGCGCGCCAACCTGTATTTGGCGGGTCGCACGAACGCACGCACGTCGCAGCTCGCGAGCCAGGGCTGGGAGACGATGCAGAACGCCGACAACACGCAGACGAGCCTGAACACCAACGCCGCCAACCTGGAATCCGCGCTGGCCGGCGTGAAGGTGGCCGAGGCCAACGTGAAGGCGACGCAGGCGACGGTGGACCGGTTGCGCACGCTGACCGCCTATGAGAGCGTGACGGTGCCGTTCGACGGTGTCATCACCGCGCGCAATATCGATGTCGGCGATCTGGTCTCGGCCGACGCGGCGAGCGGCGCGCCGATGTTCACCATCCAGCGCGAGGACACCGTGCGCGTGCAGGCCTACGTGCCGCAGAGCGATATCGCCGGCATAAGGGATGGCGTGCCGGTGGATGTGAACGTGGCGGAGCTGCCGGGGCATGTGTTCAGCGGCAAGGTCGCCCGCAGCGCGATGGCGCTGGATCCGAACTCCCGCACGATGCTGGTGCAGGCCGACGTCGCCAACCCGGATCACCTGCTGCATCCGGGCCTGTACGCCGAGGTGACGTTCGATATCCCGCGCACGCATCCGGGGGTGGTGGTGCCGAGCGAGGCGGTGCTGTTTGACGGGTCGGGGCTGCATGTCGACGTGATCGACGGCGACGATCGCGTGCGTGTGCAGAAGATCTCGATCTTCCGAGACTTCGGCACCAGCGTGGAGCTGGCCGACGGGCTGAAGGGCGGCGAGAGACTCGCCTTGCAGCCGCCGGCGGGGACGACGGACGGGCAGGCCGTGCAGCCGATCGCGCCACCCGGGCCGGCGCCCGGCGCGACGGCGTCGAAGTCCTAACGAGCCGCGTGCTCGGTCGGGCCGGCCCGCAGGCCGAGCGCGCGCAGCACCTCCGGGTCGAGGCGCGGACGTAGCGGCGGCGGGCGTGCGACGTTGAAGCCCATGACATCGTCGTAGCCCCACAAGGTCCAGCCGAAGCCGTGCGCCTCGGCGGACTTGCGGGTGGCCTCGATCCACGCCCCGCGGGTCGGAGCCGGCAGTTGGGCGGTCGCGCCGAACTCGCCGATGAGCACTGCGCACGGCGGGCCCGAGCCGCCACAGGCCTGCGCCCACGCGGCGACCTGATCGAAGCGGGCATCGATGTGCGGCGCGTCCCAGCCGGTCGCGCAGTAGAACGCGGCGACGTCGCGGGTCGGTGCGGACATTGCGCGCAGGGCGTCGCGGCAGCCCTGGGGGTCGGCTGGGAACGGCAGCCGCGACAGCGCGGCGCGGTCGAGGTCGGAGCGGTAGGCGGCGAGCGCGGTCAGCTCCGCGGGTTCATAGAAGTGCACCGAGTAGACGACGTTCGGGTCGGGTACCGGCGTCAGCGCGCGGATACCGTCCACGCCGCTCCACTGGGCGCCGGTGAGGATCACCGTGGCGTCCGGCAAGGCCGCGCGGATCTCGGCGAGCGCGTCCGCCTGCAGCATCTCCCACGCGGGTGCGTCGCCCGCGAACACCGGCTCGTTCAGGATCTCCGGAATCAGTCTGGACTGATCGACATAGGCGAGCGCGTGCGCGAGCGCTCGCCATGTGGCGAGCAGGCGCAGCCGGTCGGGAACCGAGGTTTCCAGGCTCCATGTCGAGGGCGCGAGCGCGAGCACCACAGCGAGGCGCGCCGACTGGATGCGCTGGACGGCGGTGACGATGGACTCGATGCGGGACGGATCGATGGCGCCGTTCTGCCAGAGCAGCTCGGGCTGTACCGGCAGGCGCACATGCGCGAAGCCGACGGCCCGCAGGTCGGCGAGGGCGGCGTCGCTGAGGTAGGCGCGGAGCGACCCGGCATCGGCGCGGGGCGGGGCGGGAAACGGAACCAGTTCGTGATGGCGATGCCGGTACGCAGTTCGACCAGGCGCGAGTCGGGCGGCCGCGCGGCGGCTTGTGCCGCGAGCGCGAGCAACGCGATGACCGCACAGGCGAGCGTTCGCAGGGCCGGCCTCCGGCGCGAGGTGCCAAAGCCTAGCAGCCTGTCGGACTTAACGCGACGCGGAGGCGTCCGGTAGGACGGGGACACTGATTCGCCTTCCCCTACCCCGGACATCCCGCGCATGAGCAACTTCCGACCGATCGA
>Ga0209656_10002477_pt1 | contig 11952 bp, 8 predicted proteins | sample BogFormECP12_OM2_FD_188239 | JGI IMG/M metagenome (GOLD analysis project Ga0209656, IMG submission 188239) | Bog forest soil microbial communities from Calvert Island, British Columbia, Canada - ECP12_OM2 (SPAdes) (version 2) | ecosystem: Environmental > Aquatic > Freshwater > Wetlands > Bog ... | reverse complement strand
CTTGATCCTCGACGAGCCCACGAGCGGCCTGGATCCGCTGATGGAGGTCGCCTTCCGCGAGAGCGTGCGCGAAGCCAAGGAACGCGGTCAGACGGTGTTCCTCTCCTCGCACATCCTCAGCGAGGTAGAGGCGCTGTGCGACCGCGTGGGAATCCTGCGTCAGGGCCGGCTCGTCGACGAGGGCACGCTTGACGAACTGCGCCACCTCGGCGCCCAGACGATCGAGGTCACCTTCCGCGGTCCGGCCCCGAGCCTGCCGGCGCTGCCCGGGATCAGCGTGACGAGCGCCGGCCCGAACGCGCTGCGCTTCGAGGTCAGCGGCGAGGTCGGCCCGCTGATCGCCGCGCTTGCTGACTATCCGGTGCTTGCCCTGACCAGTCGCGAGCCGTCGCTCGAGGAGATCTTCCTGCACCACTACGACAGCTCCGACGGGCGTGTCGGCGACTAGGGCCATCGCGCGGCGCGCATTCGCCGACTCGCGCACCCGCAACCTCTCCTTCACGCTGCTGTTCGCCTTCGTCGCCTACGCGAACGTGGTCGGCTACCGCGACACGTATCCAACATTGGCGGACCGTCTCGGCTTTGCCCATGCCTTCGGTGGCAACGCCAGCATCCGGCTGTTCTACGGCAGACCCTACGACCTATTGACGATCGGTGGCTATTCGGCCTGGCGCGTCGGCGGACTGCTCTCGATCTTCGCGGCGATGTGGGGGCTGCTCGCGGCGGTGAAGGCGCTGCGCACCGAGGAGGACACAGGGCGGCGCGAGATAGTGCTGGCGGGCGTCGTCAGCCGCCGCCAGGTCTATCTCGCCGCGCTGGCGGCGATCGGCGCCGGCGCAGCCTGTCTGTGGTTGGCCGTATTCGTGGGCCTCGTCGCCGCGCAGCTGCCCGTCGGGGGGTCGGCCTACCTGGCGCTTGCGGTCATCGCCCCCGTGCCGGTGTTCGCCGGCGTCGGCGCTCTGGCCAGCCAGCTCGCGCCGACGAGCCGCATCGCGCTCGAGATCTCAAGCGCCGTGCTCACCGTGGCCCTGCTCGTGCGCGTCATCGCCGACACGTCCTCGAGCCTTGAATGGCTGCGCTGGGCCACGCCCTTGGGCTGGGCCGAGGAACTTCGTGCCTTCAGCGGAGCCCACGCCTGGGTGCTGCTCCTGCCGCTGGCCGCGAGCGCGGCGCTAATCGTGGGCGCGGGCCTCATCAGCGTCCGGCGAGACGTGGGCAACGGGCTGCTTCAGAGCAGCGACAGCGCGCCGCCTCGGCTGTACCTGCTCTCCTCGCCGACCGCACTGGCGCTGCGTGGCGAGCTGGGCAGCTTCGCCGGCTGGATGTTCGGCATCGGCTTCTTCGCCCTCATCATCGGCCTGATCTCGACGAGCATCTCCTCCGCCGGCGTTCCCGCCACGCTCGAGCGGCGACTCAAACAGCTCGGCGGAATCTCACTCACCCGGCCGTCGGGGTACATCGGGCTGACGTTCCTGTTCTTCATCCTCGCCGTCAGCCTGTTTGCGTGCTCACAGATCGGGGCGGCTCGACGTGAGGAGGCCGAGGAGCGGTTGGAAACGCTGTTTGCGCTGTCGGTGGATCGCCGCCACTGGCTTGCCGGGCGGCTGCTTCTCGCCGCCGCCGGCTCCGCCGCGCTATCGCTCACGGCCGGTTTGCTCGCCTGGGTCGGCGCAGCGACCCAGGACGCCAACGTCCCGCTGCTCAGCATGCTGGAAGCCGGAGCCAACTGCCTGCCCACGGCCCTGCTGTTCCTGGGCCTGGGTGCGCTGGCGTTCGCGTTTTTCCCCCGCGCGAGCGCCGGCATCGCCTACGGCCTCGTCGCCGCCGCCTTCGTCTGGCAGCTGTTCGGCGGCCTCCTAGGCGCGCCCCACTGGTTGCTTGACCTCTCCCCCTTTCAACACGTCGGGCTCGTGCCGGCTCAGCCCTTCAAGGCGACCGCGGCCGCCGTCATGCTTGCGCTGGCGCTGAGCACCTCGATCGTGGCGGTGCTGGCATTCCGAGCACGCGATCTGGAGGGGGTGTAGCGTGGCCGGCGCAATGCTCGTGGCCGTGGCACTCCCTGGGCCCCACTCCCACCCTCGGGCGCGCGCGGTCAGCTGGACCCCGGAGGACTAGCTCTTGCTTCACAGCGTTCCCGTCGGCCGGTGGTCCCTGAGCGCCTACGAGGGCATCGTTCCCGAGCCCATCCTCGAAGGACTCCGCGAGCAGGCCAGGGCGCTTGCCGGCGCTCGCATCCTGGCCGTCAACGCGACCGCGTACGGCGGAGGGGTATCCGAGCTCTTGCGCTCATCGGTGCCGCTGCTGCGCGATGTCGGCCTGAAGGTCGACTGGAAGGTGATAGGCGGGCGTGAAGATTTCTTCCACGCCACCAAGGCGCTGCACAATGCGCTCCAGGGCTCACCGGAGGCGCTGACCGATGCAGAGCGGACGGCCTATCTGGATTGCACCCATGAGAACGCCGCGCTGCTGGACGGCTCCTATGACTTCGTCGTCATCCACGATCCCCAGCCGGCGGCACTCTTGAGCGTTCACGGCAAGGGAGATGCTCGCTGGGTGTGGCGCTGCCACATCGACACCTCCGAGCCCAATGAGGAGGCGTGGCGCTTTTTGCGCCCCTTCCTCGCCGACTTCGACGCGGCGGTCTTCACGATGCCCGAGTTCGTGCCGCCCGACCTGCCGATCGCCCGCGTTCGCACGATCGCACCGGCGATCGACCCCCTGAGCCCCAAGAACCTCGACCTGTCCGAGCACACGGTCAGCCAGATCCTCGACTGGATCGGCATCGATCTCCCCGGGCGCCTGGTCACGCAGGTCTCGCGCTTCGATCGCTGGAAGGACCCCTTCGGGGTGATCGCCGCCTACCGACTCGTGCGCGAGGAGGTTCCCGGCCTGCAGCTGGCGCTGGTGGGCTCGATGGCGCTGGATGACCCGGAGGCCTGGGAGCTGCACCGTCAGCTCTCAGAGCAAGCCGAGGACGACCCCCTGATCCACATCTACACCAACCTCACGGGTGCGAGCAACGTCGAGGTGAACGCCTTCCAGCGCCTGTCCGATGTGGTCATGCAGAAGTCCATCCGCGAGGGCTTCGGCCTAGTGGTCTCAGAGTCGTTGTGGAAGGCTACGCCGGTCGTCGCCGGGCGCGCGGGCGGCATTCCGATGCAGATGCCCGAGGGTGTGGGCGGGATACTGGTGGACTCGGTCGAGCAGTGCGCCACCGCGCTGCTCGAACTGCTGAACGACCGTGAGCTGGCGCGGGCGCTCGGAGAGCGCGGACGCGCGCACGTGCGCGAGCACTTCCTGCTACCGCGCCTGTTGATGCAGGAGCTCGAACTCCTGGCCTCGCTGCCGTGAACTTCGGAACGCTTGTCGTGATCGTGCTCGCCGGTCTGGGCGGGCCGCTGCTCAGCCTCTCCGGTCGCCGGTTCGTGCCGGTGGTCATAGGTGAGATCCTCGCCGGCGTGATCGTCGGGCGGACCGGGCTGGGTGTGGTGGATCCTGCGAACGCGACGATCTACGCGCTCGCCTCGGTGGGCTTCGCGATGCTGATGCTGACGGTGGGGATGCACCTGCCGCTGCGCGATCGGCGACTCACCGCCTCACTTCGCACGGGCGCGGTGCTGGCGGCGATCGTCGGCATGCTCGCGGCGCCTGCCGGGCTCGCGGCCGCCGCCGTGGCGGGCACCTCCCACGCCGCGATCTATGCCGTCGTGCTCGCCTCGGGCTCGGCGGCGGTGCTGCTGCCCGCGTTCCAGGAGGCCCGCGCCAGCAGCCCGGACGTGCTGGTGGTGATGGCACAGGTCACGATCGCCGACGTCGTCACGATCGTCTCGGTTCCGATCGTGCTGCAGCCGGCACGTGCCCTCCACGCGCTGCTCGGCGGCGCGCTGGTGGCCGTGGCCGTGCTGCTGCTGCTCGGCTTGGCCCGACTCCTCCGTGACAGGCCGTGGGTGCACCGCGTGCGCGAGCTCTCCAAGCAGCGCAACTGGGCACTCGATCTGCGCCTGTCGCTCTTGGTCCTGTTCGCGCTCGCCTGGATCGCGCAGAAGAGCGCCACCAGTATTCTGATCGCCGGCTTCGGCGCGGGCGTGATGGTGGCGCTGATCGGCGGTCCGAAACGACTGTCCACCCAGTTGCGAGGGGTGGCCGACGGGTTCTTCATCCCCCTGTTCTTCGTGGTTCTGGGCGCACAGCTGGACCTGCGCGGGCTCCTCGACCATCCGTCCATGCTCGTGCTCGCGGGTTCGCTTGCGGCGCTCAACGTCCTCATCCACCTCGCAGCGGTCCTGCTCGTGGGCCGGCCGGTCAGCGCCGGACTGGCGGCCTGCGCACAGCTCGGCGTGCCCGCCGCCGTCGCCTCGGTCGGTGTCAGCGAGGGCGTCCTGTCGAATGTTGTCGCCACGGCGATCATGGCGTCCGCGCTCGTCAGCCTGGGCGTCTGCACGCTCGGCGTGCAGTTGCTCGTGACTCATCCGGACGAGGGCACATCCGTGTCCGCGCTCGGACCTAGCGCGCCAGCACGCCCCTGACCTGCCGGGCTATCTCGAGATCCTCGCGAGCGGCCAGCACGAGCGTCCTGACCGATGCGCCCGGGACGGATATGTCGTCGTCGGCGATCGGTGCCCGGTTGCGCTCGGAGTCGATCCAGACGCCCAGGAAGCCGAGCGCCTCAGCGCTCAGCCTGCGCACCTCGGGGGACCTCTCCCCCACCCCCCCGGTGAACACGAGCACGTCCAGGCCGCCCAGCGCCGCCGCCATCGCCGCGATCCCGGCGCACAGCCTGTGCAGGTAGACCTCGAGGGCCAGCCCGGCGGAACGCTCACCCGCGCCCGCGCGGGCGAGGACCTCGCGCATGTCAGCGGTGCCACACAGGCCGAGCAGCCCCGAGCGGTGCTCGAGCGCTTCGGCCATCTCGCCGGTGGACATTCCCTCTCGCTCGAGAAGCCACAGCAGCATGCCGGGGTCGACGCTGCCCGAGCGGGTCGCCATCACGAGGCCCTCGAGCGGTGTGAAGCCCATCGTCGTGTCGACTGAGGCGCCGTCCGCGATCGCGCACAGCGAGGCGCCGGCGCCCAGGTGGCAGCTGACGATCCGCAGCTGCCGGGCGGATCCGCCGAGGAACTCCGGCGTGCGCCGCGCCACCCAGGCGTGGGAGAGCCCGTGAAAGCCGAAGCGTCGAAGGCCCCAGCGATCGCGCCACCCCGACGGCAGGCCGTATGTCGCCGCGGCCGCGGGGAGGGTTGCGTGAAATGCCGTGTCAAAGCAGGCCACCGCCGGCAGCCCCGGGAGCACGGCCGTGACCGCATCGAGCGCGGCCAGGGACTTGGGCTGGTGAAGGGGAGCCAGATCTGTCAGGTCGCGAAGCGCCTTCTCGACGTCGGCGTCGATGCGCACGGCCGAGCGAAACCGCTCGCCGCCGTGCACGATCCGATGGCCCACCGCCTGCGCCTCACCGAGGGGGGAGGCGAGCACCCGCTCGAGCGCCGTGCGGTCGAGCGCGGCCCGGGGGGTCTCGAGCTCGTCCTCTGCCAGGATCGCGTCGCCATCGTCCAGCAGCCGGAGCTTGAGGCTGCTCGAGCCCGCGTTGACCACCAGGACGCGCACGGGCGCCTATGTCCCGGCGGCGCGCTCGCCGAGCTCCGCCGGCGCGGTCGCCTGCGAGCGCGCGGCCGGCCAGGTCCAGTTGCGCAGCTCCGGTGGATCGTCGCCGTGCTCACGCGTGTAGGCGCGGTGACGCAGGCGCTCATCGATCATGTGCTGGCGCAGGTGCGCAGCGCGCTCGAGCACGCCGGGAACCCTGTCGATCACGTCCATCACGAGATGGAATCGATCGAGATCGTTGAGCATGACCATGTCGAACGGCGTGGTGGTCGTGCCCTCCTCCTTGTAGCCGCGCACGTGAATGTTCGGGTGGTTGGTGCGCCGGTAGGTCAGGCGGTGGATCAGCCACGGATAGCCGTGGTAGGCGAAGATCACGGGGCGTCCGGTCGTGAACAGCGCGTCGAACTCCTCCTCGGGAAGGCCATGGGGGTGCTCGCTGTCGGGCTGCAGGCGCATCAGGTCGACGACGTTCACCACCCTCACCCTCAGCTCGGGCAGCTCGCGCCTGAGGATCGCCGTGGCGGCGACGGTCTCGAGCGTCGGCACGTCACCGGCGCACGCGAGCACCACGTCGGGCTCTGAGCCTTCGTCGCTGCTCGCCCAGTCCCACACCCCGATCCCACGCGTACAGTGGGCGATCGCCTGCTCCATGTCCAGGTAGTCGAGCGCCGGCTGCTTGCCGGCGACGATCACGTTGATGTAGTCGCGGCTGCGCAGACAGTGGTCGGCCACGGATAACAGGCAGTTTGCGTCGGGGGGGAGGTAGACGCGGACGGTCTCTGCCTTCTTGTTGACCACGTGGTCGATGAACCCGGGGTCCTGGTGGGAGAAGCCGTTGTGGTCCTGGCGCCACACGTGGGAGGAGAGCAGGTAGTTCAGGGAGGCGATCGGCCTGCGCCAGGGGATGTCGTGGCTGACCTTCAGCCACTTGGCGTGCTGGTTGAACATCGAGTCCACGATGTGGATGAACGCCTCGTAGCAGTTGAACAACCCGTGGCGGCCGGTGAGCAGATAGCCCTCCAGCCAGCCCTGGCACAGGTGCTCGGAGAGGATCTCCATGACCCGCCCGTCGACGGCAAGGTGGTCGTCGGTCGCACGCATCTGAGCCTCCCAGGCGCGATCGGTGACCTCGAACACAGCTCCCAGGCGGTTGGATGCGGTCTCGTCGGGACCCATCAGCCGGAAGTTCTCGCCGTTGCTCCGGATCACGTCGCGCAGGAAGCCCCCGAGCACGCGCGTCGCCTCGGTTGTGCCGGTGCCCGGCTGGGGGACCTCGACGGCGTAGGCGCGGAAGTCCGGCATCTCGAGCTCGCGCAGCAGCAGGCCGCCGTTGGCGTGCGGGTTAGCGCCCATGCGCCTCTCGCCCTGCGGCGCCAGCGCCGCAAGCTCGGGACGCAGGGCTCCGCGCTCGTCGAAGAGCTGCTCGGGGCCGTAGGAGCGCATCCACACCTCCAGCTGGGCCAGGTGTTCGGGCTTCGTGCCGAGGTCGGCGAGCGGAACCTGGTGAGAGCGGAACGATCCCTCCTCCTCCAGCCCGTCCACCTCCTTCGGCCCCGTCCACCCCTTCGGCGTGCGCAGCACGATCATCGGCCAGCATGGGCGCCCGCGCTCACCGCCGAACCGGGCCCTGTGCTGTATGTCGGCGATCTCCTCGATGGCCTCGTCGAGCACGGAGGCCATCTGCTGGTGCACGCTGGCGGGATCCGAACCCTCCACGAACCTCGGGGAGTGGCCATAGCCCTCGAGCAACCGCCGCAGCTCCTGCCGCGGGATCCGTGCCAGCACGGTGGGACTCGCGATCTTGTAGCCGTTGAGGTGAAGCACGGGCAGGACGGCTCCGTCACGGGCCGGGTTCAGGAAATTGTTCGAGTGCCAGCTGCCCGCCAGCGGTCCGGTTTCCGCCTCCCCATCACCCACCACGCAGCAGGCGAGCAGCCCCGGGTTGTCGAACACGGCGCCGTAGGCGTGGGCGAGCGAGTACCCGAGCTCGCCGCCCTCGTGGATCGAGCCGGGCGTCTGGGGGGCGACGTGGCTGGGTATGCCGCCCGGGAAGGAGAACTGGCGGAACAGCCGCCGCAGCCCCTCCTCGCTGTGGCCGATGTGCGGGTAGACCTCGGAGTAGGTTCCCTCGAGGTAGGTGTTGGCCACGAGGCCCGGCCCGCCGTGGCCCGGCCCGGTCACGTACAGGACGCTGAGATCGCGCGCCCTGATCACGCGGTTGAGGTGCGCGTAGAGGAAGTTCAGCCCGGGGGTGGTACCCCAGTGCCCCAGGAGCCGCGGCTTGACGTGCTCGATCCGCAGGGGCTCACGCAGCAGCGGATTCTCGAGCAGGTAGATCTGCCCTACCGAGAGGTAGTTCGCCGCGCGCCAGTAGGCGTCGAGCAGGCGAAGTTCCTCATCTGAAAGAGGGCCTTGTGCATCCGTCACGTTGGCATCATCGTACGCTTGGCCCGTGGACGAGCAGGCCGACCCGTCGACCGCGCACGAGCTGACCTTCGACGAGGAGCTCTTGCTCTGGCTCGGCGACGAGCCCGCTGCGGTGCGTGACGCCGATGCCGGGCGCATCCGCGACATAGCCGCCGAGTTCGCGCGCGGCTTTGACGCGCTCGCCCATCTGGGCCCCGCGGTGACGGTGTTCGGGTCTGCGCGCACGCCGGCCTCACACCCCCACTACAAGCTCGTGCGGGACGTGGGAGCGTGCCTCGGCCGGGCGGGCTACGCGATCATCACCGGCGGTGGACCCGGTCTGATGGAGGCGGCCAACCGCGGCGCGCAGGATGTCGGTGCGCTGTCGATCGGCTGCAACATCGAGCTGCCCCGCGAGCAGGCGTTGAACAGCTATCTGGACATCGGGCTTCGCTTCCGCCACTTCTTCGCGCGCAAGGTGATGTTCGTCCGGTACGCGAGCGCCTTCGTCATCGCCCCCGGTGGCTATGGGACGCTCGACGAGCTGTTCGAGGCCCTGACGTTGATCCAGACCGCGACCATCCGCAACTTCCCGGTGATCCTGCTGGGCGGCGAGCAGGAGTGGGATGGCCTCCTGAGCTGGCTGGAGGGGACGGCGCTCGCAGAGCGGCACATCGAACCCGACGATCTCGCGGTGCTCCACCTGGTCAAGAACCCGCCGCAGGCGTGCGAGATCGTCGAGGGGGCCCGCCGGCGCCAGCGCGAGCACGGCCACCTACAGAGACGACGCGCCGCGGCCTCGCCGCCGCCCTGATCGAGCACCCGCACGCCGCATTCCAGGCTCCGTGATCTCTACGGATGGCGACCGTGGCAGGCCCCGATGACCGATGTGCTCGCGGCTGCGATGGTGAGGGGTAGATGCCTGGCCGCAGCTTCCGTATCGCACGTATCGCCGGAATCCCCGTGGGGGTGAGCCCATGGTGGCTGGTGATCGTCGTGTTCTTCACCTGGACCCTCGGGGCCTACTACTTCCCCGAAGACATCCACGGCATCACCCCCATCGCCTCCTACGCACTCGGCCTGGCGAGCGTGCTGCTGCTGTTCGCGAGCCTCCTCGCGCACGAGTTCGGTCACGCGCTCGTCGCGCGCCGGCACGGGATCGAAGTGCAGGAGATCGACCTGTGGCTGCTCGGCGGCGTCTCGCGAATGCGGGGCGAGGCCCACGACCCATCCGATGAGCTCCACTACGCACTGGCGGGCCCAGCCGTCACGGCGGCGATCGCCGCCTGCTTCGGTGTGCTGCTGGCGCTGCTACCGGCCTCGGCGCCGAAGGTCGTCCGGGCGCTGGTCGAATACCAGGTGCTCGCCAACGGGCTGATCCTCATCTTCAACCTGCTGCCCGCCTTCCCGCTCGACGGCGGCCGGGTGCTGCGCTCGCTGCTGTGGCGGCGCAGCGGCGACATTCGCTCCTCGACCGAAACGGCAGCCAGCATCGGCCGCGGATTCGGCTATCTGATGATCTTCCTCGGCGCACTCGAGTTCCTGAACGGCGGGCCGGCGGGTCTGTGGTTCGCGCTGATCGGCTTCTTCATCGTGATGGCCGCCGGCGCCCAGGCGATGGGCGCTCAGGTGCAGGCGGCGCTCTCGGGCGTCCACGCCGCCGACCTGATGTCTGCACCGGTGGTGAGCATCCCGCAGCGGACATTCGCGGCGCAGGCCGGCACCGACTACTTCCTGCCCTACCGCTACACGTCGTTTCCCGTCGTGGACGAGCAGGGCCGGACGGTCGGACTGCTCGGCGCTGATCAGATCGAGAAGCTGCCCCGCGGGGAGCTGGCGGCTCGTCGGGTGGTCGATATCGCCGACCGCGACCCGGAGCTGATGGTCAGCGGCGAGGAGGACGTTGCGCGCCTGATCGAGCGCCCGGCCTTCGCGCGGACCGGGCGAGCAGTGGTCGTCGATGGGTCCGGCCGGCCGCTGGGCCTCGTCTCGATCACCGACGTGCAGCGGGCGCTGCGGGCCGCCCGGCTCACCGACCGCGCGGGCGGCACGGGCGCCCGTACCCTCGCCGGCCGTTGAGCTGCGCCCGGCGCCACACGGGGGCCCGCGCCGGTGGCGATGGGAGTGACCGTGCCGGCGCCGCCCGGCTGCGGCATTTCCCGGCCCCACCCCGCGGGGAGGCTACGGATTCCACGGCCAGACCATAGGCTTAGCCTTCAGGCCATGGCCAGAACCCAGACAACCGCGTCAAAAGGAAAGGCGACGGCGACAGCCGTCAAGGCCAAGCAGGCGAGCTCGCAGAGTGTGTTCCCGAACATCCTCTGTGCCGTCGACGGCACACGCTCCGGCCTGGCCGCGGTCAGGATGGCCGCCAACCTGGCGACCCCCGACGGGCATCTGACACTTCTGACCGTGACCGCCGAGGGGACCTCGGGGGGTATCAACACCGCGGCGGCGATCAGCCCAAGCCGGGTCGAGGGGGTGCTTCGCCGAGCGAAGCGCATCGCCGACGAGGTCGGCGTGGAGTCGAACGGGGAGGTCAGCCACGAGGGCCCCGCGGTCAAGGTCCTCATGCAGCGCGCGCGCGATCACGACCTGCTCTCGATCGGGGCGCCGCCCACGTCGTGGCTCGGCGGGATGCTCGTCGGGGGCGTGGCCGCGACGGCCCTGAGCCAGTTCACGACGCCGATGCTGCTCGTCCGCCGGACATTCACCGGAACCCTGAAGGGCCGCCAGATCCTGGTTGCGAGCGACGGCGAGAAGGGCTCGGATCAGATCGTCAAGCTGGCCGGGAGGCTTGGACTCAGCCAGGGCGCACCGGTTACCCTGGTCAACGCCCTCGTTGGGGAGTCCAAGATGAATCCCCGCGCCATCCAGGCGCAGGCCCGCATGCTGGAGCGCATGCTGCCCGGCGAGAGCGAGGTTCTCATCGAGCCCGGCAAGCCCTGGGACGTGATCATCGACGCCGCCAAGAGCAAGAAGGCCGCGATCGTGGTCATGGGCAGTCGACGTCTCAGCGGCCTGCGAGCACTGGGAAGCGTGAGTCGCCGCGTAGCCCATGACGCCCCCTGTTCGGTGCTGCTGTTGCCACCGGATACCAAGAAGTAGGCCCGCCGCGGCGCTCGCGCGCCGAGGTCCTCGCCATCTACAGTGGTGTCGATCCCTGACAAGGAGAACGAAGATGTTCCAGAACGTGCTCGTGGGAGTGGATGGCAGGCCCAACGGCCGCGATGCCATCGCGCTTGCGCGCAACCTCATCGGCGACCACGGCAAGCTGACGCTCGCGCACGTGCACGGCGGCGAGCTGCGCCCGACCCGCGCCGCCACCAAGGGCGTCCGGGATGAGCGGGGGGCCTCCGAGAAGCTGCTCGAGACAGAGCGCGCCGCAGCCGATGTCAGCGCAGAGCTCATCAGCGTCGCCGCGGCCAGCCCCGGTCGTGGCCTGCACCTGCAGGCCGAGGCGCAGGGCGCCGACCTGATCGTTGTCGGCTCCTCAAGCCATGGCGCCATCGGACGGGTGATGCTCGGCGACGACACGCGCGCGGCGCTCAACGGCGCCCCCTGCGCCGTGGCCGTCGCCGCCGCCGGTTACGCCGAGCATCCCGTGCCCTTCGCCAAGGTCGGCGTCGCCTACAACGGTTCTCCGGAGAGCGAGGCGGCGCTGACGGTTGCGAGGCAGCTTGCGGAGCCGACCAGGGCAACCGTTCACGCCCTGGAAGTCATCCCCATACAGACATATGCCTACACGGGGCTCGTGCCTCCCAACATAGGAGAAAGCATCGACGCGGTTCTTCGCGAAGCGGATGACCGGATGAAACAGCTGCCCGGCGTCGAGGGCGAGGCCATGTACGGGCTCATCGGCGAGGAGCTCGCCGCCTTCGGCGACCAGGTGGACGTCCTCGTGGTCGGCTCCCGCGGTTACGGCCCCGTGAAGCGCCTGATGGTCGG
>Ga0209656_10002475_pt1 | contig 11953 bp, 14 predicted proteins | sample BogFormECP12_OM2_FD_188239 | JGI IMG/M metagenome (GOLD analysis project Ga0209656, IMG submission 188239) | Bog forest soil microbial communities from Calvert Island, British Columbia, Canada - ECP12_OM2 (SPAdes) (version 2) | ecosystem: Environmental > Aquatic > Freshwater > Wetlands > Bog ... | reverse complement strand
CTCCGGGCATCCTGATAGTTTGCGGCCGGTAGGATTCGTACCTTCCTTGATCGGTGCGATAATCCTCCTGGCCATTTATCACATGATCCGGCGTCGCAACCGGTGAGAATTCCGCGTCTGGGCTCGCGTAAGCCTCGCACAAACAAAAGACTAGTCTACGATCGCAACCGGGGTGCCCAACTCGACGTTGGTGAAGAAAACTTCTGCCATCTTGCCGGGCATCCGGATACACCCGTGAGACGCGGGGTAACCGGGCAAATAACCTTTATGCATTCCAACGCCTCCGGTTATGCGCATAAAGAACGGCATTGGGGCGCCTTTAAACACTGCTCCGTGCGGTTTGGGGTCTTTGCCCAATTCGACGTCCTTCTGAACGACGTTGCCTGCGGCATCGACATAGTCTCCGTAAAGATTCGATGCGTGGTCCTTATCTTTTTGAATGATCTTGTAGCTGCCAATCGGTGTATTGTGACCTTCGCGTCCAGCCGATACCTGAGATACGCCGACAAGCTCGTCACCCTTATAAAAATAGGCCCTTTGCTCTTTGAGATAGATTTTGATAGAAGGTGGACCAGCAACGCCGTCGCCATCCCAATAGGAGATTGGATCGTAACCCGAACCCGGTTGGGCAGAGTTCGGCTCCGATCCGCCTGTCGCGGGTATGTATGCAGTGTTAGGATTTGCCAGCCGGGATTTTTCGCTCTCGCCACACCCTGCAAAAAGCAATACTGCCAAAACTATAAGGAACGATCGAGTACTCATACGCCGGAAATCAGAGCGGAATAAACTCTCCTCAACGAATCGTCAAGCAACCTCCGGCGAAATTACAACCTGCTTCGCAGATAGGACATTGACGTGAAGGAAGGATGCAGGCGCCGTTTGCCGTAGTCCAAAGCCTCTGCTATAACGTGAGCGTTACCTATGCCGACCTACGAGTATCAATGCGCAAAGTGCAATCAGACATTTGAGGTTTTCCAGTCGATGAAGGACGAGGCTTACACTGTCTGTCCGAAAGAATTCTGCAGGCTGGAAGCTTGGGGTGCGGGCACGGTGAAACGCCTTATCGGCACGGGCGCAGGTCTGATTTTCAAAGGCTCTGGTTTCTATATCACTGATTACCGAAGTCCCAATTACAAGGAGAGTGCCAAAAAAGAGAGCGGAACAAAAGAGGGTGGAACGAAGGAGAGTGGAACGAAGGAGAGCGGACCGCCAAAGAGTGACGGAGCAAAGGGAGGTTCTGAAAAGTCAACGGGATCTTCCGGTCCGGCGCCCTCAACGGGGTCCTCGGGCGCGGCACCATCAACCGGCAGCTAACCGGCTTGGGTTGGTGAGATGACAAAGCAGTTCGATGGCATATATTGATCGGATGTTTAGGTTGACGCGGGGTGAACAGTTCCTGGTTGTCGGGCTCGGCTTGGCGCTTCTAGTGGGAGCTGTGGTCAAACACGTTCGGGCAACCGTTTTCCAGCAACAGCAGGTTGAGTCCAAGTAAGAAAATGCAGAGATCTTTTAACGAAGTTGTTGAACAAATCATCGATCGGGACCCGCGGTACGAGAAAGAAGCCTACATCTTCCTGAAGGAAGCTCTCGAATTCACTATCAAACAAAAGAAACGCGGAAAAACTGAGGCTGGGTCGCACGTGAACGCCGGTGAATTACTCGATGGTTTCCGGCAACTCGCGTTGAAAGAGTTCGGACCGATGGTCATGACGGTTCTGGAGTACTGGGGAATCCGAGCTTCGAACGATGTCGGCGAGATGGTGTTTAACTTGATCGGCGCGGGGGTTTTTGGAAAAACTGAATCCGATTCGGTCGAAGATTTTCATAGAGCTTTGGATTTCCGCGCTGCGTTCGTTGCGCCATTCGAGCCTCGCGGCTCAAGAATGACGAATTCCTGAAATCGAAAAGAATTCAATGGAGCTCCCGGAAGTTCAACCGTCGTTCTTCGAACTATCGAATGGCTTGACTGTTATCGTCGCGGAGCAGCATTCGGCGCCGGTTGCCAGTGTTCAGGTTTGGTGCCAGACGGGCAGCGTTCACGAAGGCGAATGGCTGGGTTCAGGACTAACGCATTTATTGGAGCATGTCTTGTTTAATGGCACCGAGCGCCGGTCTTCGAGGCAGATCAGTGATGAAATCCACGGCCTGGGCGGTTATCTCAACGCCTACACTTCGTTCGATCGTACTGTCTTCTGGATTGACTGCCCGGCAAATGCCGTCCGGCAATCGATTGATTTGTTAGGTGACATGCTGTTTCGGTCGATCGTCGACCCTGCGGCGCTACAGACGGAGATGGATGTTATCCGCCGCGAATTCGACATGGGACTCGACGATCCGGACCGTGTTCTTAGTTACCTCACTTTCGGACGAGCTTTTCAGGTGCATCCGTGCCGCTACCCGGTGATTGGGATTCGGGAGGTGTTTGATCAGTTGACCCACGCGGATATCGTCCGGTATTATCGCCGGCGTTATCTTCCGAATAACTTGTTTCTGGTGGTGGCGGGTGATGTGGATACGGACCGTCTACGATCAGATGCCGAAGAATTTCTCGGTTTCGCCAAGCGTGGACCATTGGAGCCGGTAGTTTTGCCTGAAGAACCTCCTCAATTGGGACGTCGAGAAACGTCGCAATATTTCCAGGCCGACCTGGCGTACTTCAATCTCGGCTGGCACGTACCCGGTGTTTCGCATGACGACATGGCGCCCGTTGACGCGGCTTCAGTGATCCTCGGCGGCGGCGCGAGTTCCCGGCTTTACAAAGAGCTGCGCGAGAAGGAAGGCTTGGTTTACGGCGTTGGGGCGTACGCTTATACGCCGAGCTTTCCAGGTTTGCTCACTGTCTGCGGAACTTGTGCGAAGGAGGTCGCAGGTTTGGTTCCGGATCGCATCGTGGAGTGCGTCGACGATCGCCGTGAACGCTGGATGTCTGACGCGGAGCTGAAAAAGGCGAAGCGGATGATCACCGTGAACGCGATAGAACAGCTTCAGACGGTTAAGGGGGTTGCATCCGACCTCGGGTTAAACTGGTTGTATGCGCGGAATCTTGAATTCAGCCGGCAATACTTGGAACGCCTTCAGTCGGTCACCGTAGCGGACGTGGAACGAGTTGTTGCCCGCTATCTCAAGGATTCAAATCTCACTGTCGCGGTGCTCCGCCCCGCGAGCAGTCCGAAACAGGTTTCGACTTTGACAAAAAAAGCCGCGAATCCGCAACTTTACGTTTTGAGCAACGGAGCCAGAGCAGTTCTGGTTCCGGATCGACGCCTTCCAATGATCTACTCTTCCGCGGTGTTTCGGGGCGGTTCTTTGAATGAGACGGCCGAAGATAACGGAGTTCACCGGCTGCTTTCCCAGACCATGCCGAAGGGCACTGGGTCCAGGTCGGCAGAGCAAATTGCAGAAGAGATAGAGGGAATCGGCAGTTTGCTTTCCATCGAGTCTGGATATAACAGCCTCCGCATTGCCATCAGTTCATTATCTACGGATTTTAACGAAGCGTTTGCTGTCCTGATGGACGTGGCCGGCAATCCAGTTTTTCCTCCTGAAGCGATAGAACGCGAGCGTGAGAGTCAGATCGCCGCAATCCGAGCGGAGCGGGCGCAACCGCAGTTGGTCGCCCGGAACCTGTTAAGGAGCGAAATTTACGGTCGTCACCCTTACGGGCTCAATCCGCTTGGTCGCGAGGAAACTGTCCTAAAAATGGCGCGGACTCAGCTTATCCGGCGACATCGGGAATGCTTCGTCTGGCCAAACGCAGTTTTCGGGTTCTGCGGTAGTTTCGATTCTCAGCGGATCCTGGATATGATCGAGGGACAACTGCAGAACCTGCGCTCCGAGCAAACGCCCGCGGGCAATGTTTGCTTGGCGATAGACAATTTCGAAAGCCGGTTGATCACATCCCACGAAGGTAGGCATCAAGCTGTGGTTTGCATCGGATTTCTTGCCTGCACTATCGCAGATCCGGATCGGATCAGTCTCGAATTATTGGATGAAGCGGCGGGTGATTCGAGCTCGCGTTTTTTTGTCAAGGTGCGTGAGGAACTGGGATTAGCATATTCCGTCGGAAGCTCGCTCTTCCTGGGAATTGCGCCGGGGATTTTCAGTGTTCATGCCGCAACCGCCCCCGAGAAAGTAGAAAGCGTCTCGCAAATTTTGAGTACCGAATTGGAGAAATTGGCCACGCACGGGCTCGAACAACAAGAGTTTGATCGTGCTAAAACGAGGACGTTGTCTCAACTTGCTTTCCAGCTGCAAAACATGGATGCGTATGCGCACAGCGTAGCGCTCAACGAGTTTTACGGCCTCGGATACGACTACGTGCATCAGCGGAAGAAGCATATCGAGAGCTTAACTATCGGTTCTGTGAACGAGGCAGCTAGGAAATATTTGATGGATAAACCGGCGATTACGGTCATTGTTAGGCCTAGGTGAAACGGAAGATCTAATATGGCAGAATACCAGAACACGACTGTATCTTCGGGTGAGATGACGCAGCGGTTTATCGAGTTTGTGCTGATGCAAGCTCAGAATGCAGCCTTCACGTTGGGGCAGATACCGCATCCTCAAACCGGGAAGGCAGAAGTTAACCTGGATATGGCTCAGTTACTGATCGATCAATTGGTAATGATTCAGGAGAAGACCAAAGGCAACTTGAACACCGATGAATCGCGAATCCTGGCTGGAACCATCTCGAATTTGCAGATGGGTTTTGTTGAGGTAGTTCAGAAGCAGCCGTCCAGCGGAATCGGGACACAGCCTGAGGTAGCTCAGAAAGCTGACCAGAAATCCCAGGTAGAATCGGCACCGGACCAAACCGAAGCCGACGGCAAAAAGAAATTCGTTAAGAGCTACGGTTCGTGACTCGATTTTGGCGTAAGCGAAGCGTCCCGCTCAACGATCGGGACGGTCCTCCGGATGGACACGGTTATTGGGCGTGCATACCCGGATCGCGCAGGAGCGCGTTCCTAGCATTGGACCCGGCTTTTGAATGGTGAAAAGCTTCGACATTCGGGGCGTGGAAGTTGGGGGACCAAGACCGTTTTATATTCTCGGCCCGTGTGTGATCGAGTCTGAGAAGTTCGTCGTGTCTATCGCGAACGATCTTAAGAAGATCTGTGATTCGTTGGGCATTTTGTGGATCTTTAAGGCGTCCTACGACAAGGCCAATCGAACATCGATCAAATCCTACCGTGGCGTCGGCTTGGAAGCCGGTTGCCGATTGCTTCGCCGGATTGGGGATGAACTGAGAGTACCCGTGACCACCGACGTCCATTCAGCTGAGGATGCACGGGCTGCCGGCCAATACATCGATCTACTGCAGATTCCGGCTTTTCTGAGTCGCCAGACCGACCTGATTCGAGCGGCGGCGGAGACGGGGCGAGCGGTTAATGTGAAAAAGGGACAATTTCTCGCCCCTTGGGATGTACGGAACATTGCAGATAAATTCGAAAACTTTGGTTGCTCGTCCTACGTCTTTACGGAGAGAGGTGTCAGTTTTGGCTATAACAACCTCGTTGCTGATATGCGCTCGCTTTATTGGATTCGGGAACTCGGCTATCCTGTAGTCTTCGACGCCACCCATTCGGTTCAGCGTCCGAGCGGTGCAGGGGATCGCAGCGGTGGTGATGGCGTGCTGGCGCCGGTGCTGGCACGAGCTGCTGCGGCCGCAGGGTGCGACGGAATATTCATCGAGACCCACTATGATCCCAGTCACGCGCTCTCAGATGGGCCGAATCAGATCCCGCTCCGGGATCTTGCGAGTTTGCTGGAAAAGCTTAAACGAATCCATGAACTCAGTCGCTAAAGCTCTTGCGGTGATCGGGTCGTTCGGAGGTCTTGTGGCGACGCTGCAGGCTGACGACAACTCGGAGGGGCGCAAGTTTGACTTACCCGTGCCGATTGGACATGAGGTCAAGGGGTTGCGCGTTCCGGTTCGCAACGAAGAAGGAAAGATAGAGATGCAATTCGAAATGGAGACCGCAACGCGTTTGGATGACCAGAACATCGAAATGCATACTGTCACAATCCAGACCTACAACGAGCAAACCGGTAAACCGGACGCAAAGATCGATTTGCAAACCTCGATGATGAATCTGGATACGAACGTTATTACGACCAAAGAACCAGTTCGTATCACAAGAGAAGACTTCGTGCTCACGGCAGATGGCGGGGAATTTAATTCAAAAACCCGCCAGGGGAGGGTGGTGGGAAATGTCCATCTGGTGATTTATAATCGCAATGAATTTCAAACAAAGTCCGGCAACGAAGGTCAACAACAATAAGTCAGTGAAGAATTTAGTCACCCTGCTTGGGATCATAATCTGTTTTGCGACTTTCGGTAGTGCTGTGGCTCAGCAAAAACCCGTTTCCGCGACGAAATCTCCCTCGGCACCGGTCGCAGCGTCAAAGTTTCCCGGAACGAAGCGACCTTCCGGCAGTACCAAGCCGGCCCCCGGAGCTTCTCAGACGCCAGATAGTTCGAATGATTTATTCGGGGGTGACAGCAAAGATCGCCCAAAAGGCCCAACCGAGATTACCGCAACGCAGGAGGCGCAGTTCGACACCAGGACCCGCATCGGGGTATTTATCGGTAATGTAAAGGTCGTGGATCCGCAGTTCACGATGACCTCCGACCGATTAACGGTTCATTTGAACAAAGACGAAGAGGGCGGTGGCTTGAATGATGCCGAGGCTAACGGAAACGTCATCATCGTGCATGTCAACCAGCCCAAAACACAGGGGGGCCAAGCTCCAAACCCAGGCGCGGCCACGGCGAAGTCCCAGCCCGCAGCACCAGTCCAAACCGGGGCTCAGCAACCGGTAACCTCAACCGGGAAAGCAGAAAAGGCTTTGTACGAAGCAAAAGATGGTTCGATTACGTTGACCGGCTGGCCGCAGGTGACACAAGGTGCCAATACCCACATCGCGACTGCGCCCGGAGTCAAGATGGTACTTTACAAAGATGGACGGATGCAAACATATGGCAGCACAAGGACGTTAATTGAGGATAGAACCGCTGCTGGGGGTCCCAACAATAATGGCGCTCACTAGGCTAGAAATTGAGTCTCCGGTCGTACCAACAAAGCGGCGAATCGAAGCGCCGATTCTCCGTACGGATAAACTGGTCAAGATCTATGGCGGCCGGTCGGTCGTGAATGGAATTGATATCCATGTGAACGAAGGCGAGATTGTCGGCCTTTTAGGACCAAATGGCGCTGGCAAAACCACCACGTTTTATCTTATAGTGGGTCTGGTGCGGCCCAACGGTGGTCGAGTCTATTTTCAGGATCGTGACGTGACAGGGTTTGCGATGCATCGCAGAGCTCGTATGGGAATGGGTTACCTTCCCCAGGAGGAATCCATCTTCCGAAAACTGACCGTCGAGCAGAACATTATGGCGATCCTGGAGACGCTCCGAATTTCCCGCAGGGAGCGATCGCGACGCTGCAATGAATTGCTCAGGCAATTTGGAATCGACAACCTGGCAAAAAATCAGGCACTGACGTTGAGTGGCGGTGAGAAACGTCGTTTGACGATCGCGAGGTCTCTTGTCACGAGTCCGAAGCTCATGATGCTCGACGAGCCGTTTAGCGGTGTTGATCCCATCGCCGTCTCGGAAATTCAGCAGCATATCTCAAATCTCAGAAAATCAGGTTTGGCGATCTTGATCACGGATCACAATGTTCGCGAGACGTTGGAGATCGTGGACCGTGCTTATCTTATTTTTGATGGAAGAGTCGAAAGCCAGGGCACCCGCGAATTCTTGATTAATGATCCAATTAGTCGACAGCTCTATCTCGGTGAACGCTTTCGGATGTAACCAAGAACTTATGTTGCCGGCTGCCAGCACCTTCAACCCACGCTCAGAGACATTCTCTTTGACCCCGGGAACAGTTTCTGCTGGCTCCCAGCTAATAGCAGAACGGCGAACGGCCAAGAGCAAAATTAGAAAGCGCCCAAATATGCAGATACAGAATGCAAATCCACCAGTCCAGGTGACGGGGAGGCACGTCAGCGTCACGGAAGCAATGAAAGAGTATTGCCGCCGCAGGTTGTCGTGCCTTCACCTTGATTATCCGAAGATTATCGAAGTACAGATGGTCCTGGACGTCCAGAAATACCGTCACACGGCTGAGATGATTTTGCATTGTAACAACCACATTACGCTCGAAGCCACAGCCGAGAGCGGAGACATGTACGCGTCCGTGGACGAGGTAGTAGACAAAATTGCGCGACAGATGCGCAAGTATAAGACCCGCCTCATGCAGCAACATCGCCCACGGAAACACGCTATCCGTCATATAGAAGAAAAGGTATTACGGTGGGAGTGGGTTGACGCGGTAGAGGAGGCGCCCGAATCTGAAACTGCTGAACATGTTAGGCCGGAAGCCGAAACGAATCGTTCGGAGCCGTCTGTCGTTCATACTGAGAAATATCCCGTGAAACCGATGTTCATCGACGAAGCCGTTCTGCAGATGGCGATGTCCACGAAGCAATTTCTTGTTTTCCTCAATGCGAAGACAGAAAGGGTGAACGTCATTTACCGGCGGAAAAACGGGGATTTTGGGTTGATCGAGCCGACGTTTACATAAGGCGAGTTACAACGAAAGTGTGCCCGGGGGATTGAGCGTGGCGACCGCGCGAACCCGGGCACTTTTGTGTGGTAAGCGGTCAATTTATCGAGCGAGGCAAAACCTGAATTTGAAATGGATGCTCACGATAACCCTGCTAGTATCTTGCCGGTGAATGCTAGAAGAGTATCGTGATCAGTTTGTGGAATCGGGCCAACAAAGAGTGACACTCCAAAGTGCCGCGATACTAGAATGAGACGAGGGAAGTTACCTTTTATCCCAGTCGGCGAATTCTACACGCGGCACGCGGAGGCGCTTCAGCTCAAATTGGTCGGACCGGCTCTTGGCTTCGAGCGGAAAATCCGCGAACCAACGATCAACCGACCCGGTCTTGCTCTTTCGGGTTTTTTCACTTATTTCGCGGGCAAACGTATTCAAGTTCTTGGTAACGCGGAGGTAAGCTATTTGAAAAGCTTGGCGACCGACGAACAGCAAGCCCGCTGTCTGCAGCTCTGCCAACAGCATATCCCTTGCGTGGTCGTATCCCGACATTTGCCTGTCCCTAAAGCGCTCACGGACGCCGCCGCCCAATTCGAAATCGCGATCTTTCGTACTCCGATGGTCACAATGCGCTTCATCAATGCCGCAACCATCGGTCTGGAAATGGATTTCGCGCCGACCATCACCGAGCACGGTAGCATGGTCGACATTATGGGAGTCGGTGCATTAGTTCGCGGCTCGAGCGGCGTTGGCAAGAGCGAGTGCGTGCTCGGGTTGATCGAGCGTGGTTACAGTCTTGTCAGCGACGACGTGACCCGGTTCCGTGTCCTCGACGGACGCGAACTCGTAGGGACCGCCCCCGATCTGACGCGCTATCACATGGAAGTACGCGGTCTCGGCATAATTAATGTCGCATCTATTTTTGGGGTTGGTAGCATTCGGATCGAAAAACGACTCGATCTCATCGTAACGCTCCGGGACTGGCAAGAGCTTGAGGAGGTTGATAGGATTGGACTTGAACAAGAATTTTACGAGATTCTAGGTATTCGTATTCCGCACATCACCATTCCGGTCCGGACGGGGCGCGATCTGGGCCGGTTGGTTGAAGTGGCCGCGCTCGATCAAAAGCTGAAAAGCCTCGGTCAGAACAGCGCGGTGGAATTTAACCAACGGTTGTTGAATTTAATGCAAACGAACAAGGAGATGTGATGGGTTTGTTGAGTAAGCGACCAGCTTCCGGAAAAATTCAAAAGGAAGTGACTATTTTGAACAAGCTAGGCTTACATGCACGTCCGGCGGCTATGTTCGTACGAGCGGCTAACAAACACAGAGCGGATATCTGGGTCGAAAAAGAGGGCGAACAGGTCAATGGCAAGAGCATTATGGGTCTTATGATGCTCGCCGCCGGCCAGGGGACTAAGCTGACTCTTTCGGCGGAAGGAGCCGACGCCGAAAAAGCCATTCAGGAACTTGAACTGCTGATTGAGAAACGGTTCAATGAGGAATGAGACCTGAATGAGCGGTCAGGAAGTGAGATTTCACGGGGTCGGCGTTGCTCCGGGGATTGCTCGAGGGGTAGTGTTCCTCCACCACCCCGACGACGAAGAGCCACCGAAAAGAACGATCGATGATTCGGAGGTTGCAAGGGAGATTGCCCGCTTCGAAACGGCCCTGATCGCGACCCGGGCGCAAATCCTTGAGATGCAACAGCGGATCGCCGAAGCGATCGGAGCAAAGGATGCCAGCATATTCGACGCGCACCTTCTGGTCGTCGAAGATCGTACCCTGATTGATGAAGTGCTCCGCAACCTCGAGAGAGAAAAGTTCAACGTCGAGTTTATCTTCGCCGAAGTTGCCAATCGGTACGCCCGTACCCTGAGTGAAATCGACGATCCTTATTTGCGAGAACGCGCTTTTGATATTCATGATGTCACCCGACGCGTGATCCGGAATCTGCTTGGAAGGTCAACCAAAACACTTGGAACGATCGATCTGCCGCAGGTTGTAGTCGCACACAATATTACTCCGTCTGATACGGCGACGCTGAATCGCCAGTTGGTTCTCGGATTCGCTACCGACGTTGGAAGTCGCACGTCGCACACGGCGATTATGGCGCGCTCGCTGAATATTCCAGCCGTGGTGGGGCTGAAAGACATTTCGCAACGCCTGGCGGTGGGTGACCATGTCCTCCTGGATGGAACGAACGGTGTTGTTATTCTGAATCCGACTGATCACACATTATGGGAATACGGCGAAATCGAAGTAAAGCTGGAGCGCGTCGAGGAAGTCTTAACCGGTCTGCGGGATACGATCAGCACGACAGCAGATGGCCGGCATGTCATCCTTTCAGCGAATATCGAACTGCCGGAAGATGTATCGCTCGTTATTGAAGCTGGAGCAGAGGGGATCGGTCTCTATCGAACAGAGTTTTTCTTTCTGAATAAAAACGACTTACCGAGCGAGGAGGAGCAATACGCGGCTTACCGAGCCGTGGCGGAAGCCATTTTGCCGCAATCGGTTATCATCCGTACCCTCGACCTCGGCGGCGACAAATTTCTGAGCCACTCGCACCTGCCCACCGAAATCAATCCGTTTCTAGGCTGTCGCGCGATCAGGTTTTGTCTCGATCGCCCTGACATTTTCAAGTCGCAGTTGCGCGCTATTCTGCGGACCAGCGCTCTGGGTAACGTTCGCATCATGTTTCCGATGATCTCGGGCCTGTCTGAGTTGCGACAGGCGAAGGAGGTGCTGGAAACCTGCAAAGCCGAACTCCGCGAAGAGCGAACAGCTTTTGCAGAAGATATTGAACTCGGAATCATGATAGAGGTTCCTAGTGCGGCGCTGGTGGCAGATGCCTTAGCTCGCGAAGTAGATTTTTTCAGCATCGGCACGAACGACCTAATCCAATACACCATCGCGGTAGATCGGGTAAATGAAAGGATCGCGCACTTATACGAGCCAACTCATCCCGCAATCCTGCGCCTGATTGAAATGACCGTATCGGCGGCTCACGCGAACGGAATCTGGATTGGTGTGTGCGGTGAGATGGCAGGAGAGATTACGCTGACACCCCTCCTGTTAGCGCTCGGAGTTGACGAATTGAGCGCAAGCGCGGGCTTGGTCCCGAGGGTCAAAAAAGCGGTACAGACTTTGGACACTAAGGAATGCGGCCGGTTGCTGGAGGAGATTCGAGGATTGGATTCGGCGACGGAAATTCTGGCCCGGTGCGAGGAAGTGGCGCGACGACATTATCCTGAGCTTCTGAATTAGGCGCATGAGCGTTTAAGTCTGAAACCAAAGATGAGAGGTAAACCGCAGATTACACCGATTCCACAGATGATTGCAGCCGATTTCCGGGCAGACTAACTCGGAACAATCTTACA
>Ga0209656_10002474_pt1 | contig 11954 bp, 9 predicted proteins | sample BogFormECP12_OM2_FD_188239 | JGI IMG/M metagenome (GOLD analysis project Ga0209656, IMG submission 188239) | Bog forest soil microbial communities from Calvert Island, British Columbia, Canada - ECP12_OM2 (SPAdes) (version 2) | ecosystem: Environmental > Aquatic > Freshwater > Wetlands > Bog ... | reverse complement strand
AAGTCGGGCTAACGCCGGTCAGTGTGGGTTCCGGAGATCCAGCCTCGGAACTCGATGCCGCGGACGGCTCGCTTGGGGCCGCCGTCTGGGCCACCGCACTGTTCGAGAGCACCGACAGCGCGAGTACGCCCGAGCTCAGTTTAATCACCCCTTCATCTCGCGCCTCCGTCCGCCTTTTCCCGACTGAACGCCTCCGCCTTCCCGCCTGCCAGCAGGCTGTCGCCGTCGATCCGCCCGAATAGTTCGATCAGTTTCGCCACCACCCCGGTCCATCCCGTCTGGTGGCTGGCGCCGATCCCCGCGCCGTTGTCGCCATGGAAATACTCGAAGAACAGAAGGCAGTCGCGCCAGTGCGGATCTGTTTGGAATTTCTCCGACCCTCCATACACCGGCCGCCGCCCGGTTTCGTCACGGAGGAAGATGCTGATCAGCCGATTGGCGATCTCGTGGCTGACCTCGAAAAGGTTCATCCACTTGCCCGAGCCGGTCGGGCATTCGATTTTGAAATTGTTGCCGTAATATAAGTAATAACTGAGCAGTGCCCGGATCAGCAATGCGTTGACGGGCATCCAGACCGGCCCACGCCAGTTGGAGTTGCCGCCGAACATGCCGGTGTCGGACTCGGCTGGAAGATAGTTCACCTTGTATTCCTGGCCGTCCACATTGAACACGTAGGGGTGCTCGTCGTGATGGCGCGACAGCGCTCGGATGCCGTGCGGGCCGAGGAACTCGTTCTCGTCGAGCATCCTGGACAGGATCCTTCGCAGCCGTTCCTCGTTCACGAGAGCAGCGATGCCGCGCTCGCCCACACCCAGATGACCGATCCCCGTCGCGTGAATACTGTCGCGCAGGTCCGGCATCCGTCGCAGGCGTTCCCGCATGGTCTGGAGGAGTATCGGAACCCGCACTCGCTGAGACGGCTCGACCACGGTGATCGCGCAGATCGGAAGGAGCCCCACCATGGAGCGGACCTTCAGTCGCGTCGCGCGCCCGTCGGGGAGGCGCAGGACGTCGTAGTAGAACCCGTCCTCCTCATCCCACATACCGTCCGGGCCCGTCCCGTTCATCGCGCGTGCGATCCAGAAGAACTGCTCGGCGAACTTCGTCGCCAGGTCTTCATAGGTCGGATCACGCGCCGCCAGCTCCACGCCGATCTCGAGCATGTTCTGGCAGAACAGCGCCATCCAGGCTGTCCCGTCGGCCTGCTCGAGATAGCCTCCGGTCGGCAACGGCGCGCTGCGGTCGAAGACGCCGATGTTGTCCAGGCCAAGGAAGCCACCCTCATAGAGGTTCTTGCCGAACCGGTCCTTGCGGTTCGTCCACCAGCTGAAGTTCAGCGAGAGCTTGGTGAAGGCCCGTGCGAGGAAACCGAAATCAGGCTCGCGGCCTAGCGCCTGCTCTGTCCTGTGCAGGAAGATCGTGGCCCAGGCATGAACAGGCGGGTTGACGTCGCCGAAATTCCACTCGTAGGCGGGGATCTGTCCCGTCGGATGCAGGTAGAAGGACCGCAACAGCAGATCGAGCTGCTGCTTGGCGAAATCGACGTCGACCGTCGAGAGCGCGATGGTGTGGAACGCCAAGTCCCAGGCGGCGAACCAGGGATATTCCCACTTGTCCGGCATCGATATGATGCCGTCATTCACCATGTGCACCCATTCCCGGTTCCGGGTCTCGCGGCCCCCCGCCCCGGTTGGATCGGCGCCGTGTTCCCCGAGCCATTTGGCCAGGTCGAAGAAGTAGTACTGCTTGCTCCAAAGCATGCCGGCCAACGCCTGGCGCATGACATTGGCCGCGTCCTCGCTGACGCCAGCCGGAGTGACCGCTTGGAAGAACGCGTCCGCCTCGCTCCGGCGAAGTTCCATCGTCTGCTCGAAGAAGCTGCCAAAAGCATCCCCGCCGGTGCCGGGCGCGGCATCGGTGAGCCGAAGCCGGACGACGGCGGTCTGTCCCGGCCCGACATCCACCTGGTAGTGCGCCGCCGCCTTGGTTCCAGTCCGTTGTGGATTTACCGCGTCCTGCCTGCCCGCGACGACGAAGTCGTTGATGCCGTCCTTCACGTAGGGGCCGGCATTCGGCAAGCCAAACAGGCGCTGGTTGTTCGTCTCGTTCTCCGTGAAGAGCAACGCTGGCGCGCCCTCGCAGTGCAGGAAATATTCGCCGATTTCGGCTCCAGATGCGGCCACGGCGCCGAGACCGGCCCCCGTTGTGAGTTCCCGCAGGCAAGGTTTTGGTGAATCCGGCCACCAAGACCAAAGGTTGCGGAACCAGAGCGTGGGCAGAACATGCACCGAGCCCGCGTCGAGACCTCGATTGCAGACGTTGATCTGGATCAGGATGTCGGTCGGCGAGTTCTTGGCGTACTCGATGAACACGTCGAAATAGCGATCCCCGTCGAAGACGCCGGTATCGAGCAGCTCATACTCCATGCCGGCGCGACCGCGCCGTGCGTTCGTCTCGATGAGATCGCCGTACGGATATGCGACCTGCGGGTATTTGTAGAGCAGTTTCATGTATGAATGTGTCGGTGTGGAATCGAGATAGAAGTAGTACTCCTTCACGTCCTCGCCATGATTGCCCTCGCTGTTCGTCAATCCGAACATCCGCTCCTTGAGGATCGGGTCCTTGCCGTTCCAGAGAGCCACAGCAAAGCATAGGCGCTGCTTCTCGTCGCTGATGCCGGCGATGCCGTCCTCGCCCCAGTGATAGGCGCGGGATCGGGCCTGATCGTGAGTGAAGTAGTTCCAGGCGTCGCCGTTCTCGCTGTAGTCTTCCCTGACGGTTCCCCACTGGCGCTCGCTCAGATACGGGCCCCATAGCTTCCAAGGGGTCCCGTGGTCGCGCGTCTCCGCGAGACGTGAGCTCTCAGCCGTCCTGGCGGGTTCGATGACTGGATTGTCGGACATGGTATGCATCTCCGTGTGGGTCATCAGGCTCTGGGCTGGTGGTAGGGCGCAAGCCAGCGGCCGGGAAAGCTGCGAGCTCCTATCTGATTGCAGGGAAAGCGGGCGGCCATTGCAAGCCGCCCGCTTAGTTCACCTGTTGGGCGCTTGATACCAGCCAGTTTATAGCGGCGGCGGTGTCACATACGAGGTCGTCGCAAAGCGGAACTGGGCTTGAACCGTAGCGACGAGTCGTCGTTGCAATAGCTAGGTTACGGGGCGTTCAAACTCTAGTACACTCTACTCGACCGCCACCTGGATCGCCAGATTGGACCGCGCACGCTTCCCGCACCGGGACGAGATTGGCGTTGGGCATGCTGCGGCAGTTCAATTACGGGCACGCAGGTGCGCCGACAAGACGTGGCCTGACGAGTGTCAAACCTTGGAGATGGGTTCAATGTCCAGGTCGCCCGCGCTCGCGTTCGTCGTCAAGGAATTCAAGGAGATGCTGCCGCCGACGATTTTCTTCGCGGTCGGCTTCAACCTGATCCTTTTGACGACGCAACTCATCCTCGACGACTACGGTGCCCAGTTCGCCAGCTTCATGCTCGCCACGGCCGCCGCGCTGGTCATCGGCAAGTCGGTGTTGGTGGCGAACGCGCTGCCCTTCTTAAGCCGTTATGACACCGAGCCGCTGATCTGGCCGGTGCTCTACAAATCGGCGTTCTATTTCGTCGTCGTCTTCGTGGTGCGCTTTCTCGAGAAGCTGATCGAATATTTGGCGCCTGGCGGCGCGCTTGCCGGGATTCCAGACTACGTGGCCACGCATTTCACCTGGCACCGGTTCCTGGCGATCCAGATCTGGATCCTCGTGCTGTTCCTGATCTACACCTTCATCACCGAGCTGGATAAGCTGTTCGGCGACGGCGAGTTGTACCGCATCCTGTTCACGTGGCGGTCGAGCGATCTGAAGCTGACGCGGCGGCAACGCATCCGCACCCTGACAAAGCTCAGCCGTCTGACCGAGGCGCACACGACCGAGGAGTTGCGCGACCCGGCGACGCCGGCGCACGCGGAGCTGGTCACGCTGCTGCGCGGGTTGGCGGAGCGGACATCGGCGCGGGCGCCGGGCACGCCGGTGCGGAGCCCTTGACCGGCAATTCCGCGCGGCTACCGTCCCACGCGATGACAGGCAGCGAGACGCGGACGGCAGACCGATCCCGCATGAGCTGGATCACCGGCGGGCCTTTCGTCATGGGCTCCGATCGCCACTACGCCGAGGAGCGGCCGGCGCACCCGGTCAGCGTCGATGGATTCTGGATCGACAGGCACACCGTAACCAACGCCGCGTTCGCCGCGTTCGTGGCGGCGACCGGATACGTGACACTCGCGGAGCGGCCGCTCGACCCCGCGCTTTATCCCGACGCCTTGCCCGAGCTCGCGGTGCCCGGCGCGTTGGTGTTCCGCATGACCAGCGGTCCGGTCGACACGCGCGATCTGCGCCATTGGTGGCACTACGTGCCCGGCGCGAGCTGGCACCTCCCGGAAGGACCGGGCAGCGACCTCGCGGGTCGCGCCGACCACCCCGTCGTCCACGCCGCGTTCGAGGACGCGCAGGCCTATGCCGCCTGGGCCGGCAAGGCGCTGCCGACCGAGGCGGAGTGGGAGTTCGCCGCGCGTGGCGGCCTCGACGGCGCGGAGTTCTGCTGGGGCGACGAATTCATCCCGGACGGCCGGCATATGGCGAACACCTGGCAGGGGCCGTTCCCGTGGCGCAACTTCGCCGCGGACGGCTTCGCGGGGACCGCTCCGGTGGCGTCCTACGAACCGAACGGCTACGGCCTGCACGACATGGCCGGCAACGTGTGGGAGTGGACGACCGACTGGTATGCCGCGCGCCATCCCGCCTTGGCCGACAAGCCCTGCTGCGTGCCATCAAATCCCCGCGGCGCACCGGTCGAGGCGAGCTACGACCCGCATCAGCCGGCGAGCCCGATCCCCCGCAAGGTGGTCAAGGGCGGCTCGTTCCTGTGCACACCGAGCTATTGCCGCCGCTACCGCCCAGCCGCGCGCCAGCCGCAGATGATCGACAGCGCGATGAGCCATATCGGCTTCCGCTGCGTCGTGCGCGGCGAGGACTGACCCGCCCCCGTCCCTCGCGTGAAGGGACGGGGGCGGGCTGGTCTAGTGGCTCCCGCCGCCGTGCTGCGAGAGCTTCTCCAGCACCTGATCGATCGAGAAGCTCGCGGCCTTCTGGCGCGGCGGATATGCGATGAACGTGCCGAGGAACTCACCGACGAGCCGCTGTGCCGGTACGAACAGGTAGATGTGGTTGATCATCCAGTCGTAGTAGGTGTTCGACGTGACGTCGGCGCGCTCGTATGGGTCGGTCCGTAGGTTGAACAGCTTCGGGACACGAAGCGCCACCATGGGCTCTGACCAGATGCGCAGCGTACCGACGACCCTCTGCTCCAGGAACACGAGCTTCCAGTTGTCGTAGCGGAGTGCCATCAGGTCGCCGTCGTCGGAGAAGTAGAAATACTCCACGCGGGGCGGCTTCTCGGCCTCGCCCTTGAAGTACGGCATGAAGTTGTAGCCGTCGAGGTGAACCTTGAATGTCTTGTCCCCGGCCTTATGCCCTGCGAGCAGCTTCTCCTTGATCTCCGCATCGCCCGCGGCGGCAAGCAGCGTCGGCATCCAGTCGAGGTTCGAGATGATCTCGTTGCATTCGCTGCCGGGCTTGGTGACGCCCGGCCAACGGACCAGCCAGGGCACGCGGAATGCGCCTTCCCAGTTGGAATCCTTCTCGTTACGGAACGGCGTCATGCCGGCATCGGGCCACGAGTTCATGTGCGGTCCGTTGTCAGTCCCGTAGATGACGATCGTGTTGTCTGCGATCCCGAGTTCGTCGAGCTGGTCGAGCAGTTCGCCGACCCATTTGTCATGGTCGATCATCGCGTCGTGATACTCGGATTGCCAGCGGCCGGACTGGCCGAGGCTCTCGGGCTTCGGATGGGTGCGGAAGTGCATCTTCGAGGAGTTCGTCCACACGAAGAACGGCTTGTCCGCGCTCACCTGGCGGGCGATGAAGTCCTTGGTCTTGGCGGCAATCTCATCGTCGATCGTCTCCATCCGTTTGGATGTCAGCTGTCCGGTATCCTCGATCGTCTGCGTACCGTCCGCGTTCGCCTTGCAGGCGAGAACCCCCCGCGGGCCGAAATTCTTGCGGAAGTTCGGATAGTCCTTGTCGGTCGGATAGTCGCGCTGTTCGGGCTCCTCGCAGGCGTTGAGGTGGTAAAGGAAACCGAAGAACTCGTCGAAGCCGTGCATCGTCGGCAGGAACTCGTCCTTGTCGCCGAAATGGTTCTTGCCGAACTGAGCGGTGGCGTAACCGAGCGGCCTGAGCAGTTCGGCGATGGTGGGATCCTCCGCCCGCAGACCCAGATCCGCACCCGGAAGCCCGACCTTGCTCAGGCCGGTGCGAAAGACGCTCTGCCCCGTCATGAACGCCGAGCGGCCGGCGGTGCAGCTCTGCTCGCCGTAGCTGTCCGTGAAGATCATCCCCTCTTTTGCGAGCCGGTCGATGTTCGGCGTCCGATAGCCCATCACGCCGCGGCTGTAGGCGCTGATGTTGGTCTGTCCGATGTCGTCGCCCCAGATCACCAGGATGTTCGGCTTCCGATCCGCCATCTGTCAGTCTCCCCGCCTGTTGCGCGCTTGTGCTGGACATGGTCGACGCGGCCCGCTCTTCGATCCTGTCACATCTGCGCGGTGGAACGAAAGCCGCGGAATGTGTCCGTTCGCGGACACAGGGTGCGTCGTTTCTGCGTGGCCCATCGTCAGAGGAGGATAGCGATGAATCCGAAGGCACCGATGAGGAGCAGGGCGATCGCGACCGTGACAGCGATGGGCCGCATGGCGCTGTAGGCGAAGTCCGGCTGCGCGAGCCGGTTCATGATCCGGACATGCTGGACGACGGCGGCGAGCAGACCGAGTATGCCAAGCACGATGAAACTCTCGCCAAAAATCAGGGAGCTGCGGATCGGATCGAGATGAGAGTGTACCCCGGAGGTCTCCAGATAGGTGTGGAGCTTGCCGATGCCGAAGCCGAAGCCGATCAGGGAAAGGGCGGTGCGGATCCAGGCCATCAGAGTGCGCTCGGCCGCCGCGCGATTGCGCTCCTTGGCGAGTTCATTGGTCACGTTCTTCGCGGTAGACCGTTCGCTCATTGCCGATGCCGATCCCTGCCGACCCGGACGATCCTATACCCGCGGCGCGACCCTCGCCGGGTTGGATATAGTGGCAGAGCAGCCTTTTCTCAGCCAGCCGCAACGTCAACAGCTCCACGATGTCCGCGTCTGCGAGGCCGGCTGCTCCCCACCGAAACGGCAAGTGCCCCTCTTTCACCGGCACCACGCTCGGCTACGCGGGGCGCAGCGGGTGAGCCGACACTAAAAAAGGACGCGAGTTCCGGTAGAGGGCGCCGTCAGGGTCAACTCGACCCGGCGGATCTGCGCGACGCCTGCGGCGGATGCGACCGGATCAACGTCGCCGAAACCGTGCGCCGACAGCATCGACGGGTTCACCCCCTGCGAGATCAGAAAGTTCATCACCGTCTCGGCGCGCTTCTGCGACAGGATCAGGTTCATCGTCACGCCCTGCCGCGCGAGTTCGGGCCCGATCGGAGTGTTGTCGGTGTAGCCGTCGACGTTGATGTGCTCCTGGACCTGCGCGGCCAGGATCGGCGCCATCTTGGCGATCGTCGCCGCCGCCGCCGGCGGCATCTGGTAGCCGCCCGACGGGAAAAGCAGCTCGCTGTTGACGATGACCTTGATCGCCCCCTGCAGCCGCTCGATGTGCACTTGCTGGGACGAAATCACGGCGCCCATTGACGCCGTGAGCTGCTGGTATTGCCGGTCGAGCGCGGTGCCGCAGCCCGTCAGCAGGACGGCCGGAAGCATTGCGACGATAAAGCTGGTTAAGCAATGGCGTGACTCCTCTTCGTGATCGATGCGGCGCCCCCGCTGACCCCGACGACGGACGAACGCGGTGTGTCGCGCCGTGTCTTCGGCCGTGCCATTCCGGGTGCGTAGGGTGCGGACCGGTCAAGAGGTGCGCTATGCATGTTTTGAAGGCGCGGCGATTTTTCGTCATACGCCGAGGGATCGCCGCAAGGTTGCGGACGGCGTTTCACCGAAAGTCAGGCGGTAAAGTGTGGCAAAGCGGCCGGGTCCGGCGAAGCCGCTGCGGCGCGCGAGTTCGCCGATCCGTGCCGTCGTGGGTTCGGCGCGAAGAAGCGCGGCACGCACGAGCCGCAGCCGCCGGAGTTGCATGTATTCCGCCGGACCGACGCCGAGGAAAACCGCGCAGTAGTGCCGCAAGGCACTCTTGGAAACCCCGACCTCCGCGCACAGTGCGGCCAGTTGCCACTGCTGGTACGGAGCGGTCGCCAGGGCCTTCTCGAACCGCGCCATGATGTCGGCCCCGCGCCGCATGGCGTCGGTTTCGGGGCGCTGCTCGCTTTCGGTCAGGCAGGTCACCAGTAGGGCGCCCAGCTCCTGTTCCATCGCCCGCACGACCTCCGGCCCGGCGAGGATCTGTGGCCGTGTTTCGGCAAGATGCGCGGCCTCCGCATGGATGCGCAGCAGGTGCTTTCGATTTTGCGCGGATGGCCGCAAGATCCGGCCCAAGTCCGGCGATGCCAGCGCACGGCCGGTCAGTGCCTTACCGAACGCTGCGAGCGACGCCGGCGTCAACGCGATGAGACCCCAGCAGCTCGGCCCGAGCGTGCGCTGATGCAAACGTTCGCCGCGGCTGTGGAACATGACCTCGCCCGGCTGGAGGGTCAGTCCGCGCCAGATGAGGGACAGACCCGGATTCAATGAGAAGGAGATGAAGGCCGAGTCCCTTGGCAGCGCAATGTAGGCCACGCGCGCCGCTGTTTCCTCTGCCCGCAGGAGACGCAGGTGATGCAGCGTCGTCGAGCTCATCCGGGCGCTGAACGGGCCGCGGTGGATTAGCGTGACATCGGCGAAGATGTCATCAAGGGTGGCCTCATAATCATCGGCGTCGGTGAGGCGATGTGTGCCGCTACCTGGCATCCGTGCCTCTCCACATACTCCGGATCACCGCTACCCCCTGGCGCCCGGATGCGACGCGCCACTTCGGCGACAGGTATGTGTGCGGCAGCGAGGATCGACCGCCTATGCAAATTTTGAAGGGATCGTGATTTCTTCAGGGCGGCGAGTTTGATCCCGCATCGGGCGCGCGCCGGAGGGTTGCTGAAGGCTGCTCGCCGAACAGCGCCCGGTAGGCAACCGCGAACCGTCCAAGCTCCCAGAACCCATGCGCCGTTGCGATTTCCGAGACCGTGGTCGTCGCCGGATTGCCCAGGCCCAACGCGCGCCGCGCCAGATGCAACTGCCGCAGCTTGAGGTAGCGATGAGGGCTCATCCCCAAGCTCTCGTTGCTGCAGGTCGTGAGCGTGCGGATCGAGACGCCGAGCCTCGCGCAGATCTCCGGAACATGGATAACGCCGTGGGGATTGCCTTCCAGGATCGCGTAGAACTGTCTCATTATTCTGCTGTGACGACGGCGCCCCGATCCCGACGAGTGCTCGTCGGCAGTCCCAAGACAGTCGGCCATGGCGGCGAGCAGCGCCTGCTCCAGTCCACGTGCCGCCTCGGGGCTGGCGATCACTCCGGGCGCGTGTTCCGCCAGGTGCCCGGCGGCCGCGTGCAGGTTCTGGAGCCGTTCCATCGCTGCAGGGGAAGGCGTCACAGACAGCGACTCCTTCGGCGGCGTGACGTCGTATCCGCAAACGGTCGCTCCGAACGCTTCCATGTCCGCCACCGGAAGCGAGAGGCTGCCGAGATGCGCCGGGCCGGTCGTGCGCTGAAAGCTGCGCCTGCCCTCACTGTGCCGTTGTAGCGAGCCGAACGCCTCCTCATCGCCGTCCCTGAGGATGGCGGGGCCGGTCCGGGTCGGGAACGTGAGTATGGCGCGACCGGGCATGTTGTCATGGTGCGAAACCCGCGGCAGGTTTTCGGAGAAGCGCTGCATCCACAATTGCGGCAGATCGATCCGGATCAACTTCGCCGAGAAGTGTCCTGCCTGCGTGATTACGAGGTTCGCTCGCGTCGCACGGATTCGGGCCGCGTATTCGCTTGGGTCGGTGAAACAGGAAACCTGGCTGCCCGTCATGCAGAAGCACCCCTGGCTGTTGTCTAGCGATGGCAGGCGGCCTCGACCGTCGAGCCTTGATCTGCATTGATATGGATCATTCGGCCCGTCGCAAATTCCCCGGGGCGGAACGCCGGGTCAGTCGGCGGCGCGACATGCGGTGGGTCGCACGATCCGTGGCCGAATCGTCACACAAGCACGGATCATCTCCTTCGCCGTCGCGCTTCGACGCCCGCGGCGGGGCTCCAGGCGAAGCACAGCCCGGAAAAATTTGCGCAGCTTCAAAATATGCATAGCCGCCTGCTGCGAAGACGAAGCACGGTACTCGCCGGTCGCTCGAGGCCGCCTCGCTTGAGACGTAATTTGTGACGGATCGAAGTCAGTCCGGCGCGCCTTCGCTGCGCAATGTCGGGCGACGCGGCTTGACTAAACGCCATCACAAAAACGGATGACGGCACTGCGCTCTCCAACACTGCAAATCCTCGGAAAGGAGTCGCCGGATGACAGCCCGATCACGCCTGGCCAAAATCCCCCGCGTGCTCGCCGCGAGCCTGTCGCTCGCGGCGATCGCGTTCTGTGCGCCGCTGGCCCACGCTCAGGCGCCGGAGCAAGCCGTCGGCGGCTTCGGCAATGCCAGCGCCGTGCTGCAGACCGCGCAGGCGCAGACGCCGACTGCACCCGCCGCCGAGACGCCGAGGTCGACGCAAAAGCCCAACATCATGTTCATCATGGGCGACGACATCGGCTGGATGCAGCCGAGCATCTACCATCGCGGCCTGATGGTGGGCGAGACGCCCAACATCGACCGCATCGGGCATGAAGGCGCGATCTTCATGGACTACCTCGCCATGCAGAGCTGCACCTCCGGGCGCAAGCCTTCTTTACCGGCATGTATCCGCTGCGCACCGGCCTGATCCCGCCGCAACTGCCCGGCAGCCCGTCCTGGCTGCGCCCTGGCACGCCCGCGCTCGCCAAGTTCCTGCACGATCTCGGCTACACCACCGGCGAGTTCGGCAACAACCACCTTGGTGACACCACTGGAGCCCTGCCGACGGCGCCGGGGAAATGACAGGGAGATTCGCCGAGCCGTGGCCTGTAACGCATAGATTGATTCCGCGGACGCTGCTCTTCCTTGCCGTACTGGGCGGACTAATAGCATGGAGCTTTACGGGGATGTTTCTCGGCGCTCCCGCGCCCAGCGTTGGCTGGACCCTGATGCGGTACTGGCTCGATGAATCGCGTGACCAGGAAGCGGTTGATGCGCAGCTCGCGGTAATGTCGTCACCCACAAGACCAGAGACCAATGGGCGCTGAAGTCCGGTGTGGGTGTCGTCGTCGAAGGATCGCCTCGGGTCGACGGCTGCCGTTGGCAATCCCAATGAACGAATGTCTGCTACTCGCCGTTGCCTACTCCAAAGCGGCTCTTCCGCTTTCGGCCAACACCTGCCATTCGGTCGCCCTGCCTGAATGTTCGAGAAGAGCCGGGTGCAGCAGTTCGGCGCGGGCGATCCAGCAACCGCCGTTCAGGGTGTGGTCATCAGACATCGGCGGTCCTGTGCGACCCACCGCCTGCCGACAGGCGGCGCTGTTCGGCGACCCGTTAGCGGCGCCTCCGATACCGGGGCCGGATCAGTTCGTGAGCAGGCCGGCGCTGGTCCGCCGGTATCGCCGCCGGGGTCTACGCCCATGACGCCCGTACCGACCCGCCCGCTGCCTTTCTTACGCGCAAACGCACGGCCCGCCCCCGGTGACCCCGCGCTGAATTTCTGTCCGTCTATGACGGACAGCATGGTTTGGGCCCCCGTTTGGGCACGCGGTTGTGGCGCGCGAATATGCCGTCAATTGCTGGGATATTCGGCGGAGCGCGCGTCATCCTTTCTGGTGCCGAGGAAG